>Ga0181582_10002152_pt1 | contig 15599 bp, 11 predicted proteins | sample 071ome_32_FD_132438 | JGI IMG/M metagenome (GOLD analysis project Ga0181582, IMG submission 132438) | Coastal salt marsh microbial communities from the Groves Creek Marsh, Skidaway Island, Georgia - 071405AT metaG (megahit assembly) | ecosystem: Environmental > Aquatic > Marine > Intertidal...
CCGAGTGCCGAGTGCCGAGTGCCGAGTGCCGAGTCGTACTCGTAGTCTACTTCAGTGTATCAGGTGAAGAATTACGCGGGAAAACACAAGGACAGGTCTCATCATCTAGTAGTTCAGCCAGTAGGCCACCTGCTGCATGTAGGGGTGGGCCAGGTAGGCGCCGACACAAAACGGCACGAGGAAGGCGTACGGCAGCCGCACAAACTCCTTCCAGTAGTCCTTTGGCAGCGTTTGCCGCCCGTCCAGAATCGCAGCAAACGGTACGATGCTCGTCCGCTGCTTCACGCCCAGCTCGAACGCATCCCCGTACTTCCTCCGCAGCCGGAAGTCCCCGTGCCACAGGCTGAACGCGTGGTGCGCCATCAGCCCCAAGCTCGTGGCCACCATAAACGAGCTCCCGATCCACGCAGTATGCGCAACGCACCAGATCAACTGCCCAAAAGCCTGAGGATGCCTCGTGATCCTGGTGATACCGCTCTCGTACATGTGCAGCTTGGGCTCGTCCACGGCGGCGACCTCGAGGATATTGAACGTAGACGGGTACAGCAGGTAGAACGAAAGGAACGACGCCACCCACACGGCACTATGAACACCGGGCACGTCGCGGATGTTCCAAAGCGCCGTGCCGTCGTAGCGGTGGTTGATAAAGTAAAAGACGGCCGCGGCCGCCAGGGGCAGCGAGACGAGCGCAAAGCAGACGCGATACGCCCGCGCCCCGATCAGGTCCTCACCGTACGGCCGAAGGTACGCCAAACCAGAGTGCACCACCGCGAAGACGAACAGAATTTCCAGGATGGCCACCTCGCTGTTGGGCGCAATCGAGTTGATGGCGCCCGTAAAGGACGACCCGAGCCCGTGCGACGGATCGATCCACACCACGTACAGGAGCCCCATCACCCCCGTCAGAAGACCGAAAAACCACGCCCAGGACGACGTCTTCTGCGCGTCCAGACTGAAGTAGGCCGCGTCTTCCCCGAACTCGAGGTCCTGGGCCCGTCCCTCTTCAGACCTCCCGAGCACCATGTCGAGGACGTTGCTGCTGCCGTTCGTCGTGCCGCCCGAGCCTGCCGAGCTGGTCGAGCTCGTCGCCGTGCTGTTTGTGTTTATGTCCGTCTCGTCGTCGACTGCCCGCGCAATGTGCCGCGTATTTTGGCAGCAGCGATGACGGGCGTGGGTGCTGGACGCAGACAGCCTGCGCGCCACTGGGCGAGTCTGCGTCACTGCGAGGACCCGCATTGTGTAGAAGATCGTATGTACGTGGGCGTCTTGGACGACGACGTATCAGAAGAAATCGTTGTATCGTGACGCCTCCCCGCCCTCCTGCTGCTCTCCGACCTTGTCACTCTTTTGGGTACTCTGGCTGAAGAAGCTCAGAATGCTGGGCTGGTTGGCGTCCCGCTGCACGGTGTGCGTCACGTTCATCTTCTGCTCGGCCCCGTTGAGGCACTCGCCGAGGTTCTCCAGCTTTTGCTCGATGGTGTTCCAGATGACCTGCCCGGCGGACGAGCGAGCGCGTAGCGCAAGTGAGCGAGCGAGCGAGAGAGAGAGAGAGAGAGAGAGAGAGAGAGATGGCGGGAGACGCAGAGAGAGAGCGTGCCCGCACGCTCGTTCGAGTAACGAATACCCCAACACCCACCTCGTCGATGCTTCCCCTTACGAGCAGGAAGGACACGTTCACAGACTTTCGCTGTCCGATCCTGTGCGCGCGATCTTCGGCCTGGATGAGGTCGCCGGGAACCCAAGTCAGCTCGGAGAAGACGACGGTCGACGCGGCCGTGAGCGTCAGCCCCACGCCGGCGGCCTTGATGGACAGGATGGCGACCTGGATCGAAGGGTCGTTCTGGAACGACTCGACCATAGACCCTCGGTGCTGCGCCGGCGTGCTGCCGTCGATTCGGATGTAGTTTGCCTTCTTTTTGCTGTTCTTGCCGTTGGCCCCCCCGCTGCTCCCCCCGCCGCGGTTGCACGCATGCTCGATGGCGTCCAGCAGGGCGATGTGGTGGGCAAAGATGAGAAACTTCTCCCCAGTCTCGATCAGCTGACCAACATACTCCTGGACGGCCTTGATCTTGATGTCCGCCGTCTTCTTGTAGACCTCCATGATGACCCCGTTGCCGTGCAGCGCGCCGCCGCGCCCGCTCAGAATGCTGCTCACAAGCGCCGCCCTGTTCTCCTCCATCTGCTCTTTGAGCTTGCCCAACTGCTTCTTGCCCGCCGCATCGAGCCCTAAAAACACTTTCTGACGCCGCTTGCGCGGGAGCTCGCTCAGCACGTCGTTCTTGAGCCGCCGCACCATCACCGACGAGTGCAACAGCGCAAACAGCTCGTCCAGGTTCTTCGCTCCGCCGTACTTATCGAACCGGTTGCCCTGACAGTACCGCTCTCCAAAGTCTTTGAGCTTGAGATTCGCCTTGGGCGCCACCGCCGAAAGCTGCGTGAAGATCTCCTTGGGCCTGTTCAAAGCCGGCGTCCCCTGTACGAGCGCGTGAGAGAGCAACAACAACAGTTAGAGTTGCGTCGAGTCTGGGCGTGCGAGGCGCGCGCGCTCCCCCACGTCCCCACGTCCCCACGTCCCCACGTCCCCACTATCGTCAACAGCCCTGCTCTAGGTCGTCATACAATACACACCGTCAGCAGCACCACCCGCTTTGCCTTTTTCAGGATCGGGAGCGCCGCCTTTGTCCGCTTTGCCGTCCAATCCTTCAAGCAATGGCTCTCGTCCACGACCACGATATTGAACATCCCCGCGTCCTTAATCTTCTCCAGAAACCCGTAGCTGATGACCAAGAACTGGAACGACGTCCCGAACGTCGTCGCCTCGGCATCCTTCCCGGTGTGCACCACCCGGATCTTCCGCTCTGGCACCTCCAGCCACTCTTGTATCGCCACGCTCCAGCTCTCCCGCAGCGAGCTCGGACACATGATCATCACCGGCCACTCGTCCCTGTAGGCGCTCATCGCCCCCAGCGCCTGCACCGTCTTTCCGAGCCCCATCTCGTCCCCAAGCAGCGCCCGGCCCCCCCGACGCAGAATAAACTTGATGCCATCCCGCTGGAACGGCATCAGCTTGGCCTCCATCGCCGGAGAAATATTCCCGTACCGCATCGAATCATCCTTAATGCGCGGCGACAGCGACAGCGTCGACACCACCGTCGGCGACAGCTCGTCGATCGCGTGGGGCGTGCCGTCGGGCGCCCCCGACGGAAGCGCCGGCGTCAAAGTCGCCGTCTGCGTCTGGGTCTGCGTCGACATCGACATCGACGATGTCTTGAGCGCCTTCAGCACCGCGTGATACCTCGAAAACGGAAACGTCCACGCCCCGCCCTTCTTCCCGTCGTACACCACCCCGTCGTCCCCCCGAAACTGCTCCCGCATGATCTCGTTGACCCACGCCTCTGGACACGACAACAGCACCAGCGGATCCCCGAACCGCTCGTGTGAATACGAAACCGAATTCTCCCCGGCCGTTTGGGGAGAGACCAACGACATCCGATTATACTTTGCCGGCGGCCTCATCTGATTCTTGGCAAACGTCTCGCTCTTGACCGACGTCGCGTTCCGCTTGAAGTTGCTGCTGTTATCGTTGCTGTTGTGGTTGCCGGTTCGTCCGTAGGGATGGTACCGAGAATTCGCATTGCCCGAGCCCGAGCCCGATGCCGAGCCCCCACCCCAAGTGCTATTCGGCTGCCGGTTCTGGCTGCTCGTCGTATTGTAGCCTCCAGGTCGTGGCCGCTGCCCCTGCTGATAGCCTCGGTCCGCGACCGTCAGCGACGACTGACGCGGATACTGCGGGTACTGCGGCGGCTGATAGCAACCGACCGGCTGCGCCCCGCCCGAACAAACCACCGGGCGGTGCTGGTGGTGGTCCCGCGGTCCACCCGCGCAGCTCGTACTCGCACTCGCCGGCTCCATCACCGCGCTGCGAGCACCGCCGCCACCCCGCTGCGCTCGCGCGCTCGCCTCAATCGCGTCCCTGACAGCGAGCGAGACGGAAGCGTACGCGTGAGAGATCGATCGAATTCGAAACCGCCCGAAATCCCGCCCAGAAAACGACGACGCACCAGTCCACCCCGGCGTCTTCATCGTCGCTCGAGTCGCCCCAATGGACAGCCATGGTGGCTGTATGTATGCGTAGAAGTCTCTATGAATTCTTGTTTGAATGTTTGAATTCGAACGAGACGTGCTTTGTGGCACAAAAACAGACAACAATTCGTGGTATTCACATTCCACACATTCCATACATGTCCTGAGCCCTATCCAATGCAGCTGTCTCATGCCCCGCCGGGCAGGTCGGCCGGCAATGTCGGCCTGATTGGGAACCAGCAGCGGAGCAGGGGGCGGGGCGCAGTCTCCCAGTCTTGGACGACGATGAGCCTGGTTCTGGTGGCGTGCGTTACCTTCCTGGCCGGGTATTTCCTCGGTGGGAGCGGGGCTCTCGGGGATCGCGGACAGGGCTTTGAAAGCCCGCCGACGGCGTCAACGTCGACCTCCACCTCGCGGTCGGTCGGTCACGAGTCGAGCAGAGGCCGCCACCAAGGTCGTCTGCACGCGGACGTGCTGCACTCGGAGGATAAAGCCTCCTCCTCGATCGCCAGATCGAATCGAAAGAACCAAGGGAACGTCACGTTTGAAGAAATCATCGCCGAGTCGGGCGCCCTGCGCGACTACCCGCCCCTCACGGACATCGGCCTGACGGGTCACCCGTTCTACACGGTGCAACCCATGCAGCTTCTCTCGTGGCATCCTCGAGCCTACCTGTTCCCGAAGTTCATCGACCGGGACATGGCGCAGCACGTCATCGACCTCGCGTCGAACCGCCTGGCGCCATCCGGTGGGTATTTTCGTTGTCGGTGTCGTTGTTGTCGAACTCCGAAGCTGGATCCGGGTTCTGAACTCTGGCCGACGACGTGCCTCCGGCGACGCGCGCCCCGATTCTCACTCTCACTCGCGCTACCCTCGCTCGCCAGGCCTGGCCCTCCGCGCGGGAGACACGCTGGACTCGACGGTCGAGATTCGGACCTCGCAGGGCACGTTCTTGGGTCGGGGGTCAGACCCCGACGGTGTTCTGGCCTACATCGAGGACAAGATTGCCGTGCTGACGGGCATCCCGGCGGGGCACGGGGAACCCTTCAACGTCCTCCGGTACGAGAACGGACAACACTACGACTCGCATTACGACTCGTTTGACGAGGCGGGATACGGGAAGCAGTCATCGCAGCGGGTTGCGACGGTGCTGGTGTACCTGTCGGACGTGGAGGAGGGGGGCGAGACGTCGTTCCTGTTCGAGGGCGTCGGTGGGACCGAGCGGCTCAAGACGGTCGACTACAAAAAGTGCGACACGGGGATCAAGGTGACGCCGCGGGCGGGGGACGCGCTGTTGTTCTGGAGCGTGCATCCGGATATGACGCGGGATCTGCACAGTCTGCACGGCGGGTGTCCAGTGGCGCGCGGGACGAAGTGGACTGCGACCAAGTGGATACGGGACCGGTGCATGTCCGGAGCCGGGGCGAGCTGCAGCAGCGAAAGCGTCAACTAGTATAGATGAATATATTTTGCATTGAAATACTTTGCATATATATGACATACCGGCGTCGGACATACTCATCGTCCTCGTCGATCGTAGTATACAAAAGGTCGTCGGCGGCAGTCGTTGTTGTTGTGTTGTGAATGGCGATTGAGTATACGCTGCTCTCTCTCTCTCTCTCTCTCTCTCTCCTCACACACCGTAGGCGTCCAGCTGCTCATCCGAGAACCCTTCGCACTCGGGCTCCTCCGGGTAGACGTACGGGAAGCCGGACGACGACACGGTGACTTCGAGCGGCATGATCGGGGCGTACGTGTCGGTCAGCACGCCGTTGATCGTCGAGTTTCCGAGGTAGTACGATCCGTTCTGGTACACCCACAGGTAGGCGTTCGGGTCGAGCAACATGGAGTCGTCCGAGCCGGCAATCTCCTGGTTCATCCGCTGCACGTCCAGTCCCCACTGGAGGGTCTGGGTCTGCTCGGGAGTCGGGTTGGTGACGTTTCCGGCGTCAATCAGCGTCGTGGCAATGCCCTCGTTGACCTCATTGAACGCCGCGTTGAACTGGGCCCTGCTGTCGACGCCGTTCTTGTATGGGGCGTAGATGCCCTGGGCGGTGAAGGCGGCGGCCACGAGCCCGGCGACGACGATGGTGGCCACCCATCCCAGGAAGAACTTCAACAGAAGCGTCCAGTTGAACACCGAGTTCGGCCTGCTCTCCTTCCGCATCTTGGCGCTGATCACCTCGACGATTCCGATTCCGGTAATCGCACCGGTGATGACCTGGGTGGTCGAGACGGGGAACCCGTACCTGGAGGCGACAATGACCGTAATCGCAGAGGTCAGCTCGGCGCAGTATCCACGCGAGTTGGTGATCTTGACCAGCTTGACACCAAGCGCCCGCATGATCTTGAACCCGTATGTCGCCAGTCCCAAGACCATCCCGAGTCCGCCAACGACGAACATCCAGATCGGGACGGAGACCTTGGAGGCGGCGCATGTGCACTGCCAGACGCCGTAGATGGCGGCCCAGGTTCCGATCGAGTTGGCGACATCGTTGGCGCCGTGCGCGAACGAGTTGGCGCAGGCGGTGATGACCTGCAGGTACTTGAAGGAGAACTCCGTCTTGACGTCAAACACCTGGGCACGCGCGTGGATCTCCTTGATCTTCTCTTGCGTAACGGTGACCTCGTGGATATCCTGGCTGGTTCCGTAAGAGACGGCCTTCCAGATGCGAGACTTGCGCATGTCAGCGAGCATGCCCGGCGTGCGACCGCGCTTCTGGCCCGGGATGAAGGACGGCTGCGACGAGAGCTGACCGGCGTGCGCTCCCTTGGCGTCATCGCCACTCTCTCCGCTCTCGGCGTCGGCCACCTTGGCCTCCTCGACCATGGCAACCATACGCTCGTACTCCGCCATGTCTTTGTTGACGAGCTTGATGACGAGCTTGAGGCCGGCGGTGACAATAATCGCGCAGACGGCAGCCGTGACGGCGGAAATCCAGGCGGCGGTTCCGTTGGGGATTTTGCAACCCGACAGCGTGACCGGGACGTCCTCCGGCGGCAGCAGCTGGCACGAGTCGCCTTCCCCAGTAGTCTGGTCGGAAGACACCTTGTGCTTGCTGCTGGCTCCTCCCGGCGGACAAGACGGCAGGTCGGCCAGCGTCCCGGAGTAGGTCTCGTTCTTCATCCACCCGTTGACACCCTTCTGGATCACAAAGTAGGTGATGACCCAGGCGGTGATAAAGGTGAAGAGCGGGAAGAAGACGAGCGACATCTTGAACGGGTTGCGGGCGTTGAGCACGGCAACCTTGGTGAACAAGAACAGCAGCCCAGCGACTAGCGCGGCAATCATCGGCGTGATGATCCACGCGAGAACAATGGACACGACGCCCCCCGGGAACGGATTGTCCCCTCCCTTGGGCGCACTGTACCAGACAACCGAGTCGGCACCGGCCGCAATCATCGACGCGCCGACAATCGCCCCGACCATCGAGTGGGTGGTCGACACGGGAAGCTCGAGGAAGGTGGCGAGGGCGAGCCAGAGCCCGGCGGACAGCATGGCACACAGCATCATGTACATCAGCAGCTCGGGCGAGTAGGTGTAGGCGTCAATTTTCGCAATTCCCTTGCGGATCGTGCTCGTCACGCCCGATCCGAGCAGCAAGGCTCCCCCAAACTCGAAGATGCCCGCCACGATAACGGCCTGTCGTAGCGTCAGAGCCTTCGAGCCGACCGAGGTGGCAAACGAGTTCGCGACGTCATTGGCGCCGATTCCCCACGCCACAAACAGGGCGAGGAAGATGGAGCAGACGAAGATCCACGTATACTGATGAAGGGTCGAAAATGGTGGAGTGAGTGAGTGAGCGTCGTGGAGGGCGCGGGGGGCGTGTTGAGAGGACTGAAAGACGTCAGCTTTGATTCGGAGATCAGAGAACAGAGAACGTACGTCAGACCAAACCATCTTGAATCAGATGAAATCTTGTCCTTGGCGAGTCTTGAGCGAAGGATGAAGACTGCGTGGCGAGAGACGAACAGTGAGGGGGGGTGTCCATGCGGAGTTTGAACTTGCGCTCGTGTCGAGGCGGCTACTCCGCGCCTTTCGGCTCCCCGCGCCGGCATCACGCATGCTATTCAAACGACTGGGCACGTTTCAGGGGGCGATGGAGAGCGCGCGAGCCACAATTGCGGCGGAATAATTTCCAGCGGAATTCCGTTCCGTTCGCAATGCAAGGCGTTGACCGGGCGGTCCCGGGGGGAGGTGAACGCGGGGCAGTTGAAGGCTTTCATTCATTCATGACTGACTGACGCACCTGACAATGGCTTCAATTAGAAGTGAGCGAGTTGAGGAGTCGTGAGAGAGATGCCTGTGCGGCGGTCAAGATTCCGAAAGCGAATCTTTGCGGTGCTGATGCGATGCGGCGGATGATGGCTGAGTGGAGCGTGAAGCGACGACCCGCTCATTCTAAGAACACCCCCTCCCTTGAGAGTCTCCGGGTAGAGGGTACGATGGAGTGACGACGAACGGGGAGCTGGGCAGCGACCAGTGGGGTGGGCAACGGGGAGCCGAGCCGCGACCGTGAGGGTGACGCGGGTGGGGTGCACGGGTCGCTGCGCTCCCTGGCCTGGCACCCTCCCTCGCTCGTTTCGGAGCAGAGAGAGAGGGAGGGAGAGAGAGAGAGGGAGGGAGAGGGAGAGAGAGAGAGGGAGAGAGAGAGGGAGAGAGAGAGGGAGAGAGAGAGAGAGAGAGAGAGAGGGAGAGAGAGAGGGAGAGAGGGAGAGCTCTCGCTCATCGAATAACTAACTGCATGCATGATGACACACCTGTAGTCTATATATATTTCACCGAAAACCAAGCCTCCGGAGGGATCCCGAAGAACGAAACGTGTCGACCTCTCTCTCTAACAGCATCAGCTCACGGGATGCCTCCACCCTACTTCCCGGACGCTCGCCTGCTCCGTCCCTATACCCTTCCAACCTGCCCGACGCGGGTTTTCCACTACATTAACCTCACAAACGGACTGGAGGCCCTGCCCCACCTGGTCGACCACGTCCCGCCGGCCTCCGTGCAGTTCTGTCGCTTCCAGTCCAGCCACTGCGAGGCGTCTCGCCCAGACTTCCTCCTTCGGAACCTGGAAACGTCGATGCTGTTTCAGCTGGCTCGGGGGCACTGCGTCCTGGTGTACGACTACGGGAGCCGGAACAAGAAGCGGGGCGCGCCGAGGGCGCTGTGGATGGGGGTGGAGTTTGTCAGGTGGGCACTGGAGCGGGTGTGGTATAAGGCCGAGGGGCGTCCCGTTTGGGTGCGTGGGAACAACGTCGCCGGGGAGTACGATCGGCTGTTGAAGGACCTGGATTCGCAAACGTACAAGAAGTTGAAGTACTTCCGGCGGTATATCGAGCCAGATGGTGTCGAGGAGGATTCTCGCGTGCAGCTCTACGGGGTGTATGCGGATACCGAGCACGACTGTGACGATGGGTTTTATTTGCGGATGGCGAGGGAGTTTGACGGCGCGGTGGGTGTCGACGGGAGGACGGGGGTGAGCGGGGCGTGGCGGGCGGCGCTGGCGAGCGGGGAGGCGTTTGACGGGCGGTACGCGGGGGAGGCGCTGCATCCGGTCGAGCGGGTGCTGGGGATGCGGGTCTATTTCGGGGGAATCGACCCTGTGACGTACGAGCGGTACATGGAGGAGGAGGAGAAGTCTCGCCACTGCGGGGAACTCTGACTCGAATTTGGCCTTTCGTTTTCGACCCATTTCATCCACGCGGCACTCTATCTCTCTCTCTACTTGTCAACAACGAGTATCTGTCAGCGGCTGAGACCGCGTTTGACTGCTGCTGCTGCTGCTGCAAGGCGAGCGCGACATCTGTCGTAATTAGAATCGTACCACGACCGCCATGGCAGGCTCGAGCTCGGCCGCCGTGAAGCGGATCATGCGCGAGCTGAGAGAGCTCGCGACCACCTCCAACCCCGACATCGCCGCCGTGGCGTGCGAAGACTCGCTGTTCGAGTGGGTGTTTGCGATACGTGGCGCTTGGGACAGCGAGTTTGCCGGCGGCATCTACATCGGCCGCATCCACATGCCTGCCGAGTACCCGTTCAAGCCCCCGGGCTTCACGATGCTCACGCCGTCCGGGAGGTTCGAGATCAACACGAAGATCTGCCTCAGTATCTCCAGTTACCACCCCGAGAGCTGGCAGCCGAGTTGGTCGGTGGAGTCGGCGCTGGTGGCGCTCATCGCGTTCATGCAGACCGAGGGCGGGGGCGCCATCGGCAGCCTAGACTGTCCAAAGGAGGATCGGGAGGCCATGGCGGCGGAGAGTCGGGTGCGGCCGCCGAGGGTGAAGGAGGCCGCGATGCAAGAGCTCGTCGACGCCCTCTGGAAGAAGCTCGTGGGCACCGAGGAGGAAAGTCGGCGGGTCTCGGGTGGGGCGGCGACGAGCGAGAACAAGAACGAGAACGAGAACGAGAATGACAACGAGAACGAGAATGACAGCGAGGGAACAGAGGTGGTGGACGCCGGGGAAAGAGCGGTGGACAGTGCGGAGGAGGTGGAGGCGGGCGGCGATGGACGAGAGGGGGGTGGTCGGGTGGTTACGGCGGCAGAGGAAACCGCAGCCATAGCAGCGACGACCCCGGCAACGACTGCGACCCCGGCAACGACTGCGACCCCGGCAACGACTGCGACCCCGACAACGACTGCGACCCCGACAACGACCGCCATTCTGATGACGTCCGTCATCACCATTTTCGTGCTGTGGCACGTCGTGTCCCGCCTGTACGCGCGCCGAGCCGCCGCCGACGAGCTGGATGCCGGTCTCTCCTACACGTACACCAGCCCGGACATCATCGAGGAGATGGCGATGGAAATGAGGGACACCCGCGAGCTGTGATCGTCGCGTCCATGTATACTACAGTAACAGCTGGGAACCCCAAACGTCGACATATCGGTCGTATTCGAAATGCGAACATCCCGGGATTCGCAGAGCCCCCCTACCAGCGACTTCGAGCGGCTGACGCGAGCGGCTGCGAGTGAGTCGCGAGTCGTGCGCCGAGCGAGCATCAAGACAAGACCGCCGCCTCAACGCACCGTCACCCCATCGCCTTGCATGCCACGCACGTAATGCCCGGCATTCGCGCGATACGAAACCTGGGTCATCATCGGCGCGTCCCCATCCCCACCGCAGAGCACCCCCGCAAACGCCACGACCTCTGTCGGCCACGTGTCGTCGTCCCCGATGACTTCGTTCGTGAATGCCAGGCTGGAGTCGAATACCCGTCCATCACCGCCAGAAACAACCCGTTCTTTCACGCGGCCGAAGGGATACCGCTCCAGACTGTATCGCGGCGTGCCCAGCGTGATGAGCCGTTTCACCTTGTTTCTTAGCCCAGGATATCGCCTCCCGTTGTACGAGATTTCATCACCTGCGGCGCCCCCGAGGCCGATCAGCAGCCTGCCCACCCAGCCGCCCGCGCTGTGGCCCACGAGCACAGTATCAGTGGCGGCCGGACAGTCACCGTTTCCGCACGTCTGTACCTGTGCCGCCGCTCTGTCTAGATATTGGCCAAAGTCGAGACCCAGCAGCGCAATCTTGAGCCAGTCGAACGTCGACATGTTGACGACGTCGACCGAGTATCGGCGAACCCCACGGGCGTCGAGGTAGCCCGCGCACGCCGCCTTGAGCTTGACGTACGTCGGCGACGACGACGCGATGAGAAACCCCGGCAGGATGATGACGTGCAGATGGCGGTCGTCGTGTAGGCCGTCGTCGTCTGTGCTTCGTGAACGAGCTCGTTCACCAAGTCGAGTCGGCCGAGTCGAAGGCGGATCCGATCCACGCCGACGCTCGCTACGCGCTCGTTGCCACCAGCCCCTCCCGTAGTGCAAGAAAATGCGAGGGGCCGTCTGCCCAGACGACGCATGGGCCGTGGAAGGCAGCCATACGTGCATACGGCACCGATTTATTTCAAAACCGCATCAGGTCTGAATTCTCGAGAGAAACCGCAAAAAAATCAATCCTTGCGATAGCGCGCGCGCAAGGAACGCCACGCAAGGAACGCCGACGGTAGCACATAGATGGACGGACACGTAAACGGGAACGGGACGGCCACCACACGGAAAAAGCCACCGCTCCCCCCTCGGCCTCACTCTCGGGGCGCGCGCCGAGAGGGCAACAGCAACGGCGTCACCGTCTCCCAGCGCAACGGCAAGCGACGTCTGTGGTCGTCGCTGAAACCGATCGCGGAATCTGAGGAGCACCCGCCCCAGCCTCCCGAGCCGTTCCGCCTGCTGCCGCAGCCGCTGTGCAGTCTCGCGCGCGCCTGGCTGTTCATCCAGCTCGCCCGGCGGATCGGCCTCATCCCGCCGAGCATCCAGAGATTGATAAACGACACCCCGCTGGGTGCTCCGCAGCTGTCCACGCCCAGCGCCTACGTCTTCCGGGACCTGCTCTCGACCGTCCTTCACGCAAACTTGTCGTGTGTGCTGGTTCCGATCCTGCTCGTGCTCTGCCCCGCCCTGCCGCCGACGGAGGCCAGCACGGCCATCACGTCAGTGGCAGTCAAGACAGCGACGTCGATGTATTACTTGTCGCCGTTGAATATTGTGGCCGCGCTCGACGTGCGCGGGTGGCGGACCGCCGCCGTCAACGCCCTCGTCCTGCTCTTCGCGGTCCTCGCGACCGTGCTGTCGATGAGCGTGACGCGGAGAGCGAACGCGTGGAGGACAGAGACGCAGACGCAGACGCAGGCGCAGGCGCAGAAACAATCACAGACACGGACACGGACGACGGCAGCGATGTCCGTCGTGGTGCAGGGGATTCACCTGCTTCCTGCCGTGGCGATGCTCGTGGACGGGGCGCTGCACGCAGCGCGTGCACCTGCGACCATCCGGCCGAGCCTAAACCTGCGATGGTATCTCGATGCTGAGGTGTTCCCTTCGTTTCGGTCGCATTTCGCGACTGGAATCAGTCTGATGGGCGCACTGCTGAGCGCCGCCGTCGGGCTCAGCTGTGGCAAGGACGCCGGCTCCGGACGGCGGACAGCGACGCTGCTGGCGATTCAGGCGATGCTGTGGGAGTTGTTCGCGACGTCGTCGTGGCCGGCGGTGACGTCGTTGTGGCAGGCAATGGTGGTGGGCGTCGCCGAGTCGCCGGCGCTGGTGCACCGGGCGCAGGTAATGATTGCGCTGTACTTGTTGGTGACGGCGATGAACGTCGGGGCGTTCCAGTTGTGGATAGATAACGTGGGCAACGCAAACTTCTTCTACGGAATGAACATGTTGCGCGCGGCCGGGGTGGCCGCGTGGGTGTATGCGTTGGCGAAAGGGGTCCGGCGCGGGGACGGGGCTGCTGAAGAGCGTGAGCGGGAGAAGGAATGTTAACACAAAACTGTTAAATGTCAAAGCAAAGAAGCGTCGGCTTGTGATCGTTGGTTGTTGTTGGCACCGAACTCAGTTCGGTGCCAACAACAAACAAACGCACGCCCTCGATACCTTCGCGTCACGCGCGACCAACAACAACGCCAGTCATTCGCACCCTACGCTGAACGCGGCGCCTGTCGATCGAACGACAAAACCGACGAGAACGTGGTCAACGTCGCGATGACCACCAACCCGGAATTCGTCGTCCGGGCCATCAACCTCGTCGAGGTGCTCACGGAAGACCTGGAGGACGAAGGCTTTAATGTCGAGTCTCTGAACCTCCCGCCGGCGATGACAGAACAGCCCTGGAGCGATGAGCGGATCCGTGCCTACTTCGACGCTGTCCGGAGGGGCGAGACGCCAAACGACGTGGACGACACGTCCGACCTGCCATCGCTGGCGCACCCTTCGAAAGAGCTCTTCGAGAAGTGGTTTCCCGGGCTTGCACGCAGCGGGACGGCGACCGACAGTCCCTCGAAACTCATCGTATGCTTCCCGAACGCCGGAAATGCGGAAGATATGTATACCAGCGAGGGCTCTGGGGCGCGCAAGCAGCCCTCCCCGCTGCTGGAGTACTGCCGCGAGCGCAACGTGCAGATGCTGGCGCCGCAGTACCCCGGTCGCGCCATGCGGCTCAAGGACGACAGGATAACCACAGCCCAGGGGATGGCCGAGGCGCTGTTCGAGGTGCTGGCCCCGACACTGGTGGACTCCAAAGTGCCCTGGGTGTTGCTCGCGCATAGCGTCGGGACGTGGATATCGTACGAGTTTCTGCTACTCTGCAAGGCGCGTGCCGTTCCCATGCCGTCACGGGCCTTCATCTCGGCGATGCCGTCGCCGGACATCCCGATGACGTCGAGACCGTGGCGGCAGCAGAAGGATCTGGACGAGGCGGCGTTCAAGGAGGAGTGTCGGGCGTGGGATATCAGCGAGGTGGTCTTCTCGGCGGCCATGTGGCCGATGTATCAGCCCCTGCTGCGCGCAGACTTTACGATGTTCGACGAGTACCCCGAAGGGAGAGTGAGAAGCGTGGACGGGCCGGCGTTTGATTTTCCCATTCAGTCGTTCTGGGGGACGCAGGATCGGCGGGTGAGCGAGGCGATGGTGATGGGGTGGGCGAACGTGACGAGCGGGGCGTTTCGCATCGAGGAGGTGAACGGGAACCACCTGTGGCCCTTGGACGCGGCGGCCAAGAAGGCGTGGCTGGGGCGCGTTGTCGAGCTGCTGTTCGATGACGAGTAACGACGACGAGTAACAATTATTACGAGATGACGTCGACGCTGGCGAGCGCCCATCGCCCATCGTCGTCGTCCTCGGCGCTGACGAGTTCCGAGACGACCATGAGCACGCCCTTCTTGATACCCTTGGTCCTGCCGACCAACATCATGTTGCGGTCCCGCGATACCTGGATGCTGGCGAGGACCTCGTCCCCCTCCTCGAGCGTGCCGCTCGCGCGCACGACGGCTTCTGGGCCCCGCTCGTCGTTCGACTCGCCAATCAGCGATACGAGACACCACTCCTTCGTGACTTGGATGCGCCGGTACGCTGGCCGAAGGCACTCTTCGAGTTGGAGGTCAAGCGAGATGGAGATGTGCTCGCCCGTGTCGGCGGCCCTGGTGGCGTAGCGCACCCTGCCGTACGTGTCGGAGACCTGGAGCGCCGAGGTGCGCTCGCACGACAGGGGTTTACTGAAGAGTACCGCTCGCCAAGAGTATGCGTTGGTATGGAGTTTCTTCTGCGACTCGTTATCGATGGGCCTGGGGAAGGGGTGGGTGGGGTGGGTGGGGTGGGTGGGGATGCGCGGGTGTCAGCTGGCGTGACAGTGCTCGCGCCCCGTCTGACGAGATGACATACCGTTGGTCGTCCGGGGAGATGTCGGGCAGATCTTCGGCGAAATAGGAGCCAATCAGGGTGTTGGGATTCGTGATCCGCCGCGGTTCGTCGCAGAGGATACTCATGATCGTGTCCGCGACGGTGACGTATGAGTGTTCAGACGTACGAGTTCCTCTGGACCGTAGGTGAGGCCGACGACAGCGAGTGGGTCGCCTCCAAAGTGCCCAGCCACTCGTCGCTGCGACGCTCGGTCCGACTGCCCCGCTCATCGCATCTTGATCGAACCGAATAGGGTCGATGGTGCCCGTGTCTGTGTGACGCAGC
>Ga0181582_10002155_pt1 | contig 15594 bp, 16 predicted proteins | sample 071ome_32_FD_132438 | JGI IMG/M metagenome (GOLD analysis project Ga0181582, IMG submission 132438) | Coastal salt marsh microbial communities from the Groves Creek Marsh, Skidaway Island, Georgia - 071405AT metaG (megahit assembly) | ecosystem: Environmental > Aquatic > Marine > Intertidal...
AGCGCCTTCATTTTGTTGGCGACGGTCGTGATGGCTCGCGTGGGAGCGACCCGGGAGAGTTTGTCGAGGCTCTTAGCGTCCTTGCCAATCAGCAAGCGCGGTGTTCCGTTCTCGATGGCATCGACGATGAGTCGCCCAGCGACGTCAGCGGGCGTTACCTGCGGAGCCTTATCGGTGCTCATCGCCGAAACATCAACCCCGGAGTTCTCGGCGATATTCGTTCCAACTCCACCTGGAAATACCACCGTCACGTCGATGGTGGTGTCCGCCAGTTCCGCATAAAGAGTCTCGGTCAGGAGTTTCACCGCGGCTTTGCTCGCACCGTACGCACCTTGGCCGGGCACGGGGACGAGTGCACCCATGCTCGATACGTTGAGCAGGCTCGCTTGCGGACGCTGCCTGAGGAGCGGAATGAACGTCTTGTCGAGATAGACGGTCCCCCAGAAATTCACGTTCATGACCTTCTCGATCTGTTCGATCGAGAGTTCGTCGATCGTGACGAAGGGCTGAATGATGCCGGCGATGTGAGCCAGGCCGTCGACATGTCCGTGTTCGTCGAGGACTTCCTGTGGCAGGCGTTCTACCGCCGCTCGATCGGTGACGTCGACCACGTGGAGCGACATTCGATCTCCCGCATGGGCGAGTGCCCTGGTCTCCTCGAGTGCTTCCTGGTGAATATCGACCCCAGCGACCCGACCACAGCGACGCAGGAGTTCTTTGGCCACTTCGCGACCGATACCGCTGCCCGCACCGGTAACGACGAAAACATTGGTTGCGATCTGCATGAGTTCCTCCCCTGCCACAACCATTGTCCGCCAAACGCTGACCGGTGTCCGGCTAACGTGGCGTCATGACCGATCCAACTCCATCGACACCCGGATCCCGGGCGGCCCTCGAAGCGGGAATCGAACATCGCGAAATCCGATACGGCAAGGTGTCTTCTGTCGAAGAGGCAGCGCAAGGACGCGGCGTATCCGTCTCGGCGGTTGTGAAATCCCTGCTGGTGCGGCGGGGCGAGGATGACTATCTGTTGGTGCTCGTCCCCGGCGACCGCTCCATCTCGTGGCCCAAGCTGCGCGAAGTTCTCGGCGTCTCGCGGCTATCGATGCCCGACGCCGATACGGCATTCGCCGTTACCGGCTACAAACGGGGGACCATCACTCCGCTGGGCCTGAAACTTCCGGTGGTGGTCGATTCACGGATCGTCGGCGAGGCAATAACCCTCGGCTCGGGTGAACACGGAGTGGCCATCGGACTCCAGGCTGACGCTCTCATTGATGCCTACTCGGCCACCGTGGCGGACGTTTCGGAGGGTTAAGTAATCCGCCGCCCTCCTTAGGCCGTGCGTGCCGAATTAACCCGCGATGGGTGATGCCTGAACGAGCAGCCCCGACATCACCAAAATGGCCACAACGAGTGCCATCTCGGGCACCAGCGTGCGACGCAATGCACCGAGGTGTTCACGCTCGTCCTCTCGGACATCGCCACCCCCGTCACGCTGAACCTGCGCGTACTCAATCTCCGGTATCGCGTGGAAGTGATTTCGGTAGCCGAAGAAGCCGAGGGCTGCCACGAGGGCGACCTTGATTAACAGGATCCATCCCCACGTGCTCGTGACGAGGGCGCCAGGCGAGGGCATGATGAAAAAGGCCATGAGGATTCCTGTGACGGCAACACCAAATACCGAATACGTCGCAAGCCGGGAGAAGCGAACCGCGAGTTCGCTTCCGTCGGGGACGAGTGTGGTTTCCTTCGTCCGCTTGCGAAGCACCAGCGCCAAGGCGATGGCCAGCGCGCTGATCCCGCCGCCCCAGATTGCTGCGAACGTCACGTGCGCCGCATCCGCGAGCACCATCAACCACAACGGTCCGGCGGTGACCGTATGGCCATCGAGTGCGTAAGAGGCGATCACCACACCACTGAGGATCCAAATGAACGGAGTGCCGTTGATCATCCCGGGCACCGCGGCAAGAGCGATACCTGCCAGGAGCCGCAGCGCGGCCGCCAATGTCAGGTTCCACCCGGACCCACCGAGCAATTGAGTACCGAGGTCAAGAACGGCACCGATCACCGCGACGATCCCCGCTAGTCGAATTATCCGGATGAGGTACTCCCCGACCCAGGTCATTCGGGGAAGACTCACAAAGGCAACGAACAGCGCCACTCCCCATCCGATGATGATCCCGACATTCGAGATGACGGCTGCGATCGATGCGAGAACGCCGCCCCCGCCGCCGCTTCCCTCGGCTTCGGCTGCCGCGAGTTGGCTGTCGAGATCGCCGTCTGCCGTCTCTTCCGCAACGACCGGCTCCTCGAGAATCACATCTCCAACGCCGAACCGAATGACCCCGCGCGCCGTGTGGCCATCCGCGGCCTCGGCCTGCCAGACGACACCGTAGATACCTTCGTCCAGAGAAATCGCGGGTTCGAGCAGCCACGCGTTGCCGTCGTCGAGTTCGACGGGCTCGTAGATCAGATCCGTCCCCTCGGCGTCGATCAATCGGGTCTCGGTCTCGTTCAAGCCGATTGGATCGGAGAATCGCAATTCGATCTCGGTCAACGGACCCGGCACCGTCTCCCCGTTGGCGGGCGTGGATCCCTCAAATGCGGCATCGGCTCGGGCGTCGGTACTGAATCCCACGGCAAGCATCGCCGCGATGCCCAGCACGAGAATCGCCTGGACAGCGCGCACCCAGGGCACGCGAAGCGGGAGGGGCATTCCTGCACTGTAGTAGTCGGCCATGCTGGTCCTCTAGTTCCCCGAGCGCCCCAGCGCGATAGCGGTGAGAGCCTCCGGCACCGCTCCCGAGAGCGCGAAAAGCCCCATCCCGATGCCGCGGGTTCGCGAGATCTTCCCCTGGGCAGCGACGGTGGCGAAGGCGACGGCGTCGGAGGCATCGCTGATCGCCTGGGCGGCCACCCAACCCGCGGCAGGTCCTCCCGTGCGCCACGCATGGAGGGTTCCCAGCCCGATCCCGATCTCCCGCGCCCCTGCTAGCCGCGCTAGCCAGCCGGCGTCTCGCGCCTGCTGGTCACCGAGCCCGAGGGCCTTGCCCAGTCCCGACGGATTGACGATCATGCCCGCACCGATCACGATCCGGGTGATGCCAAGAGCGGGGACCACGGAGGCAGGAACAGGTCGCATGCCCCCACGCTAGGGGGCTAGACATCCGTCGAGTTGCCGGACCGATAGTTGAAGCGTAAACTAACAGCAACCAAGGAGGCTCCATGCCAGCAGTAACCGCCGACACCATGACCCTTCCCCGCGTGGCCGTCGATCCCACGTCGACCATGCGCACGGTGAAGACCGTGACCAGCGCCCCGCAGGGCTACGAAGGAGAAGGCTTCCCGGTCCGTCGCGCCTTCGCCGGCATCGATCCCCTCGACCTCGATCCCTTCATCCACATGGACCAGATGGGCGAGGTGGAATACGCACCGGGCGAGCCCAAGGGCACCCCGTGGCACCCGCACCGCGGTTTCGAGACCTTCACCTACTTGATCGACGGTCAGTTCCTGCACCAGGACAACCACGGTGGCGGCGGAACCATCCTCGAGGGCGGGACGCAGTACATGACTGCGGGCGACGGCATCCTTCACATCGAGACTCCACCGGAGCACCTCGTCGAATCCGGCGGCCTGTTCCACGGTCTGCAGTTGTGGATCAACCTGCCCACGGAAAAGAAGCGCATCGATCCGCAGTACCAGGACCTTCAAGGTGAAGACGTCTCGATGGTTACCAGCGCCGACGGTGGCGCGGTTCTTCGAGTGCTCGCCGGCCAGATCGGTGACCACAAGGGTCCGGGCATTTCGCACACCCCCCTGGCCATCGCACACTTAACGCTCGCCCCCGGCGCACAGATCGACATTCCCTGGCGCACCGATTTCAACGCACTCGCCTACACCCTCGCCGGCTTCGGTTCGGTGGGCGTGGAGGAGCGTCCGGTGCAGACCGGTCAAATGGCGGTGCTCGTCAATGGCGACGCCCTGCGAATCACCGCTTCGAAGAATCAGGAGTCGCGTTCTCCGAACCTGGAGATGTTCATCATCGGAGGCGTTCCATTGCGTCAGCCGACGTTCCAGTACGGACCATTCGTCATGAGCACCAAGTCCGAAGTGATCCAGGCGTTCGAGGACTTCCAGGCCGGTCGCTTCGGCCACATCCCCGCGGACGCGATCCAGCCACACCGTCCCAAAGGCGCCTAAACCCCCAAGACCAGTTGAGTCTTTCGCTAGCGAGCTCCACCGGGAGGTCCGCCGGGGGGATCTTCTCGGTGGAGTTCGTCTACATAGGCCTGCCAGGCCTTGGCGTCGGGGTCTTCTTCTAGAGCCTCGACCTCAGCGCGTTCCTTCGCCTCCTCCTCGGCTTCGAATCGTGCCGCGCGATCGCGGTAGTACTTGCCGAGCCAATTACTGAAACTTCCGTGCTTGCGGTAGCGATTCCACACGAAGATCGCGAAGAGCCCGATCAGCGGCCACTCGATCATGTAGACCCAGGATCGATCCACACCCTCCATCGCGCGCTGGTACTGATTGATGGTCGCGTAGGTGCACAGAGCAAGCACCACGATCAGAGGAACGTGCAGGGTCCAGAAGTCCTTCCACCGGCGACTGCTCTCCCCCGTGCCCACGCCGTCTGATTCTTCACTCATGCAGAGCCCTCGTGTTGCTCGTCGATCGCCGGCTCCTTCGTTCGATTCCGGAGAACTGCGTAGGAAATGAGCAGAGCCCAGGTACTGGCCACCGTGACGACAGTCGCCCAACCGAGACCACCAACAACACCGCTTTCGATCCACCAGGCAAGTGCTGGGACGCCCAGCGCCAGGATGACCAGCGCACCCCACGGCTGGGCATCCGCGAGTGCCCACCACAGAAGGAGTCCGCCGAGGGGAAGCAGCACAACAGTGACGATTCCCAGGACCTGCGGTCCGAGGACGTCAGATTGCGACAGCGACGCCAGTCCCGCCATGAGCACGAGCAGCAGGACGGCCGCCGGTTCGGGGTAGGCGGTCAGCCACTTTGACATCACCGGTCGGGTTGGCGCCGCCCAGGCGATTGCCATCGGGATCGCGATGCCCAGCGCTACGAGACCGAGGAGGCTGAGTCGGTCTCCGGCGGCGGCGAAACCGGGTGGTGCTGTACGCGAGAGTGCCACCGAGAGTCCGAGAACAAGTCCCATCCACGCGACCTCGGTGACGCTCAGGCGAACGAGTATCGATGTCTTTCCGTCTTCGTCGCGGTATCGGTCAGCAAGGTTTTGACGGTGCCGCCAGCCGAAGCCGATAAGTGCGATGAGCACGGAGACCTTTATCAGGATCAAAGCACCGTAGGTACTCGTCACCAGTGAAGCAAATCCATCAAGCCGAAGGCCGGCGTTGATTAACCCGCTCTCTGCGAGCACGATCACGCTGATCAACGCGACCGTGCTGAATCGACGAATCACCTTTTCCGAACCCGGTTCGCGTCGATAGGCGTAGGCGACCGTGGCTACCAGGCCCCCGATCCAAACGGAGGCGGCGACCATATGCAGTCCGAGGCTCAGAGTTGCCGACGAATGGCCTTCATCGATTCCGGAATGTCCATTGAAGCCGGGGAGGAAGGTAGCGAGCAGCGCGAGACCCAGCAGGATACTTCCGGTAATCCGATCCAAAATCACCCAGGACAAGATCGCCACGATCGCAACCAACACGAACTGAATGAGCATGACTCGGCCGAGAGTGGTCTGGGTCAGCAGAGACCAGATGATCGTCGGGTCGACCGAGGTGGCAAGGGGCAGCGCGAGCACTTCCGAAACGGTCAGCACGGACTGCGCAACCAGGGCCGCAAGCCACACGACCGCGGCGATGGACGCTATCGAGCCGGAACGTCGATCCGGGCGTGGAGAAAGCACACCCCCAACCAAGATGAATCCCACGGTAAGGAGCGTTGCGATGTCCCTTATCCATAGGTCCAGGGGCAAAGCCCACAAGGTTGCAAGGGGGACGACGGGCAGCCCCGGCACCTGACTCTCCGTCAGAGCGCCGATCGTGCTGAGTACCAGGAAAAGGACCGGAATACCTATGGCCAGCAGGGCAGGCCGGGGTTTGACTCGTTGGCTCGCGGGAGCGTGAACCAGGGTGTCCATTACTTGAGCTGCGTGAAGCTTCCGAAGACTGCTGGATCGGTGTTGGGTGAAACGACCAGGAACGTCGTACATAGGGCACCGAGCAGGAAGGCGATGCAGATCCACACCATCCAGTAACTCATCAACTGGGCTTGGAAATGAACGGCCTTATTGATCAATCCCTTGCGAGCTCGGTTGAAGACCCCTATTAACAAGAAGGTGAGCATTCCGAAGTGGAAGATGTTGCTCGCGCACAGCAGGAGTACGGCGGATGCGTACGCGCCGTTGCCCGAGCCAAAGGGGAAGGTCGAGATCTGAATCCATTGGGCCACCAGTCCGGCGATCGTGATGAGTAGCGCAACACCCGTCCCAACGATCAGGCCTGCTTGATTGCCGCGCTTGCCTTCCTTGTAGCCGAACCACATGGCGATGGTTGCGAGGATCACGATCCCCAAGATCGCCCAGAACGGCCACTCTGCAGCGAAGGTCGCATCGCTCTTCGCGGGGACAGCGTTGGTTTGGTCGTAGGTGAGTTTCGCGCCCGGAGGAGCCCAACCGCCATTGACGTTCAGCGACCACAGGTAGGTGTAACTGATGATCAGGGCGAGGGTGCCCGAGACATCCATAACGATGAGGGTCCACAGACCCGCCTTGGCGCGTCGCGCGATGGTGCTGATCGGCTCACCCGTTGTGGGATAAAGCGGCTGCTGCGTCTCGGCGCTCATCACTTACCCACCTTCTCGAGATCACCATCGACTGCGTCGAGTTCGGCTTGATAAGGATCGGGAACGCCGTAGTTGTAGGGGCGTTCGGTGACGACCGGCAGCACCTCGAAGTTCTCCAACGGAACCGGAGTGGGGGTCTGCCATTCGAGGGACTTCGAGCCCCACGGGTTACTCGACGCGACCTCGCCGTACATCCACGAGGAGATGATCGCGCCGAGGAATATGAGCATGCCCAGGCCGATCGTGTACGCACCGATCGTTGAGATCCAGTTCGAAAGGTTGAACAGATCGTCGAACTGCAGAACGCGGCGCGGCTGCCCTTGGAGTCCGGCGACGAACATCGAGCCGAATGTGATCTGGAAGCCAACGAAGGCGGTCCAGAACCCGATGGATCCGATTCGTTCGTCGAGAATCCGACCCGTCATCTTCGGGAAGTAGAAGGCAACACCGGCCATAGCTCCGAAGAGACCGGCGCCCATCAGCATGTAGTGGAAATGGGCGACGACGAACATGCTGCCGTGCATGTACTGATCCACGGGTACGTCGGAGAGGTAAACGCCTGTGACGCCACCGATCATCTTGTTGAAGATCACGGCGTACACGGCCATGACAGGTAGGCGCGTCCAGACCACACCTCGCCACATGGTGCCGATCACCACCAGGACCAGGAAACCGACGGGGATCGAGATCATCTCGGTGGAGAGCATGAACGGGTAGTTCACCGCTGGCGCCCAGCCGGTCATGTACATGTGGTGAGCCCAGACGAGGCCACTGAGAGCCACGACCCCGACGATGCCGGCGACCGCGAAGTTGAACGAGAACAGCGGTTTTCGGTAGAAGACCGGGATGATCTCCATCAGCACGGCCGCGCTGGGAATGATGATGACGTAGACCTCTGGATGGCCGAGCAACCAAAAGAGGTTCTCGTAGAGCCAGACACTGCCGCCCTCGAGTGGGTCGAAGAACGACGTATTGAAGATCCGATCACTCAGGGCGAGTATCTGCGAGTACTGATAGAAGGGGAAGGCGTAGAGGCCCATCAGCGCCGAGGCGAAGACGCCGAACACCAACAGCGGAGTCCGCGACCAGGTCATCCCCTTGGCTCGCATCGTCAAAATCGTGACCATCAGGTTCACGCTCGCGACACCGGTGGAGAAAGCGAAGACGATGATCGTCATCTGGTAGCCGAGCATGCCCGGCGGAGCCTGGGCGGCCAGCGGGTAGTACACCGACCAGCCGTCCTGGACGCCGCCGACGAACAGCGAGCTGATCAAGCAGATCGCTGCGACGAACAACAGCCAGAAACTCAAAGCGTTCAGTCGCGGGAACGCCATGTCCCGAGCGCCGATCATGATGGGCACGATGAAGTTCGCGATCGGACCCATGACCACAATGATCATCCCGATGATCATCGCGATGCCGTGGGTGCCGATGAGTGAGTTGTAGAACGACGGCGAGAAGACCTCAGCCCACGTGACACCGAGTTCGGTGCGAATGAGCATCGCCAGCAAGCCGCCGAAGCCCAGGATGACCATCGTCATCACGAGGTACTGGACGCCGACGACCTTGTGATCGGTGGTGAATTTGAAGTACCGCTTCCAGCCCAGGTCCTTGCCCGCCATGTATTCAGCGTCGGCGTGGGTGAGATCGCGGCCGAGCATCCATCGGATAGGGCCGACGAAAGCGCCGATACCCGCCATGAAGCCGATGACCCAGCCGAGAAGCACCGCGAGGTAGACGTAGTCGGGGGCAGCGGGAGCGAATGTCGCGGTCGATGCGCCGGAGGGGGTCAGCATGTTGGTAACGACGCCCGCGACGATGGCTAGGCCCAACCCGCCGATCATGCCTGTCACGAAGTTGAGCCGGCGCATGATGCCGCCGGGTTTGCCGTGCTGCTTTGGTTGCGGCACCTCGCTGCCAAAGACCGTAGCGGTGGCTGTTGCAGAACTCATGAGGTCTTGCCTCCGCCCATTTCACGTGCCCACGAGGTGAAGTCCTTTGGCTCCAGCACTTGAATCGCTGTCTCCATATAGGCGTGGTGCATGCCGCACAACTCCGCGCAGCGAACGTTGAACGTTCCGGTCTTGTTTGGGGTCACACCCGTTTGCGTGATGGCGCCGGGGTTGGCGTCGATCTTCACGCCTAGCTCAACCGCCCAGAAATTGTGGATGACGTCTTTGGACGTGACGTTGAAGTAGACGGGTCGATCCTTGGCCAGATACAACGTTTCGCTCGCGATGCCGTCGTACTGCGGGTATTCGAAGGTCCATACCCACTGCTGACCTGTCACGTTGACGATCAGCGCTTGCTCGTCCGTCGGCTGCTCGTCGGCCGGGATGGTGCCGTAGGAGTTGGCCGTGATCTGTGCCAATTCGGCAAGACCCCAGACGACGAGGAAGAACGCCAAGAGACTCGAAACGACGGTCCACAGCACAACGCCAATGGTGTTGCTGCGGATCGCCGGGCTCTCGTCTGCAGGGACGTCGTTGCCCGAGACGTGCTTCCAGCCAAGCAGGCTGTAGACCAATACCGCGAAGACGAACGCGGTGATCGGAATCGAGATGATCGTGAAGACGAACACCGTCTGCTCGATGTCCTTCATTACCTCCGACGCCGGAGCGCCGGTTTGGTTCATCGCTGCAAGGAGCAACCAGGCCAGAGGCAGAAGGAGGAAACCGATGATGACGGTGAGGACCAGAATCCCCCGGGCATAGGGGCGGCGCAGCCACATCTTGACCCGGTGCATTGACGGTGGCCGGTTGGTGGGAGCCTCCGGCTCGTCCGGCTGGCCGGTGGGGCGGACGTCGGTCGTGGACATCACACCACCTCGAAGGTGCCGGCCATCCAGCCGCGCGTTTGCATCGGACCGCCGAACTCCTGGTACATGTCACCGCAGGGGAATTCGCAATTCCACACGTAGGTGCCGGGATCGCCGGTGATGAACGTGACCTCGATCTTCTGCGGCTTGACCGGGTAGCCGTCCTTGTCGGTCTTCGCGTTCGCCTTGTTCATCTTCAGCGGCACCGAGAGGAAGAAATCGGGCTGGGTGGACTCGGGGTACTGGTGGACCGTGAAAGTGTGGCCGACCTCTGAAGGCTTGATACCGGTGACGCTCTCCCCGTTCACCGTCATAGTCCCGTCCATCGATCCGTGAACGTCGGCGAAGTACGGGTTGTAGACCTGGCCTCCGCCGTCGTACTGAATAAAGGTGATGGTGACGGCGGAGTTCGCGGGAACCTGCAGGCTCGTTGAGGGGTAATAGAACGGTTGACCTGAAAGCCAATTGGCCTCGAAGTTTGAGGATGTCTTAGGAGGCGGAACCTTGGCCGAGCTGTTCGGATAAATGGCCAATTCCAAGGTGGCGTGCGGCAAAGTGCCTTGCGGAGTGTCCATGGTCCCGGAGACCTCGGCGGCGAGCGTCGGAGGCTCTGCTTCGCGTACCGAGTTGAACACCGCGATTCCCCCGACGATCGCGACTCCGACGACGACAGCAAGCAGCGTTACGAACGCCCGCTTCACATGCATCTCCCGAGATTGCCGATGCCCTGAGGCATCCCGACGCGGTGTCGGTGCCTTAACGGTGTCAGTAGACAGAGTGACTGTCAACGAAGACGCGGCAATCGATACCCGCGCTTCATTCGACATTCACCGAACGACACCGACGCCAACAACACCGATCTCACCTTGTGAAACAAAGAACAATCGGCTCGCGATCCGTCAACGGCCACCTAGGGTGACGTCGTGGGTGACTTGACGCCGGGCGGATCTCCGATCGATCTCGACCTCTTCGTCGTCGTCAATCTCCTTTTCCTGACCGGCCTTTACATCTGGGCCGCCCGTCGGGCCAAGCGTCGGCCCTTCGGCTGGCATAAGGGATCCACGACCGCCTTCATCGCGGCGATGCTGGCGCTGGCACTGGCGTACCTCGGCCCCTTCGGCTCCTGGGCCCACGATGCTTTCTGGGCGCACATGGGTCAGCACCTGCTCGTCTTGATGATCGCCGGTCCGCTGATAGTGCTGTCATCACCGATCCGGTTGGCGTTCGTCAACCTCGGTCCCAACGGACGGCGGCGCCTGGTTTCCGTCCTGCGATCTCGTCCGGTCGAGTTCATCACGCGCCCGGTGGTGGGGTGGCTGTTCTTCGCAACCGTCCTACTCGGATCACACACGCAACTCGTCATGAACTGGGCGCTGGATGGACACGATGCGATGGAGTTCGGCATCCGCCCCGTCTACCTCATTGCCGCGCTTGCGTTCTATTACCCACTCATCGGAACCGACCTGATCGCCAAACGCCCGGCTCCGAGTGTCCGTCTCGTTTCCCTCGGTCTAATGATGATTCCCGAAACGACGTTGGGGATCGTCGTGCATTTCGCTCCCGTACCGCTGTACTGGCCGTACGAGCAAGCCGCCGCCATCCACGGATTCGACGCCATGGCAGATCAGAAGTTCGCCGGCGCCATGATGTGGGCGATCGCCATGGTCTTGGACGGAATCTGGATGATGGTCGCGGCGATCGAGTGGTGGCGGGAACAAGAAAAGATGACCCAGCGACTCGAACGCCAAGAAGCCCGGGAGACACTGAACGCATGAATCGACCGCCGGCGATCGCGATCGTCGTCGTGGCCTGCATCTGGATGGCTTCGGGTTGCGGTGTGCTCTCGGCAGATGAAGAGACGCTGATACCCGTCGAGGCGGGTCAACTCACCACAGATCCCGGGATCGGGATGACGGTGATCGACGCAACCGATCGCGGTGAACCACTGGACATCGCCGGCACCGACCTCGATGGCCAACCGCTGGCCCTCAGCGATTCACGAGGCGATGTGACCGTTGTCAATGGCTGGGCAACGTGGTGCTCACCGTGCCGCAGTGAGATGCCCGAATTCGCCGAAGCTGCCCGCAACCTCGACGGCCAGGGCGTCACCTTCATTGGTGTCAATGTCGAAGACGACATCGACGATGCCCGAGAGTTCACCTCCGACACCCCCTATCGGAGCATCGTCGACAAGGACGGTTCACTGCTGGCGACGATTCCGGACGTACCACCGCGTTCGCTACCCATCACCGTCATCTTGGATCGCCAGGGGCGCATCGCAGTTCGCATCGTCGGGCCGATCGTCCTGGGAACGCTGGAAGACACCGTCATGAGTGTGGTGGCCGGCGAAGCCTGACGAGCACCGATCGCCTAGTGGTAGAAAAACGCCTGTGGAACTGGCCGGTGCTTACGTCCCCCTCATCACACCCTTCGACGACTCAGGACGCGTCGATCAAACCCAACTCCAAGCAGCAGTCGAGGCCGTTCTCGCAGCAGGCGTGCACGGAATCGTGGCGTGCGGCACGACCGGCGAGGGTTATGCGCTGTCCCTAGAGGAACGACGAGTCGTGACGGCCCGGATCACGGAGGTCGTTGCCGGCTCGGTGCCCATCCTCGGTGGCGTCGGCGGAATGTCCACTGATCAGGCCCTCGACCACGCAATGCTGGCCAAGGCCTTGGATCTCGATGGACTGATGGTCGCGGCCCCTGCCTACTGCCTACCGTCGCCATCGGAACTGGCCGCTCACGTGACCGCCATCGTGAACGCCGCAGGTTTGCCCACCGTCTTATACGACTACCCGCAGCGAACCGGCGTTTCCTTCGATATCGAGACCTTGGACCAACTCGCCCCGCTCGACGCGATCGTCGGCATCAAGGAAGCTTCCGGGGATCTGAACAGAATCGGTGAGATCGCGCACCGTTACGCCGGCTCCCTAGAAGTTGTGTGCGGCGCCGATGCAGCAGCTCCCGTTTTCCTCGACGCCGGGGTGAAGTGCTGGATCGGTGGCATCGCAAACCTGCTGCCGGCCGCGCACGTGGCGATGTTCGACACGGACCTGCGAACAGAGGTGTACGCGGCGGTCCTGCCTATTCTCGAGTTCATCGAGGCGGGCGGTTATAACGCGAAAGTGAAGGCGGGCATGATCCTGCGCGGTCTCGATGTAGGAGTACCGAGAGCGCCGCTGGCAGCCCTCGATGAAGGGTCGGTCGCAGAACTCCGATCCCTTCTCGACGCAGCAGGCTCTTGGGCTCCTGAGCTGACGGCGGGCTAGAACATGCGCGTTGTCATCGTCGGTGGCGGGATCATCGGCGCAAGTTGCGCTGCGCTCCTCGCCGAGCGGGGTGCCGAGGTCACCGTGGTGGATGCCGACAAACCGCGCTTTGGAACTTCGCTCGGAAACGCAGGTCACATCGTGGTGAGCCACTGTGTTCCGTTCGCTGCACCGGGCATGGTGAAACAGGGAATGCGCTCGCTGGTGAAGGCCGACGGAGCCTTCGCCCTGGCCAACCGTCCCGGAAACGGAACCCTCGACTGGCTGATCGGGTTCGCCCGGCACTGCAACGAGAAAAACGTCTCGACGTTTCACCCCGGACTAGATCAACTTCTGCACCGCAGCGCTGAACTGCTGCTATCGGATTCCACGCTGGACATCAATACCCGTGGGCTGTGGCAGGTCTTTACCGGAGCCGGAGCACAAGAACGCGCCGAGCACGAGGCAGCGCACATGCGTGAGTTCGGTGTTGCAGTCCGTGACATCGATCGTGACGAACTTGGGGCCGAACCAGGATTAACGAACAACGTCAGCGCGGCGATCGAACTTTCCGAAGATCTTGGTTTGGACCCGGCGAAATTGTGGTTGCGCATGCGCGAGCGCAGCGAATCCGCAGGGACCCGCTGGATCGGTGGCGCCGTGACCGACCTGTCTTCAGCCCCGGTCGTGCGTACCGCCGGCAGGGAGGAACAACTCGACGCGGACATCGTCGTTCTAGCCGCGGGAGCGTGGTCGCCCGCCGTGGCTCGTTCCGTGGGCGTGGATCTCCCCATTCGCGCGGCCAAGGGTTACTCGGTCACCGTGCAGGGTGTGGAGTCACCGCCCACCCGTCCGATGCTGTTGATGGACCAGCGAACCGCGCTCAACCCCCTCGCCGGCGGCCTGCGCCTGAGCGCCCGCTACGAGATGACCACGCCCGATGACCGCGACATCGTCGGCCACCGCATCCAGGGACTGATCAATCGAGCTCGTCACGCGGTCGAACTCCCCGAAGCGAATGCCTCGGTGGAATCTTGGACGGGAGTTCGCCCGGCCAGTATCGACGGCGCTCCCTACATCGGCTTCCTTCCCAAGCCCGCGTCACACCGCGTACTCGTCGCTTCGGGCCACGGCATGATCGGGACGGCGATGGCGGCCGGCACGGCCGATCTCGTCACCCGGCTTGCCTTCGACGAGCCGGTAAGCGACGCTGAGGCGCGACTCGGACCGTCGCGGTTGTTCGCCTAGCATCCACGGGTGGAATCGATCCGTACCTGGCAGTGCGTGGACTCCCACACCGAGGGGATGCCCACTCGCGTGGTGGTGGGCGGCGTTGGAACGCTGCCCGGCGCGACGATGGAAGAACGACGCCAATACGTGATGGTCGAGGCCGATCATCTGCGTCGCTGGCTGATGTTCGAACCGCACGGCCACAGCGCGATGAGCGGTGCGATCATCCAGCCACCGATACGAGACGACGCCGATTGGGGTGTGGTTTACATCGAGGTATCGGGCTGCCTTCCGATGTGCGGTCACGGAACCATCGGGGTCGCGACCGTACTAGTGGAAACGGGCATGGTGCCCGTCACCGAGCCGCAGACCGTGATCCGTCTCGACACACCAGCCGGACTGGTAGTGGCAACGGTGGACGTTGAAGGAACTCGAGCACGTGCTGTCACTATCGAGAACGTGCCGAGTTTCGTGACTGAACTCGATGCAACGGTGGAAGTGCCGGGATTAGGAAAAGTCACCTACGACATGGCCTTCGGCGGAAACTTCTACGCCATCATCGACCTCGACTCACTGGACGGTGCACCGGAATTCGCTCGCGCATCTCGCGATGCGCTGCTGGATGTGGGAATGCGGATCATGCAGGCGATCAACGAGCAGTCACCTCCCCTGCATCCGGAGAACCCAGCCATCGATCATGTGCACCACGTCCAACTGGTTGCACCGGGGAGCACCGCTGAGCACTCCCGCCACGCCATGGTCATCCATCCCGGATGGTTCGACAGATCACCGTGCGGAACGGGAACGAGTGCTCGCGTCGCACAACTCATCGCCCGTGGCGAGATGGGAATCGGTGATGAACTTCGTAACGAATCCATCATCGGAACGCACTTCATCGGTCGGGCAATTCGCGAGGCTACGGTTGGTGAGTTTCCAGCGATCATCCCCACCATCACGGGTCGCGCCTGGGTAACGGGAACTTCCCAACACATGTTGGCGCCCGATGACCCGTTCCCCGAGGGCTTTTTACTGTGACGCAAGAACCCAGGGGTAGCGCGACCGAGGAGCCAACCCGCGCCGATCCACTCACGCCATATCCGGAGCGCCTCGCCGACTCCCATTCCCACTTTACGGAAATCATGCAGGCGCACGACGCCGCAGTAGAGCGCGGTGAGCTCGGTTACCTAGACCCACAAACCGGGCTTTTCGTCATGACCGCGACTTTCCACCTCAGCCGAGGGAAGTGTTGCCACAATGGGTGCCGGCACTGTCCCTATGTCGGCGCAGAGGAGGGCGCATGAGCCACCCGGAGATCGAACGCCTGGCAGCCGGCAAGTATCTGTCGCTCACCACCTTCAAAAAGGACGGGTCGGCCGTTGCGACACCCGTGTGGGTCGCACGGGACGGCGACGAACTCGTGGTGATCACCGATGCGACCTCGGGAAAGGCCAAGCGCATCCGCAATAACTC
>Ga0181582_10002162_pt1 | contig 15561 bp, 9 predicted proteins | sample 071ome_32_FD_132438 | JGI IMG/M metagenome (GOLD analysis project Ga0181582, IMG submission 132438) | Coastal salt marsh microbial communities from the Groves Creek Marsh, Skidaway Island, Georgia - 071405AT metaG (megahit assembly) | ecosystem: Environmental > Aquatic > Marine > Intertidal zone...
AAACGATGGAGGACGTTTTTGGCCCAGAGTCGCAGGTCGTGCGCCACGAGATGGTGGGCACGTCGGCGGCGATATCAACCCTTGAACTATCGAGTGCGCATCCGGTGGTTGAAGCCCCGAGCAGGTATGTCGAGGCTGAATTGCGCTCATGCAAACGCACTCGGCTGGAAATTTCTCACTTTGCGCGCCCACCACACACACGCCCTCCGACAGCTGGTTCCTCCAGAACCCACACCTGCCGCCTGGATCAGTGGTCATGGTTGCTGCCGCGGACGCCGACTGGAACCCGCGCCCGCTCCACGAACGGTTTGACACGTCCGACGGGCGGCTGGTACCGGCGACAGGTGGATTGGGCGACCTGTACGTGCTGGCAAGGGTGTGGCCCTCGGCGGTGCTGAGGCGGAAAGATTTGTACCTTCGAGGCAGAACGAGCGATATGCTCGGAAGACTGGATGAGAAACGGGTGTTGCTCATCGCGCCCGGTGAGGGGCGGGGGAAGAAGAGCCATAGGCGCGACACGCGCAGCAATGCAGACGGCGACGGCGACGGGGCCGAGGCCGAGGGCGAGGGCGAGGAACGTGATGGATATGCGGATGCAGTGGACGTGCGGATTGTGATGCTCGAGGCGTCGGGCGGCGACGAAGAGAGAGTTGCTGCGAGCACGCCGAACAAGCAGGCCGCTGCCAGTACCACCACGCCCTCTCGAGGCGGCACCGGCGCCAAGTTTGTGGCGATGTCGCCGAGCATGCGACAGAGCGTGGGTCAGGAGCCGTCGCCGCTGTTCTTGAACAGCGTGGATCGTGGGAGCGGCGGTGGCAGAGAGGGCGGCAGGTCGTCCGAGAGGAAGAAGAAGAAGGGCAAGAGCAGGGAGGAGCAAGAACCCGATGCAACAGTGCCGCCGGCCGCATCTGGTGGCGCCTCGTCGTCCTCGCCATTGCCGTCATTGCCGTCATTGCCGTCATTGCCGTCATTGCCGTCATTGCCGTCTTCGGCCGTCGAAGACGCGTTGGCGAAGCACGGCTCGCGGACAAACGCCGTGTTGCAGGCCGTCTTCAGGAGCGCGCTGCGCGATACATGGCTGCTGCAAGGGAGCATGTGTCCGATACCCTTTCTGGACTCCCGCCTCGGTGCCGTCGTGACATCAAAGCAGAAAGGAGGTCGTCCCTTTCGGATTGGGAGGGCGACTCGCATCGTCCTGCGCGTTGGTGGCGGGAGCGGGGACGACGGTGCCAGTGCCGTGGCCACGTCATCAAACGACATCAACTACGCGGACGCCGCGGTGGCCTCGCTCCGAGAGGACGGTTCAGGAGTGGACGTCGACGCGTCCATCGTGTCGAGCGTGCACAAAGCTGCAACGGCGGTACGGCGATCGACGAACGAGCGCCCCGCCGCCCGTCCCCCACACTCACTCGGCCGATGCGTTCTTCATTCCTCCATTCCTCGTATCGCAGGGATACCTGAGCTTACGCAGCCTGCGGCTCGAGCCGGCAACCCGAGCGTCGGTGCTCTTGCAAATGTGGATCACGTACCCTCTGCAGAACTACGAGGTGTTCAGGGACCAAGGCACGCTGCCGCCGACGGTACGTCTGGTCAGTCGCGACTCGCGAGTCGCGAGTCGCTCTACTGTCTGTCCCGCGCCGTGTCGCCCCGTAAGTTCTCACACGATCGTTCGCTTCCAGGGCGTATTGCTGCACGGGCCGCCGGGAACGGGCAAGACGCTCCTGGCGCGCTGGGTGGCCCGCGACGCCGGCGCCAAGCTTTTCATCATCAATGGGTCCGAGATTATGAGCGAGTTCCTGGGTGACTCTGAGCGGTGCCTTTCGGCCGTGTTCGCTGCAGCGAGGGCGCTCAGCCCGTCCATCATCTTCATCGACGAGATTGACGTGCTCGGGCCGTCGAGGAGCGACGTCAATCTGTCCAAGACGGCGTCGCGGCTCGTAGCCACCTTGGCCGGGGAGCTCGACGGTATTCAAGGACACCCGGTGATGGTTGTTGGTGCGACCAACCGGAAAGAGGCGCTCGACGAGAGCCTGCGTCGACCCCGGCGGCTCGAGAAGGAGCTGGAGATCGGCGTGCCGGACCCAGAAGAGCGCCTCCACATCTTGGAAGCCCTGCTCTCGCACGTTTCAAAGGGCGCAGACGTGAAGGGCGAGGCACTCAAGGCACTGGCGCTGCGTGCTCACGGCTACGTCGGCGCGGATCTCTTGTCCGTCGTGTCCGAGGCGTCCATGATTGCGCTCCGGCGCCACGTCGGTGGCGTAACCCGGGACGCAAACGGCCCCAGTGACTCAAATGAGTCCATCGAGGTGACCATGGACGACCTGAACAGGGCCTTGTACCACACAAAGCCGAGCGCGCTGAGAGAGTTCGCGTCCGACATCCCAGACGTCACGCTGGACGACGTGGGCGGCAACGAGGAGCTCAAGCAGCGGCTGTTGGAGTCCGTCGAGTGGCCCATCAAGTTCAAGAGACGCCTGGACGAGATGGGCGCCGTCGCACCCAAGGGCATCCTCCTGTGCGGACCGCCAGGCTGCAGCAAGACGCTGCTCGTCAAGGCGATCGCCGGCGTGTGCCGCCTCAACTTTTTCAGCGTCAAGGGCCCCGAGCTCATGTCCAAGTATGTAGGCGAGAGTGAGAGGGCGCTCGCGAATCTGTTCGACAAGGCTCGCAAGGCGAGTCCCTCCATCCTGTTTTTCGACGAGATCGACGGTCTCGTGGGCGCGCGGTCTGCCACCGGGGCAAGCTCGGGCGGGGTTGACGTCGGCGAGCGGGTTCTGAGCCAGATGCTGCAAGAGATGGATGGTGTCAAGGGCAAGAACGACCAAGTCATCGTCATCGGCGCGACCAACAGGATGGACAAGCTCGACAAGGCGTTGTTGCGGCCCGGGAGGTTTGACCGGGTGCTGCAGGTCAACCTGCCTCTCCCCGCAGACCGACGAGAGATCCTCCGCATCCACACACGCCGCGTTCCCATCGATTGTACCGTCGTTTTGGACGACCTCGTGACGCTTACAGACGGCTTCAGCGGCGCGGAACTCGCAGGCCTCGTCCAACGCGCTGCGATGCACGCCCTCTGCGACGATGCCAGCGCCGTGAGAGCCAGCGACTTTCTGGCCGTACTTTGAATCGCTGCGGACGTGACGAAGTCTCTTTGATTGACAATCTCTTTGTTTCAATACGATGGCGCGGTAAGCTGATGGAAGAGGTCGACAGCCCCCAGGGACATGATGATGCCCAGGCACGACACCACAATGGCGGTCAGCGCAAACGGGCCGCGCCGGTCGTCATAGTACACCTCCCGGTGCTGCATGATGGCATCGCTCCGCCAGTAGTAGACGACCACACTGTACGCACACATGAAGACCGCCGCTGGGAGCAGAATCAGAGCGATCAGCGTCGAATTGTCCTCGATCGAGTCGCCGGACGACATGCCGATCATCGCCGTGGCGATCGATCCCATGGTCAGCGCCATGTTGAGCCACGACAGGAACGTGCGTTCGTTGGCAAAAAATGTCTTGGGCTCGAGCTTCTGCTCGACCCGGCCCGGGATGTTGGGCCGCTTCTTCATGGGCGGTTTGCTGAACCACCACTCGATGAACTTGGGCGTCGTGTAGAGCTTGCGGGCCGCCCCTTCGGCGCGAGGAGACGCCGTGCGGTCTCGAGCGCTGTCCATTATGCTCGCGTTTCGCAGCAACTCGCCCTCTTCGGTCGTCCAGTGGCTCCTCGGCTTGACAGCCGGGACGGACACGTCCCGCGCGTTGAGCGCGATGTCGTCCCGCCGGACCGGCGCCGACATCATCATGGACGCCCGCACGCTGTCCCTGTCAATCCAGTACGGAACCGACTGGACCAAATCCGGGAACAGCGTCGTCATCCCGTGCAGTTGCTTGCTGAAGTTGTTCATCTCCTCCAGGTCTCCCGAGCTCACGAGCTCCTGCACCCACGCCGGCGTCTCCTGGTTGCTCGTCAGCGACAACTTGAGGTCCAAAACCGCGTGCGGAAACCTCGTCACCTCGGTCCGATGCACCGGCAGCGAAGGGTCTCTGAACCACCGCCCGACCGTCACGCACGACGGCCCGTTGTCCGGGTTCTCCTTCATCATCGTGATGTTCGAGTCCATCTTGATCTGCACCGTCTTATCGAACGGAATCTGGAAGTACGTCCGCATGTACTGGCTCCGCAGGACCGGCTTCATCTGCTTGGAGTCGACCAGCTTTTTGAGATCCTCGAACAGCGCGAGCTTGGTCTGCAGCTCCGTCTCGTCGGAGTACAGTCCCCGCGACCTCCAGAACTCGACCACGTCTCTCGCATCCAGTTCATCCTCGATAAACGACAGGATCATCGACGACGGCAGGATGAACTCCATTTCCAACCCGTCGCCCGTCGGGTCCTGGATCATGTCGCCCTCGTCGTGCAACGCGTTTGCGTTCGACGTCCACAGGCTCATGTCCTTGCACTGCGACCGGATGAACGAGCATTTGCGTGAGTGTACGAGTGCGCGTGCTGCGGAGGGCAACCTTCGAACCAACCAACAAACCAAACTACGTACCTGCACGTGGACATCGAGCGGCTCTTGGCTCCCGTACCAACTCATCTTCACGACCATGCCGTACCGCCCGTCCTCCTTCAGCCTCGAGTGATACACCTCCAGATTGGCATTATCCAGGTAGACCGAGTTGACCAGCTGCGAGTCGCCCGTGTACTCGTTCTCGTCAAACTGATACACCGGCAGGTGCGGCAAGATCGCATGCTTGACTTTCGATACATGCCGCACATCCACCCAATACTTTGTTCGCGATTTGAGGATCTTATACGCACTCGGCACCCTCGGCATCGTCCCCTCGCTCGCAATCGACGCCCCAACGTGCGCCGTCCCCGCACTGGATCCCATGGACGAATTGGCCGCGTTCGTCAACCGCCTCGCCGGCGGCGGACTCGTCCCCATCATCGACCCATGGCTCACCAGCGACGCTCGCGGACTCGACCCCGCAAACTGCTCGTCCCCGTGGGGCGTCGCCTCGTCCCCCCTGATCTCCGCATACACGTGCCCCAGCGTCACCAACAGGTCCGCATACGACCCCTGCACCCACGGCTGATTATGCAGATGGCTGATATAGAACTGCCGGCACGGAGAAAGCGGCAGCTGCTTATCGTGCTTCTTGAGAATCTTGTGAAACCCCATGTAGTTCAGGTTGACGTACTTTTCCAGCTGAAGAAACTCGTCCCCAATATCCTTCGCTTCCACCAGCAGCTCGTCCTGTAGCTTGGCCTTCTCCGCACCCGCCTCCGGTCCCCGCATCTGGTGCAGCGACAGCGCGCCAATGCGCTGCTGCAGCTCGTACAGCCGGGACCGGAGCGACTGCACTTGCTCGCTCGTAAACCCACCGATCTTGTCCACCTCGTCCTCCAACTTCTGGAAGAACTGCTCTTCTGCACTGTCGCGAGCGTTGTCGGCACGCAGCACGGTCAGGCTCGCCGCCCGTGGGGAGTACACGCTGTGGTCCGCGAAGCCTTGAGACTCGAACTCTTTCGAGGCCAGCTTGATGAGGTCCTTCAGCGAGGCGTAGTCGAGGTATTTCCCCTTCCACGACTCCCGCTCCTTGTCGAGCAGGTACTTCCCGAACTTCATCGTACGGTGCGTGGAACGCGGCGGCAACGAGGGAGTGGTAGCACGCGAAAACCGAGAACGAGTTCAGAAATATTCCACTGGGCACGTGTGAGGTTCCACGTCGTTCGTCGTGGTCTAGCGCGTCCATAGAAGGAAGCGTCGTTGCTGCCTGACTCCCGCGGGGCAACGAGGGAGCGAAGCAACAACAGCGCGGTAGCGAGTTTGGAGACCAGCGGTCTCACACTCGGTGGTCTCGGAATCCGACTCAGGGCGAGTCGCGGTCAGTCACTTCTTCTTCTTCTTCTTCTTCTTTCGGATGGAGCGTCGGGGCTCGTCGAGCATCACAGCGCCGCTGCTGGCGCGTCAGGTTTCCCGGGAGCCGACCCCGCCGGCGCCGAGCGCGCCGGCGAACAACGCGTCGACAAACCTGCTGCGGCGGACAGAGGCCAAGGCCTTTTTTGCGAACGAGCGGACGTTCTTGCACTGGATGAATATGGCGGTGACGACGGGTTCTATTTCTGCAGCGCTGCTGGGGGTGAGTGGGCACGCGCACAAGCACTGGGGGTCTGAGTACGTCGGGCGGGCGGTGAGTGTGCGGGTGCTTGCGCTCCTGATGATGGCCATCTCGATTGGGATGGCATTGTACGCGGCTTATAATTTCAAGAAGCGGGGGGATATGCTGGTGAATAAATTGGACGGACCGTACGATAGCCGGGTGCTCCCGGTGGTGCTGACGGGCGTGATGATCCTGTTCTTGAGCGTCGTGTGGGTCGGGGCGTTGGTGAGCTACCACAAGTAATCGTAGTGAAAGTGACTGGTGATCGACAAGGACTTGTTAGAGAGAATGAATGCGTGAATTATCGTATCATCAGCCGCGCTCGAGGGGTCCGGCACGGAGGCCCTTGAGTTGCTTGTTCAGGTCCATCTGCTTCTCCTTGGCTCTGACAAGCGCCCGTCGGCTCTGCAGACACTCTCCCTCCACTTCCGCCAAGCGCACTTTGGTCGACACCAGCTGGTCCATGAGCATCTCGTTCTCTTCGTGTAGGTTTTCGATTTCGCGAGACACGGCGACGTCCCCGTCTTCGTCAAACTTGTCACGCCCGGGGGTGCTGGATCCTGCCGCGCCCGCGCCCGCTCCCGCGCCACCGGTCGGCGACTTGAGGCGGACGTTGGGGATGGGGTCGTCGGCCTCGCCGCTGCCGGGGCGGCTCGAGCTGTTGGAGTTCGCTCCGGAGGTCGAGGACGACTTTTTCAGCGAGAAGATGCCACGACCCTTGAGGCGTTTCAGCGGGCTCGAGGCCTTCTTCAGCGAGGACGACTTGGACGCCTCGTCGAGCGCCTTCTGCACCGCCTTGACGTCTCCGGTCGCGACGGCCTGCTTGATGGCCTTTCTCATGGCGGCGGCATCCTGCCGAGCCATGTCCAGCGCCTGCTGGGACTTGGTCAGCTGCGACTTGGTCAGGTCGAAGCGCGCCTCGATCTGAGCCTTCTCACGGAGTATGGCGGTGAGGTCCGTCTTCTTCTGGTGGTCCTCCCAGGCTTGGTCCGCGTCCTTCCGGGCGAGCGCCAGGCCCCCGGGCGTGAGCAAGGGTGTCATCGCAGTCGACGTGGTGGACGTCGCTGCCGTCGCTGCCGTCGCCTTGCCAGGCGAGCCCAACACGTTGAGATCGAGGCGGACGGGGGGCACCACGGTGACAGGCTTGACGGGCTCCGTCAGCTTTTGCTGCAGCTCCGCCTCGCGCTTGACGGCGTCGGCCAGTTGCCGCTTGAGCCTCGCGAGATCCTGCTCTTGGCCCCTGTTGATGGCTGCCAAGGCGGCCGCAGCGCGCGGCTGCATACCCCGCCCGGGATTCGAGGACGTCTCGCCGGCGTCTTTGGGGTCTTTGGTGTCGCTCCTGTCCTTGGCGTCACGTGTACTGTCCTTCGCGTCGTTGTCCACGACAGCGAGAAGCCCCTGCATGTCCGCCTGAAGCTGTTCAATGCGGTCCTGGGCGTCCGTCGAGATCTCAAGTCGATCCGAAGCATCGTCGCCGTCCACGTCTCCACCATCGGCATCACCCGCGCCCTCGACGTATGACGCAACTCGCAAGCCATCGATGAGTCGCACGGCCTCCTCGTCGCCCTTGCTCGCCGCTGTTCGCCGTGCCGCCTTCATCGCATCGCCCATGTCGGCGGCGGCGCCCTCCATGTCGAGCGAGCTCGTGGCGTTGTCGGCGTTGTCGGCGCCTTCCGCATCCTCGCGACCGGCGATCCCTTCCAGCTCGAGAATCTTGGACGCCATTTCCACGGACACGCCGTTCTCCAGCAGGGCAATTTCCGACTTGGCGACGGTCACCCTGCTCCGGGCAATGTCAGCCTGGACGGCCTCGAGGTCGCCCAAAATCGTGGCCTTCTCCAGATGGAGATTCTCGAGCTCTTGCTCCAGCTGGCGTTGCCTCTTTGCGCCGACGTGAGCGCCGCTCACGCCGCTCGACTCGGACTCGCTCTCGATCTTGTCGACCATCGAGTGCACGTCGTCGTGGTCCCCGAGCGGCTTGACGCCAGCCATGCTGAACTCGCCCGTGGTCATCATCGACGACACCCGCATCTCGTGCAGCGCCGCCTTGGAATCCGCGCACTCCCGCCTCGAGACCACCAGCTGTGCCTCCAAGTCGATGATGCGCTCCTGCAGACCGGCCGTGCCCTCTGTGGTCCGCAACGACGCGTTCTCCGCCTCGAGCTCCTTGATCGTCACGTCCTTCGCCCGATCACGCTCCTCCCACTCTTTCTGCTCGAGCTTGTGCTTCACTTCCCGCTCGGCCCAAGCCGAGGGCGCCTTGAACTGCTTGCTCGTCATCATCTCCGTCATCTCGTCGTTCTCCTTCGCGAGATGGGCATTCCGCGTCCGAAGCTCCTCCAACTCGGCCTGCACGACGTGATAGCTTCGAAGCATCTTGGACGCCGACGCCGCCATGCCCGACTCTGAGCCCTTGGCGACCGCCGCCAGCGCGTCTGCCAACGCAATCGGGTCGTCGTTCGGGCTCTTTGGCGTCATATGGGAGCGGATAGATCGCGCCGCGCTCCCCGGCGTGGCATACTGGTTCGAGGCAGTTTCGTCGCCGTCGCTGCCGTCGTCGACGCCGTCCTCGCCGATCGCTCCAGCGGGCGTCTGAGCACCGGCCCCCGCCCCCGCCGCCGTGGGAGATCCGGCCACCGGCGATCCACACGCGAGCTCCGCGTCCCCGTCGTCGATCCCACCGGCCGGCATCCCGTTCAGCTGCCGCAGTGCGTACCACTGCTTCTGGTCTTCCCGAAGCTCGTGCACCACCTGGTTCAGCGCCTTGTTCTCTTCCTCCAGCTCGTCCAGGCGATCCTGGACCGCCCACGCGTTTGCCGTCATTTCCTCCGCCTGCGCGACCTTCATCTGGAACATCTCCTTGTCAAACTCGTACGCCGCTGCCGTCAGCTCCTGGGTCTGCGCCACCATATCGCCGAGCTTGGCCTGCGTCACCTGCTCCAACAGCCCGGCGTTCTCCTCCGCCAGCTCCTCGTACGCCGCCTTATACTTCTGAGCCATCGTGATGGCCTCCTCGGCAGCAAGCCGGATCTCCTCGTTCTCGTCCCGGATTCCGGACACGTACGACTCTATCTCGAGCATGGACTCGGCGTAACTTTCGTCCGGCCCCTCCAGCCCCATCTCGGCCCTCAACCGATCGAACGCCCCGACCAATCCCACCAGGGACTCGGACAGTTCCGCAGGCTCGTCGTCTTGAAGAGAGACCATTTTTCCCGGGAGATGATCTACCTGGTGCGACGCGTACACGTTGTTGTTCGCCCGGTGCCGATTCGTGCCCAGACTGACAGACTGACAGACTGACAGGCAGACATACACCGTACGACGAGCACGATTCAGATTCGTACTGTATTGTTCTCGTGCGTGTGTTCTGAACTGTGAGAACTGATCAAGAGGCGAAGCTCAGTGGTCTGGATCAGCCCGTGCGTCCGCGACGGAAGTTGAACGGTTATACGGTTACCCATACCCGAGCAAATCGATGCTAGACCATGAATGAAAAGGGCGCCGACGACTGTAGACAGCACGGCGCCCCCCGCCCACCTCGGGCGGCGCTCGTGGACGACACCGCCACGCCGGCGCCTTCGTCGCCGTCAAACTCGGCCAGCAGCGGATCATCATCAAACTCGCTGCCTTTGAGAGTCCGACGGCCGCCACCAGGTCAACATTAGCGACGACGTCAGCAACATAGCGACGACGACACGATGCGATGGACGGCAGGTCGCCGTCCTCGATGACTTGTCACTGACCAACTGGAAGTCGGCCGTCACTTTCTCTCTCACTTTGCGCATCTGCGTGAAAGTGAACGACAAACGTATTGATCATTCATTCATTCCTTGTACCGAGCTGAGCACGTTGGATTCGACAGGAAACGGTTTTCAGACCACGATTTCCTAAATTGCACGGCTGTTTGCATTCACGCGAAACGCCGCGAACCCGGCTGCTTGGCTCGTCGAGATACATCAGCATGATAGTTACAGACCCACTTGTGTTGCGCGAGGAGGAATGGAAGGAGTTCCGGTACGTCGTCGTCGTCGCCTTGATTGCGCTCCTCCTTTTCGTGTCCGCCCCAAGGACTCGTGCTGACGCTGTTTCACGCGACGGGTGCTGAAGACCGCCAACTGGCGTCTCGGCTGAGATCAAACCGTTTTATACCCGGATACGATAATGCGTCGACGGGGACAGCGAATGCACTGTGATACACACTCTCGTAGGTTGCCGTGGACTGCCTGCCGGGGCGTCTGCGTGCGGGAACGAACGAACCGACGAACGAACCACCAAATGCTTTTGACTACAGAACTACGAATGATGACTGATCGCTGTATGGATCTCCCCGAGTCACTGCGTTCTTGGGAGCCATCCATACTGGATATGTCGGCCGTCGGCGTTGGGGGCACATCCGAGGAGCACGTGTCGACGGTGACAGACTCCTCTGGGTGCGCGCTCTCGCCGGGATCGATGCTTCAAGAAGGCACGCTTTTTCAATTATGGTTGGGACAATGTCGGTCGTTGGAACACTGATTACGCCGAATTCGCGTGTCGCTACTTTCAGGTATACTCGGGGATGACATGATGATGGAATTTACGGCAGCAATGTCTTCAGACTGCTCGGCGCTCGACGGCGGCGACTTGGAGGCGTCCATGGACGACGAAGACGTGCTCTGGACCTTGCCAGCAACGACGTGGGCGGGAACGGCGCCGCGGGCGCCGCTCCCGGCGGTGGCGGTTCCGGAACCGCCGCCGAACAACAAGAAGAAACGGGGACCGCGGTTCAAGTACGTATACGACTGCCCAGAGGCTGCTGTGGAGGCCCGCCGAGCACGGAACAGGGCCACGGCTCTCAGGAGCTACCGGCAGAAGCGCCAACACACGGCAGACATGGAGGCCATGGTGTCGCGGCTGGAGAAGGAACGGGTGGCTCTGTTGAAGCTCCTGCGGGCCGTGGAAGACGGGACGGTGACCGGAATCGGGTACGACCAGGACATTGACGAGTGGGTAAGGGACAACGGGGGCGGCGCCGATGCGTCCGTTCCCGTTCCGCACGGCGCATGATGATGATAACGGCGCTTATATGTACAGTACACGCATATGTAACTCCTCTCTTTGCACCACGGTTTGGTCGCCGAGATAACGAACGTTGAGACCCCGCCACACATTAGGTATGTAGGGCATCTCAGGGTTGAGTCTTGAGCTCTCAGGCCGTGTGCGTTTGAGTTTTTTCTTCAAAACTACCCGCGCGATCGCGGCGGGTCATATTGCTGTTTGACAATCATCAGAGGGATAGGTGACGAGGACGGAACCGACGACGCGCGACGGGAGCCACCCAACCAACTCCATGCCAACACCCACGAAACACGAGGACGATGGGTCGTCCGCAGAAGACCCTTCTCCCAAGCCGGCAGCACCCCACCCGGTCACCGACCCCTCCCAACCCATGCGGAAACGGCGCAAGACCCAGCCACGCCCGGCGCACGATGACGTCTACGTCAGCGATTTCGGCGCAGACAGCACCGGCCCCCCCAAGGCCAGCCAGCCGAAACACGCGGCCAACTACCCCAAGTCGGACCCCGAGGTGACCGCCATGAAGCACAGCTTTTTCGAACGGCTGGGCGCAGCGTTGATCCTGGACGCCGACGCGTCCACGCGCCAGGATGTCGTGGTGCTGCAGTCGACGCAAAACGAGAAGATCATGCGAATGTCGCCATATACCGTGTTGGTGGGCTATTTCGCCAAAGACTGGCGGGTGCAGGAGGGCAAGTTTCGCAGTGTCGTCATGCAGCAGGGTGGACCGGGGGTGGAACGGAAGACTTGGCGGCCGCGGGTGCACAAGCAGCAGGTGCACGTGATTCAGGGCGTACGGTATCCGGGGAACACGACAGAGTGGGACGTGCTGCGGTCGATACTCAACGAGGCGACCGATGGGGGCATGCTGGGTCTCCCGAGGCTGCTCGAGGAGGATGTGGATGTCGACACGGTCATGCAGGCGGTGCAGAGCGCGGTGGCTGTTGCCAGGGAGTTTCGTCTGCTCGCGCCGGAGGAGCGACCGGGCATCGTGAATGGCAGCGTGGGTGGCGGCTTGGGAGGCGTCGTGGGCGGCGGCGTGGGGGCCGGGAGGCAGGGGTACAGCGCCGAGCCCGTGTTCGGGTACGTGCCGCCGGATGCGCCCCCCGTGAACACCTACGACGACGTGGAGGTGGACTCGGGGGAGCTACAGCAGAGGAACGGTGTGGCCAGGGTCCGGCCCGTGCAGGTCGCGGTGGAGCTCAACGTGGACAACACCACCTTCAAGACGACCACGGCGACACTGCTGGCGGTCGAAGACACGTTCTTCAGCGTGATGGTGGAGAACAACCCGAAGTGTACGAATTTCTTCGTAGACCGCTCGCCGCAGCTGTTTCCCTTCGTCTTGGAGTACCTTCGAGAGAAGCGATTCCGGCGGCAGCTGCGCGAATGGGAGGCCGTGGGGATGACCGCTGAGGAAAAGGAGCGACAGGAGGAGGCGATGGAATCGATGGAGTCGCTCGAGCTGCTCGAGCTGTTACCGCTGCCGACGGACCCGGTCAAGCTGCAGATGCTCAAGAGAGAGGCGCAATACTTCGGCTTGGACGAGCTCGAGGGGCTCGTCGATGCCAAGAAGCGGGGGGCCGCAGAGGTGCAGAAGCCGTAGTCTTATGGTCGTAGTCATTCTTGTGAAGAAAAAATCAAATCTCACAGCATTATCTCCTATATTCATTCATCGCCTTTTAGAACTGAGTCACAACCGCGGCCGTCGTCCCGAGCAGCGCCACGACGACAATCACCAGGAATCCCAGCGCGGGAACGTTGGTTCCCTGGTCCTTCGCGACATAACCCTTATCCGTGTACTCGCCCTTGACCTCCACCCAGTCCTTCCAGTAGTCCTTGGCGGTCCCGCCGATCTTACGCCGAAGCGCGCCGTACTGCTCCCGGGACATCTTCCCGCCCTGCAGCTTCCCGTACTTGGCGTCGTACAACAGCTCCGCGTCGCTCTTACTGCGCACCTCTGCGAGGTCGAACGACCCGACGATCCGGTTCAGCGACCCGCGCTTCTTCTCGTACAACGCAGCCTTGTCCACCTTGGACGACTTTTTGGTCGTCTTGGTGGACGACGCAGCTGGGGTTGCGACCTTCTCGCCTCCGAAGCTAAACAGCGACTTCTTGGGCGCAGGCGCGGGCTCTTCTACGACCTTCTTCGTCTTGGTCTTGAAAATGGCCGTGACCGTCGTCTGGGAGGGCAGCGAGCGGGCCGAGGATTTCACAGACTTCCTCACTGGGGTGCCCGAAAATTGCTGGCGATGCACCAGCGCAGACGTCTGCATTTTGAGTTTGTTGTGGTGCGGATGGAAAAAAGAAAGAATAGAACGAGAAAGAATGCTGCGCCTGTCGGGTGCGGGGAGGAAGCGGGAAAATTTCGTGGTGGAGAGCGCGTTGACCGCCGGGCCGGCTCGGTCTCCCCCCACAATTCTTTCTTTGCAGTTCTGAATGACGTAGATGACGTACATAACAACAGCAACAGCAGCTGCCGATGTCTTATTTGTTCCCCGCTGGCGGCATGCTCGACCCGCTGGCGGCCGAGGCATCCCCACCCCCACCCCCACCCCGCAGCACCTTTGCCGCCGACGATCCCTCCCGTCGCTCCCTCTCTGACGACGGGATCCGGTACGTCGCCGTTGTCGCTCGCTGGGTCCCCGCGATCCCGTCCACGCGGAAATCTCCCACGTGCATCTGGTCGACGCTCGACCCCAGCAAGTTGATCTGGTCCTCCATGTCCACCGACCGCCCGTACAACCCGTCCTCGCTCGGCCTCCCCGAGCTGCTCATGCTCCCCCCCCGACTCACCCCGCTGACCCCGCTGACCCCGCTCATACCACCGATGCTGGCCCCACCGATGCTGGTACCACCTCCGTGAATCGAGTTGTTCCGCAGGTACCGACTGGCCTCCTCGCGAAAGTCCGGAACCCGCTCCCTCGGCAGACTCGTCGCCTGCCCGAGGTGCGGCCCCGCCCCCGCGGCCCCCTTCCCGGCCATCGTCCCGCCGCTCTCCAAATGCTGAAACTGCCGCTTGAAATTATCCACACCGCTGGGGTACACAAAGTTCCCCTGCGGGATCGTCCCACCCGCCAGATACTCTGCCAACATTTGCGGGTGGTACTCCAAAATCTCCCGGTAAATCAGCTCCCGCACTTCATCCGTCGTCAGCTTCCGCCGCTCGAACTCAAACGTAAACTTACTGATCGGCATCGCCGAGGGCTCCCGATTGGGCTGACTCAACCCCGCAAAGTACGGGTCCGCCAGCGCCTCCTCCGCCGTCGGCCGCTGCGCCGGGTCAAAGCTCAGCAGCTTCCGCAGCAACAGCAGCGCCCCCTTGTCTGCATCCGGAAAGTGGTGCTCGAACGGGATCCCCTCCTTCGTCCGCATGTTCTGCAGAAACCGCCGCGCCTTTTCGTTCCGCACCTTTGCAATGACCTCCTGGTCCGGCGTCCCCAGCAGGTCTGTAATCAGCTCCAGCTGATGCACCACGTTTCTCCCCGGAAACAACGGCTTCCCCAACAGCACTTCGGCGAAGATACACCCGATACTCCAGATATCGATCGCCGGCGAGTACTTTGCGAAGAAGCTCCCACACAGCTCTGGCGCACGATACCACCGCGTCGCGACATAGTCCGTCCAGAACACCGTCTGCGGCATATCGTTGAACGCCGGACGCGCCAACCCAAAGTCGCAGATCTTCAACTTGCAGTCCGAGTTGGCCAGAATGTTTTTCGGCTTGAGGTCCCGGTGGAACACGCGCGCCGAGTGGATGTACTTGAGACCCCGGAGCATCTGATAGAGGAAGAACTGGTGATGCTCGGGCGTGAGGTCGTCGTTCGCCTTGATCACCTGGTGCAGGTCGGTCTCCATCAGTTCAAACACCACGTAGATATCCTTGAAGTCTTTCTGCGAGGGCGGCAGCATGATATGCTTGATTTCGACGATATCCGGGTGCCGAAGCAGCCGAAGGAGCTTGATCTCGCGCAGGATACGCGTCGCATCCGACACATGATCGAAGACGTTGGTTATCTTCTTGATTGCGACCTTCTCACCGTGGTTGAACTGGTCGACCGCCGAGGCCACGACGCCGTACGACCCCTTGCCGATCACCTCAGTCAGCTTGTACCGCTGGGATTCTACATAGAGAGAAGCGGTATAGGGTGAGCAGCAGGATCTGAACTGGCGAGAGCGCGAGAGACCGAGAGACCGAGAGCGCGCGCGAGAGAGAGAAACGACGACGACGACGACGACGTACCGGTCGGCTGCCCGCTCGCGAAGAAATCCTTAGAAACCTCGGGCTTGGCCCCGGCTGCGGCCTTGCTCGCCTGCTGCGACGACATCACCCACGCACACA
>Ga0181582_10002164_pt1 | contig 15541 bp, 8 predicted proteins | sample 071ome_32_FD_132438 | JGI IMG/M metagenome (GOLD analysis project Ga0181582, IMG submission 132438) | Coastal salt marsh microbial communities from the Groves Creek Marsh, Skidaway Island, Georgia - 071405AT metaG (megahit assembly) | ecosystem: Environmental > Aquatic > Marine > Intertidal zone...
CGCCCCTTCCTTGGCGGCCGGGGCCTCTGACTCACCCGGGGGGGGCCCGCCCATCATCTCCGGCGGGGGCCCGCCCATCATCTCCGGCGGGGGCCCGCCCATCGTCACCGGCGGGGGCCCGCCCATCATCACGGGCGGCATCCCGGGCGGGAACGCCCCCAGTGCCCCCCCCGGCGTCGCGGCCCCCTCGGCCCCCTCGGCCGTCGCAGGCGCGGCGGCGTCTGCCGCCCCCGCACCCCCCTGGGCCTGTTGCTGCGCCGCGTACGCCGCCATCATAGCGCCCTGCGCCATGCCCTCGACCATCTGCTGGAGCTGCGTCAGGTTCTGCACCGCCAGGCACTGGTCGGCGGGGACGGGATCGCCCTCCCGGCGCGCCGAGAAGTCCTCGCTCCACCGCTCGTTGGGCACGAGCATAGCCTGCGCCGGCTGCGAGGCAAGGGCCCGGAAGGCGGGCTGGAGCTCGAAGCAGTTGGCGAAGAGGTCCTTGCGCCCGACGATGTACAGACCCAACCTCGCGCGGCTCGTGGCGACCACGAGGCGCCGCACATCCCGCAGGTGTCCCACCGTCTTGCTCCGGACGAGCGACAGGAGGACGTAATCGTTCTGCTGCCCCTGGAACTTGTCGACGGTGGCGACCTTGCTGGGGCGCCCGAAGGCCGGGTGGTAGGCGCAGCGGCGCTCAATGACGTCCCGAATCAACGCCCGCTGCCCATTGTAAGTGGTCAGGATGCTGATGCGGCTGGCCGGGTACCCGAGGAGGCGCATGTACTGGTAGAGGGCCACCACGTACTCGGCCTCGCCCAGGTTCTGGAAGAAGTAGGGCATGGGCTCTGACTCGCCCACGCCGTCGACGTCGGGGATGTCGATGAGCTGGAAAGTCGACGCGAACCCCGGGTTGGCCGCCGCGAACCGGGGCAGGGTGGACGTGTGCGGGAGGTCCCGCAGGCTCTCGTAGCGCCAATTGTAGAGCTGGGAGATGGAGGGCCGCGCGCGCCCCTGCGCGTCCAGCTGGTAGTAAGGGACCTGGAGGCGCACGAAGCGGGCAAAGAGCGACTGGTCCATCCGCGAGTACTTTTGGATGGCCATGTTCTGCACCACGGGGGGCAGCTGGTGGTGGTCCCCGATGAGCACGACGCGCTTCAGGCGCGACCGCCCGTCGGGCTGGGAGGGCTGGAGGAGGAGGGGGATGAAGGTCTCGACCTCGAGGACCTGCGCCGACTCCTCCATGATGAGCGTGTCGTACTGGAGCCCGACCCGGATGAAGTCGTGCCGCTTGAGCGCCGCGTGGGTGCACGTCATGGCCACCACCTTGGCCTGCTTGGTCGTCAGGTAATTGACCCGGTCCCGCTGGCTCTTGAGCAGCTCGAAGGGCCGCGTCTCCTCCAGCTCCTGGAACATCTGCTTCAGGTGCCGGAAGCACCCCTCCGCGGCGCGCAGGTCCGCCTCCGCGCTCCCCCCGGGGAACAGCGGCGCCGGGGCGTCCGAGAAGTACTCTCCGAAGGGGAAGAGCTCCTTCACGTAGCCCGAGTAGGCCCCGTCGCCCTCGGCGGCCGCGGCCCGCTTCGCGGCGTGCCCGAACTTCTCCCACCGTGCAAGCACGTGGATGAGCCAGAAGTGCCCCGCCGTCTCGCACGAGTAGGCCATGTCGGCGGGGGCCCCCAGCAGCCCCGCCAGGCGCTCCACCTCCCCGAGCAGCTCGAGGCGCCGGGCGAGCATCGCGTTCACCCGCCCGACCCGGCTGAAGTCGAGGTCCGTGTCCAGCTCCTCCTCGCCCATGCCCAAGCGGAGCAGGTACCTTGCCGGCACGTCGCGCTCGATGATCTTCTGGAACAGGTCGTTCAGCGCCTGGTTCGAGTGCGCCACCAGGAGCACGCGCTGGTCGGGCGCCGTGTGGTAGAGGCAGTTGATGATCTGCGTCGCCGTGTCCGTCTTGCCCGTCCCGGGCGGACCCACCACCATCGTCAGCCCCGGCTGCACCCCGGCCCGGATGGCCTCCACCTGCATCGGCGTGAACCGCACCCGGTTCACCCTGGGCACGTCCTGCGGGTAGGGCCCCGGGTCGACGGGCCGGTACGCCTCGGCCACCAGCTCCCGCTCCCCCTCCAGGGGGGGGCCGAAGCGCGGGCCCACGACCGCCGGGTCCGGGCGGTCGTCCGCGGGGAAGGACACCCGAAAGGGCGGCTGGGGTGCCGCCCCACCCTCCCCGCCCCGGAACGTGACCTTGTAGCCCGGGAAGGACTCCCGGACGTGGTCGGCGTCGAGGAAGGTGTCGACAAAGTCGAGCGTCGTGAGGCGGTCGGGCATGTGGTGGAACCCCGCCTGGCCCGGCTCGCCGTAGCCGAGGAAGACGTCGTGGAGCCAGGGGGGCAGGACGCACTCCTCGTTCATGAGGTCGCGGATGGAGCGCAGGACGGATGCCCAGTTGTTCTCCTTGGACCGCCTCCGGACGAGGAGGCTGAAGGTCCCGTAGACGTCCTCGGCGCCCGACTCGGCGACCCGGTCCACGTCCATCTGGTACTGCGCCGTGTCCATCTGGACGACGACTGTGCGCAGCGTCCCCACGGGGTCCTTGGCCTCGTCGCGGCGGACGCGCCCCGTGAAGTCGTTCATGAGGTTGTCCTCCTCGTCCCGCACCTCGACCACCTCGCAGCCCCGAACGTAGGCCAGGCCCAACCCCTGGGCCTTGGCAGCCAGCTCCGCCACCTCCTCCCCGGCCTCGCGGGCCCTGGCGGCGGCCGCCTGGAGCTCCTGGAGGCGCGCGGCGTCGGGGGCCCGCACCGTGAGCAGGAACATCGTGTCGAACTGCTTGACCTCGTCGTCCCACTCGGCCCCGACGTCCTGGCGGCAGCCGGACAGGTCGTAGCGGAGCTCGGCCGTCACGTGGGACGGCTTGGACTCGCCGACCAGGGGCCTCCCGACCTCGGTGATGGAGAAGTGCTGCAGGGGCACTGCCATCCGCGCCCACCCGCGGAAGCGCGTGGCGCCGTCGTCGTCCGCCTGCGGCTGCATCCTGTGCAGCGCGTCCATCAGGTCGTGGCGGATCTCGTACGTCGACTCAAGCCGGAAGAGCTGGAAGTTCCGCATGAGGTAGTCGTGGTAGCTCAGGAACTGGAGGTTGAGCTTGGGGAGCGCCAGGCACGTCTCGCCCGTCCAGTGCGTCGAGGGCACCTGCCTCTCGTCGAACAGCACGCCCTCGCTCGGGTACAGGGGCATCTGGTTGATCTGCTCCCGCCGGCTGGGCTTGTGCTGAAAGTGCCAGGCCAGCGCGTCGCGCGTCAGGCCGGCGCCCCCCTCTGAGGCGTCGGCGTCCGAGACGGCTCGGAGCTGCCCGCACGCGAGCTCGGCGAGGTCTGCCTCCTTCAGCGCCCCCAGGTGCGCGACGAGCTTCTCAGGGTCCGTAACAGTCCCACAGTTGGCCAGCGCGAGCTCCTTGAGCGCCGGCCAGTGCTTGAACACCAGGCGCTGGAACTGCGTGACCTTGTCGTACTCCTCGGTCATGCAGTCGTCGTCCGTCTTTGGCTCCCCCGTGTGGTCGTTGATGTCGAAGGCCAGGTAGAACTGCAGGAGGTCAGTCAGCTGCAGGAAGAGCTGCCCCTCGGCGTGGCCGTACAGGGCGCTCCGCTTGCAGCGCACCAGGACGGCCCGGTCCTCGAGGAGGGCGTGCACGAACCGCCGCGTGGGCAGCTGGCTCAGTAGGTCCACGAGGAGCTCGAGGAACCGCTCGCAGTACCGGACGTGGCCCGTGACCGCGCCCCCGACCACAGCCTCAGCGTCCGCCACGGCGCCACCCTCCCCGCCCTCGCCCTTGGCACTCGCGCCCGCGGCGCCCACGGCTCCCTCCAGCATCCCGAAGAAGTCGTCCAGGAGCCCCGTCAGGAACCTCGCCTCGGGTCGCTCCCGCGCAGGCACGTGCGCTGGGTCCTTCTTGACGGCCTTTGCGTCCTTCTTGGCCATTTTGGCCCACAGCTTGGCCAGGTGCTCGTTCCGGTGGAGCTCCAGCTCCAGGCGCCCGGGGGACAGGGCGTGCCACAGGGGCAGCGACACGAGCTTGAGCACGCACGGCCGCACGGCCTCCGACTCGAGGCTCTGGAACGCCACCACCACGAAGGTCAGGTACTGCACCGCCTCGAAAAGGGCCAACGGCCGGTCCGCATCCGCCCGCAGCGCGACGACGCGCTGGAAGAGCGCGGCGAACTTGGCCGCCCCGCCCCCCTCCTCCATGGCCCCAAACGGCGCCACCCCCTCCCGGAACTTCTCGTTGCACAGCGTGACGATCGACAGCACGTGCTCGGCCGACACCCCGTCGTCAAAGTTCGGCCACAGGTACTTCTCGAGATACTGCGAGACCTCGAGGAGCATGACGCGCTTCCGGCGCGGGAGGTGGCTCTTCGACCCGGGGGGTGGGGACAGCTCGTCCCCGTAGATGCGCTGCACGAGCTCCGGGTCGAACGCCGGCGGGTCGGGCGCGAGCCACGCCTGCCGGGCGGTCTGGGTGAGGGCGTCGCCCTCGATCTCCTCCAGCGTGAGGCGGTACTTGCTGAACTTGGAGCCCGCGCCGGCGCCGGAGGAGGCCTCTACGACGACCTTGCCGTCGTCCTCATCGTCGCCGCGCTTGCGGCGGGGGCCCCGGCCTCCCCGCCCCCCCCGGCCCCCCCGTCCCCCCCGGCCTCCGCGGCCCCCTCGGCCCCCCCTCCCGCGCCCACCCCTGCCGCCCTCGGGCCCGACTCCGCGCCCGCGGCCGCCCTGCGGGTTAGAGGAGAGAATGAAAGGATGTCAGGGTCGATACCTGGGGAATTGATCCCTGGCGGGTCCAGGACGGGCACGCGTGTGCGAAGGGGGTGGTGGACGGGGGGGGCAGCACGAGGAGGCCCTGTTTTGTCGCGCGCAGCGGCGTGGTGGGAAGTTCCCAGCAACATTTACATGGGAACCGAGGTGAAAAACGCGCAGACTGGTCTCAATCGTCTTACCCTAGGCTTATCGAGCTGCATCGTGTCAATGAAGCTCTCCCCCCCCTGCTTGCCCCCCTCCGGCAAAAGCACGCTGATGTACAAGATGCAGGGATGAACAGGCTATTCTCTCGTCACTCCGACGTAGCTCTGACCCTGAAAATTCACGTGCACGTCGGTGACAGAAAGAATCTCTCTGTAGAGGCGGGGATCCGCTCCAGACGACGGGGGAGTCGAGCTACACTCCGGCTGTCCTCCGCCACGCAGTGCCTATGGATGCGGTCTGACACCCTACCGAAAGGACAAGACCTACTTCAGGGCCGGCGTGGGCAGGCGTGCTGGGAGGGAGGCGCCCCAAGCGTGCCGAACGGGCATGTCTTGCAGCTCTGGCAAAAAGGCTGGCTCAGGCCCCACGGGGCGCCCGGCGATTCCCGCCCCCGTGGACCCAATACGAGTCCGCTCTCGTCACGCCGCGGCTGAACCGATACCCTCCCGGAGATAAGCGTCTCTGTAGAATCTTTACCTCCCCGGCACCCCGCATCGGCACGCGCGCACCTCATCAGGGAACAGGTGGTCCCCCCAACCTCCGCGGGTCGAGATGGTTAGGCGGAGGAAGAAAAAGGTGGAGGAGGAGAGGAAGCCTTTCTGTTATTTCTGCGACAGGTGCGCCTGCGGATGCCACATGCCCCCCTCCCCACCGGGCGATGTCTCGAGAACCTTGCCTCGAACCTGTGCTGACGAACCTTCCCCCCAGACCGCGGGACCGGGGAGCCTCCCCGCCCGGTGGGACCGCAAGGACCCCCCCCCCTCCGCGCAGGGAGTTCGTGGACGAGGGAGTACTCATCACCCACCAGCGCAACAAGCACTTCAAGTGCGAGGTCTGCGGCAAAAAGATGAACTCGGGGGCCGGCCTCCGCGTCCACTGCCTCAACGTCCACACGATGGAGCTGGCCACGGTGCCCGCCGCGAGCGCGGGGCGCGATTCCATATTCGTGGACGTGGTGGGGATGAACGGGGTCCCGGAGGACGTGCTCGCGCAGCACTACGGGGACGAGCCGCCCGCCAAGCGACAGGCCGCCGAGGCTGCCTACGGGGAGCCCGGGTACGGGGGATACGGCGCGCCCCCGCCGGCATACGGGGGATACGGCGGTGGCTACGGCGCGCCCCCTCCGGCCTACGGGCCCCAGGGGGGGTACTACGGCGGCATGCCGCCCCCGCCCGCGGGGTACTCATACCCTCCGGCACAGCCCCCCCCGGCGTACGCGGCGGGCGGGGGCGGGTACGGGCCCCCGGGGGGATACGCACCGCCGCCGATGGTGACCGCCACTGCGCCCCCGGCGTCCTACTCTGCCGCCCCGTCGACGTACGCGGCTCCCCCCTCGGCAGCGATGAGCGCGGTGCGGCCCCCGGCTTCCTACTCTGCGGCGCCGACGACGGCCGCCGGGGCGGCACCGGCCGCGCCGCCGGGGGGCGCACTGCCGGGCCCGCCGCCGCGCCCCTCGCTGCCTGGGGGCGGGGGGGGAGGCCCCCCTCCCCCGGAGCCTCGCCTGGGGACCCGAGCGGGGGAGGCGGTGGGGGGGAAGGAGGCCCCCCCCCTGCCGGGGCCGCCAGGGGGGGGACACGGCACCGCCCCTCCGGATCGTCCTCGGGAAGGGGAAACCGGGGAGGCGAAGGGGGACCGGCGGGAGCACGGCGACGAGTGACGGGCCAGGGGGCGCGGTGGACTGACGCGGTTGAGGTCGGCTTTTAACCCGACGACGGGACGGGGCGTCCGCGCGCTCTATCTACGAGTCTAGTCTACGGGGCAAGTGGGGGGGGGTAAGTCGGAGCGGGGACCGGGGAACAGTCGGCGCCCCGCCCCGGGGGGAAAGGGGACCGAGGAAGCCTCGGTCCGACGTCACCAGAGACCAGCGCTGGCCCTCACCCATGCGCCATCTCTGGGCCACCTGGGGCGCCCATCCGCCCTACTCATCCGCTGTCAAGCCAGCTCCAGAGGCATCGGCTGCGAGGGTGGGAGGAAGGAGGAGGGCGAGGGGCTCGGAGCCTCGCGCGATCAAGGGACAGCGCGAGCTCGCGGGCGGAGAGGCCTCGAGAGCGCGAGGCTCCTCAGGCGAGGACGATTGCGCTGCGAAACAGCGGCCGATCGCAGCATGCGGTCCCTTGTTGTGCGTCGGACCGCGTCGAGAAGCTCACCCTGGTACTGGCGCGCCATCTTGTCCCGAACCATGATTTGGTGAACCGTCTGGTCCTTGAAGATGCCCCAGTACTTGTCCCCCATGGCGAACGAGTAGCCGAAGAAGGCAGCCATCACCGGGTACATGTATGGCCTCCGGGTTAGAGGCTCGAACCGGAGCTTCTTTGACCACATCTCCGTGGCGACCCCGAACATCGCCCCCAGCGTCCCGGCCTCGAAGCCATCGTACATCCCCATGATTACCCAGTCCTGTCCCTCGGTTGTTGGTGTCCACGATTTTTTTTGTGGGAACTAGCGCGTGAAGAAGCGGCCGCGAGGCTGGAGAGGCCCCGGTCGGGGGCGGGCGCAGCCCAGATGTCAGAAATATTGACTCGACTCGCCCCACCCACCGCTCCTCCTCGGAGGCTGAAGAGCCCCCCGTCGACCCGCGTGTCGCCCTCTTTGCCCCTTCTACTTTCGCAGGTTAAGAGGTGATTGTCTCGACCCCCCCGCACTGCACCCGACGAGACTCCGACTGCTCCCCACCTCGCCCGCTCGTCGTCCCCTGTCAACCCCCGGAGCGGTCATGTCTTCTCGTTAGCGCGACAAAAAATCCATAAATCACGCATCTACCGCATTGCACCGCGCTTACCGTCCCCCAGAGCTCGGTCCTGTGGGCAGGAGAGCAGACTTCCCCTGCGCGCGACCAGGAGACTAACCGTACTCGGTCTCCTCTTGCCTGCACGGTAACTTGGACCTCTTCCGCACTGCAGCAGCACAATGGTGCTCAAGTGAGTTCTCCCCCGCATTCCCGGCACGAAACCCAAGTTCGCGCACCCCCCCCCTCTCCTCCACTGGGCCCGCGTGCCCGCTCTGGTGTTGCATCGGTGAAAATGCGATAATAATGCGCGGTTTATATGACACCGTCGACTGAGACGCGCCGTGCGATGCGCTGCCCGGTACCAAAGATGGGGCCCTGCCGACTCCAGTTGCCAGGGGCCTCCCGCGTCGCCATCTGGCCCAACCCGCCCCTCCTCGCCCCCCCACGCGCAGGCTCGTGAGGTGCCGGTTCTCCGGCCTGAGGATCTACCCTGGCCGCGGCATCCAGGTGGTGCGCGTCGACGGTACTTCCAACCTCTTCCTCAACTCTAAGGTGTCTTCCCTCTTCCACCAGAAGAAGAAGCCCGCCAAGATCGCGTGGACCGCCGCCTACCGCCGCGCCCACAAGAAGGACCAGGCCGAGGTCAACACCCGCCGCAAGCGCGTCAAGGTGTCCGCCGCCCGCGCCAGGACCTTCACCTCCATGACCGCCGAGACCGTCCGCGCCCAGCGGTGAGTTGCCACCGCCGCTGCCGCCCCCCCGCGGCCACTGGGGCGATTCTTCCCGAGCCGTGGTCTTCCCGTTCCCGCCGGTCGCCCCCGGTACCGGGGCTCCTGCGCTCGTCCAGGGGGCGGGTTCCCGTAGCCGTGGTTCCCGTGGTAGCTGCCCGTGCTGTGGGCGCCCCTGACCCCCCCCCCCTTCGCCCCCCGTCGCTCCGCAGCACCCGGACTCAGGACGAGAAGAAGGCCAGCCGCGACGCCGCCATCAGGGAGATCAAGAACCGCAAGGCTCGCAAGTAAGCGCTGACTTGATGTGTTTGATTTCTACGGGGGTGTGGACGGCCCATGGCCCGACACACCGCGGCGAAGCATAATGCCGCTATAATGGTGCGTTGAACCTGGACCGTTTCAGCTAGCGCGCCGGGGTCCCGGGGGGGCCGCGGCGGGAGGGACCGGGGCGGACGGGCGAGGGGGACGGGGCGGGTCGCGTCGGGAGCCCGGGTGGGCAGCGCTGCAGCTGGGACCGACCCAGCGCCCTACTGGATGTAGACGACCTCTGCCGGCCGGATGACCTTCATCTCGTCCCGCTGCGGGCCCTCGGGGACGACGGGTGCGTCGGGCACGTACAGCACCTGGTACTCGGGCCGTCGCCGCAGCTCGTCGACGCCGACGAGCAGAGACCGGTACCTCCTCTCAGGGGGGGACCCGGGGTGCAGGTGGCGCTTACAGAAGGACGCGCTGCTCGTGCCCGGGTCCAGCAGCACCAGGCACAGCTTCCGCTGGCCCGCTGGCCCGCCCCTCGTGAGCGTCTGCACCCCGACGATGAGCCGCGAGTGCCCGTCGTGCTGGAAGTAGAGGGGGCACGCCGTGGTGGTGCGTACCGAGATGGCCTCGCCCTGACCGTGGTGCTCCACGGTCCCTGCCGCAGCGAAGTACGACCACACCCACCGCAGGACAGCCTCGTGGTCAGGTTCCTTCCGGGGCGGGGGGGGGGGGGCGGGCCCGCTCGCCGGGCCCGCGCCCTGGTCACGGTGCCGCTTGGCCCCCGCCAGGAGCCGGCGGCTGGGCTGCCCGCGGAAGTCCACGATGTCTGCGCGCACCCCGAACGCCCCCAGCATCGCCTTGACGTCCACCGTGCCCATCCAGAACCCCTCCCGGGCGCGGCTCTCCAGCACCTGCGCCGAGTGCCCCATCGAGGAGGCCCCGGCCTCGTCGAAACCCTGGTGCCAGGCCCACTCGATCCACGCCTGCAAGCTTGCGACGTCCGGCACGATCCCCGCGCCACCGAACAGCGCCCCCTTGAGCTCTCTCCCGCGGCCCCGCCGGTACAGGTGCCACAGCAGCATCTGCAGATTCCGGAACCCGCACCCCCACCCCTTGTCCTCGCCGTGCCGGCTGCCAATGTGCTGCGCGTGGGCGACCAGGTGGGCCCGGCACTCGGCTGCGCCCGCCCGGGCCATGCCGGGGCCTTGGCCCCGCAGCAGTAGCACGAGGTCTGGCACCACCCCCCCGGCGGGGAGCACCGCGTCGACCACGCACGGCCGCTGCAGGGACGCCACCACGCCGGCGTCGGCAGAGTTGATCCGCCGGGGCCACGCCACGCGCTCGCGCCCCGAGGTGGACACCTCCGGCTGGGCGGCCCCGGGCGGGACCAGGCCACGAAGGACCAGCGTGGGCTGCCCCGGGCCGGGGGGGGCGCCCCCCCCGCCCGTCGCCGCCCGGGGCTTGTCCCTGAGGGTCGGTTCGCAGGCTGCGACGCGGCTCGGCGAGTCGGCGGCCTCAAGGGCCAGCTGCGGGGGCGGGGGCGGGGGGGTGTTGCTTTCGCGGGGGCGGGGCGGGGCCGTGTTGCGCCCACGGGGCGGGGGCGGGGTAGCGGGGGAAGCACGCGAGGGGACGGGGGGACACCTGGTGTTTCAGCTGGTGGGTGGCCTTCTCGCCGAGGGGCACGGCTTCGGAGCAAAGGGGGCAGCGCCAGTCGCCCTCATCCTCAGATGACGACACTTCGACGATCACGTCGTTCCCCTGCCCCGACTCCGTCAGATCGACGACCCTGGCCATCGCGCACGCCCTGAGGAATGCGGGGCGGGGCTGCCGTTTGGGAGGGAAGCTGCTCGTCACAGCCGAGTCCTCCTCCGACACGATCCTGCGTGACCTATCCGCGGGTGCGAGCTCAAAACTGCCAGAACTCAGGCCTCTGGGATCATTTCGAAGGCAGATCGGCCTCACCCCTGCCCGCTATAGGGGAGGGGACTTCCGTCAGAAAGGGAGTGCCCCGGCACTCACCGGCTCTCGGCTCTCCCAGCTCCACATTCCGAATCACTCCCCTGTCCCCAGGCCCGGGGCACTCCCTAACTACGGAGAAGGCTTTCTCCTCCCCGCATCGTCTCCCTTTCGTGTCGCTGGACTGACACGCGCGGAGAGAACGGCCTGAAAGCAGTAGCCCCGTCGGGGAAGCGGGGCCCGCGTGCTCAGGATGAGCAAGGTCCAGGACGAAGACGCCCGGTCCGTGGTTTCGTCGCCGGAAGATGACGGTGAGACCCCCTGCGACGGGGCAGGGCGACCCCTGGACCTTCCGCTGGGCCTCGCATGGAAGTCCCGCTCGGACTGGGACGGCCCTCTCTCCCACCCTTAAACCTCTCTTTGCCCCGTCTTCGGTCCTGATATCAACCATCATAAAAGCTCCTTGCCCTTCACGGCACTGTAATATGTATGCGGCGGGTACTCTGTCCTGGAGCGGCTTCGAATGCCCTCACCGATGTGTTCCCCCCAACCGAGGCTGTGGCGCCTCTTCTCGACTTCGTCACGCGCTGAATTTTGTCAGCCGTGAATTTCTTCGCTCGTCCGATTTTACTGTCGCACTATCGCGGTTCCATCTCCTCCTCGTGCTCGGCAGCAGACGCTTGGATGCATCTGCACCCCGCCACATCGATCCCGCCTGGCGACCCCGCCGCCGAACCAACGCCGTTGTCGCCGCAAGCCCGCGCCACCTGAGCGACGTGGATGATTTTATCGGTATCAGACAGCTCTCCCACCCTCCCGCCTCTGCGGCCGCCCGGCCCTGCATGGCGACAAGGTCAACTGTCCCGGGCCCCTGACCTGGCCCTCCCCGCCCCTCCCCGCCCCGCCCCGCAGCCCCGAAGTTCTCGTACCTGGGCAACGTCCGGGAATTCATCATCTACATCGTTTTCGTGACCATTTTCTCGGTGGTCAACTTCTACGGTAAGCCGGGGGAGATTCAGCAGCAGCTCACGGAGAGCGCCAAGGCCAGGTTCGAGGAGGGCACCGAAAATGTGACCAACTACAACGATGTCTTCACGTACCTCAGGGGGCCGTACCTTGACTTGCTCTACCCAGATCGGGCGTACGACCCCGTCACGGGCGCCGACAAGTACCTCGGTATGCCCGACCGGCTCTACGTCAACGGGGACGCCCGGGTGCTGAGCGCCCACCGAATCCGGCAAGTGCGGTCGCTTAAGGAGGACTGCCGGGTGATGGACTTCATGAAGACGGTAGATGGGTACGACATTACGTGCTACGCCGGGTTCGACGGCGACCCGGACGAGAACGACATCTACAAGAAGGACACGGCCGAGTACACGAAGCTCGGGGACTTCCGCGAGCCCTTCCTGTGGCGCAACCAGGAGCAGCTCGGCACGACGGACGTGAGCATCAGCGGGATCTACGCGTCCTATCCCCAGGAGGGATTCGCCCTGGACCTTATCCCCAACTACTCGCCGCGGATGTTCGCCGAGCGCCTGCGTGCCTGCGAGAAGCACTTCCAGGACTCAATCGACGCGTGTGCGGTGAAGCAGGGTTTCGCTGTGGTCGACCAGCGGGTTGTGAGCGAGTGCGAGAACCCGATGCGCGAGGGGGAGAAGACATTTCCGCTCAAGCCCCTCGCCTTCAACATCGGCCTCGACGTGGAGAAGTGCATCGCGAACCCGGCCATCCCTGACACTTGCATGGTCGGGGACCTGCCGCTGGCCGTGGCGGCCAAGTACTTCAAGGATGAGCACTGCGCCAGTTGCACGTGTAAGCCGGATAACGACGACTTCTGCAACAAGAACTGCGCCCCGAAGAGCGTGATGGGGGAGCTCATCAGCCGTCTCGAGGTCAACTTGTGGCTGGGCGACCCCACGCGCGCCGTTATCATCGACTCTGCCCTCTTCAACGAGTCCACCAACCTCTTCACTCTCAACCGGACGCTGATGGAGTTCCCCCCCGTCTCAAAGGGCGGCCTGGGCGCGCTCAAGTCCGAGACTGAGACTGTCCGCCTCTTCCGGTACATCACGACCATCGATACGGCCGTCCTGGCCCTCGAGATTGTGCTCATGGTCATGGTCGTTTACTACTCGATCACTGAGCTTGTCGAGCTCCGGAATATGGGCACGGCATACTTCTCCGACCCGTGGAACTATGTCGACTGGGCCAACTACATTATCCTCTACGTCGTCTTCGCCTTGAGGTACTTATCGTGGGAGGTGATCAAGGACTCGAAGTTCAGCGCGCTCCAGGAGAGCTACGTCGACTTCCCCACGCTCGTGTCGTGGGCAAACGCCGAGCTGCAGCTCATCGCGTTCAACTTCTTCCTCGTCTACTTCAAGATATTCAAGTACCTGGCGAACGTGCCCCGCATGGACGCCATCCTCGTCACCATCTCGAGCTGCGCTTTCGACCTGGCCCTCTTCATGCTGATGGCCACCATCATCCAGTTCGGGTTCGTCGCCGCCTTCCTCATCACCTTCGGGCCGTACCTTAACCAGTTCGCGACCTTCGGCCGCACGCTCTCTGAGCTCATGCGCGTGCTCCTGGGTGACTTCGACTACAACGAGCTCAGGCAGACGAATGGGCTCATGGGCCCGCTCCTCTTCTACCTGTACATCTCGTTCGTCTTCTTCATCATCCTCAACATGTTCCTCGCCATCGTCACCGACGCGTACGCCGAGGTCAAGGCGAACCAGACGGAGGAGGACCTGCTCTACTACATCAACCTCAAGGACAAACTCCTTGACAAAATGTCTGTGCTCATGGGCCGCAAGAAGGCCATCAACAAGCTCGCGATGGGCCTACTCGAGAACGCCGACGACGGCAAGGTCACCATGGATGAGCTGCGGGAACTGGTCAAGGACAACCCCGCGGCTCTCGCCATCCTCGAGACGACCACGGTCGAGGAGCTCATGGAAAAGTACGACATCAACAAGGACGGCTCTCTCTCGAAGTCGGAGCTCCGGGAGATCCTGCAGGAGCTCGCCGAGCAGGAGGAGGCCATCCAGGGGACCATCGACGAGCGGGAGGCGCAGGCCGGGAAGCTCGCCCGGGCCGGAAGCCGCGCTCGCCGCGGCGGTGGCGGTGGCGACGTGGGCGGGGAGAACGTCTTCATCGCCACCGAGGGCCTGGAGAAGAAGCTCCTCGAGGTGGACGACAAGGTCAGCGACCTGTCGCGGACAGTGGCCAAGAAGATGGCCCTCATGATCGAGCTCATGATGAGCCTGTCGGACCAGGTCGGCCGCTGACCTGGGGACGGAATGAATGCATGACTTGTGTGGGGCCCCGAGCGAGGGGATGGAGGACTAGAAGAGCGTGTGTCGACGATCGAGACTGCCGCCAGGCCTTCTCGGTCCTTGAAATGATACTCTACTGCGACGGGGCTTCCGAGCTCCCCGCGCGCCCCCTACTGGCTGCCTGGAGCTCCTCGAGCGGGATGGCCTTGGGCAGCTCCGGCCTGTACACGAATCCCTCAGGGAGGTACTGTGACTGGAGCCCGAGGACCGTGTTGAGCTTGCCGTCCGCGTGGAGCTTGTCGATGATCCTCCGCTTGAGGCTCACGGCCAGGTCGGAGTGCAAGAGGCTGTCCGGGGTCTTTAGCAAGTAGTTGTCCAGCCCCCCCTTCGCGTCGCACCTGCGGCGGGAGGGAGGGGCAAGGGGTAGGGCTCTCGCTCGGCCCCACACCAAGGGTGAGCTGATGCGCGTGGATGCAGGTCAGCAGGCCCGTCCCAGGCGCGAGGTGCGGGTTCTCACCTCTTCAACACGTACGTCGACACCCGCAGCCGCATGTACTGCTGGAGCGCGTCAGAGTAGATGCGCGTCGTCTGCACGTTGGGGTCCCACTTTCTACGGCTCTTGTTCCCGCCGTCCTCGCTGTACTGGTTCCCGAACTGCACGTGCTTGCCCCCCAGAATCGCACGGTGCCGCCGTTGCATGACCTGCGGAAATCACGAGCCAAGAGAGCTCGAATCAGAGACGGGCGCGGCCATCACCCAGCCGGGGACAGCGAGCCCCCGCGTGAGCGCGAGCTTTATCATTGGGCGATCCACCTGCCGCGCGGCCCTCGAGAAAAGTGCCAATTGCTCCGCCAACATCGCCCCGCTCCCCCCTCGTCGCCCCTAGCGCCCCCGACGCTCGCTCCAGTTCCCTTCCCAGAGAGGACCAAGGTTCGCAGAGCCGTTTCCGATGCGATCCGCGGGGCCTCTTCGGATAACCCTCCACGCTGATAGTGTCATGGAGTCACGCGGGCGGCAACCCATGAGGCCTCGAGCTGCCCACGGGAAGCCGCTGCGCGAATCTCGTGGGTGCGACGCCGCGGACTCGTCAGGTGGTCCGCTTGGATTGCAAAGCCTCGCCTCTCCGCGGGGGCCTCATCGCCGCCCGTTCGCCGCGGTGACCGCTACCCGACCCCTCACCGCCCCTGTCGTGGCCGCTCTCCCTGCCGCGCCCGCCGCCCCCTTCCCCGTCCCCGCCCCCGCGCCCGTCGCTCCCGTCGCCCCGCCCCCCTTCGTGGGCGGCCCCGGGCGAGCCCCGGCCGCCCCCGCCGGGGCCCCGGGGTTGGCCCCCACCCGCGACCTCCCCGTGCCCCGCGCCGCACTGCCCGCCGAGCTCGCCGAGCTCGCCGTGCTGGCGGCGCTGGAGGTCGAGATCCGGGGCCCTGCCTTCCCTGGTGCTGCCATTACGCCCGGGGCGCTCGTCCGCTGCCGGCTCCGCATCGTGAGCCCCGTCCTCCCCCTCCCCCCCCCCCCCCCCCCCCCCCCCCCCCCCCCCCCCCCCCCCCCCCCCCCCCCCCCCCCCCCCCCCCCCCCCCCCCCCCCCCCCCCCCCCCCCCCCCCCC
>Ga0181582_10002167_pt1 | contig 15527 bp, 9 predicted proteins | sample 071ome_32_FD_132438 | JGI IMG/M metagenome (GOLD analysis project Ga0181582, IMG submission 132438) | Coastal salt marsh microbial communities from the Groves Creek Marsh, Skidaway Island, Georgia - 071405AT metaG (megahit assembly) | ecosystem: Environmental > Aquatic > Marine > Intertidal zone...
CGACGACGGCGACGACGGCGGCGACGACGGCGACGACGGTGTTGACCTCGCCGACAACCACGCCAACGGCCACGCCGAGGGGGTGGTGGTGAGGAACGGCCGCGTCCTGGGTGTCAGTGCCGGGGCCAACGGCCACGCCAGCGGCCACGCCAGCGGCCACGCCAACGGCCACGCCAGCGGCCACGCCAACGGCCACGCCAACGGCCACGCCAACGGCCACGCCAACGGGGAGGTGGTGGCGGCGCACGAGGGCGAGGGCGCCAGCACTGAGCCGGAGGAGGGCGAGGGGAAGGGCAGCGGCGAGGGCGGCAGCGGGGTCGGGGGGCGGGCCGGGAGGACCCCCGACGGCGGGACGTCGCTCCTCTGGGGCACGCCCGCGCCCGCCGGCGTGACGGTGAATGGCCCCGGCGGGTACCGCCCCGCGGGGGGGGCGGGCGGGAGTGCCGCCGAGGGCCGCTCCATCTCGCCGCCGCCGGCAGGGGGGAACGGGATCCGCCGCCGGGCGCTGCAGCGGGTCGGGTCGCCGCGGCCCGGGGTGGTGCGGGCGGAGCGCGACGACGGGGGCGCGGCGGGGCAGGACAGCCCCGCCGAGGAGCCCGAGGACACCGCGGCGGAGCAGCTGCGGGCCCGGGCCGCCTTCGTGGCGCTGCCCTCGCCCCGCCGGGCCGCCGAGCGGGCGGCGTCGGACATCATCACGGGCGGGGAGGGCGACGGGAGGGACGGCAGCGCGGGGGGGGGCACGGCCGTCGCCGAGGGCGAGGCTGCCGCCGGCGCGTTCGGCGGCGCGGACATCACGGTGCAGCGCCAGGCCCTGAGCCGCGCCCACGCGGGGGGGGGCGGGGAGGACGGGGAGACCGCGCCGCTGCACTCTTCCCAGAGGCTCGGGCGCGTCGGGGCGCGGCCGCTGCGGGTGAGCACGGCGCGCGTCGTGGAGGGGATGCGCGAGAGCGGGGAGCTGGACGTGCTGGACTAGGGGGCCGGGGGGGAGCCCCAGGCCCGACGGTGAACCTCAGGGCGGACCGGCGTCCGGGGCGGGGCGGTGCGACGGGCCCCGGCGGGCACAGGGGAGGGGGCTGTCGCCTATGTGCCCCGCCTAGCCCGGCGTCACCCCATTCGTTGCGCTTTGGCGTCGTTTGGTGCTCGTAGCGCGTCGGGAGCATGTCCCTCACTGCGGCTCTGCAGGTGGGCCCCGACTCCCCGCTCGTCGCAGCAGACGTGTAGCTGCCTTGCGGCCCGCGCCTTCCCCCGGCGCGATGGTAGTGGTGCTACGCCGCCCCGCGGCTGCCCCCGATCCCGCGCTCGGGGGACGCCGGGCCTGCGAGATTCCCGAGGACGACAGCCGTATTGAATTGGCAGCCTGTTCTGCGTCGCGTCCGCAGGAATACCTCTCTCCTCTCACTTCTTCGTTCCCGTCCCTCTTCCTCTTCCGCCTCCCGTCCCTCTGGCACATCGCAGTGCCCCTGGCGATAGCTGCCCACTTCGGCGTCGCGGGTGAGGGCCAGCCCCGACTACCCGCTGGGGGAGCTTCAGGGCCTCCGCAGGGCCACCCCGGCCCCTCCCGGGGGACCAGAGGGGGATTCGCCGGAACCTTTGTCCCAAAAGGCTCCCCGAACGCCGGGGTCTCCCCCCTTCGCGCAGCGCTGCTCCTCGCGTGGGCCAACAGGGGCGCTAGCTCGGGCGACCGGCGTCCGAAGTCGGTGACGAAGCCGCCCACGCCTGCCAAGCCGTGGGAGGGGGCCGTGGCGCACGACACCCGGAGCGGGGCTAAGGGGGTCGAGGACGGCGCGGGGCCCATGGAGCGGCATGCGGCGCACCTGCCCGGCCACGCCGAGGCCCACCACAGCTTGCCGCACGAGCGCGGCGGCGCGGCGGGCCGGACGGCGGCCCCTGCGCAGGAGGAGCTGCCTCCCCGGAGCCCGGCCAAGGGCCCCGCGGAGAGCCCCTCGGGGGACGGTGCGGCGGATCCCTCCCGGAGACCCACGGAGGTGCCCCTCGTCCGGACAGACATGGCGGGGGGCGTGATGGAGGAGGCGGGGCCGACGTGAGTGCCGCGCCCGGCGCCCGGCGCCCGGCGCCCGGCGCCCGCCCCCGGGGGCCCGCCGGCTGGAGGGGCCGCCCCTGACGCGCCCTCCCCCCCCCGCCCACTCCCCCCCGCGCCCCGCAGGATCGCGACGGGGGAGTGGGTCCGCATGCTCAGCGCGGTGCTCCCGGCGCGTCACCGGCAGGCGCGGTGGACCCTGGCGTACAGCACGGCGCGGCACGGCATGTCGCTGAACACGCTGATGCGCCGGGCGCAGGGGCGGCGGCCGTGCGTGATGGTGGTGAAGGACATGCAGGGGCACGTGTTCGGGTGCTACACGAGCGAGGCGTGGCACAAGCACCACCGTTACTACGGCGACGGGGAGACGTTCGTGTTCCAGCTGCACCCCCGGCCCCGGGCCTTCCTCTGGGACCGGGAGAGCCCGCAGCTCAACCAGTTCTTCCAGCTGGGGTCCGAGGACGCCATCGCGCTGGGCGGGGGGTCCGGGTTCGCGCTCAGGGTGGACGGGGACCTCAAGTGGGGGAGCAGCCGCGAGAGCACCACCTTCGCCAACCCCAGCCTGAGCGGAACGGAAGACTTCATGGTGGAGGGCCTCGAGCTCTGGGGGCTGTCAGGGGCGGGCTAGGGGGGCGGGGGGACGGGGTCGGTGGGAGCTGGCCGGCGGGCGCGGAGGGCCGGCAGCCGAGCGGCGAGGGACGGCCCGGGCGGGCCCGTTGAACGCCCTCCCCCCCGCGCGGAGACGCGGGGGCGTCCCCGCCACCCCGCCCGCTCAGGTCCCCGGCTGCCCCACCCCCCTGCTCGCGACCGCGGACTTGGCGACCTGGTGGCCGCGCCCGAGGGCGTCGGCGACCCGCGCGAGCTGCTGCAGGGCCGGCTGCATCTTGTCGAGCTGCTCCTCGGCCCGGGAGAGCGCGGCGGACGCCTCGGCGGCCTCCTGCCGCGCGCGGTGCGCGGAGGCCTCGGCGCGCGCCAGCCGCGCGGCCTGCTCCGCCGCCCCGCGCCGCAGCTCGGAGAGCTCCCGCTCGCGGTCCTCCGCCGCCCCCTCGAGCTGCGCGGCGCGGGACCCGAGGACGGCCGCGCGGTTCCTCGCCTCCTGCGCCTCGGCCGCCAGCAGGTCCTCCCGCGCCTTCCCCTGCTGCACCAGCCCCTCCAGCTCCTGCCGCTCCTGGGCGTGCCGCAGCTGCCGCTCCCGCCACTCGGCCTGCTCCTCCCGGTGGCTCGCGATCAGCTGGTCCAGCTCGGCGCTCCCGCGCGCGATCGTGTCCCGGAGCCCGGCGATCTCCGCCCCCCGCGCGCGCGCCACCTCCTCCCCCGCCCGCTGCTCCCGCCGCAGCTGCAGCTCCGCGTCGTCCCTCTCCTTCCCCAGCCGCACGCCCTCCGCCCGCACCTCCTGCAGGTCCACCTCGAGCCGCCGCCGCTGCTCCTCGGCCCGCCGGGCCGCCTCCCGGTGGTCCGCCCGCCGCCTCTCCGCGTCCGCGAGCCGCAGCTCCAGCTCCCGCACCCTGGCCCGCGCGGCCCCCGCCTCGAGCTGCAGCGCCGCCCGCTCCTCCTCGGCCCCCCGGAGCAGCGCCCGGGCCTCGTCCCTGGCCCTGGCCGCCTCCACCCACGACTCGTCCGTCACGGCCAGCTCCGCCCGCATCTGCGCCCCGCGCCGCTCGCTCTCCGCGAGCGCCTGCCGCAGCCGCGCGTTCTCCGCCAGGAGCTCCGCCGCGCCCGCCCCGGCGGCCCCGCCGGGCGCCCCGGGGGGGCCCGCCCCGCCCCGCGCCCGCGCGGGCCCCCCGCCCGGCGGGGACGGGGACCGCCCCCGCTTCCGCACCAGGTGCCACCCGCCCGCGTCCTGCGCCCCCGCGGGAGGGCGCCGCCCCGGGGACGGCCCCGGGCCGCCCGGCGACGCGGCGTCCCCGGCCCCCGCTCGCTGCGCCAGGTCGGCGGCGCTGCACCAGTCCCCGCAGCGGGCGACCCAGAGGTCGGACAGCCACCGGCCGCGCCCCGCGTACCCCCCGAAGAGCAGGACGCAGGGGCCGCCCCCGGCCCCCTCGGCCCACGCCATCGAGTGCTGGCTCCGCTCCCCGGGCCAGGGGGGGCCGGGGGCGCGGCCGCCGCGGCGGGGGCCCCGCGCGGGCGGGGGCCCCAGCGCCCGCCACGCCAGGCGGCCCCCGCGGCCCCGCGGCACGAGGGCCGCGGCGTCCGGCAGCCGCCGCGACTGCCCCGACACCCCCCCGGCCACCACCACCGCCCAGCTCCCCGCGTGCCGGGGGCCCCCGGCCCCCCCCGCCAGCGGCACCGCCACCGCCCGGTGGCTCGACCGCGGGCCCGGGGCGTCCCCCTCGACGCCCGCGGGACGCATCCACCGCATGCGCCCCTCGAGCGCGCGGATCTGGGCCTCGCTGCGCCCCATCCGCGCGACCCCGAGACGCCCGTACTCGGGGGTCCCCGCCGCGTGGCCCCCGTACAGCCCCGCGACCCGCTCCGCGATGCGCGGCGGCGGCGCCGGGAGGCCCCCCCCGGGGCGCCCCGGCCCGTCCCCGTCGCCGTCGCCGTCGCCGTCCCCGTCCCCGTCCCCGTCCCCGTCGCCGTCCCCGTCGCCGTCGCCGTCGCCGTCGCCGTCGCCCCCGCACTCGAGGAGGGCGAGGAACTCGTCGCCGGAGACGGCGGCGTTGCGGGCGTCGGACCCGCCCGTGACGACCAGGCGGGTCCCGGCGCACGCGAGGGCGTGGTGCGACCGCGGGCGGAAGAGCCCCCCGTGCCGGGGGGGCCGCGGGGAGAGGGAGTGCACCGCCAGGAGGGCCGTGTCGATGGCGACGACGTCGGCCGAGGGCGCGCGGGTCCCGGGGCCGGTGGGGACCAGCCCGCCGTGGACGAGAAGGACGTGCGGGTGCGTCGGGTGCGGCGCGGCGCAGTGGCCCGCCCGCTCCAGGAGCCTCGGGTCCCCCACCAGCGGCGGCGAGTGCCACTGGCCTGTCCCCAGGTCGAGCACGGCGGCCCCGGGGGCGAAGGCCACCTCCCCCGGGGCGCCGCCCTGGGCCGTGCCCCCGACGACCCAGACCTCGGAACCGTACACCAGCGTCGCGGTGTGCCCGTCGCGGGCCTGCGGGGCGCGCGGGGGGGAGGGGGGTGTCGGGAGGGGGGCCCCGGGGGAGGGCAGCGGGGGAGGGCAGCGGGGGACGCCGGCGGGCGCCGGCGCGGGGCCCGGGGCGCACCGCGGACACCTCGCCCCCGGTCGTCTCGAGCCTGGACCACTCCCACTCGGACGTGCTGACGGGCGCGGTGTCGAGGCAGTAGACGTCGCCCAGCGGAGCGCCCTTGTTGGCGCTGCCCCCGATCACGAAGACCCTCGAGCCGACCACGAGCATCGCTGCTCCGGAACGCTCGCCCGGGGCGTCCCCCTGCGTCGCCGCGGGGGGCTGTCGGGGCGGTTTCGTCGTCGCTCTGGACCGGAACAGGCGGGACCCGCACGGGAACGCTCCGTATCGGCGGCGAGCAGGGCGGGGACGGGCGGACGGGACCCGTCACGGACACGCACCTTCGCGGACACCTCGGTCCACGACACTGCGTTCTGGACCATAGCTATCGGGGCACCGTGGACAAGATACCGGATTCTATGGGATCGGGGGTGGGAATGGCCTGTCTATCCATCGACCGAGGACCGGCGGCCTCTAACCCCCCGCAACGCTCAGCATGAGTGACACCGGCCGCGAATGACGAACCACGCGTTCAGCCAGGGCGCACGGCGAGGGTTCGGATGAACTTCTCTCCTTCATTCAACGCACGGCCGGGTCACTGAGCCCCGAGGATGTCCCTCTTCCCGCTCGCGAGGGTGTTCTGCAGGAGCATCGCGATGGTCATGGGCCCGACCCCCCCGGGCACGGGCGTGATCCCCCCCGCAACGGCCTTGCACTCGGCGAAGTGGCAGTCACCCACGAGGCGGAAGCCGGACTTCTTGGTGGCGTCGTCGACGGGGTTGGTCCCGACGTCGATGACCACGGCCCCGGGCTTGAGCCAGTCCCCCCGGATCATCTCGGCCCTCCCCGCGGCGGCGATGACGATGTCGGCCCCCCGCACCGCCGCCGGTAGGTCGGCCGTGCGCGAGTGGGCGATGGTCACGGTGGCGTCCCGCTTGTTCAGGAGCATCGCGGCGGGCATGCCGACGATGTTCGACCGGCCCACCACCGTGGCGTTCTTCCCCTTGATCTCCACCCCGCACCTCTCAAGCAGCACGATGCACCCTGCAGGCATGCGACGGAGGGCCCGTCTCACAGGCAGCCGCGGGGGCCCCGGTGCCCGGGAACTCGCGCGGGGGACCGGGCGGGGGGGCGGAGGCGGGTTGGACACTCACCCATGGGGGTGCAGGGGACGAACAGCGGGTCCCGCCCCTTCATGGCGAGGCGGCCGATGTTGAGGGGGTGGAAGCCGTCGACGTCCTTCTCGATGGAGATCTCGCCGAGGACGTCCTCCTCGACGATGTGAGCGGGGAGAGGGAGCTGGACGAGGATGCCGTGGATGGAGGGGTCGGCGTTGAGCTCGCGGACCTTGGCGATGAGGTCGGACTGGGAGACGGCCTCGTCGAGCTCGCACTGCACACTGCGGATCCCGACCTCCTCACAGGCCTTGTGCTTCATGCGGACGTACGTCTGCGAGTCCTTCCGCTCGCCCACGATCACCACCGCGAGGCCCGGGACCTTGCCTCCGGAGGAGGCCTTCATCGCGGCCACCTCGGCGGCGATCTCGCTGCGGATGGCCTCCGCCACCAGCTGCGAGCGCGGTGGGAGGGGGCCGGGCGCCAGGTTAGGCGAGCAAAGCCGGGCGATTCGCGGCGTCCCCGGGATGGACGCCGGGCTGGAGCGCGTCGCGCCGTTTCTCGGTCTCTCTCAGAGACGCGCGAAGTCGACATGTCGCCTCCGTCGACCATGCGAGGCCGCAACCGGCGCCCGCGCCCGGCCGGTTGCTCCCTGGACGTCCCGCGGTCCCCCGCCGGATATGCAGCGATGATACCGATAAAAAGCGCATCAAGGGCAAAAACGGGATTCAAAAGAGAAGTTGTACCAATAACAGACGCGACAGATCGTCATCGAATCGGGGATGCCTCGCGAAAGCTCGTGGTCCCTCGGGGCCTGCGTGCGCGAGGGCATCCGCCTCTAGGGCCGCCACCAGCGCTCACCTTCCCGTCGATGATGTTACCATCCCGGACAAACGGGCAGTTCGGGTCCATCACGACGCCTGTTGCCTCGTGAAACACGCCGAGCGGGCCTGGAGGAAGTGCTGCTGGGCAGGCTGCGTGACCGGCCTGGTGAGTTGCCTCTCGAGGGAGCGCAGTGTGGAGGGGTCCTGGCGCAAATATGCACGGACCAGGCCTCCCCGGCTAGTGTGACGACACGGGGCTTCGGTCACGGGGCGTCGGTCGCGGAGCTGCGCAGACTGCGCACGCCCCTAGTGCCAGTCATGACCTGCGGGGGACCCTAGACGGCCACCCCACCGCCCACCCCACCGCCCGTGTCTCCGGGTAATGTGCTTCTTCAACGAACGTCATCACATCCGACGACCACAAGGCAACCATGCGACTAGGTCAAGGGATGGCAACTACTGGAACCCCGGCACGGGGAACCTGTGACAGGCCCCCCGCGGTATGTAGACGCGCGCCTACTCCTGGGAGTCGGTGGCGGCGATGCGCTCCTTGAACTGCGCGGCCATCTCCTCGGCGCGGGCGAACACCTGGTCGGGGTTGCGGATGAAGTCGCCGGGGGCGGGCTCGAGCTTCTTGGTGGAGAGGGCGTAGCGGTCCTTCTCCTTGTCGAGGCCGAGCACCATGACCTTGATCTTGTCGCCCGAGGCCACGACGTTGTTGATGTTGGTGATGCGCTCGGAGGACATCTGGGAGATGTGAAGGAGACCGGAGGAGCCCCCGAGGTCGATGAAGGCGCCGTAGGGCTTGACCGAGATGACGGTGCCCTCCACCACGTCGCCGGGGGCGCGCTCCACAGCCTCGGCGGCGCCCTGGCCCTCCACGCGCTTGTTGGAGAGCACGAGCTTCCCAGCGGCCTCGTCCGCCTCGATGATCTTGAGGGGGATGGTGATGCCGGCGCACTCGTCCTTGTTGTACTGGGGACCGAGCTGGGACATGGGCACGAAGCCGCGCACGCCGTGCACGTCCACCATCACGCCACCGCGGTTGGAGTTGAAGATGGTGCCCTCGATGGTCACGTCCTCGGACTGGTACTGGCGGAGGCGCTGCCACACGACCTCGAGCTCGAGCTTCCGGATGGAGAGCTGCACCTGCTGGTTGTTCTGCCCAAGCACCACGAACTCCCGGGAGGAGCCGATCTGCACGATGGCCGAGGCGTCGACGACGGGGGCCACGGAGAGCTGCGGGGAAGGGAACGCGATTTTTCGGGGCATTGGTGAAACATACTCCCACAAGTTACACGCTGGAGGCGAAATATTCCCCCGCACGGGAGCATCGGCGGATAGGATGGCGGGGGGCGACCCGTCGAGCTTTCCTCACCTCGTCAGCGGGCACGAAGCCGGGGGACTTGCCACCGACGTCCACCCAGGCACCCCTGTTGTCGACCTTGATGACGTTACCCGTCACGCGGTCGCCAGACTTGTACTGCGGGCGGCGGAGAGGGCCATTGGGAGGTCACGGCCCGGATGGCCTCGGCGGCCTCACTTCGCCCCCCCGTCTGCACTCGACGCGACGCTCCGAGTCGCCCTCTGTCGTCCGAGGGGACGAACGCTGTCGTGATTCATCGTCACATCGGGCGCCAAGAGGTATCTCCGCTCCACCGCGGCGAGGGCGCACGGGGAGCTGCGTGGACCCACGGGGGGGCGACTTCGCGGGGGAATCGTGCACGAGAGCGGCACTCACGGCCACGGAGAACTCGTCGATGAGCTTCTCGAACTCAGAGTAGAGGTCGGCGTCGGCCACGGCGCGGACGGCCACGGTGCGGCGGGCCTGCGGGAGCGGATAGCAGCGGGTGGGGCTCCGGCCACGCGGAAACGCCCTCGCCGCCGAGGGCGCTCCAAGGGGAGCGGCTGGTTTTTCACTCCCGGGGGGGGCGAATGGATTGGTTAATCAAGATGCGGTCGCGGGAGCTGGCGCCCGGCGGGGCACGAGAGCGGCAATCGGGGGGAAGGAGCTGTGAGGCAACCGAGGGGGGGGGCGTTGCACCTGCACGGGGGCCGCGCGCACAGCCACGGAGGGCTTGGCGAGGGTGAGGCGAAGAGACATTCTACTCGAGCGCGTAGGAGGAGAACTGGGAATTCCCTGTGCTTCCTTCGGAGTAAATGGGTTTCAGTGCCGCCAACAAAGGGAGCTTCACGGGGAGTGTAGTGGATTGCTCTTCCGCCACACAGGTGGTGAACTTCGTACGGGCAAGAGAGGGCGACACCGAGCGCGCGGCCCCGCGCTTGTGCCCCGTCGGTGCTCTCATCCCCCCCGCGGCCGGGTAACCGGCCTCAAACGATGTCAGTGGCTGGAGCCCATAGAGACAGACACCCCCCCGCCAAACCTCCCACGCAGCGCGCCGCCATCCCACGCTCTTTATTTTCACTCAAAACCCCCGCGGTGATCAATAAACTCGTCACCCGGGACCCCCCCACACTTCGCACGACACGGCCTCTCCTCATGGCCTCTGCGATGATGAGGGCCGGCCTCCGCGCCACCGTGGCCTCTGCCGGCCAAGACAGCGCATCCAGGACCGGCGTCTGGGGCGCTCCGATCTGCGCCGCGGCCCGTTCGGCCGCAGTCTCAGGCCAGCGCCTGGTGACCCCCTCCAGGACCAAGCGCTCAGCTCGTGGCGCCATCGCGACGCAGGCCCTCTTCGGTGGCCTCCAGAAGGCCATCCAGGGCGACCCTGCCGAGAAGACCCGGAAGAAGTACGAGGGAAGGGTCGCCAAGATCAACGACATGGGCCCCGCGATGAAGGTGAACGCTGAGCCCTCCTCCTCCCCCACGAGTTCGCTCGGCACCTGGCTTGCGATCGGGAGGACGCCCTGGCCAGAATCTGCGAGCTGATCTGGGGGGAAACGTCTGATTAATCCTGCATGGCTGCGTCACTTCCGCGTATGGCCCCCCGGATCGGACCGCATCGCCGGATTTCTCCCGGCCCTCGCCAGGGTCCGCCTATCCATCGCGATTGCGCGCTCCGCGCGAGCTCATTCCACAGTCCGACGCCCTTCCCGTCTCCTGCAGGCGCTCTCTGACGAGGAGCTCCGCGAGAGGACGCACCAGCTCAAGCAGAAGGTCCAGGGGGGCGCTTCCCTCGACAGCGTCCTCGAGGAGGCCTTTGCGCTGGTGCGGGAGGCCTCCACCCGCGTGCTGGGCCTGACGCCGTTCGACGTGCAGCTGATCGGCGGGATGATCCTCCACGACGGCGAGATCGCCGAGATGCGCACGGGCGAGGGCAAGACCCTCGTGGCCGTCCTCCCGGCCTTCCTCAACGCCCTCGCCGGCAAGGGTGTGCACGTCGTGACGGTGAACGACTACCTCGCGCGCCGCGACTCTGAGTGGGTCGGGCAGGTGCACCGCTTCCTCGGCCTCACCGTCGGCCTCATCCAGTCCGGCATGGAGGAGGAGGACCGCAAGAAGGCCTACGCCGCCGACGTCACCTATGTGACGAACTCGGAGCTCGGCTTCGACTACCTCAGGGACAACCTCTGCAACCGCCCCGAGGACCTCGTGCAGCGCGACGCCAACTACTGCGTGATCGACGAGGTCGACTCGATTCTCATCGACGAGGCGAGGACTCCGCTCATCATCTCGGGCTCCGCCGACAAGCCCAGCGAGAAGTACGTCAAGGCGGCCAAGCTCGCCGAGGCGCTCGTCCGTGACGTGCACTACACCGTGGATGAGAAGCAGCGCAATGTGCTCGTGACGGACGAGGGGTACGAGGCTGCCGAGACCGTCCTGGGCGTCCCTGACCTGTACGACCCCAAGACGCAGTGGGCGACCTTCGTCCTGAACGCCATCAAGGCCAAGGAGCTCTTCAAGAAGGACGTGGCATACATCGTGCGGAATGACGAGGTGGTCATCGTGGACGAGTTCACGGGCCGCACCATGCCGGGCCGGCGGTGGTCTGAGGGGCTCCACCAGGCCATCGAGGCCAAGGAGGGCATCGAGATCCAGGAGGAGACGATCACCATCGCCTCCATCACGTACCAGGCACTCTTCCGGATGTTCCCGCGCCTGGGGGGGATGACGGGGACTGCGTCCACGGAGACCAAGGAGTTCAAGGAGATTTACGGGCTCGACGTGACGGTTGTGCCGCCCAACCGGACCGTGCTCCGCACGGACAACGACGACGTGGTCTTCGCCAAGGAGACAGGCAAGTGGAAGGCGGTGGTGACCGAGGTCAAGCGCATGAACAAGGCGGGGCGGCCCGTGCTGGTCGGGACGACGAGCGTGGAGCGGTCCGAGGTGCTCAACGCGCTTCTCGCGGAGGCCGGGATCGAGTGCCAGGTGCTCAATGCCAAGCCTGAGAACGTCGAGCGCGAGTCGGAGATCGTTGCGCAGGCTGGGCGCAAGGGCATGGTGACCATCGCGACCAACATGGCCGGCCGCGGCACGGACATCCTGCTCGGCGGCAACTCCGAGTTCATGGCCCGCCTCAAGATCCGCGAGGCCCTCATGCCCAAGGTCGTGTCCCTCGTGGACGCCAAGGAGGGCGGGAGCGACGGGCAGGCGGTCGCCAAGGCGAAGTCGTGGAAGGTGTCCCCGGGGCTCTTCCCCGTGGAGCTGTCGGCCGAGGCGCAGGGCAAGGTCGACAATGCGGTCAAGGTGGCCGTGAAGCAGTGGGGGGAGAGGCAGCTGGACGCCCTCGAGGCCGAGGACCGCCTCTCGGTGGCCTGTGAGAAGGGCCCCACGGAGGACCCGGCCTTGCTGGCCCTCCGCGACGCCTTCCGCGCCGTGGAGGACGAGTTCGACGCCGTCGTCAAGCGCGACCGCGAGGAGGTCAAGGGCCTGGGCGGCCTGCACGTCATCGGCACGGAGCGCCACGAGTCGCGCCGCATCGACAACCAGCTCCGCGGCCGCGGCGGCCGCCAGGGCGACCCGGGGTCGACGCGCTTCTTCCTCTCACTCGAGGACAACCTCTTCCGCGTTTTCGGCGGGGACCGCATCCAGGGCATGATGGACATGTTCAAGGTCGGCGACCTCCCCATCGAGTCCAACATGCTCACCAAGTCGCTTGACGAGGCCCAGCGCAAGGTCGAGGCCTACTTCTTCGACATCCGCAAGAACCTCTTCGAGTACGACCAGGTCGTCAACACCCAGCGCGCCAAGGTCTACGCCGAGCGCAGGCTCGCCCTCGAGGCCCCTTCACTCGAGGCCAAGATGATCGAGTACGCCAACAAGACGGCGGACGACATCCTCGAGGCCAACGTGGACCCGACGCTGCCCGTGGACGAGTGGCCGCTCGAGAGCCTGTGCGGGAAGATGATCCAGTACTGCCCGATCATGGCCGGGGACGGGGAGCAGGGGCTCACCCCCGCCGACCTCAGGGTCGCCGCGGGCGGCGGCGGCAAGGAGGGCTTCGAGGCCCTCCGCGACTACATGCGGCGGTGCGGGCTCCAGGCGTACCAGATGAAGCGGAGCTTCGTGGAGGAGATCGACGCGGGCCTGATGCCCGAGGCGGAGCGCTTCTTCCTCCTCCGCAACATCGACCAGCTCTGGAAGGAGCACCTGCAGGCCATCAAGTTCATCCAGCAGGCCGTGTCCCTCCGTGGGTACGCCCAGCGCGACCCCCTCACCGAGTTCAAACTCGAGTCGTACAACCTGTACCAGGACATGATGGCCCAGGTCCGACGGAACGTCATCTACAACGTCTACGTCTTCGAGCCCGCCAAGGCCAGGCCCGCGGACGGTGCCAGGAAGGAAGAGGTCAAGACGGCCAAGGCCTGACAGGGGCAGTACGACATCCGGGGGCCCGTGCGTGGCGCCGCGCCGCCACTGCGGCAGTGTTTGAAAGGGGAACGTTGCCGGGTGCCCTCGAGCCGTGGGGGGAAGCTCGCGAGGGCTATTCCACGCCGCTGCCACTGACGCGGACGCCGACACCGTCCAATCTCGGCAGCTACCCCGGGCACAATGAACAGGGCCCTCCGCGCAGCAGGTGAGGGACACGTGTGTGCGCCGGCGCGGCGTGGTTGAAAAGCTCGCGCTCATACCTGTGAAAGCGAGTATGTATTTGGGGTCCTGTTGTCCACCCGGCCCATGCGCGCGCCCCTTCGTGTCCCGGGGAGGGCCGGGGACCGTTCGCCGTTGGGGTGGACTGAAGTGTTCAAGGCTCTCGACCGCCTGCCCCCCGTCCCCCGTCTCGCAGGGCTGTTCGGCGATACAGCCGGGGAGGAAGCGTGCGAGAGGTCGTATGGCTTCCTTCCATGGTGAGTCGAGCTCCCGCCGCACGTTCCGGGACCTCGTAGGGGGGGTCTCCCTGCGGGCCGTTACGGCCCCCGCGGCCCCGGGATGCGTCTTGTGCGCGCTCCGTGGCGTGATTCGCGCGGATTTTTACCACATCCACCCTCCGCGAGCACCCGTGCTCCGATGTACCGGACGCCCCCGCCCCTCCGCGCTCCCGAACTGGGAGCCCCCCCCAGCCACGCCATGGCGACGCAGCGCCGAGGACGTCGGGGGGGCGAGCTTCCTGATGGTCGTCTACGGCTACTTCCTCCTCCAGGGCGCCCAGCTGATCGGTGATGGCTCAGAGATGCTTCTCCACGTCCTGGACCCGGGCATCATCGGCGGGCTCGTGCTCCCGGTCCTCGGGGCCCTCCCAGACGCCATCATGATTGTGGTGGCCGGGCTGGGGTCGACCGACCCCGCCGTCGTGGCCGAGAACGTCAAGGTGGGCGTCGGCACGCTCTGTGGCTCCACCATCATGCTCCTCACGCTCGCGTGGGGGGGCTCGGTGTACCTCGGGCGCTGCGACTTCAACCGCAGCGGCAAGGCCATCGACCGGCGCCTCCGCCGCCCCGCCGACTACAAGACCACGGGCGTGACGTGCGACCAGGGCACCGCCTTCGGCGCCCGGATCATGGCCGTCACCGTCCTCCTCTACCTCATCGTCCAGGTCCCCGCGTCCTGGCCCTTCGATCGGGTGCACGACCCCACGGCCGCCCTCATGGGCTCCCTCGTGTGCCTCCTCGCGCTCGCCGCGTACTCCGTCTTCCAGGTGCGCTTCCCCGAGCTCCAGAGGCGTAAGATCCGCAGGGCCCACGAGCGCTTCATGCGCTACCACGCCGTCTCCCAGATCAGCCACCAGATGGGAGGGCTCCTCGACGGGCACGGCAACGTGTCCCGCAGCAAGACAGACGCGCTGTTCGACCAGTTCGACACCGACGGGGACGGCGCCATGGACGCCCCGGAGGTGGAGGCCATGGTCACGGGGCTCCTCATCGCCCTCGGGGACAACATCAGCGTCGCCGAGCAGGTCCACCACTGGATGACAGAGTTCGACGCCGACGGGGACAGGTCCATATCCAAGGACGAGTTCTTCCACGGGCTGACCAAGTGGGTCGACGAGAAGCGCCTGGGAGCGGCGTCCGAGGAGGGGTGGCTGCACGCCGAGGCGCCCCGGCCCGAGGGGGAGGAGGACGCGCAGCCGCTCCTGGGCGGCGGCGGGGCGGCCAGCGACGTCGAGGAGGGGGCGTTCGCCGACGCAGAGGAGCACGGGGAGGAGGGCGGGGAGGACGACGAGTCGGACGAGGAGGACATGAGCGCGTGGCCCAAGGGTAAGATCGCCGCGCACGCGTGCGGCAAGCTCCTCCTGGGCACGCTCATCTGCGCCGTCTTTGCCGACCCTATGGTGGAGGCCGTGGCGGGGCTGAGCACGGCGACGGGCATCCCCTCCTTCTACATCTCCTTCGTCGTCACGCCGCTGGCGTCCAACGCGTCGGAGCTCCTCTCCTCCCTCCAGTTCGCCCGCAAGAAGAAGCGCGAGAACATCTCCCTCACCTTCAGCCAGGTCTACGGCGCCGTTACGATGAACAACACGCTGTGCCTCGGCCTCTTCCTGCTCGTCATCTACGCGCAGGACCTCGACTGGGAGTACAGCGCCGAGGTCCTCGTCACCGTGGTCTCGACGCTCGCGATCGGGGCCATGGCGTGGTCCCGCGTGTCCTTCCCCACCTGGTTCGCCTTCCCCGTGCTCGCGCTGTGGCCGGGGTCCGTCGTGCTCATGGTCATCCTCAAGAACGGTCTCGGGATGGAGTGAGCTAGCGAGCGCTCCTCTTTGAATACGGTTCTTGACGTGGGGCGGGGGCGCGGTGCTTGAGCGCGGGGTGGGGGGCTGCGGGGGTGACAGGCGCGGGGGGACGCTGCGAAGGGGTTGAACCGCTCGTGGCGGGAGGCACTTCCAACTTCTGTGGTGTCAATAAACACCGGGTTGGGTCGGTTCCCGGGGAAACCTTGTGGCATGGAAGCAGCTTAGGAGGAGGTGAACTTGGTCACGGCCTTGGTGCCCTCGGACACGGCGTGCTTGGCGAGCTCGCCGGGGAG
>Ga0181582_10002185_pt1 | contig 15475 bp, 16 predicted proteins | sample 071ome_32_FD_132438 | JGI IMG/M metagenome (GOLD analysis project Ga0181582, IMG submission 132438) | Coastal salt marsh microbial communities from the Groves Creek Marsh, Skidaway Island, Georgia - 071405AT metaG (megahit assembly) | ecosystem: Environmental > Aquatic > Marine > Intertidal...
ACTCGCTGCATTGTCCCGCCCACTTCGAGAGGGTGGCACCACACCCCTGGCATTGATAATTCGTTCGTTTCTTCACGATTTTTTGATTTCATATCGGGCTCGAAGACGCACGCGGCACAGTAATTCGTAGGGAATGGTGTCGCTTGCCTGGGCAACCTCCTCAATAGGCAGCCCCTCGCCCCAGAGTGTGACGCGGTCCCCGAATCGGGCATCCGGAATCGGGCGAAGGTCGACCGTCATCATGTCCATCGAACAGTTACCAATGACCTGTGTTCTGGTCCCGTTAACCAGAACCGGCGTCCCCGTCCCGCCATGCCGCGGATATCCATCCGCGTATCCATAAGCAACAACCCCGATGGGCATGTCCTCCGGACAGACAAATGCCCCACCGTAACCAACGGCCTCGCCTGCTGCGACCTGGCGCACCGAAATCAAGCGCGACTCCAACGTCATCGCCGGCCTCAGACCGAGCGAAGACGCTGAACAGTCCGCAATCGGGGAGACACCGTAAAGCATCAGTCCAGGACGAACCCAGTCTGCGTGCGCTTGCGGTAACGACAGAATCGCGCCGGAATTCGCCAGGCTGCGCTCCTCTTTTGCTGCGCCCGCCATCGCGTTGAACACCGATAGCTGCCGCAGCATGCTGGGATCCCCGCGCCGGTGAGCGTTCGCAAAATGGGTCATCAAGCGCAGTGGCTTTGCGTAGGGGCGCACCTCAGCCACTATCTTGGCGAACCGCTCGGGCTCGAATCCAAGACGATGCATGCCCGAGTCAAACTTAAGCCACACGGGCAGCTCACAGGCAGCGCGTTTCAGCATCGCCACCTGCTCATCGGTATGAATCACCGTCTCGAGACCGGCCTCAGTGATGGCCGTCAACTCAGAGAACTCGAAAGGGCCTTCGAGCAGCACAATGGCTTGCCCGGGTCTGGCTACATCGCGGAGCGCGAGGGCCTCTTCAACAGAGGCCACCGCCAACCCATCTACGGTGCTCACAAACGGCGCGACCCGTTCCAGTCCATGTCCGTATGCGTCAGCCTTTACGACGGCGAGAACTTTCGCCCCAGGCGCAGCCCGCCGTACACATCCCAGGTTCCAGATTATCGCGCTGGGGTCAATTACTGCCCGCGCTGGGCGGGTCATTCGCGCTCCCCGTCAAAATGGTCATGCGACAAATTCTCAAACAGCGTGTATTCGCCGAAGAAGCGCAGCTTCCTGCTTCCAATCGGTCCATTTCTTTGTTTACCAATGATGATCTCGGCAATGCCGCGATCCATGCTGTCTTCGTCGTAAACCTCATCGCGATAAATAAACATGATCACGTCAGCGTCCTGCTCGATAGCGCCTGATTCGCGTAAATCTGACATGACCGGGCGCTTGTCCTGACGCTGCTCAAGACTTCGGTTCAGCTGTGAAAGAGCGACGACCGGACAATTAAGCTCTTTCGCGAGCGCCTTGAGTGAACGAGAAATCTCCGATATCTCGGTAGCTCTGTTCTCTTTCGTGCCGGGCACCCTCATCAGCTGGAGGTAATCAACCACCACAAGTCCTAAGCCGTGTTCACGGGCCAGACGGCGACAGCGCGCGCGCAGCTCACCGGGCGTCAATGCTGGCGTATCGTCAATAAACAGCTTCACCTCGGACAGTATTCCCACTGAGTGGGTCAGGCGGGGCCAGTCCTCGTCCGCCAGCTTGCCAGTCCGGACCTTGTGCTGATCAATTCGGCCAAGAGAGGACATCATGCGCATGGCCAGCTGCTCGCTCGGCATTTCCATGCTGAAAATCGCAACCGGCTGCTCCTCTTTGATGGCTGCGTTCTGCGCAATGTTCAGCGCAAAGGCGGTCTTCCCCATTGACGGCCTTCCCGCGACGATGACGAGATCGGAGCGCTGTAGTCCAGAAGTCATCATGTCGAGATCGTAAAAACCGGTCGCGACGCCGGTAATAGGATTGTCGCGTTGAAAAAGCTGGTCTATACGATCGAGAGCATCGACCAGCAGCTCCTTGATCGGGCGAAAGCCGCGGCGCGCGTGAGCCTCCCGCTGCGCTATTTCAAAAACAAGACTTTCCGCAACATCCAATAGCTCGTCGGGTGTTCGACCTTCGGGTCGAAAAGCACTGTCTGTGATGAGGGTGCCGGCACTGATGAGCTCGCGGAGGATAGCCCGCTGGCGCACGATATCAGCGTATGCAGTGATGTTCGCCGCGCTGGGGGTAGTCTCTGTAAGCTGCGCCAGATAGGCCATGCCGCCCACATCTTCCAGAGTTTCCTGGCTGTCGAGCCACTCCGCTACCGTCACAACATCAAACGGCTTGTTATCGCTCGCCAGACGTTCTATCGCTCGATAAACGCTCCCGTGATCCTGACGATAGAAGTCTTCCGCGGCAATTTTCTCAGAAACATTGACCCAGGCCTCATTGTCCAGCATGAGACCACCAAGTACGGACTGCTCCGCTTCAGTAGAGTGCGGGGGAACCTTCAGCGCTTCCGTCGCCGCGTCCAGAAACTTTCTATCTGAACCAACCGCTGCCATCAGTGCTTCCCGGTGGCGAGCCCATCGGGTTGCGTCCAGTTACCGGCCGCAACCCGAAGGCGACCCTGATTAACCCACTTCGGATTCAATCGTGACGCGAATCTCGACGTCTACATCTGCGTGTAGATGCAGCTCAACCGGAAAAGTACCGACCTCCCTGAGCGCCCCCTCTGGCAAGCGCACTTCTCTTTTCTCCAGGTTTACACCCGTTTCGCTAACCGCTTCAGCGATGTCGACCGTTCCCACAGAACCAAACAAGCGGCCTTCACTGCCGGCCTTTGCAGTGATAACCACCTCAAGGTCAGTCAGCGCCTCAGCCCGCGCCTGCGCAGCAGCCAGGGCATCAGATTGGGTGCGCTCCAGTTCCGCGCGTTCGGCTTCAAACCTGGCGATGTTATCGGTTGTAGCAGCTACCGCTTTTTTCTGCGGTATCAGGTAGTTACGACCGTATCCAGGTCGCACGTTGACACGATCGCCGAGCGCGCCCAGGCGGTGAATTTTTTCGAGCAAGATAACTTCCATACGCTTAGACCCTATTCAAAAGAATATTCTGCAATTTCAACCCAACCGGCTGCGGAGATCGATTCACCGCAGGTACTTAAAAGATTCGCCGAGCGCGGTAACACCCACCCTAGGGTCCGTTCTGCACTTTTGCGAGCCTGCGAAAATCGGCAACGGTATCCGATGCCCCTGTCGCCGCCAGAATTGGCCCGACCAGCTGAGGGATAGTCCCCAACACAAAATAAAGCGCAACAAACCATCCGCGCGATAGCCGAATCTCGCGAGCGCGATGATGAAGGACGGCCAGTCCCTGAAGCGCAAACAATATCACCGCGACCAGAAAGACGTCACGAACGCCGGACCACCCAGCGCCCGTCAGGCTGTCGAGAAAAATGACCCCGCCTGCGACAGCCGTCAGGGTCAGCGCAACTCGGGGAAGACGCAGCGCGCAGAATTCCCGTCCGAAGCCACCCTGGTTGTACAGCTCGGACTGCCACCAGCGACCCAGAAGTAACATGCCGGCCATCATGCCGAACATAGCGACAATCAGCCATTCGTGGATCTGGTTTGCAACCAACGACAATTGAGCAGTCGGCACTACCGTTCCACCGTTTTCCGCAAGTAGCTGGAGCATCAACTCAAGGCGTTCTCTCCAGAATGCGTCTACGTCACCAACGGCTCCGCGAAACGCAAGCGAATACGCAATGATCAGCAGCCCTATCATCATAAGAGGCTGGGCCTGCGCTCCGTTGCGACCAAGGTTCCTTGAGACTATCCAGACAGGCAGCCAAGCCGCGCCACACAGCACCACCACTTGTAACGCATTTCCCGCGATGAGTGCCTGTATCGTGGCAGCGAACACCAGGGAAAGCACCATCACACGCAGCCCCTCCGAGGGGCCGCGCCTCAATGTGACCAACGCGACAACGGCACCACTCAGAACTATCAGCAGCCCGGCATACAGGGACCCAAGTAACAATGCGGCGGCAATGGCGGCGGCCGACGCAGGGCCGCGCATGGCCAGCCGCGCGATGAACCGCACGGCCAGAGTCTCCCCTGCGCGACGCTCAGTGCGCGTCGCAGTAGGGGAGTAGCGCGAGATAACGCGCGCGTTTGACCGCTGTTGACAGCTGTCTTTGATATCGCACTTTGGTCCCAGAAATACGGCTGGGGACAATCTTGCCGTTTTCTGTGATGTAAGCCTTCAAGGTGGCGAGATCTTTATAGTCGATCTCCTGCACACCCTCTGCTGTGAACTTGCAGTAGCGGCGGCGACGGAAAAATTTAGCCATGATGTTGTACCTTCTCCGATTCAGGACGGATCTTCGTTGGCGGGAGTCTCGGCGGCCTGTGCGGCCTCGGCGCTAGTCTCGCCTCCGTCTTCGTCAGCCTGGTTCTCAACTCGAGCGGTAGGTGCACCCTCGCTGGACCGCTCCCGTTGCCGTCTGTTGCGCTCGTCGTCGCGTTCGTTCTGCTCTTCCTTCGCGTGAGCGATTGGCGAGGGCTCTGTGACCGCTGCGTCTCTCTTGACGACCAGGTTACGTAAGACAGCGTCGTTGAAACGGAAGGCACTGGTCAGCTCGTCCAGAGTCGACTGGTCGCACTCTATGTTCATCAACACGTAGTGCGCCTTGTGTACTTTCAGGATGGGGTAAGCCAGCTGGCGCCGCCCCCAGTCTTCCAGACGGTGAATCTTGCCCCCTGGACCCTCAATCATCGCTCGATAGCGCTCTACCATGGCGCCGACCTGTTCACTCTGATCAGGGTGGACCAGAAACACGACTTCGTAATGTCTCACTGAGAACAACTCCCTGTGGATTTAAGCTTCCCGAGTCAACGGTAAAGCAAGGAGATATGCCCCTCGTTGGGGACGGCGAATTGTAGGGCATCCATGACAGCAGAGCAAAAGGGTGAACGGGTTCCGTCCCCTGCTGCTCTGTTAGTGACCAGATCTTTGGCGTCTGGCCTCGAACAGACAAACGGCGGCGGCCGTCGCGACGTTCAAGCTGGGAATACGCCCATGCATTGGAATTCGGGTGAGATGGTCGCATCGCGTGCGTGTCAGCTGCCGCAGTCCGCGACCTTCATTTCCGAGAACGAGCGCGGAAGCCCCAGACAGGTCGTGGTCGTAGATGCTGACAGGTGCGTCGTCGACCGCACCTGTGGTCCATACCCCGGTCTCGCGGAGACGCCCCATTGCCGCGGCAAGATTAGCCACTTCAACTAAACGTACGGTGTCGACCGCACCACTTGCTGCTCTCGCTACCACCTGACTCAACGGAGCGCTCCTTGCGCGCGGAAAAACCACCGCATCCACGCCAGCACCGTCCGCGGCACGCAGGCAAGCACCGAAATTTCTCGGGTCCTGCACCTCGTCGAGCAGGAGCAAAAGCGCTGGATGGTCGGCGGCAGCCAGGTCGTCTGCCAGTGCATCCAGTGCTACGAGTTCCGGAGGTCGTCTGCGTGCAACGATGCCCTGGTGCAGGTCGTCTCCGTGCACCTTATCGAGTGTCTTTTCGTCTGCGAAGTGAACAGTTATCCCCAGCTCACGGGCGAGCGTCGCGAATTTATCAAGGACATCGTCGGCAGAACGCCGAATCCAGACCTCGAGCGCGAGATGCGGGCTATCGCCAAGCAGCACGCTCACGGCATGGCGTCCACCAACGACAAACGCGGCCATGTCTAGGCTGCACCTCCACTTCTTGCTTTCCGACCACCCCGGCGCGCGTTCTCCAGAGCAAAATCAATTCGCCTCAGGTCAAGATCTACTTTTTCGACACGTACGCTGACAGCCTGCCCGAGCCCGAAACTGTGCTGCCGGGATCGGCCGCCAAGCGTGTGCCGCTCAGGGTCGAAATGATAGTAATCGCCAGGCAGCGAGCTGATGTGAACCAATCCCTCGACGAGGAGCTCATCCAGCTCGACAAAAAGCCCGAATTCGACCACGCTGGAAACCGTTCCTGGATAACACTGCCCGACTTTGTCGAGCATGAACTCACATTTGAGCCATTGCTCGACGTCCCGCGTCGCCTCCTCCGCCCTACGTTCAGTCATTGAGCAATGTTCCGCCAGCGCGCTCGTGTCCTTTGGCAAGGTGCCCGGAGCGCGGGCAAGGATCTGCTTCAGCGCACGATGCACAGTTAAGTCTGGATAGCGACGGATTGGCGAGGTGAAATGAGTATAAGCCGGCAGGGCCAGACCGAAATGGCCCGTGTTCTCGGCGCGATAAACGGCCAGCTTCAAGCTTCGCAACACGAGTGTTTGCAGCAGTCGTTGGTCAGGGCGACCTTTGGCCGCTCGCAGAATTCCGGCAAGCAAATTCGCCGCAGTGAGCTCGCCATCGGGCAGCGGCAGGGCGACGCTGCGAGCCACGTGTTTCAAATCCTCCAGCTTTTCATCAGCGGGGTCTTCATGCACTCGGAATATCGCCGCCTGCTTCTGCTTGAGCAGGAAACGAGCTGCCGCAACGTTCGCTGCGACCATACATTCCTCGACCAGTCGATGAGCATCCGTGCGCACGCGCGACTCGATACCCTCTATTTTGCCCGTGGCACTCAGTTTGAAACGAGCTTCAGCCGAATCCAGATCAAGCGCACAACGGGATATCCGCTGCTCTATCAAGAGCCCGAAAATATCGTAGAGCACCCCCAGGCTTTCAACCACGCCCTCGGGCACATCGAGGCGCGTCCGTCCCCGACCCTCGCGCCAGTGATGGACTGCGTCATAGGTCAACCGGGCATGCGAACGGATTACTGCCTCAAAAAACCGGGTTCGCCTGACACCACCATCCAGACCGATATTCATTTCGCACACCACGGCAAGGCGGTCTTCACCGGGCACCAGGGAACAGAGATGGTTCGACAGCTTCTCCGGAAGCATCGGCACAACCCTGTTCGGAAAATACACCGAAGTTCCGCGACTCCGGGCATCCTTATCAACAGCTGAGTCTGCGCTGACGTAGTGCGCGACGTCGGCGATTGCCACCACTAACGTAAAGCCTCTGGCATTTCTCCGCGCAAAAAGAGCGTCATCGAAATCCCGCGCGTCCTCGCCATCGATGGTGGCAAGAGGAATCGCGGTCAGGTCCACCCGGGCTGCGAAATCCGTGCTGCGTACCTCCTCGGGGAAACCCGCGATTTCGTGCTCAGTCTCCTCCGACCAGTTGAGCGGAAGATGGTAACTTCGTGCCGCCATCTCAACCTCCATCCCTGGAGAAAGATGATCGCCTAACACTTCTGTTACTTGTCCCTGGGGGGGCAGATGTCGATCCGGTTGCCGCTCAATGCGCGCGACAACAACCTGCCCCCGACTTGCATTCAGCGCTTTCCCCGAGGGAATCAGGACATCCTGATTCAGGTGTCGATTGTCCGGGACGACATAGCCGAACCCGTCTTCCTCGTAGTAGCGCCCGACCACAGTGGCATGAGCGCGTTCGAGAACCTCGACCACACGGCCATAAGGGCGGCCACGCTGGTCATGACCCGCAACACGAACCAACACGCGGTCACCATGCAGGGTGCCCCGGGCCTCCCGCGGCGGCAAAAAGATATCGGCACCGTTCTGATTACGTACGAAAGCAAAGCCATCGCGATGAGAAAGGACCTGGCCCTGCACCAGTTCCATCTGCTCTGCAATGCCGTAGCGGCCTGAGCGAGTGCGGACGACCTGCCCGTCTCGCGCCATCGCATCTACCCGCCTGGCCAAGGCCTCCGCCGCGGCGCGTTGCTTCACCTGCAGATCAGCCGCAAGCTCCCGCAAGGCACAAGGTCTGGCCCGCGCCGCTAGCGCTGCCAGTATCGCTTCGCGGTCGGGCAACCCTTCGATTCTGACGAATGCCGACGCTTGTTTTAAATGCCTGCGATGGTTTCTAGAGCGCATTGACTCACTCTGGGGGAATGGGTAGATTGCGCACCTCTTTGCCGAGGTGGCGGAATTGGTAGACGCGCTGGCTTCAGGTGCCAGTTGGGGAAACCCAGTGGAGGTTCAAGTCCTCTCCTCGGCACCAGCAGGGTCATCCGCCTCTGCTGGATCTGAATCCTTACAAATACTTATGTATAGAATCCGGCGTCAGGGCGGTGGCGCAGCTCGAGCCCGGCATGCAGCTGGACTCGAACAACGCACACCGACAGTGGCTCATGCGCCGCCGGTTTGAGCCGCCCACAACTCCTGAGCCTGCTGCCAGCCCACAACCGCGCGCGGACTACCCTCAGCGTCGATGAACTGCAACGGCCCAAGGAAAGTCATGTAGAACTCGCTGTCGATTGGGAAAAAGGTCTTGTCGTGACGAGCGTTACACGACTCGTAGCCATAGCCCAGCTCGTATGCTGTCGCCCCCCCTTCCTCGTTTCCTCCTCGGACTTCCATTTTGCCCCTCGTCAGCAGGTACTCGCCTGGCCCGACGTGAATGTGAGAGGCGAATGAAGAACCTGCCGGACAGTCAAAAATCGCCGTCCATGCACCCATTTCTGGCGATACATGCAGCAGTTTCCAGCGGATACCTCCCTCCGAAAAAGCATCGGGAAAAGGCTGCCACTCCAGGTCCTGTATCTGGACGTATTCCTGATCTACTAACGGTTTCATGACTCGTCTCCCTTGGCTGAGCAGGCGCAGTATAAATCGCCTGACACTCGGTAGAGCGCCACGTTTCGTCGTCTCGCGGCTTTAGCTAACATTCCGCCTCGCGCAGCCCGCGCTGACCTGGATTCGAGCCACTCATGATAGCGCCAATTGCCAGTCGATTAAGTATCGAGCCAATCGAAGACAAGGCTGACCTGAACGCTTTCCTCCAGCTACCGTATCGCCTCTATGCAAATGATCCTCAGTGGGTTCCGCCGCTGCTTGCCGAGAGAAAGGAGGCGCTTTCGCCAAAGCATCCAGTGTTTCAGCATCTGAAGTGGCAGGGCTGGCTGGCTTATCGGGACGGACAGCCGGTGGGTCGGATCAGTGCACAGATTGATCAACTTCATCTCGATCACTACAAAGATCGCACCGGTTTTTTCGGTCTGCTCGAAGCAGAAAATGATCCGGAGGTTTTCACCGCCCTGACAGGCACAGCAGAGAGCTGGCTTCGTGAACGAGGCATGACCGAAGTCCGAGGACCGTTCAGCTTGAACATCAACCAGGAGGTCGGCCTGCTCGTCGAGGGTTTTGGCACGCCCCCCTATTTCATGATGACCCACGCGCTGCCTTATTACGGCTCCGCTCTCGAGCGCGCTGGATACGCCAAAGCAGTAGACCTGATGGCGTATCTCATCAGCGCCCGTTTCGAGCCTTCCCCGGTCATGGCCGCGCTATTCGAACGCCTGCGCAAGCGCGTGAAGATCAGGCCACTGGACGTCAAAAACAAGGATCGTGATCTAGAAATCGTGCGCGATATTTTCAACGATGCCTGGTCAGGAAACTGGGGCTATGTTCCCTTCGAACGAGATGAGTTTCGCGCCATCGGGCACGAGATGCTCATGATCATCCCGCCGGACTTCATCCAGATCGCAGAAATGGATTCGGAGCCCGTAGCGTTTATCGTCCTCTTACCCAACGTCAACGAAGCGCTACAGGATCTGAATGGGCGACTGCTCCCATTTGGGTGGCTGAAGCTGCTTTTTCGACTGAAGGTCCGCTACCCGCGCACTGCGCGCATTCCGCTAATGGGTGTGCGTCGCCGCTTTCATCACACGCGTATGGGCCCGGGTCTGGCCCTTTCGGTTGTACAGGCATTGCGAGAACCAGGGCTGAGAAAAGGCGTGGAAGATGTCGAGATGTCCTGGATCCTCGAATCCAACGAGGCAATGAAGAACATCATCGATAGCCTGGGCGGGCAGCTGTCCAAGCGCTACCGCGTTTACAGCAAAGCGCTTTGAGCAGGACAGCGTCATCGTTGTCCGAAGGCAGCTGTCATGGGCCAGTCCAAGCCCTGGTGTTGGCTGGAGAACGTCAGGGCGGCAACGCCCTTGCTCGTGCGCTCGGCTTGAAGGCCAGTGTTTTCGCCGAAGTAGAAGGCCGGCGGGCTTTGGAGCGCGTTCTGGACGCGCTCCGACAAAGCACCTCAATTCAGAGCGGCCTGCTTGTCGGGCCGGACTGCTCCGACGCAGCAATCGAGGACGTTCTGCGTCCCATGCTGGCAGACGGTTATTTCCGGTGGCTCCCCCCCGCGGCCGGGCCTTGCGCCAGCGCTCTGAGCGGGGTAGCGGAACTTGAGTCTCTACCCATACTACTCACTGCTGGCGACCATGCTCTGCTCACCAGCGAGCTCGTGAATGATTTCTGTTTAAAAGCGTTGGCCCAGCCCGGCGACCTGATTGTCGGACTAGTGCCTTATGCACTGGTGAAGACACGGTGGCCGCAATCGCAACGTACTGTGCTGCGGTTCAGGGGGGGCGCTTACTGCGGGGCCAACCTCTTTCTGCTCAAAACCGCTGAAGCTCGAAAAGTGCTTTTCTTCTGGCAACAAATCGAGCAGGACAGGAAGCATCCCTGGAGAATCGCAAGAAAGCTGGGAGGTTTGAGCCTGGCGCGATACGCGTTGGGCTGGCTGTCTCTGGACCAAGCGCTTGCCGGTCTGTCTCGAAAGTGTGCTGCCCACATAGGTCATGTGCTCATTCCCGATCCGAGAGCGGCTGTTGACGTGGATACCCTGGAAGACCTGGCGTTGGCGAACGAGGTTCTCAGAAATGAATGAATCAGGAGCGGTGCAGAGATGGAAACGAGCCGTTACACATCGCATAGGGAAACGCTTTCTGCGGATAGTCAACAGTTTCCAAGCCCGACACTCCCTTGTAGCAACTACCGCAGTGCTCCCCAATTCGACGTTTCCCTGGATACCAGCTCTGACGCAGGCGACCAGCGCGATCAGAGAGGAATTCGACAGCGTTTGGTCTCACCCGGAGGAAATTCCCAGCTTTCATGAGATCTCACCGGACCAAGCGCGGATATCCAAGGGAAATAACTGGAAAACCTACGGACTTTACGTTTTCGGTCAACCGGTCACTCGCAACTGTGCTGAGTGCCCACGAACCGCAGCGCATCTCGCCGCCATACCCGACCTGCTCAACGCCTGGTTCTCAATCCTGGCACCGGGGTATCACATTCCTCCCCACCGCGGTCCAACGAAGGCTCTGGTGCGTGTGCATCTGGGTCTGAAAGTGCCGCAAGAGCGGGAGCGATGCTGGATCCGAGTCGGTGAAAATATCTGCAGCTGGGCTGAAGGAGAGTGCCTGGTATTTGATGACACCTATGAACACGAAGTTCGTAATGACACTGCCGAATACAGGTGTGTGCTGTTCCTGGATATCAATCGTCCCATGGATCGCATCGGGAGTCGTTTTAACGGGGCAATCCTACGGTTAATGCAAGCATCACACTACGTCAAAGACCCACTTAAAAACCTCACAGACTGGAATCGCAGACTCAGTGAACGAACCTGAATGGCTCGGCTTCGACCGTAGGCTGATCGTTTTTATGTTAGATTCGCGCGCCGTTCAGTGCGCACCCGTCCACTCTCAGCTCCGACCATGAAAGTAATTATTCTCAGCGCAGGTCAGGGACGTCGGCTGTTGCCTCTGACGACAGAGCGCCCTAAAGCTGCGCTCCCAGTCGGAACCCGATCAGTGCTCGAATGGCAGCTGCACGAAATCAGTGCCTGTGCGGTCGAGGAGGTCGTGGTGGTCACTGGGTTTGGAGCCGACTACATCGATGAAATACTCGAGAGCCAGAGCTTCCTTCCCGCACGAGCGGTTTACAACCCGTTTTACGCTCAGAGTGACAATCTGGGTACATGTTGGATTGCACGCCACGAGATGCGAACGCCGTTCTGCATCATCAACGGCGATACGCTTTTCGAAGCCGATATTCTCAAGCGACTGTTGGCTGCGCCAGCAGACCATCAGGTCACCCTGGTCACCGACAGCAAGGCCCGCTATGACGCTGATGACATGAAAGTCATCACTGCTGCAGGGCAGTTGAAACGAGTTGGGAAGCAGCTGGATTCCCCCGATGTGAATGGGGAGTCCATCGGCATGATGCGTTTCAACCAGCAGGGCGCAGCGCGCTTCGGTGCCCAGGTTGACCACATGATGCGTTATGGAACCGGACTCAATCAGTGGTACCTGTCGGCCATCGATGCACTAGCGAGTGAAGGAATCGTAGGGGTGTGTTCCATCGATGGATCGAGCTGGGGAGAGATAGACGATCAGTCCGATCTGGAGAAAGCCGCACGGATCGTCACATCCTGGCCCGCACTGGAGCGGCCCACCTGACGTGCCGAAGGCGGGCGGTGGTGTCCCACAATAGTTCAACCCCGGACGGAGCAGGTTTGCAAACGTGCTGCCCCCGTCGTGGAGGTAGCCCCCTCAACTATCTTAGACTGCCGTCACCCTGACTTGAGTTGGCAGGCCTAGTAACCACCTTAACGCGACTTTTCTGGCCTGCTGAGAACCGTTTCAAATCCATCGAATAATCAATGCTCTCGCTGCTGACTGAATAAACTTCAGACACGATAGATGCCTGCCCACTCAAGTGAACCAGCCTGCTGGAAGGCTCAAAGGAGAGATGCTCGCAGCGCCCTTCAACATCCACGACGTTCTTGTCTGACAACATCCGAATAGTCGCAGGTGCACCATCCACAACCACCTGCTCCGGTTCACCCAGAGGACCCACAATCACGCCTCTCAGCCCGAGTATCTCCCAATCTCCTCGACGGACCTTCAGGTTGCCGCGCAGAACAAAATTCTCTACTCCGATTCCCTGTTCTGCCTCATCCGCGCTGAGAAATAGCAGGCCCTCGCCAACTGCAGGTGCGGCCCATAACCAACCCGACGCGAGAATGAGGGCCGCATAGATGGATGGCCCAGCTGACAGTCGGCTCATTCGAGGTTTCTTCTCCGCGTATTGCGCCGGGTATCACCAACGGCCATCATCTGCCTCCCCTGTTTGCTCTTAGCTCTTCCCACCTATTGGAAACGATCCTCTGTGCTTTTTGATCGCTATCTTTTACGCGGGGTCGGGTCCAGTTTCGCTGCAGTCACATTCTTGCTGACGACCATTTTCCTTACCTACAGCGCCACACGATTCCTTACCGACGCTGCTGGCGGTCTGCTATCAGGTAGAGAAGTCGCAGCCCTGACGGCATACAAGTCAGTCATCGCACTCGAAGTTCTCGTGCCCCTCGCGTTGTACCTTGGGCTGATCGTCGGGTTGTCAAAGCTCAACTCTCACAGCGAGCTAACAGCAATGCGCGCGCTGGGATTTGAGCAGTTCCAAGTAGCTCGTCCTCTACTGGTTTCGAGCTTCCTGTTGGCAGCTTTGGTGCTCTTGCTTTCGGTGTACTTTCGTCCCTGGGCATACGCTGCTATTTACGCGCTCAAAGATGCTGCTGAGGCCGCATCTGATCTTGATAGGGTGAAACCACAGCGCTTCTACGTGTACGAGGAACAGGAGCGCACAATATATCTGCATAGCATCGACAGGTTTACCGGCGATGTGGACAGCGTGTTCGTCCGCACACGAAAGCCCTCCGGCGTGGAAGTCATCACCGCGCGCCACGGGCGACTCCATTCCTTTGCAACCCCCTCGGAACATCGCCTTGACCTGTTTGAGGCCAGCATCTTCCGCAATTCCCCGCGTGCGAACGACGTGCTCGGTCGATTTGACCGATTGTCGCTATCGATTCCAGCAACGCAACAGCCAGAAAACTCAAGGCGCACAAAAGCGCTGAGCACTGCAGACCTCCTCGAAGGCATCGCTGCGGAAGAAAGTGCGGAACTACAGTGGCGTCTATCTACCCCGCTCTCGACATTTCTGCTCGCGATAGCCGCATTTTTCGTCGTAGACAATCGTCCCAGACAAAGTCTCGCAGGACGACTGCCTCTGGCGATCGGGCTGTATGCAATCTATTTCAACCTGCTGGGGCTCAGCCGCACCTGGGTCGAGCAGGGCCGTTTTCCGACGCTCTTGTGGGTTCCAGCGCTCCTGGCTGTGGTGCTCGGGATCGAAAAAACCCGCCGCGAACGAGCGAAAGCACGATGATACTCAGACGCTATCTAGCTCTGGCTTTCTTCAAAACCTGCGGCGCAGTGCTTTTCATTCTCCTTGCCCTATTCAGCTTTCTAAGCCTGGGCGAAGAACTGGAACAGGTTGGGAAAGGCAGCTTCGGCACGGCTGATGCATTTTCGGTCATGTTGCTCACGACTCCGCGCCTCATGCTCGAGCTTTTGCCAGTGACCCTCGCGATTGGAAGCATTACTGCGCTTGGCATTCTCCTCAATCATGGTGAATTAACCGCCATGCGGGCAGCCGGGATTTCGACCGCGAGACTAACCCGCATGATGGCGACTCTTGCCGCTGGAGTCGCGATTTGGTGTCTCACCACACAGCTTTGGATTGTGCCCGCATCAGAAAGAGAAGCGCATGAATTCCGAACGCTCACCCTCGAGCAAAGCGCGCTGGGCAATAGAGAATTTTGGAGTCTTCAGGAAAAGCAGCTTCTCCGGGTCGGTGCGGTAGCCTACGGCCGCGTCCCGTTGGACCTTGAAATCTACACGCTCGATGAGCGCTCGCAGCTGGTGTCAGTCCTCACCGCGAAAAGAGCTGAAATACTCTCCCAGCGCCAATGGCGGCTTCACGACGCGACCAGAAAGGTAATCGGGTACGACAGCGTCGTCGAAGAGAATGAAGCGCTTCTGATATGGGACTCGATCCTCAACTCAGACCAGTTGGACACTCTGGTTTCCTCTCCCGAATCCTTATCGCCCCTGGAGCTTTATCGGTTCCTGACCGATACCAGCCACTTTGATCTGGACACTTCGGAATATGAGCTATTGCTATGGCGTCAGGTAAGCCTCCCCATCACCCTGTTGGCCATGACGATCATGGGCATTCCTATTGTGCTGGCAGGAGGACATCCAAGAGCGGTAGGCGTTCAAGGATTAATCGGCGCCGGGATCGGCCTAGCCTTCTATTTACTCGAGCGTGCCGCCCCTCATCTGGGAACGCTGTTGGAGATCCCGCCTGCTGTAACCGCCTTGACCCCACCACTGCTGGTTCTTTGTGGAGCAGCCCTTGCCCTCAGATCTGTCCGGTAACAACATCCGCTTTAAAACTCACTTAGTCGCATGCTCGATAAAGAGCTGTCGCTGTTCAACAACCTTACTGCTACCGTCAGGGCAAACTGCTTTTACTGACGAATCAACAACCCAATGCCGTGCCTGACGTTCAAAATCCAGGACCCGATACGCCGCCCCGGGGTCAGATGCGGCGTCCGACGCTGAAGCAATACCCAGGACGTGAGTGGACGCCCCGAGCTTTCTATAGCTTGTTCGATGCAGATGACCGTGAAGCACAACATTCCCTGGGTATTTCTCGAGCACAGCCTGCAGCGAAGGCGCATCCCGCAACGCCTTGCGGCCGGCGCAGAGGCCAGAAACGGGCGGATGGTGCATCAGCAGAAG
>Ga0181582_10002188_pt1 | contig 15465 bp, 8 predicted proteins | sample 071ome_32_FD_132438 | JGI IMG/M metagenome (GOLD analysis project Ga0181582, IMG submission 132438) | Coastal salt marsh microbial communities from the Groves Creek Marsh, Skidaway Island, Georgia - 071405AT metaG (megahit assembly) | ecosystem: Environmental > Aquatic > Marine > Intertidal zone...
CGGGCGGCGCCCGCCCAGGGGGGGGGGGGGCGCGGGGGCTTCGGCCCGGGCGCCGCAAGGTCGACCCCCGGCCCCCGGTGCGCCCCCCCCCGCCCCATTTCCCCGGGGGGGGGGGGTACGGGCCCCCCCCCCCCACCGCCCCCACCCCATCGTCCCCCGACCCCCGCAGGGCCCGGGAGGCGAGGCCGGCGCCGTGTCCCTGGCCCGGGAGCTCGCCGAGAGCGGGCGCCTGAACTTCGGGCGGGGCCGGCTGGTGCCCAAGCGCCAGTTCACGCTGGAGGAGGTGCGGCTGAACAAGATCGAGCCGGAGAAGCTGCTGTCCCCGAAGGACACGACGCTCGACGCGGTGCGGGCCAAGCTGCAGCTGGGGGCGGCCGCGGCGGCGCTGGGGACGGTGTACGCGGCGCACCTGCCCCCGGCGTCGGTGCTGTACGGCGCCGCGCTGTACGCCTTCGGCGTGGTGCTGGACCAGGTCGCCTGCCGGGGGGGCGTGGGGGCGCTGGTCCTCGACACGGCCGGGCGGGCCCTGGCCAGCGACTACGCGGACCGCGTGGCGCTGCACGAGGCGGGCCACTTCCTCACGGCCTACCTGGTGGGGCTGCTCCCCAAGGGCTACTCCCTCAGCTCCCTCGACGCCTACCTCCGCGCCCGGACCCTCAACGTGCAGGCCGGCTGCTCCTTCTGCGACGCCGAGTTCCAGGCCGAGGTCGCGTCGGGGCGCATCGCGAGCACGAGCGTGGACCGGTACGCCATGGTGGCGCTGGCCGGGGTGGTCACCGAGTACCAGTGCTTCGGGACCGCCGAGGGGGGCCTGGGGGACATCATGCAGCTCGACAACCTCCTGCGCGCCATGGGCTGGACGCAGCGCAAGGCGGACGACCAGGTGCGGTGGAGCGTGGTGGCCACGGCGGACCTGCTCAGGCGGCACCGCGCGCTGCACGTGGACCTCGCCAGGGCCATGAAGAGGGGGGACAGCGTGGGGGACTGCATCCGGCTGATCGAGGAGCGCCTCGCCGCCTGCGACGACGTCTGATCCCCGGGGGCGCGGGGGAGCGCGCGCGGGGGGGGGCTCCCGTTCAATGGCGACTCGGCTCACTCGGCCCACTCGGCCTACTCGGCGACCAGCCGCTCCGTCCTGCGCACGTCGGCCTCGAGGGCCTCGTGCTCCTCCTCCGCCGCCCGGGGCACGAAGTGCAGGCTCCCGAGCTCGCGGCTCGTGCCCAGCCACTGCTTCATGTGCGACGTGCTCAGCTCGAGGGCCGCGCTCATCTGCCCCAGCCGCTCGAGCCGCCGGGCCAGCGAGGCGGGCCGCGCGCCCTTCCGGGGGCTCGCGAGGATCCGGCTCCCCCCCGGCCCCGCGGCCGGCGCCCCGTGCCCGCCCCCGGCCACCCCGCTCGTCGCCGGCGCCCGCGGCACCGCCGACGACTGGGAGTGGTCCCCGAAGCCCAGCATGTCCCCGTACCTCCCGAGCACGTGCCGCAGGGCGAGGACCTCGTCGTGGAGCTTGCCGCGGAGCTCCGTGACGTCGCTCTTGGCGAGCTGCCCGATGGCGTCCTCCACGGCGACCGCCGCGGGCAGCCGCGGGCCGACCAGCGGCTCCACGTCCTCGCCCCCGGCCTGCACGGCGGCGTCGGCCGTGGCGCGGGGCTTGGTCGGGGGCAGCGCGAGCTCCGCCTCGTCGTTCTCGGCGTGCGCCGCGAGGCGGTGCGCGAGGCGGGTCGGGGACACGGAGGTCCGGGGCAGCCGCGCGACGCCCTCCACCGCCTTGGCCCCCGTCAGCGCCGGCCGCGCGGGCGCGGCCCCCCCCGCGCCCCGGGTCGGCCGGGCCCGCCCCCCCCGGGCCGCCGCCCGCCAGCGCGCCATGGCCGCGCGCAGCAGGTTCCTCCGCAGCAGGTACCCCCCCGCGGCCACGACGCCGTTGCACCGCGCCGTCAGCTCCGCGGCCCGCAGCTCCGCCCTCTTGGCCCACTGGAACACCCGCCGCTGGGCGTCCTCCGCCCCCAGCGTCTCGACGTCGCGGAGGAGCCCGGCCACGTCGGCGGGCACGGCCCGGAGCTCGTCGACCACGCGGGCCGCCTCGGCCTCGGCCGCCTCCTCCCGCGCCCTCGCCGCGGCCGCGTCCCGCTTGGACGCGTCCCGGCACCGCCTCATCCACGTGCAGAGGACCCGCCACACCCCGGCCAGGCGCCGGAAGTCGCGCACCCGGCCGGCCATCTTGCGGGCGACGCTGTGCGCGCGGCCCTCGAGCAGCGCGGCGGCGGCCTCGGCCCGCGCGGCGCGCTCCGTCAGGGCGCCCGACCGGGCCCGCTCCGAGTCGAGGGACCGCTCGAGGTCGCCCACCCGTTCGATGAGGGCCACGACGCTGGGGGACGGGACGTACCTCGCGCGGGACCCCGTGGTGGTCGCGTCCAGGTGCGGCGCGGCGTCGGACGAGCGGCGCGCGGGGTCCCCCCTCCGCGGGCGCGGGCCGGACGCCCGGCGCCAGGACGCGAAGGCCCGCGCCAGCAGCGCCGCCCCCCGCTCCGCCGCCAGCCGGGCGACGACCGTGTCGACGGCGCGCACGTGCCGGTCGCGCGCGGCGGCGTGGTCGAGTTCCAGCTCCCGGTGCCGCGACTCGAGCCTCCGGTAGTCCGCCAGCATCTGGTCCGGGACCCCGCGCACGATGTCCACCGCCCGCTCCAGCGCAAGCTTGCGCGCCGTGGCCTCCGCCGCCCGGACCTGCTCTCGCTTGAGCGCCTCCTCGAGGGACCGGATGCGCGCGGCGTCCCCGCTCCCGCGGGCCCGGAGCTCCCCGGCCGTGGCGCTCAGCACGTGCACCTGCCCCTCGAGCGACGCCACGGCCTGCTGCAGCCCGTCCGCCGCCGCCTCGGCCGTCTCCGCGCGGACGCGGAGCTCCGCCCCGGCCGCCCGCAGGTCCCCGGCCACCCGCAGCGCCTCCTCTGCCTCGGCGCGCTCGCCCGCCAGGTCCGCGTGCGCCTTGTCCAGGAGCCCCGCCAGCTCCTTGGCCTCCGCCCGCAGGGCCAGGTGCTCGGCGGGGTCCACGCCCCCCTCGGCCCCCGCCGCCTCGAGCGCTGTCTGGCGGGCCTCCGCCTCCGACAGGCGCGCCTCGAGCTCCGCGGCCCGGTCGCGCAGGGCGGCCGCCTCGCCGCGGGCGTCGTCAAGCTCCTTCTCGCGCGCCCCGAGCTGCTTCAGGAGGTGGCGCACGTCGTCGTCCGCCGCGTCCGCCGGGGGCGCCCGCGGGGCAGCGTCCGCCGGGGGCGGCTTGGGGCGCGGGGAGGCGTCCTCGGCCTCCGCCTCGTCGTTGGCGGCCCCGGGCGCCCCCGCGTCCGGCCCGGGGCCGAGTCCCACCCCGCTCCCCCGGCGCGACGGGGCCTCCTGGCCGCCCCGGAGCAGCCGGCTGGCCTCGGCGATCGCCACAGACCACCCGACGCCGGGGGCGGACGACCGCAGGCGCGAGGGGGACCGGGAGAAGGAGCGGTCCCCGCCCTGGCTCGACCGGACCTGGCCCTCGAGCAGGCTCCCGCGCTCCCGCTCCACGCGCAGCTTCTCCTCCAGCGCCGCCACCTGCGCCCGGAGCCCCGACGCCTCCACCTCGGCCGCCGCGCGGCCCCGCTCGCTGTCCGCGAGGCTGGCGTCCAGCGACGACGTCGCCGCGCCCCTCCAGTCGTCCGCCCCGGCCCGCAGCGACGCGGCCCGCCCCAGCGTCCCGAGGCGCTGCAGCGGGGACCCCCCCGCCCTCTCGGCCCCCCCGCCCCGCAGGGAGGTCTGCACCAAGTCCTGGACAGCCCGGACCACCTGCTCCAGGCCGGCGGCCCCGCGCTCCGACTGCTCGCTGACCGTGGCGCGGACGGCGTCGGCCAGGGGCACCACGCTCTCCCGCATCTCGTCGAGCTGGTCCTCCTTCCCCTCGAGCAGGCCCTGCAGGCGCGCGCACTGCTCCACGGCCAGCAGCCGCTGGGCCCGCTCGTCCTCCACCTCCCCCTGGAGTGCCTCGGCGGCGCGCTCCATGGAACGGAGCTGGTCGGCCAGCTCCCGGCACGCCGCGTCCTTCTCGGCCAGCTCCGCCAGCAGCGACTCGCGCACCGCCGCCACCTCGCGCCGGTCGGCCTCGGCGGCCTCGCGCCCCCGGTGGGCGCTGGCCACCTCCCCCTTGAGGGCGGCCGTCGCGGCGCGGTGTTGGTTCAGCACCGAGTCCTCCCTCCGCCGGGCCTCCTCGAGGGCCTCCCCGGCCTCGCCCAGGGCGTCCCGCAGCTCCCGGTTCTCCTTGACCTGCGCGCGGGCGGCGGCGGGGGGCGCTCGGCCTCTCGGGCGGGGGGGGGGCACGGCAGGGGGTGCCTCGGGGCAGGGAGGGGGGTCCCCCGGCAGGGGGGAGGCCCGACGGGGGGCTCACCGCGGCGTCGCGCTGGACGAGGACCTTCTGAAGCTGCTCCCGCGCCTCGAGCAGCGCCCCCCGGAGCGCCCCGTGGTCCTTGGTGACGCCGCTCAGGTCGGACTGCATGCGCTTGTACTCGACCCGCGCCTCGGCCTCGACCATGCGCGCCTCCTTGAGCCTCCTCTGGTACTTTTTCTCCACCTCGGCGAGCTGGTACCGGTGGATGGCACCCAGGGCGGACGTCGCGGCGTCCGCATTCCGGCGCTTCTGCGGGGGGGGCCGGGAGGGGACAGTGGGGGTCTGCAGGTGCCACAGCCCGGTTGTTGGTCCGGGGCAGCGGTCCTTCTGGGCGCCGGAACCGGTGGGACCGCGGGGAAAGATGGGACGAAGGCGAGCCGGCGGTGCTATTCTGCGCCGACTCTACGCGAGGGACCCGGACACCGCGCCGTCGCGCTGCCGCGGACGTACCAGGAGGCCGGGGATGACGATGTCGAAGTCGCCCCTCGTGGCCAGGGGCGCCCTCGAGACGTCGCTGAGGGACGATTCATTCCCGCTGATGCCCGCGACCTCCGCGCAGCTGGACTCGTTCGAGGCCATGTCGCGTCGACGGCGGGCGTTCAGCGCCCGCTGTGCCTACTGTGATGGCAGCGGGGCTGCTCCTTTTTGAAGTTGCTGAGGGGGTTTTCGTTTTCCCTGCCCCCCTCGCGGATCAAAGGGCCGACCCGCTCGCACGGATGGAGAGTGGGGCGAGCGGAGCGGCACCGCGTGGCCATCCCGTCCCCGGCACGGGTGCCCCGAGGCGCCGGATTTTTTCCTGCCGCGAAGTCCGTCAGTCCGAATGAGGTTCCAGGCGGCCCGCCGGGGGGCCTCAAGTCCCGCACTTGAGGCGGCAGGCGCCGCACTTTGCGGCGCAGCCCCCGACCGCCCGACATTCTCCACAAGCGCAGGCTCCTGACCCCCAGTAGCACCTCGGAGATCGCGATGGAGGAGCGGTCGGATGCCCCTTCGGATGCGCTCAAGGCGCTCGAGCTGCAGGCCAGGTGAGCCTGCCCCCACTCATGACCCGCCGAAACCCGTCGAAATACGATGAGTTGGGGCACTAGTAGCAGTCCATGGGGCGGATTGGGACGTTGGTATCATCTCATCCGATGAATTGGATCCCCCATCTCCCTCCTGCGGCCGCAATCGCGCTTCCCCCATCCGACCCCCCTCTGGCCCCCCTATACCGGCGGAGATCACCGACCACTCGCGCAGGCACGGGCGCGGCAACAAGGACAAGTACGCCTTTTGGGAGACGCAGCCCGTTGCTCAGTTCTCCGACGCCGGCAGCTCCAAGGCCGATGGGCCGATCGACGCCGTGAAGAAGCCCGAGGTGGGGACCCCCTTGCCCACCCAGGCGGGCGGGCCCCAGCCGCACGCCCGCGCCCCCTGACACGGCCCGCCCCCCCCCGCGAACCCCCTGCAGGACGTGCGGCAGGAGCCGTGGAAGCTCCCCGCGCCCTTTGAGTGGAAGAACTGCGACCTGACGGACGACGACATGCTGAACCAGGTGTACGAGCTGCTGACGCGCAACTACGTGGAGGACGATGACAACATGTTCCGCTTCGACTACTCGCCGGCCTTCCTGAAGTGGGCCATGTGCCCCCCCGGGTGGAAGGAGGACTGGCTGCTGGGCGTGGTCGACAGCCGGAACGGGAAGCTCTTCGCCTTCATCTCCGCGGTGCCGGTGCACATCCGCGCGAGGGACAAGACGGTGCCTATGGCCGAGGTCAACTTCCTCTGTGTCCACAAGAAGCTCCGGTCCCGCCGCCTGGCGCCCGGTGAGTGGGGGTGGCCAGGGCGGCACTGGGACACCGAACGCGGTACCGCCGCCCCGACGCGCATCGCGGCCGCTTCGTGGGGCCCTGACGCGTACAGCCACCCCCGCTGACCGTCCCCCCCCCGCCCCCCCGGCGCCACCCGCAGTGCTGATCAAGGAAATCACGCGGAGGGTGAACCTCTGTGATCAGTGGCAGGCGGTCTACACGGCCGGGGTGGTGATCCCGAAGCCCGTGGCGACGGCGCGGTACTGGCACCGGTCCCTGGAGCCCAAGAAGCTCATCGAGGTGGGATTCTCTCGCCTGGCCAGGAACATGACCATGGCCCGCACCATCAAGCTCTACAAGCTCCCCGAGAGCCAGTGCGTTGCTGGGTGGCGGGAGATGACTCCCGCGGATGCCCCGCGGGTGACCGAGGTGCTGCGGCAGCACTTGAGCAAGTACCAGTTGGCGCCGGTGATGAGCGAGGAGGAGGTGGTGCACTGGGTGATGCCCAGGGAGGGCGTGGTGTACAGCTACGTGGTGGAGGTGGAGGGGGAGATCAAGGACGTGTGCTCCTTTTACAGCCTCCCGAGCACGGTGCTCGGGAATGAGGCTCACGACACCCTCAACGCAGCCTTCATGTTCTACAGCTGTGCCAACCACACGCCCCTGCAAGATCTCATGCAGGACGCCCTCATCGCCGCGCGCAAGAACGGCTTCGACGTCTTCAACGCCCTCGACATCCTCGAGAACCAGGCCTTCCTCAAGGAGCTCAAGTTCGCCGTTGGGGACGGCTCGCTGCACTACTACCTGTACAACTGGTTCATGAGCGGGGGGACCAAGGACACGCCGCCGCTTCAGCCCTCCGAAGTCGGTCTCGTCATGCTCTGAGCGGCCGCCGTTTTGAAAGATGCGATCCGTCTTCGTCGAAAAACTGCGTATTCATCGCCGATAGAGCTGTCATTTACGGCACGCCTCAGTACACGATGCACGACTCGAGTTTCAGCAGCCCTACAGTAGGGCTACTGCCTGCCAGTGGCCCTTACCGGTGCCTGGTCTACCGGGCACCCGTCGCGGGGCGTCGTCGACAGCGCTTGCCTGGGGTCAAATGGGCCGGTCGCTGCCGCATAGTTGAACACATAGTTGAACACATAATTGAGACGCTAGCGTCGACGCACTTCGGGTTATCTCGTTGTTGCTTTGTGCTTCTCGGCGACGCAACCCCACCGGGGCTTCTGTGGGGGACAAACTGTATACTTCCGGACGTAATTGGAACCAAAGATGCAGAATCTGCGGCAATCGGGGCTCCGTGGCCCCACGAGCCTTCACGTGAGTGGTCCAAGTTACGAAAATCACCACTCAGCGTCTCCGGCCCCCGCTTCATCATATCCACGACTAACCGGCACCTTTACCCACCGTGCAGTTTGATGAAGATGCTGAGAACAAAGAACCATCGCCGTTGCGGTCGGTCGTCGTCCCTGAGACGCTGAAAAGGTCGACGAACAAATCGACGAAACAGGCCAGCGAGCCAGCCTCCGACGCTGCGTCCGGCACGAACCCCACGGGGACCGCCAACGGCCTACACGGTGAGTTGCGGCTCCGAGCTTAAGGGATCAGGTCGTCGCCAGAACGGGCGCGCCCCCCGGCCGCGCCTCGGCTTCCTCCCCGGACCCCCCGGGGAGGGCACCCCCGGCCTCAACACTGCCTTCCCCGTGACCGCAGGCCGCATCATGGCGCTGATGGAAACCATCGAGCTCGGCGATGCCGAGGAGCGCGGCGCTGCGGTCGACCTTGGCCCCCCCTCCAGCACAAACTCAAACGCCCTCTCCCGCAATGCACCCGCTTCTCGGGCCTCGGCTGCGTCCCGCCAGTCATCCCCGTCCTCCTCCGTCCAGGTGGCTGGCGAGATGACCTTCCGGGAGTCCGTGACCAGCCTGAAGATCCTCCGCGAGATGGGCGCTGCTGCCGCCGCTCAAAAGGCCGCCGCGGCCGCCACCTCGCCCCTGCGCCAGGTCTCCTCCCCTGGCTCCCCTCACGCCTCACCGTCCCCGGCCGCCCACTCCCCCGGGTCGCCCTCGCTGCGCGTGCGCGGGGCCCGGTCGAGGTCCCGCTCGGGGACCCGCCTGTCCACCCCCGACACGCTCCTCGAAGAGCAGGACGAGAACATCAAGGTGATGGTGCGCGTGCGCCCCCAGAACGTCCAGGGCGTCGAGGCCGGCACCAAGGTCTGTGTCCGGGCCACCAGCAAGCAGGACGTCTCCGTGGCGGCGCACCCGTTCCCCCACACGTTCGCCTTCGACAACGTCAGCGGCGAGGCCGCCTCCCAGGAGCGCATCTTCAAGCTCGCCGGCCGCCCCATGGTCAACAACGTGCTCCAGGGGTACAACTCGTGCATCTTTGCCTACGGGCAGACGGGCGCGGGGAAGACGTACACGATGATGGGGCCCGACTCGCAGAGCAAGGACCGCGGGATCACCCCCCGCGTCTTCGAGATGCTTTTCGAGAAGGTCGGCGAGCTCGAGCGCCACGGCCGCAAGTGCTTCATCCGGTGCAGCTTCCTGGAGATCTACAACGAGCAGCTGCGGGACCTGCTGGTGGAGTCGGACGCCACGCTCAACCTGCGGGAGGACGCCCGGAAGGGGGTGCACGTGGAGGGGCTCTCGGAGCACTCGGTCTTTGGGCTCGCCGACGTCATGGCACTGATCGAGGTGGCCAACGGGAACCGCCGGGTGGGGTCCACACGCATGAACTCCGAGTCCTCCCGCTCGCACACCGTCTTCACCTGCACGGTGGAGCAGAAGGGGGGCAGCACGGGCCACCAGGGGCTCATCACGTCGAGGCTGAACCTCGTGGACCTCGCCGGGAGTGAGCGGCAGAAGGATACGGGCGCCACGGGCGGGCAGTTGCGGGAGGCCTGCAACATCAACCGGTCCCTGTCGGCGCTGGGGCACGTGATCATGGCCCTCGTTGAGGTCTCCAAGGGGCGCCAGAGGCATGTCCCGTACCGCGACTCGCGGCTCACGTTCCTCCTCCAGGACTCGCTCGGCGGCAACTCCAAGACGGTCATGGTCGCCTGCGTGTCCCCCTCGTACGCCAACGTGGGCGAGACCCTGTCGACGCTCCACTTCGCTCGGAACGCGAAGTCCATCAAGAACCGTGCCGTCGTCAACGAGGAGTCTTCGGAGGACACGGCCGCGCTGAAGCGGCAGATCAAGATGCTAACGTCGGAGATCATGGCCATGAAGCGCGGCGACGGCAGCCCGGCGCCAGGGGTCTCCCCTTCCCCCCTGTCGCTCCCCCCTGGCCCTGTCGCTGACCTCACCCTCGCCGGAGCCCTGCGGCGGGAGGGGCGCGCGATGGAGTCCCTCCACCTCGCCCGGGAGCGCGTCCGGGGGCTCGAGGAACAGCTTGCGGCCAAAGATCGGGAGCTCCAGCAGGGCCGCATGGTCATAAAGCTCCGCGAGGAGAAGATCCGCCGCCTCGACATCGAGTCGTACAAGGGCCGGGCGAGCCGCCCCACCTCCCCTATGGCCAGCCCCGCCAAGGGCAAGGACCCGCTCGAGGCGAGGGAGATTCGCATGCTGCGCGAGGAGCTGGTCCGGGCGAAGCAGGAGGGCGTGAGCCAGGAGGACTACCTGAAGGTCGTATCGGAGAACCGGCGCCTCGCGGAGGAGGTGCGGGAGCTGGCGTTGGTCGCCGACCTGGCCGAGCGTCAGAAGATCGTGTCGGAGGTTGGGGATCTCCGGGAGCGCCTCGCCGAGACGCTCGAGGCGCGCGACGCGCTTGCGAAGGCCAGGGGCGACCCCAGCCTTGGCGACGGGGACGTCTCCATGGCGGACATGGAGGCCTCCGACCTCGCCGGCGACACCAGCAACAGGGTGTCGGTCCTGACCCAGGAACTCGCCCTCCTCAAGGAGCAGCACGCCGGCACGCTCAGCGCCAAGATGGCCGCGGAAGCGCAGCTCGCGGCCGCCACCCGCCGCGAGGAGCAGCTCGAGGAGGCCCTCCGCAGGCTCGAGGTGGAGCACATGGAGACGCAGAGCAAGCTGGGGGAGGCGGCGGCGACCGTGCGTGCCGCGCAGGAGCAGCTGCGGGCGCACATGGGGGAGCGCGGGGAGGTGGCGCGGGAGGTGACGGCCCTCCGCGCGGGCCTCGAGGCGGCCCAGCGGGACCTGGAGCAGGCCCGCGCCCGCGAGGAGGAGGCCCGTGAGAACGAGGCCGAGGCGGAGCAGCGGGCCCACGCCCTCCGCGAGGAGCTCGCCGCCCGGGCCCGGGAGTCGGCCGAGATGGAGGAGGAGGCGGAGGCGCTCCGGAGCGACCTCGAGATGCGCGAGCGGGAGCTTGTGGAGGCGTCCGCGGCCGTCCAGGAGGCACAGGAGCGCGGCCAGGAGCAGGCGGGCCTCGAGGCCGAGTGGCAGCTCAAGATGGCCGCCGCCGAGCAGCAGGCCGGGGCGCTCGCCGAGCGCAACCGCGCCCTCGCCGACCAGGTCCAGGCCCTCTCGGGCGAGAAGGAGGGCCTGTCCCGGGCCGCCTTCGCCGCCGACGAGCGCGCCGCGGCCCTCGAGTCGCAGCTGGAGAGGGCCCGGGCCGAGGCGGCCGAGCGGGAGCGGGCGGCCGAGGAGGCGCTCGCGAGGGCCCGGGAGGAGCTCGAGTCGCGGGCCGCCGCGGCGGGGGCCGAGACGGACCGCGCCGGCCGGGCCCTGCGGGACGCCCAGGCGGAGGCCCGGGCGCTGCGCGAGCGCGCTACGGCCCTCGAGTCCCAGCTCGGCGAGCGCACCGCGGCCCTCGAGTCCCAGCTCGCGGAGGCCCGGGGGGAGGCGGCACGGGCCAGGGCCCAGGAGCAGGCCCAGGGGGCGGAGTTGGCGCGGCTCGAGGCGGAGCTCGCCGAGGCGCAGGCCGAGGTGGCAAGGCGGGAGCGGGCGGCCGAGGAGGCGCTCGCGAGGGCCCGGGAGGAGTTCGAGTCGCGGGCCGCCGCGGCGGGGGCCGAGACGGACCGCGCCGGCCGGGCCCTGCGGGACGCGACCCACGAGGCCCTGTCTCTGCGGGAGCGCCTGGCGCAGGCGGAGGCGAGGGGGCAGGCGGCCGCCGTGGAGGCGCAGGAGAAGCTCGCGTCGGCGGAGGCGGTGGCCGGCGCCCTCCGGGCCGAGCTCGCGGGCGTCCAGGACCTCGCCACGGCAGCGGCGGCGGCGGCGGCGGGGGAGGTCGCCCGGCTGCAGGAGGAGGCCCGGGCGCTGCGGGAGAGGGCCGGCGGCGCGGGGTGCGGGCGGTGCGCCGAGGCGGCCGGGACGGAGCAGGCCCTGGCCGAGGCCCGGGCCGCGCTGGAGGACGCGGAGGCCACCAAGCGCGTCGAGGTGGAGGGGCTCCGGTACAGCCTGGCGCAGGAGAGCCGGCGGGTGCAGGAGGCGTTGCAGAAGGCGCACCAGTACAAGAAGCAGCTGCTGGAGGTGCACGCGGAGACGGCGACGGTCCCCGCGGTGCCCCTGTCCCCGCTGGGTCCCACGCCCATGGGGACCCCGCGGGTCGGGGGGCCCGACGCGGCGTCCGTGTTCCGCGAGCACCTCGGCCGGAGCGTCGAGCTCCGCTCGGCCCTCGAGGGGCGGCTCGGGGAGCTGGAGCGGCAGCTGCTCGACATGGCGCAGAGCGTGCAGCGGAACTCGCCGGGGGCGCAGGGCAAGGCGGACCGCGTCCTTCAGGCCGACAGCGCCCGCGAGGGGGGCTCGGCGTGACCGGAGGCCGGGTCGTCGTTTGAAAGATTCGCGGGGGGGCGCTACGGGGTCAGTACTTGGGCACCGAGTTGTCCATGGACGCGTAGGCGTCGATGCCGCCCACGACGTTGTTGACGTCCTCCCAGCCCCGCTCGAGGAGGAACATGGCGAGGGACATGGAGCGCTGGCCGTGGTGGCACATGACGACCGTCTTCTTCTTGGGGTCCTTGGTCTTGAAGAACTCCTCGCCCCACTCCTGGGCCTTGGAGAGGGAGTAGACGCTGAACTGGGGGAGGGAGGCGAGCTTGACCTCGTCCTCCTCGCGGACGTCGATCAGCTCCACCTCCTCGAGCATCGCGGGGTTGTCCAGGATCTCCTTGAGCTCCGACACCTGCATCTGGGCCACCGTGGGCGGCATGCGCTCGCCGTCCACCCGGAGGAGGTGGGTGCCGAACTGGGTCTTGACCGTCTCGATGGCCCCGATGTCGGCCTCGAAGGAGACCTTGTCGAACTCAGGCACCATCATGCCGCGGCCGAACCACCCGAGGGACCCGCCGTTGGCGCGGGACGGGCACTGGGAGTGCTCGGACGCGGCGTCCTCGAACGACACAACGTCCCCCTTGATCTTCTCGAGGACCTTGGCGGCCTGGTCGTCCGCGTCGTCGCCCACAAAGAGGATGTGGGATGCGGTGACCTCCATGCCCTGGGCGCGCTCGGCGGCGGCGACGACGGAGGACCGGAAGTTGCGAGTCATGGCGGAGGACCCTGCGCGGGGGAGGCCGGGGGATGTTGAGGTGGGAGGGACCATCGGAGCCCCGACCCGACATGGGCGATGGCACGTAATTTCCCAGGGCGATGGGATGAAACCGGGGATATAGACTTCGCGGCAGGCTCATGTGGCGAGATTTCCACGGACCGCGCCCAATCTCTCACCAACCATGGCCTTGTGGGTGGGGGCAGCCTGGAAGGCAGCGGAGGCGTTGCCGAGAGACCTCATAGCCTGCGAGCAGTAACGGCGCGTTCGTTCGGTGGAAACAATGCTGTGGCCCACACATCCTGCTAGACATCCGCGACCCCTCGGCGCGACCCCCCGGCGCACCTGGGGGCGGCAAAGACGAGCGGAGCGGGTCGCCTGGCGGGCAGCCGAGGCCATGCGAGTCATAGTGAGGCGGAACATAGTGCAAGATTCAAGGAGTAACAGGGCTGGCGGCGCGGCGGGGGGTGGCAGGGGACATGAGGGGGCGGGTACGCTTGTGGGCCCAGCGGCTGGCAGTCAGCCGTCGACCTTGCCAGCGCACCCTGACCACCCAGCCCCCCTCCGGTACGGCCCGCGACAACAAGACTTCAACACTATCTCTGCGCACGGAGACGCCTCGGCGCGGGCGGGAGGGGCCAATGGGTCACGGCCCGCCCGTCGCGCGTCACCCCGTGCTCACCAGAAGCCGAGGACCTTCCACCAGATGGAGCCGACGCCGCCCCAGATCGCGATGTACACGAAGGAGAGGATGAGGCCCATCTTGTACCAGTCGGCCTGGGACACGTAGTTGGACCCGTAGTAGGAGGGGGCGGACCCGATGCCGTAGTTGGTGAGGCACCCCATGAGGGAGGAGAGGTACCCGAGGGACAGGGCCGAGAGGAGCGGGGGGGCGCCGGCGGCGACGGCCACCGAGAGGAGGGCCGTGTACATGGCGCCGATGTGGGCGGCGGCCGAGGCGAAGAGGTAGTGCGAGTAGAAGTACACCAGGCACAGCACCCCCAGGGACACCTGCCACGTCAGGCCGAGGCCGCCGATCACGTTGGCCACCTGGGCGGAGAACCAGGGGATGAGACCGAACTTGTTGAGGTAGGCGGCCATGGCGATGAGGGCGGCGAACCACGTGAGCGTGTCCCAGGCCTCGTTCTGGTTGAGGCACTGCTTCCAGGTCACCACGTTGGTCACGAGCATGATGGACAGGCCGACGATGGCGGCGCCGACGGCGTTCACGCCGTAGGAACCCCCGAGCACCCAGAGGGCCACCGTGAGGCCGAGGGCGCCGGCGGTGATCTTCTCGTCCCGGGACATGGGCCCGAGCTTGGCGAGCTCCTCCTTGGCGATGGCCGGGGCGTCGGGGGTGTCCTTGACCTCGGGGGGGTAGATGACGTAGAGGACGAGGGGCACGGCGATCAGCGAGAGGATCCCGGGCACGATGGCGCCCATGGCCCAGGTGCCCCACGAGATGCTCGCGCCGATGGCCTCCGACGCGAGGTTCACAGCGAGCGGGTTGGCGGCCATGGCGGTGATGAACATGGCCGAGGTGACGCAGGTGCACTGGAAGCAAGTCTTGATGATGTAGGCGCCGAGCTTCTTCTCCGTGCCCTTCTCGGGGTCGGAGCCGCAGGCCATGCAGAGGGCCTTGGCGAGGGGGAAGCAGATCCCACCGCCGCGGGCGGCCAGGGAGGGGATGGCCGGGGCGAGGAGCGCCTCGGCGGCCACGAGCGAGTAGGTCAGGCCGAGGGTGGACTTGCCAAAGGCCGCCACGATGTTGTAGGCGATGCGGTTGCCGAGGCCCGACTTGATGAACCCCGCCGAGAGCCAGAAGGCGATGGCGATCAGCCACGGGATCTCGGACGCGAAGGCGGAGAAGGCCTGCCCGAAGGTCAGCGAGTTGGTGATCACCGCCGCGCCCAGGCCCAGCATCGCCACGGCGCCGAGGGGCAGGGGCTTGGTGATGATGCCCACGATGGTGCCGAGGAAGCAGGCGAGCACGTGCCACGCCTGGTCGGTGATGCCCGCAGGGTGGGGCAGGAACCACAGCAGGACGCCGATCCCGACGGACAGGCTCAGGTTCTTCATGTCGGCGCCCCACTTGAAGGGCTCCTCCGTCTTGGCGGGCACGGCGCCGGCGGCAGCGTGGGTGGCCACGGGGCGCACCTCCTGCGGGGAACGGAGCGGGGGCGCGGGGGTGGGCGCAGGCGCCCGGGTGGGGAGGTGGGGGGCCTGCCCGGGGAACGGGGGGCGCCCCTCGTCACTTCCGTCTCCCCAGATGGTTGTTGGGATTGTGAGCGACTTCACCGGTGACGGATGGACGAAAGGCCCCTCGATCCGACCCCCGACCCGCGCAAACCGTTCGCATCAAGAGACCAACTTCCCCCAGGGGCACGCGGGCGGCGCAACAGGGGGGGGCGTTGCAGGGAGAGGAGGGGGAGAGTTCCCTCCTAAACCCTTTCGCGCCGATATCGGTGCGCCTCTTCCTCGCGGAACCCACCAAGACAGGTCCGATGGCACTCCAGTCCAATGTTCGCGGCGAATCTAGGCCGCACGTGCAATTTATCGTGAGAGGGGGCGAGATCGGATCGGCGGAAGGTCCCAGGATTTGCTTTTGGGACTGTGCCAAGCGGCCAGTGCGGTCGAGTCGACGGCCCCGGGTCCGCGATCTCGGTCGCGATACGTTATGCGTGTGTGAAAGGGCATTGACTGGCGCGGGATCAACCCCGGCGGGACCGAGGAGGAAAGGGGTCCTCGGCGAAGGCTCCGCCCTCGCATGTCCACCTACGCACGCCGCCAGGGGCGGCGGGGGCGCGAAAACGAAAGTTATAGAAAGCGCCGAGC
>Ga0181582_10002194_pt1 | contig 15437 bp, 9 predicted proteins | sample 071ome_32_FD_132438 | JGI IMG/M metagenome (GOLD analysis project Ga0181582, IMG submission 132438) | Coastal salt marsh microbial communities from the Groves Creek Marsh, Skidaway Island, Georgia - 071405AT metaG (megahit assembly) | ecosystem: Environmental > Aquatic > Marine > Intertidal zone...
CTACTATTCTTCTAGGGGAATTTTTACCTTAATTTTTTTCGGGAAAGGAAATTCTGTGTAACAAGAGATATAGTTTCTGACGACTTTTAATAATTGTCGATCAACATCTGCCCCTCCCGATGCAATCAGCATGCCCTCCTCCAAGAGCAAATCATCTATTAAGATCATTCCGGCATTTAAATCTCTCGGTGATATTTCTTCTAATTCATACTTCTCGAGACTAATGGAGAGGTAGGATTGCAAGGCATCCACAATCTTTGGATCGTAGTTCTGTGATCTTGACTTGAGAGTAGACACAATAAGAGATTCTTCATGGCCCTGTTCCTGGTAATAATCATAATCTAGGGCAACCCGAAGGATGGATGCACCAGTACGAACACCGGAACCGTCCTCTTCTTCAAATTGATGTTGGACATCAATTCTTTGGAGGATTTTTTTCACACCCTCCAGCCCTGGAATGAGGTCGATCATTTTCAAGTTCTCCTCAGGCATGTCGGCCAGCATAGTCTTTACTTCTGGAGTGACATCCCGCCGGTGGTAAACTGCTTCGCTAAGATGGGGAGGAATCGATGAGTATCCCATTTGGGAAAAAATGGCCGCAACCCCCACCTGCCATGAATCCGGCATTTTTACCAATTCGGCCAAGGCATTGGAAATTCTTCGCAATCTTTGTGCCCTACCAAAAAAAAGGGGTTGGGTCGTTGCCAGTGATTGAGCAAGTGCATCCACCGCTCCTCGAAGAGTTTGATCCAGTAAAATGCGCTTACTGCAAATCAGGTCATATTGATCAACCGCATCGTTAAGGACCTTTATCAACGTCTGAGGCGGACAAGGTTTAGAGAGCATTCGAAAGACATTTCCTTCATTGACAGCAGCCATTGCAGATTCGAAATCTGTGTATCCGGTCAATAAAACGGTAACTACCTCTGAGTTGATTTGCTTTATGCTTGAGAGCATCTCCGCTCCATTCATGCGGGGCATGCGCATATCCGATAGAACTACGGCAAAGTCTTCTTCTTTTTGAAAAAGCTCCAAGCCCTCCTGCCCATCCGAGGCGAGGTGGATATCAAATTTATTTCGGAGGTTAAGCTGAAACCCACGCAGGATTGACTCCTCATCATCCACACACAAAATCTTTTTATTCACCGCCTAAAAGATACTAGAAAGAGTACATACAAACAATAAATTAAGTGAGTAAATTACCGACGCTCCGAAGGGCACACTCGGCAACTGATAAGTTATCTCCGAAATGTGGATATTTTTTTCTCCACCTTTGCCTGATTCTGCCAATTATCAGGTTTGGGGAAATCCTGATTTTTAAGCAAGTCTTCCATGGTGACTTTCCGGCTGGGAATACCTCCCTTAGGAATATCCACCTTCGCGATCCAGGCGATCGCATTGAGAACAAGCCTCCGTGCATCGAGGGATGCCCAGTTCTCGTGGAAATGAGCACCAGTGAATCCAAACCCGCGCCCATAATTATAATCTTCCCCGCGTTGGTAAGCCCATGCCACATGCTGGGCTTCTTTCCTCTTTAACACCGCCTCAGCAACATTAGGATTTCCATGGTGCGGGTGGCTCTCCACCCCTGGCTTTAAGCGTCTCATGGTCTGAGCAGGAGGAAGCGCCGATAAAATAGGTGTAATTCGACCCAATGCGGAGGTAGCCTCTCTAAACCTCATGTGATAGTACCATTCATCGAGCATGGCAAAGGGTTGCACCCCCTCAGTGATCGGATGCTGCGGAAGAAGCTGGAATTCTGCATTCCACACAGGGTTAACAGACCAATAGGGCTCAAAATATCCGCCTATCCACTTGAGGAAATGATCCCCAGCCGGACCTTTAGTGGTTTCGACACCGTAATGTATACAGCCAAGCCCTACCCCCCGCCGCATTACCTGATCAAACTCACTAAGTCTTTGATTAAGCAGGTGGCGAACTCCTCCATCACAAGCAACAACGACGGCGTCCGCATCGTCAAACACAGATGGGTCCTTCGGGTAACCCCCATCCGTGACCACTGTGACTCGAATCCCCAATCCAGCTGCTTCAAGATGATCTGCCAAAAGCTTACAACCAGCCGCATGTTCATGAGCAAAAAAACCATGACTTTTAGGTCCTGCTACGAAGACAACATTTTTTGTGTCAGCTCCAGAAAAACCCGTAAATGAGGAACAAATTGCTAAGATAAGGATAGTTCGCAAATGGCAAATTTTCATAATTCTCATACTAAAATTTTTTACCTAACGGTCAATGGACTAAAAACAGGTTACAAAGTTTAATTTCTCCAACCTCAGGTTTTATCGTTGTTTGTAAGTAGCATTCTACAGCTATTGAATCGGGGTTTCGTCCTCTTTCTTGAGAGCTTGATAGAGAATAATAAACTCAGGGTCTTTCATCGATAACTGATCAAATGCGAGAGGACCCATCGACTCAATTGAGCTTCCGATTTTTAGGATTAATGCCCTATTTGATGCTTCTCTTACTGAAGGGTTACTGCTGTGTTTAGCACGGTACTCCTTAACCACTTCACACAGGTACTTTTGGTCACTCTGAGAGGAATCTTGGAAATGAACGGGTAGGAAATTATTTTGGTTCGATGACTTGCTGCTGAGGGTTGGCGAGGTATTTTCTTCCTCAGTGTCACCCTTTGACTCTCGGTGTGTCCAATGGTGAGCTGCCTCCTGCAGGTAATCTCTGCATTGAAGTAAATAGGCCAACACCAAGCTCGATAGGTCATCAGTGACTGGATCATTTTGCTGATAGATAAGGCCGGCCAGACGAGAAGGATAGAGGAACTCTGCCTGTCTGGCGGAGACAGTCCAATCCAATAAAGTACTTGGAGTGCCCTGGCCATGCTCATAAATCGAGAGAAGCCAGCTTGCACCCCCATTGGCCTGTGGTGAATTTTGGACTTTAGGATTTCGCAAAACTGAAGCCTTAAAAAGATTTGGGCGTGCTTCGCTTGCATCCAGAACCCAAGGGACCAGATCATTTTCTCCATAAATGATTATATGCTCAGCAAAGTTCCTGAAGTTTGCCTGAAGGTACTCCAGTTGTGCAATCAATGCCTCGGAGGAAGACACGGGCAGGAGCAAAGAGGCAAACCCATGATCGGAAAGGAATCCAAATGAGCTTTCAATCGAAGTAAACTTCTTCTCAAATTGAGCGTGAGGAATTGGGCGGGTAAGGTGAACAAACAAACAATCGGCAAATTCTATACGGTCCCCAATACGTCTTGCGGAACCGTAGCTTACATCATGCATTGTGGCAGGACGAAACAGACCCGGCAGAATAACACTTTTTACCAAGCCAAGATCTCGGATTTCATAGGCCTGCAGAGAATTTTGCTCCCGTGCAAGATAATTGAATGCACGATCCTTAACTGGTTTTAAGTAACTGAGGATTTTTTTAGAGTAATTAATTTCATACTCAAAAGCCGCCTTTTTGCTTAACTTGTGGTTTTCTAAGAGTGGCTCTGCAAAATGGTCCAATGGCAGCTTGCTTAGAACCGGGTTTAATTTGCTTTCCATGTAATCTCCCCAACATAACTGCAGCCGGAACTTTGCATAAGATTCGACCAGTCGAAAACTTGCCCCCTGTAAAATGTAGACAGTGGCGATCACAACCAAGAGGCCACAAGTTACAGAAATGATTCTTCGGTAAATCATGTTGGCTAGCTTCTAGGAGGCTGTGCCCGGCACATCTTTTTCCTGAACTTCAAAATTGTCTTGTTGGTCGGACTCGGAATTTGTCTTATCCTCATGATCAGCGTCTGACTTACTTTCTATCAGATCATGAGCTTCGTTTAGAGGTTCGGGCTCTTCTCCGTCAACCTCATCTGTTTTGGCAACATTTTCTTCGAGATTACCGCTGGATACTTCCTTTGGGCCATCTTCTTCCGCTAAGCCTTCTTCTGCTCCGTCTCTTAATTGCCCCTCCTCCTCTTCCTCTCTATCCCCCAGGGCATCGTCGGTCTTTTCTGTGATACCCTTATCACTGGCCTCCAAGCTCAACTCTTCCGCACTTGGGATGGATTTTTGGATTGCGTGAAGGCGAATTGGACTGATGGATGACCTCATATCATAGGTGGGGCTCACCCTCCTGACATGCAAGCCATACCACATTAATAAAACGCTGATTAGATAGACGATTAAGGTACATGAGAAAAGGGTCAGCTTGTCTTCTCGAAGAAGAATTCGATCGTCATTTACAAAACTGGTCCAAAATTGAAAGAGCAAGAGGAAGAGGGGAATAGATATTCCAAAGCTTAAGGCTTTAAACTGCAATCGGGAGGAACCTAAAAAACTAATCCCAATTAAATAAAAAGAGGCAAAAAGGCCACCGATCGCCAGAACCAGTTTGAGGGTAACGGTAAGCTCCTTGTAAGAAGCGATTTTCCCCATCCCGAAAATTTCCGGAATGGTGTAGCCAATGAAAACGAACTGAGTGATATCTCTAACGAAGTGCTCAAAGGGCAAAACATCAAAGTGCAAGGCTGCCCCTAAAAAAACCATCAGAAAAAGCATGCATGAGCCAAGCGTTAAGAAAATGATTCTTGAGAGGGGGTACATAGGCAAATGAGCTGTCTATTTCTTCCCAAGACGGCCATTTTGGCAAGAGAATCTTATCTTCCCAATTTTTAGGTGCATGATATTGAACACCCAAGTGCCGGTATGGAAATCTTGGTGGTGGAACTATTTTGAGGCAATTATTTTGGCCCGCGAATCACCAAATTATCCCATGCCATTTCTTGTTCTGCATAAGAAAATCCCCAAAGGGCACATTTCCCTCCCACCAATAAGCCATCTACTAAAAAATTCGATTTCCAACCATCTTTGCCCTCACCGTCCGCACGATAAATATGTACCCTAAATTGGGTCTTTTCCTGTTTTTCTGGCTGAGCGAGGATATGCACACGCATCCATTCTTTGGGCGACCACTTGATGCCATCTCTCTTATCCATATAATCCGAATGAGTGACCCTGAATTCGCTGAAGCTAGGATTGATTCTATAATGGATTCCCCTCAGACCGGATAAAGCTCCCGCATATACATTATGCTTGCGACTCTGAAACCCGCCAAGGCAGGAAAACGCCAATTCCACGCTCGGATTCTTTAATCGAGGCCCAAAGAGAAACCCATGTTCATCCACTGGATGTCCCCCTAAAACCAAGCACTTCTGCTCGCCTCTTTTGGCAACCAAAAATTTGCCATCCAATACAAAAAAGTCCTCCGGTACACTTCCCTCTTCCACCTCTTCAAAACTCTGTTCATACAAAACATGCCACCCCCTCTCTCCGTTGCCGGGATTCTGGGCCAACCCAGCCCTAACTTCAAGCAGAAGCAAAATCCCCAAAAAATAACCAAGTATTTGTTTATTCATGTCTTAGTTCCTCTAACTGGCTCTCTCTTAAGCCCCAGCGTATCGCCCAAAAGACACACACTGCCGCAAGGACAAATAAGCTCAATAAAAAGAATGCAATTTCCAAGATCGAAAGCTTTCCCATTCCACTCTGGGCTGCGGGAATGACACTTAACAACCCCGCTCCACTTCCGATAATTAGTCCCCAGTTTACCCACTTTATGTTTTCGTGCCAGGCGAGGCCTCTAAGTTTTTGGGCGGAATATCCAATGGCCCTAAGAATTGCCTGCTCTGCCCTGCATTCCCATAGGTTTCTAAGGATAACGATCAATAAGCCCACAGTTCCAAGGATCACTCCGAGACCTCCCAATCCTTGAAAGATGGAAAGGTAGGTATTTTCCACATTTTTTAATTTGTCCAATCTCTGAGTGGTTGCCTGGGCTTCCAGACCATAGTGAAAGAGTCGATCCTTGAGATGCCGAACCCCATATTCTTGCTGTTCTTTGTGGGCAGAGAACCAAAAATGCTGGTAGCCACCCCGACCTGGAAAGTTCTTTATCCAATTGTTTTCTGAAATATACAAGCCGCCCTGCAAAAAGCTGCCGGACACAACTGCGGTTATCTCAACATCAAAAGCTCTGCCCTGTTCGTCCAAATAAGACAGCCGATCCCCCACCTTTTTCTTCAAGGACCACATCAATGTGTTTTGATCAATCAGGGCAGGATACACTCTCGGCTCCCTTTTCTGCTTCAAGCTCAACCAATCACCTTCGACAAAATTGAATCTGCCTTGCATGGAGTTCAACGGTACTCCATAGAGGGGCGGGGAGGAGGATTGGTTTAAGTTGAAACAACTCGCATCATCCCCTTGCAGTGCCCTGAGCGGCACCAAGGAAACTCCCTCCAGAATATCAGGATCAAGATCAAAGAGCTCCCTGGCTTCTTCGCCGAGTAAATCATCATAGATGGGCAGGCTGGAGGATAGAAGATGGGAAAATCCACCCGTTCCGGATTCTCGAAGGAGCGCGTCTTGAACCGGTTTTTGGTGAAACGCACCTGCTCCTATCACCAAAAATGCACCCGTGGCAAGCATGCCCACCACAATGAACTTTCGCCCAGGCTTTCGCTGGATGCGTTGAAGAATCGCCTCCTCGTTAGAGAAGATATTTTGCCTATTTTGCACCTGAAAAAAGCGTGCCATACCTGCGGTCAATATCATGGATCCCGTCGCAAAAAAGATGGGTCCTGGCGGCAACTCAAGAGACCAAAAGGATAACAATAAGCCCAAAGCAATCAACCATCCTGACCACTCTATCTTCTGTGCCCAGTGAAGAGGCCCCTCTGTATCCGATGTTTCTACCCATTCTGCCCCGCTTAGCAAAGCGTTCGGAGTATGTTTCAATTGCTTCCTGCCGGCCCATGCCAAACTGGCCAACCCAATGCAAAAAGATGACACTCCCCCCAGGATCACCGATTGTGCGGTGGGTGCATAGAGAATGGATAAATGGGAAACTGCCCCGCCCCAGGCACCCCCAAGCATAGAAAGAATTCCCTTCCCCAGAAACCAGGACCAGCCAATTCCCAGGACCGTGCCGAGCAGGCAGACGATAGCTGCTTCCTGCCAGATCATCACCCTGATCCGCAACCGGCTGTATCCAAGGGCAAGAAACATCCCAACCTGACGATTTCTCTGATCCATGGAAAAACCGAATAGCATCGCACTCAGCGACACTCCGGCCAGTATCACAAAAAAGCCAAAGGACAGAAAAAGTTGGCTGAAATCCACCGGGCCCGAGGAGGCTCTTTCCGCATTTTTCTTTAGTTCAATCAACCTTACTCCGGAATCCGAAGGGGTCAGCCCCGCCACTAGCTCTCTCCCCAAACGGTGGGCCGACTCTTCTCCTTGCAAGCGAAGCCCAGTATGATTCCCCCATCGATTTCCCCACATCTCCTTAGCTGAGCCAAGTGAAACAAAGGCCTTCGGGCTTCCTCTGTGCTCATCCCAGTATGCTTCATCTTTAGGGCGGATATCATGCTTGATTGGAATTCCCGTATCCCACTCTCCACAATTTTCTGCTTCACTTAATCCCGGAAATCTTGGCGTCCAATCGCTTTCCTTACCTAGAGGAATTTGTGGGGGCATCGTCAAAATTTTTGCCACAGTAAAGGAGCGGGAATTCTCATTCAGCCTTCTCCGCTCACCAACGACAAAGTATTCAAGTTTCACCCTGTCCCCTACACTTGCATTCAGGTCTTCTGCCGCCCATTGATTTAGGGCAATTGCATCATCTTTCCAATTTGGTTCGAGCAGACCAGCTCCTCCTGGCGTAACCCCTGCGACCATCGAGTATGGGATGAGGGTTGAGCTTTTGGTTGGGTCATCAGTTGCCTTCTGTATTGCATTGACCAGATAGGTTAGCTCGCCTTGTGCAGTCGGCTCTATTTTGCTCGCTCTGTCCACAATCGAGTCTGGCAAAAATACGCTTCTTGTTCGAAGGCTCCAATCATCTTCAAAGCGGAGTTTCTTTATTTCCAGACCCGCATCCGACAAACTCCATGCCTCTTCTGCAGTTCGCTCAAGTACGGTCCTTGATTCTTGGGTGGAAACAAGCAGGAGATTGGCAAAATCGGTTCTTTGCCCAACCGGATCAAAGGCAGCAAACATATCTTGCTGAAGCATAGAAAGGGGAGCAAAAACCGTTCGCACGGCATCCATGTTGGACCTTATGGAAAACTTCCCCAGTAAAGACGACTTCAATTCCCCCAGGTACGGGCGATTCCAGGAAACAAAGCGGGCATCCCTCTCACCAGAGAGCGGAGCATCCCTGGAAAAAAGACTAGGTTCTTCCACCCGTAATACCATCCTACTCCCGACCTGCAGTTTAAGCTCCTCGGCAAGATCTGGACTTAGCCAGTATCCAGGCTGGTTAAGATCCGGCTGAGTTGCATAGTCTCTGGCAAACTCAAAAAATCGGTCATCTATACCAAGCACATGGATTCCGCTTGCCCTAGTCTTTCCGTCCGGTGAAGAAAAGGTTCCCTCGGCCATCAAGGTCGGGGCAAATTGGGCGGAGCTGTTGCTAGGAAAGTTTTTTTGTATTCGTTCGGCGAGGTCCGAATGAAAATATCCTTCCTCCGAAACAAAGATATGGGTAGCCAGACCTATTTTCTCCTGTGCTTGGTACAACAAGGTAGTTCTCACAGAATCGCCCACGGTTAGTGCCCCAATCAAAATCATCGATGTAAGGGAGGCTGCTAGGCATGTGCCCATATGCTGACGCCATGAGTGTTTTAAATTGGCGAAAACAATTCGCCAAATACTCATAAGTCCACCCTGTTTAAATTACCGCCTGAGAAACTCCAGGCCTCTTCCATCTTTCTGGCTAAGGGGATCGCATGGGTGACTACCACCAATGTGGTATGGTGCTCCCGGTTCAACGCAATCAGTAAATCGATTAGGCCTTCGGCATTCGCTTGGTCCAAGGCACCCGTTGGCTCATCCGCCAGAATGAGTCGAGGTTTATGAAGTAAGGCACGGGCAACCGCGACCCGTTGCTTCTCTCCACCCGACATTTGGCCCGGCAAATGATTTGCCCGATCGGAAAGCCCAACTTTGGACAACAACTCTTCTGCCCGCACCCTCAATGCCTCTCCGGCAGGCCCACCATGCCCGGCCAAGGCTGGGACCATAATATTCTCCAATGCGGTTAGCGAAGGCAGTAAGTGGTGGGACTGGAAAACAAACCCCAGCGTAAGGTTACGAAAACGGGCGGCCTCCTCAGCCGAAAGATCGTGCACACTTTGACCATCCACCAAGACATCTCCGCTGGTTGGCACATCCAGCCCACCAATCAAATTCAGCAATGTACTCTTGCCAGAGCCAGAGGGCCCGACAATAGCAAGAGAACTCCCAGCCTTTGCTTCCAGGTTGATCTCAGAAAACACCATACTGGAAGATCCACCCACGGGTGCAGGATAGGCCTTGGTAAGGTTTTTTACTTCTAAAAATGCAGTCATCAGAAAGATTAGGTCGAAGAATTTCGGTCTTTGCGAATCCAACGTTTCGCTTTCATCTCAAAACTTGGCAGGGTTTCACTCGGGACACTTTCCACCGGGATTCGTAAAGAAAAGGCATCCTCCAAAGCACCCTCCAGGGAGATGGCAACCCCTGGTGTACACTCTGCTCGAATCGAGACCTCTGTCATCTCGCGGACTTGCTCAATGACGACCTGGTATTCCCCGATCTCAGTAAACTTTCTCACAACCGCATCCACACCCGATGGATACAGGTTCACTCCACGAACGATCACCATATCATCTGCCCGTCCTAAAATTCCCCCAATTAAATCAAAGGTGGGTACGCCTTCTGCATCCCTTCCCCGTCTTACTTTTACTAAATCACCCGTACGGTAACGAAACACCGGACTGCCCGTCCGCCCCAGCGGCGTCAGAATTAATTCTCCGATTCGCCCATCCCCGATAGGCTCGGTGGTTTGAGGATCAATCACCTCTGCATGATAAGAATCGAGCAAGATCCGCAAGCCTCCCACACCGCCAGGTATCTCATATGCAACCGGTCCCACCTCGGTCATACCATAGTGATCGTAGATTAAAGATCGGCCCTTCCAAGCTTGGTCCACTGCCTCCCGAATAACAGCCAGGCTTCCCCCGCATTCTCCGGCAACGATTATTTTTTTCAGAGAATTCTTCTTTAATTCGATGCCCTGCTCTTTTGCCGTGTTGATCAACCGCATGGAATAAGTAGGTGTACAAAAAAGATACTCTACTTTGTGTTGTAAAATCGTCTGGATTCTCGATTCAGTGGACTGCCCACCTCCCGGGATAGATACGCACCCTCTTTGAATCGCAGCCTCATAAGCTGTCCAGAACCCCAAAAAAGGCCCAAAAGAAAAGGCAAAGAAGCATTTTGCTCCTGGCTGAACTCCCGCTTCTTCCAGTATTCGACCCCAGTTCCCCAACATCCATTGCCAGTCATCCGGCGTGTCCATCCAATTGACTGGATCGCCACTTGTTCCACTTGTTCGGGAAAAACGTAAGTATCTGGAAGGTGGAAAAGTAAGATTAGTTCCATGGGGTGGGTAGGACAGCTGGTCCCGCTCCAATTCTTCCTTCGTGGTCAATGCACATGAGTTAGAAAAATCATCCATGCATTGCCAAGATTCCCAATCGGACAGCTCAGGGAACCGACTTTTTTGAAATCGATTACTCTGCGAGATGTTTTGCAGGACAGGCTGAAATTTTTCCCACCTTTCGGCCTCCCAGTCAGTAACGCTCTCTGCTTGGTCAGTCATATCTGTGGACCTACCTATCCACTGCTTCCAGTCTAGTCAGGAATTAGGTGCCGCAGTCGATGCGGGTTCCTTGGGTGGCTTAGGTGCGTGCTTGGTGATCATATACCCACCGAGTGCGGCCAATGCGATGCCCAGCACAAAGGGCCAGCGGACATACGACCAGTTCCCCTCCTTGGTTGTACTAACCAGTGCATTGACCATGGGAGCACCCGCAAAAATGATCGACATGATAACCGGCACATATGCCGGGCTGGGCATTTTACCGAATGCCAGTAATACCCCCAATGCACCAATCGCTCCTAGCGTGCCAGCAAGTAAGGACCACTGCCAGCCCTTTACCGGATAGGACCAAAAAGCGATATTCCCCCCCTTGAGCTTTAGAATAATCAAGGGGGCAACCACTGCAGTGAGAAAATAAGCAAGCCCGACCCAAAGAAAGGCCATAATTCTACCGTTTTCTTTATCGCCCATGTTGCTTGAACCAATGTGCATGCATACTCCATAGGTTCCCCAACAAACCACCGTTAACAAAGCAAAGTGTAAATAGTGCATGGAGCGGAGTTTCTCCCGCCAACCTCAGGCAGGCAAACCGAATCTTATTAATTTCTTCGTTTAAGGTATGTGCAGCTTAACCGGGGTGCTACTCGTGCTGCTCGAGCAGCTTATCTGCTGTTTCTTTCTCATCATTCTGACTGGAAGAAAGTACAGGGAAATAAAGGTCCCACTCCTCTGAAGACTCATCCCAGTAAATCATACTAGGCTCGCCATCTGCATCCTTGGCGGTACGAAAGTATAGCCAATTGCCAGAGTCATAGGAATACGCCCAAGGATAGTAATGCATCCACATCCATCCTTGCGGGTAAGGTTTCTGTTTAAGAACTCGAACATTTCTGAGGTATGCAGAAAAATCAGTATTAGTTTCATTCTGAGCCCGGATACTAAATTCTTCAAATCCTCTTACATAATCAATTGTTACGACAAGCTCTTCATTGTGATAAAAGCTTAGTTGGTCTTCTCCATAATGAAAAGCGACCTTTTGATAATCTCCCAATGCTGCATCTCGATATAGACTAACTTCTTCGTTCGTTGAAAGGTCCTTGTAATTAAATTCCATCTTTAAAGAGTTGTTAAAGTAGCATAAATCTAGGTCAAATTTGATCGCGCCCTCCTCCTCTTCATCAGAACCTGCGTTGAACATCTGCTCATAATCGACTGCAAATAAGCCAATGCATGTCTTATCTGGAGCATTACTAGGAATCATGAGTTCCATTTCAATACCCTGAACATCATCCGACTCTTTAAATTCCAACAGGCTATGAGGGGAGTAGAGCAGGTCGAAAGTCAGTGTGCCGGAATAAGTTTCACCTCCTTCAATATCAGTCCATGTACCAGTACCACTGGTATCAGTTTCAAAAGTAAGTTCTAATGTAAGTGGACCATCCGCTTGCTCAATGCTGATGGTAGCCGTATCCGGGCTTGTCCTTGAATAAATGTAGGGTTCCTCGACCTCCTTTTGGTCATCTGAATCCCACCTGTATCGAAACACATCGTCAAAATATACTTCTTCCATTCCATAATTCTCTTCTTCTGGTACTGTCTGTATCGAAGCGACTGTGGCCACCAAGTCGGCAATCGTACTAGGTGCCCTGCCTGTGTTTGACTCGTTACCCCGGCCATATTCGCTTTCTGCAGCGGAGTTGGTCTCATTCATAAGAGCAGAAAGCTTGGCCTCATAGGTCGTCCCCTTGTTAAAGACTACTCGGTTGTTTGCCTGGTCAACCGTCGGGCTCGTGCCCCCGTCCCACCATGCTACATCCCACCTACTTGTGTCCAATGCCGAGGTATTAAAATCGTCGTATGCCCCCCATGCAAAAGAATCGGACGCAGATAAGTTGGTTTCTCCTCCGTAGTCTAATTCATCCAGAATTTTCCACTCCTTGCTCCACGCTTCGTAATATGCGAGGTTTGTTTCATTGATATCGTTTAGAAAGAGCACCTGATAGAGCCAATCTCCCTGATTGCTGGAAAAGGACCAAGGAAACTTATCGTGCCAGACCCATCCTTTCATCGCCCAATTCTTTGTGTATTTAAAGCTTCCTGAAGTGCTACCTGAGAAATCGCCTGTTCCCTCAGATTTAAAATCCAATTTGTAAACTTTCGGTGTAGCGGAATCCTCGCCGTATATGGAGAGAATTAGGATATCCTCACCATATCTGGTAAATGCATAACTTCCAGCTATCGTTTCGCCTCCTTCGGTAATATGGACTACCCCATCTTCAAAAAAGACCGTAGATAAGGCCCCTAAGACCAAGTTTTCACCAGCAAGGTCGAGGGGGGCCAGCCCTTGCTCGATGTGGCTGATCGTAAATATTCCAAACTCGCTTTCGCCCCCCGGTTCTTCCATCCAGACATAGGAACCAAGGAAAGTCGATTCTACGCCAAAGCCCTCAGGGGGTGATTCAAAAAATAGGTAGGTTGTCTCATCGAGACTGGTGGTCAAAACCCCTATGTTTGGTCCGAGTTTTTCCCAACTATAGGTGATATTAGACACCTCACTATTTGAAAAATTACTTTCATTTTCTGAGTAAAAAGTGCCTAGGTCATTCTCAAAGAAGCTAAGAAAGTCATTCATTTCATTTAAGTAAGTGAGTCCTGCCAGTGAAGTAGGGGCAATATCTACGGTTGCTACCTCCAAAGCGATTGTGCCAGTAATCTGATCGGTTCCATCTTGTTCCGTCCAAGTCCCCGAAGCTTGCGTATGCGAGCTGAAGGTAACCTCAAAGGTAGTCGTTGAATTTTCGCCATGTTGAAAAACTATCACCGCCTGGGTTGATGGGATGCTTTCAGCAACATGGTAACTGTAAGTCACTCCCTCAAGCTGGCCCTCCTCTAGACCAAATACCATATCCTCCATAAAATATTTTAACGACTTTCCATAAGAAGAAGATCCGGGCGATGTTTCATTCTCATCAAAGGTTAAGGTATACCCAACAAGAGATGCCGGAGCATAATTAATTTTAGAATGATAGAATTCTTCCGCGGAGGCCTTAGTAACAAACCACCAGCTCGGATCTGTTAAAGGGGCACCATCCCCATCTACTGCATAGATAATTCCGTTTTCGACAGAAGTTACTTGATAGTACTGATGCCCGTTTGTTTCGGTGACATCTATAGTATCACCATCAACAATATAGGGATGATCTACATCTAATTCATTAGGAAGAGAAGAATAGCTTCCTTTTGCTCCTTTCTGTCTGCCCCCAATATAATTTACAGTAGCGATTACCCATTCATTAGTATCGTCATCCTGCCAAACACCCCAAAGCATAATTCCATCTAAGGTATCATTCCATTGGTAATCCTCTCCCACCTGTACGACCACTGGTTGGCCATTCGGGTCAGAGATTGCAACAGTGGAATCTACCAATGCAAAATCTAACGCCGTGATACTCGTGGCAGATGTTTGAAGCAGAGGCAACGAAGTGTCCGTACCTGCCACATGGCTAAATCCGGAAGGATTGGATTGCTCCGTGACCTTAACCCACTCCACATAAAAAATGTAAGTCTTGCCAATTTCAATATTACTTCCATTCACCGAAAAGCTTGTGGAATCTGAAGCTAAAACAGTTTCAGAAATAACTTCTATCTCATCATCCCCAACTAGCTCCTGAAGATGTACAATAATGTAATCATTATCACCTGCAGATGAAAATGAGTCCCAGGAAAACTCGTAGAAGTCTTGTTCTTTAACCTTTGCGGAATCGTAACCTTCTGAGTCTTTCTCCCATTCTAAAATATTAGCTAAAGAGATATTAGGAGCAGCTGGCAAAGAGCTCACCGAAGGCAGATTGTGTGAGTAGGAATAAGAGCTACCCTCAATTGTAAGATCAAAATCAAAGGTTTTCCCATTTATGTAGGAACTCCAATCCGAGTCGCTTGAGCTTTCGACATCAAAAATCTCATTATCATAATTACTGTACCCATAATTTGTTCGAAATCCAGCGGGTGCCTCAAGATTGGTTAGGTCATAACTTACATTATCCAATGTCAAAGTCGCCGTGGTCACCCCAGGCTTACCGACTAGTTGTAAATCGAAGTTGATTTCACTGGCTCCGTCTATTTCGACTGGTCCGTTCTCTCCCTGTAAATATACCCGATCTCGAAACGCTCCAAAAGCAAGGGGGGTAACATTAATGGAAGTCGTCTCGCTACTGGCCGAAATTGTGAATTGACCGCTACCTTGATCGATTGGAGTAGATTTCGCGGAATCAGAATATTCTATCCAATCATAAGTCCCACCCGAGGATGAAGTAAAAGTAAGAGTTTCGACCTCTGGTGCCGGGTTGGTCTCGTTTGCAAATGTGTAAGTAACTACACCAACATTATCGGAGGTTTTTTCATATTCGTAATAAGTCCAATCCTCTCCATCGGTGACAATTCCATCTGCGGAGAATGAAGCGGTCTCCGTTTCTCCATTTCCTGTGTAAGTAATCATCCGCCCAGCAATTGAACTCGGTGCATAACTCTGAGAGGAGGTGGACGTTGTTTCAAAAGTAAACTCCCAGGTTCCGCTTGTATCTATCTGTCCACTACTATCATAGTCAGTAAGTTTTCCGGAATTGGTTGCGGTGTTAAATTCCATAGTGTCTCCATCTCCCAAGATAATTGTGAACTCATCCTCGGAGACTTGGTCTAGAATGTAGCTTTGATCAGTAGTTACGATCTCTTCTTCCTCAGGGTCCGTAAAGGTCGAGGTAAAG
>Ga0181582_10002195_pt1 | contig 15437 bp, 14 predicted proteins | sample 071ome_32_FD_132438 | JGI IMG/M metagenome (GOLD analysis project Ga0181582, IMG submission 132438) | Coastal salt marsh microbial communities from the Groves Creek Marsh, Skidaway Island, Georgia - 071405AT metaG (megahit assembly) | ecosystem: Environmental > Aquatic > Marine > Intertidal...
CCCAGAGCGAAACTCGAAGTGGAAAACAGACGGAAGAAGTTGGGGGCTCGAAAAGCGGTACCGAAAGCTGCCCGAGCAGCGAACCGATCGTTCAGCCGCCACGATCCATTGGCCCGCCAAGTGGTTTTCGATCCTGAGAATTCGTAATCGTCATAGCGGATGCCTAAAATGAGATCCATCGTTTTGCCGGAAGCGATCTCCGCCTGAGCAAAAAGGGCATGGCTCTCGCCGTCGCTCTCCGGAAATGAGTTGTCGTTCCCTTCCTGACGCTCCCAGGAAGCTCCCGAAACGATTCTTACGGAATCGGTAGCTTCGTAGGCGTTATGCCAATCCAATACTAGGTTGGCTGAATCCCCAATGTAGAGAAAACCTGTCTGTCGGTAGTATTCATCAAGTAGCGACAATGTTGCTCGTTGACTCCAACGATCGCCTTCGCTCTCCAAGTACGCGCTAAGAGCGATCGTATCGCTTTGAATTCGATCTGAAGGTGGAGGTGTCAGGTCACCGCCCGGATTGCTGTAGTCGGTAAGTTCGCCTCTCGAGGAAATTCCAATAGTCGCCGTATCAGAAAGGCCATAGTCGAAACGAAAGGAATAGCTCTTCATTTTTCCCTCGTTGTCGGCACCATCGTTGTCACTCTCCTGATTGGCAACATGAAAGGAATAGTCCAAGGCTCCTGCCTCTCCTTGCCCTTGGATGGCCAGTAGTTGACTGTTATTTGAGCCCGCTTCCGCGGTCACTCGATAGGTCGGATCCCCCTGTCCTCTACGGGTTTCCAATCTAACAACACCGCCAATAGCGCTGGATCCGTAGAGCGTGCTTTGCGGTCCTCGAATGATCTCTATTCGATCCAGATTGAATCCACTGGCCCCAGCCATGAATCGCCCCGCCGAAAAAATAGCAGAATTAGTTTTGACCCCATCGACCATGCTCAAAACCCTAGTCCCCGAGTTTCCCCGAATCACGATGTCCGCGGTCGAGGCCAGGGCTTCATCGCTGGGAGCAAAAACGCCTTCAACATCCATAAAAGCGGCCCTCAAATCGCGAACCATGCGTTGCTCCAGTTCGGTTCCTTGCAAAAGATCTACGCTAACACCGAGCGAATCGAGCGATCGCTCTGTTCGTGTGGCCCCTACAATCAGGGGCTTGAGCTCATAGCTCTCCTCCGCGTTGACGGTTGGATTAAACATTCCAAGCGCAATGATCCCGGTGCTCAAGGAACCGACTATTTTCGCGAATAATGTTTGTTGGATTTTCAGTGCTTGTGGAATTCAGAGATGCATCGCGAAAACCTGAATACAAACAATGCCATCCAAGAGAAACGGTCCCGCACGCATAGCTACGGACCGTTAATTCTACGCTAAGGAACTATATATAAAGTCCCTAACTAGATAGACAACCGTTCATACCGCTCGTTTACGCGACAAGCTTGCGACTCCAATCATAAGACTGGAAGTCAGGTATTATATCCGCATCCAGCATTAGGACTCGGAACTGTTCTCGATAGCTCCATACCTCAGCGCGACTGTCGCCGACTCTCACGGCGTTTCCTGAATCTGCGGACGTAAAGAAAGGAAAAGAACAAAACTGGGCCGAACAGATCCGACCCTACTGATCCGAAACAAGACCGCTCTACCACTTGACTGGCAAGCTAAATGTAAGGACTGTCGCGCACCGAAAAGGCTACCCTCAGAAACTCTCTATAGCTCTTTTACCCAAATATTACGAAACTGGATACGGTTGGAATGGTCCTGGATAGAGATTGGACCAGCTTCGCTGGGGGCGGGCTTGGCTCGATCTGCCTGGCGATGAGCAGTCTGATGTCGCAGTTCTTCATTCTTCTGCACAACGATTCCGTTCAGCCGTAAGGTGATTCGGGCATTCTCTTTGAGCTTTCCGTTCTCGTATCTAGGAGCCCGATAGGTGACATCGTAGGTTTGCCACTCCATCGGGGGCCGGGCCGCATTCACTTTTGGTGGGGACAACTTGTAGAGGGCTCCCAATTCGTTCCACAATCCATCAAGCCCATAACTATTAAGGATCTGAGCTTCATAGCCGTCTGGAGCTGTACCCTGAAAAAACAGGCCACTATTTCCACGGCCTTGCCCGCTCTTCCCAGGCTCTACTGGATACCTGAATTCCATATGAAAGCGTACATCCTTAAATTTTCGCTTCGTCATGATCGTCCCCCCGATTGCAGGCTCGGCGCCCGGATTCTCTTTGGTGGGATTGATCTCCATTACGCCATTGTCCAGTAGCGTCCAAGTAACCGCTCGGCCGTCAGGGTGCTGCCACTCGTCGAAGTCGCTTCCATCGAAAAGCTTTATCGCCCCCTTCGGTGGCTTAGCTCCCAAGGTCGGCGACCCGAGTTTGACGCGCTTCAAGGAAAACTCGGCCACGTGACTGCCGATCGCCCCTTTGCCCACGAGGCCAGACTCAGTCACGCGGAAATCCCACTTGCCATCCTTGGCCACAATTTCGTCGCCTTTCAGCCGCGCTTCCCCGGAGTAGTAAACATCTGCCCGCAAATTGTGGTTTTGGGCAAATTTGACGCGGTAAAGTCCCTTTTCGATGTTGATCACTTGGGCGCACAAGCTTGGGTTGATTTCCTGGTAACTCTTTTCGGGTCCGTCGATCCACTCGCCAACATAGTCCCCCATGAGAACCTTATCCGCTTCAGCCACATCGGTCCACTCATGACCGGATCCAGCGGCGAAAATGGCAGGCGAGCTAAAGGCGAGTAAGGCAGTGAATATAGCGAGTCGTTTTTTCATGATATTTGAAAGCTGGGGATAGTTTTATTGCCGGAATCAAATGGGGGCTGCGGGAAAGAGGCAAGTCTCCGTGAATGCTCGTAATATCTGCAAAATATAGTCCGTAAGCGACCAAAATGTGACAGCGTGACCCAATTTAGTCTGATTGCACGAACCACTGATGAACACAAGTCACCAAAGATGTACCTACATTACGATTCTCTTCTACTCAAGCTTGGGATTTTTGAAGTTCAAGACATCGCCCAATCGCAGTCCTGTGACCTTGAGATAGTTTAACATCTAACCGATCTCTCGGTCTGTCATCTTCTCGATAACTTTTGTGTCAACGACGATCCTATCGAAGACAATAAGGTCCGGAACGTATTCGCCGACCTTCTCCGACTTGTAGAAAATATCAAACTGCTTCTGCTGCAGGAAGGGAATGTTCCGCAACCGAAATTCGACTACGAGCGAGTTCTCATAAGGCTTTTCATGAAAGCCATGCCCAATTTCATTCAAGACCTCCATTGCAATCCCCACAACTTGCCGAGAATCCTCCTTAAAAAGCGCCTCTACCCCATCTGCGTTCATCGGCGTCCATCAGTGGTTAAAAAATCTTCATCCCAAGTCGACGCTAATTCATGCTAAGTCACGATCTACCTCTCTTCCGGCCACTCCCAATGTGGAGCCTCGGCGATCATGTCTCGGTGTACGGCAGTCATTTCTTTGGATAGCCGATCGAACAAGTCCCGGTTCTCGTTGGCCACGTCATTCTTTTGGGCTCGGTCGGTTCTCAAATTGTAGAGTTCGAATCGGTCCCAACTCGACTCGCGAATGAAATCCATATCCGTCTCTACCATGGCATGCGTCGATGGCATATTGTCATGCCGCAGATAGCCGATCAAAACCCAGTCGCCCTTGCGAAAGGCTCCCGCCGGCATTTGCTGCGTCATACCCTCGGCACGTTGCCCGGAACCGGCTATCGATCGATAAAAGTACCACAAGAGCGGCTTGTCCCGACTCCAACTCTCCCCAAATAGAGCCGGGCTAAAATCCACACCATCTATCGTCCTATCCTGGGGAAGCGGGATACCGGTAATCGAGCAAATCGTGGGAACCATATCGACGAAATTGAGCGTCTCATGGCAAACCGATCCCGCTTCGATCCTTCCCGGCCACCGCATCACTCCTGGTTCCCGAATCCCTCCCTCGAATACCATCGATTTTTGCCCTCGGAAACCTCCGTTGCTGGCATCATGCAGCGATCCATTGTCAGAGGTAAACATCACTATGGTGTTTTCTCCTAAACCCAGCTCGTCTAGCTTGGCCACCAGTCGTCCCGCGGCGTCATCCAGATTCTGGATATTCGCCAGGTACTCGTTGCGCTTGCTATCAAAATTGTATTGGGCCACCATCTCCGGTGGAGAAGCTATTGGGGTATGCGGCTCTTGGAAGGCCACGTAAAGAAAGAAGGGGTCATCGCCCTTCCTCTTTTCCAACCATTGTATGGCGTCGTCCACTACGATTTGGCAGGCATAACCTTCGATCATCCCCAATGGCTTGCCATTGCGGTGAAAATTATCCGGGTTCAAGTGCGACGGGCGAGCATTGCTCGACGTGCCGAACGAATAATCGAACCCTTGGTCCAGTGGCTGCGGCTGGTCCGTTCCATAACCGCTCAAGTGCCACTTTCCAAAATGGGCAGTCTGGTAGCCTTCGGCTCCAAGTATTTCAGCCAGCGTGATCTCCGAATCGGGAAGATGCATCGGATGGGGCACGCCGTTCTCCGGTTGGGGCAGATAACTGAAGACGCCTACCCGGGAGGGATACCGGCCAGTCAGCAAGCCCGTGCGGCTGGGAGAGCAATTTGGAGCCGCTGCATGAAGATCCGTAAAACGCATGCCCTCTTCAGCCAGCTGGTCGATATTTGGCGTTTTTGCCTGGCCACCAAAACAGCCGAAGTCTGAGTGGCCAGCATCGTCGGCAAGCATAATAATAATATTGGGGCGATCTGGAAATGCCGGGTACAGGGCAAACACAAAAGCAAGGGTCAGCGGAGAGAGTTTCATAAAGCTATATGTAGTTATTGAAGTCCTGTTTCTCTCTGAAACATAACGATCACCGCCATGGCTACTACTTCAGGCCCAAATCTCAAGGTTGAATACGGGCTAACTCGATCGTGTGCTAACCTCGAAACCTAGAAATTTCGGAAAAAATTTTGTCCATTTCTTGGTGGCAATCCCGAAAATAAGCCTTCATGACAGCCTGTCTAATTAATGTTTGCCGATAAAACAGTTATTTCTCGAACGATCGCGATCTCCCTGTTGGTGCCGATGTGCGCACTAGCTCAAGAGCCTTGCGACACGCTGGCGGGCATGGGGATCATTCATAACTCCGAGGAAGCGGGATTGGAGCAGATTAAGCTATTCGGCATGGCTCATTATCAGGTCGGCCATGTTGATGGAACCGATTCGGCAGGAAACAGCTTTTCCGATACCCACAACGAATTTCGGCGCGTCTGGCTCGGCGCCGACGCCAAATTTCTGCAAGGCTTCCTGTTCAAATCCGTCCTAAGTCTGTCACAGGGCAAGAACGCTGCCACGGGCGATCAAGACTTCGAATTCCAGCACTTTCGGAATCTCTACCTTTCTTATGATGCCAGCGTGGCGAACGCCGCGTTTTCCGACTACGATCGTTTCGAGGTTGGATACGGCCGCCGTAGTCTCAAGCTAGCCGACGAGTGGCAGCGCTCCGCAACCCTTTTCAACCCATTGGAGCGATCCCCGTTTTCCAATAAGCTCTGGCCGACCGATGAGGGCGGGTCGCACCCCGTAGGCGCCTGGTTTCGGGCTGCTAAAGGTAAGAACGACTTTCAAGTTGGCCTCTTTTCCACCACTCAAGATGACGAGTTTCCGGGCTGGGAAGATGGAACCGCTTTGTACTCCCAATGGGAACGCGACCTGACGGAAGGCTCGAATTTCGACCAAAAGAATCTCGTCCTCAGCATCTTTTCGCAAGACGCCGATTTATCCGACGATCAACTCGCTCGAGGAAACGAATGGGGAGGGTCAGCGATTCTCCAACTGCACAAGGGGCCATGGGAGATCCATAGTACAATCGGAGCGGGCCAAAATGGAGGCACATCCAATCCCGATCGCCTCGGCGGTTTCTGGGGGCTGTCAATCATGCCCATGCGATGGCTCGTTGAAGATCGGCTCAAGTTCGTTTCTCGGTATCAGCTGCAAAGCGCCGATGCTCCAGAGGGCATTCGACTGAACAGCCGATACGCCCGATCTGCCGACGCCAAAGGCGACGCCGACCTTTCTCTAACCGGAGGACGAGGAGACGAGCATCACAATTTTTATTTCGGATTGAACTACTACTTTTGCGGCGACCGCATGAAGATCGTTTCAGGCATTGAATACGATGATATCGAAACCGCAGGTGGAATCACTGTATTCAAAGGCTGGACTATCGGCTCCGCCTTCCGCATGTATTTCTAGCCACCCTCGCTTGCTAACACAACTAGCAGGCAATCCATACCAAAAAATTATCCTCATTATGTCAGCCTCCCTTCTTAAACCGAAAACTCTCGACGACCTGCAAACGCGACTTCACTGGGTCCTCCGAGTCACAGCACCCTGCTGTTTCATAGGTCACGGGGCCTGGGGTGTCATTACCAAGGAAGGTTGGCTCCCCTTCTTCCGATCCCAGGGCATCCCAGATGAAATCGCCTGGAAACTGATGCCCATCATAGGCGCTTTCGATATCATTATGGCTATCTTGCTGCTTATCAAGCCGCGACGGATCATTATCGTTTGGATGATCTTATGGGCCTTGTGGACAGCAATCCTTCGACCGATTTCCGGCGCACCAGGCATGTGGGAGTTCTGGGAGCGGGCCGGAAATTATTTACCCCCATTTATGCTCCTGTTGATGGGCGGCGCGTTCGCCATGCATTGGAAAGATTGGCTTTCTGGATACACTGAAACAAAACTCTCGGAAGACAAAATAGGAGTGATCCATTTCATTTGCCGTTTGACGATCGGCCTTCTCTTAATCGGCCACGGCGGTTTCGGGGCTTTCGTTGAGAAGGATATGCTGATAAACCACTTTGCATCCATCGGTCTTCCGGCGGATGTAGCCTTCATAAAAGCAGTCGGCTGGTTTGAGATCATTCTTGGAGTAGTCGTCTTTTTCCTCCCTCTAGTGCCGATATTGTGGTTCGTCTTCGTCTGGAAAGCGATCACCGAGTTCTTGTACGTAACAGAGGGTGGATTGATAAATATCTTCGAATTTATCGAGCGCTGGGGCGATTACGGCACCCCTATAGCCTTGATTCTTATCATTCACTACCAAGCGAGCCAACGATCCAAAGAGGTCGAACCTGCTCCAGACGGCCAAGCGGCTTGATAATTTGGGATCGGTCAAACAGATTGTCGAGTCACTAGATTTGGAGCCGCACCCGGAAGGCGGATACTTCCGACGTACCTATGCGTCGAAAACCATTGCTCCAATCGGTCCAAACCAGTCCGATCGACCCACTCTCACGTGTATCTATTATTTGTTGACTCACGATTCGCCAATTGGGCATCTCCATGTAAACCGGTCGGACATCGTCCATTTCTTTCAAGGTGGCTCTCCGATCAATTACACCCTCGTATCGCCGCAAGGAGAGCTTGAGACCGTTATTCTCGGAACGGATATTGCAGCTGGGCAAAAGCTGCAATTTACTGTCCCTGGAGGTTGGTGGAAAGCTAGCCAACTGATTAAGGGCGACTACGGATTGATCAGCGAAGCGGTCAGCCCCGGGTTCGCTTTTGAAGACATGGCCTTCGTCACCGAGGATGATATCGTATCCCGCTTCCCTGAACTGAATAATCGGCTAAATCGGTTTATACAGAAGCAATGGTAAACTGAGCGAGTGTCGATCAAGTTGCAATCCGCACTTTGGATGGTCGGGCTGACTGTCCTCAGTCAGCCGCAACGGTGCGCTCCTCCTGTTTCGGCAAACTGAGGACAGTCACCCTACCTTTCTTGCAACGATCAAACGGCAGCGTTTAGAAATTCTCTAAAGTACCATCGCAGACCAATCGCTTTGCATTGAGTCCTGCCACTCACCTACAAATGCAATTTCAGAAGACTTTTGAAATCCTCGAGCGCGGGCTTTTTCGGATTGGTCAGGTGGCAGTGGTCTTTCATCGAGTACTCCGCTAGCCGATCTAGATCGGACTCGTTGATTCCCAATTCCGACAAACGAAGAGACAGTTCCAAGTTCGTATTCAGATCTACGATATGTTCAATGAAGGCATCCGCGCAGCCTTGATCATCCATTCCTTCCACCGGAATTCCTGCCGCTTGGGCGAGCAGGCGGAATTTGGGCAGACACGACTCTCGGTTGAATTCAAGACAAGCGGGTAGCAATATCGCGTTTAACGTGCCGTGATGCCCGCCAAATAGGCCGCCGATGGCGTGCGATAGAGAATGGACAATTCCCAAACCTTTCGCGAAGCCCATTCCGCCCAGCATAGCTGCCACCATCATATCTGAGCGCGCCGCGATGTCGAAACCATTATGGCAGGCTTTGATGAGCGATGCCTGAACTCGTCTGACGCCCTCAAGAGCCAGCCCTTCCACGATGGGATTGAACTGCGGCGAAAGGTACTCCTCTATGCAGTGGGTCAAGGCATCCATACCCGTGCCCGCCGTCAAAATTCTGGGCAGCCCCACGGTCAACTCGGGATCGCTGATCGACATCGATGGAAAAAGCCGAGGCCCCACTACGGCGATTTTCGCTCCCTCAGTCGCTTCGATGAGCAAAGCTCCGCGGGCGACTTCGCTGCCTGTTCCCGCTGTAGTGGGAATGGCAATCATCTCCGGCATTGGTTCGGTCATTCGCTCCCAGCCATTCTGCCGAATTCCGTATTTGCGCAACGGACCCGGGTGACAGGCCAGCAATCGAATGCCTTTTGCCGCATCCAAAGCGCTTCCACCACCCAGCCCTACAATGCCATCAAATTCGCCCCGTCGAAATGCCTCAACTCCAGCTCGAACGTTGGATTCCGAGGGATTCGCATCCACTTGGCTAAAAACCTCCTCAACGTCCATACCCACAGCCGCCAGGATCTTATCCACAAGCCCACATTCAACGATCCCCGCATCCGTAACCAGAAGTGGCTTTGAGACGCCTAGCTCGCTCAGCGAATCTTTGAGGGACGAGACCGCGCCCGGGCCGAACTTAATCGTGCTTGGAAATGCAAATCTTTCCATTGCTCAAAACGGTATTCGCTAACCGCGTCCAACAAACGGCATTTTCGTCGTCATCACCGTCATCGAGAGGACATTGGCATCGAGCGGGAGGCTCGCCATGAAGACAACTGCATTGGCTACGTTGTCGACCGACATCGTTGGCTCCACTTTTTTGGTCAAATCAGCCTGCAATACCCCTTGCTTCATCTTCTCAGTCATGTCGGTCGTGGCATTGCCAATATCGATCTGCCCGCAAGCGATGTCATATTTGCGGCCGTCCAGCGCCGTCGACTTCGTCAATCCTGTTATCGCGTGCTTCGTCGCCGTATACGGAGCCGAATTGGGACGCGGCGTGTAGGCCGATATGGAGCCATTGTTGATGATGCGCCCACCCTGAGGATCCTGATTCTTCATTAATCTGAACGCCGCCTGGGTGCAAAGAAAGGGTCCCGTTAGATTGACATCAACTACAGCCCGCCAATCGTCTGGTTCGATATCTTCCAGCAATGCCGCCGGACCAAAGGTACCCGCATTATTAAACAGGACATCCACTCGTCCATAGGTTTCAACTGTCCGGGCGAACAGTTTTTCTACCGATTCCGCATCGGTCACATCCGTCGCTACCGCCAAGGCCCTCCCGCCTCTCTCAGAGATTTCGTTAGCCACCGCATCCAAAGTTTCCTGACGCCTACCGGCCAGGGCAACCGCATAGCCTGCTTTGGCCAATGCCAATCCTACGCTCTTCCCTATTCCAGATCCCCCTCCTGTTATAATCGCTACTTTCATGAGCCTCTCAATCCAATTGAAATGTGAATGAAGATCGAACGTCGATGCCGAGGTGAATGCAAACCTTTTGGCATGGAGTATTATGGCTCCGGGTTGAACGCGGATCGCCAAACGAAGCGCGGCAGGATTGTTATTCGCGGCTGCTTGAGGACAAGCAGCCTTACCTACAAATTCTAAACTTCTGCAACTCGCTCCCAAAGACAGGCGTATTGTTTGAGCTCTCTCAAGAATCGTCTTCTAGGCTGGGCATATCCACCGCATTGTCCCTGCGCTCATGCATATTTAACTCCATTGATTTGGGATAGCGCATGGGCAGTCTCGAAACCGCCTCCAAACGTTCGCTTTGCTCCGGGCTCAATTGAATTCGGCTGGATCCCAGATTATCGCGAAACTGCTCGATATTCCGAGCTCCGACAATAACGGAAGTGATAGCCGGCTGCTCCAAAACCCACCGCGTAGCCACTTGAGCTGGCGAACAGTCGAGCTCCCCCGCGATTTCTAATACAACATCCAAGATCTCATCTGTGTTGGGGGCGAAAAATTGCGGATTGAAAACCCATTTATCAGCGGAACGAGTTCCTTGGATGGCGCCAACCTGGCCCCGATACTTCCCGGTCAAGATTCCATTGGCGAGCGGACTCCAAACCGCTACGCCTAGACCCTTGTACTGGCAAAGGGGAACCAACTCTTCCTCGATATCGCGGGTCAGCAAATTGTATTGGGGCTGATAGCACTCGAAGCGGGCCCACCCTCGGCTAACGCTGATCCACAAGGATTCCATCAGCCTCCAAGCTTCGTAATTGCTACAGGCAATATAGCGAACCTTGCCCGAACGAACCAAGTCATTTAGAGCCTCCAACATTTCTTCCAAAGGGGTTTGTGTATCTAAATGATGGATATAGTAGAGATCAATGTAGTCGGTTTTCAAGCGCCTCAGACTGGCCTCAATAGCTTTGAAAATCCGCACTCGACTCATTCCAGAGTCATTGATTCCCGGGCCCATAGGATTGAAAAACTTGGTGGCCAGAACCGAATCCTCCCGGCGGGCACCCAAAAGCTTGCCCAGCATCTCCTCGGATTGCCCTCTACCGTAAGCGTCAGCTGTATCGATAAAATTTATACCCGAATCGAAGCTCAGCCCCAGCATGCGGTCCGCTTCCGCAACATCAGTATAGGTTCCGAAAGTCATAGTCCCAAGACTCAACTCCGAAACCTTCAATCCAGTTCGTCCCATTCGTCTGTATTTCATAGGTCTATTGTCTCTCTGCGGAAAACCGATGCTACTCAAGTTGACCCCTATACGGCGAGGAGGAAACCAATTGATTCGTTTTAAATGAACTTATTGAGCACTCTGATGACCAATTCAGCAACAAAACCGCCTACATTCAACCTCGAAGCGCCAAATTGGATGGCCTTTCCAGACTTAATCAGCCAATTTGCCATCAAAGGTACCAAACCCATATGAATACCCGTAATGCTAAACTAGTCTTGGCGGCCCTTGCTGGAATCACCAAGATGTTCGCGGAAACTAAAATAGAAGATGTCTCTGTCAGCGAATTCAAGGAGCTGATCGGTCAGGAAAACGGCATCATTCTCGATGTGCGCACGCCAGACGAGATCGCTCAAGGCCATATCGCTGGGGCCAGCATCCTGAATATATACGACGAGGACTTCGTTCGGAAACTGAATCTGATGCAAAAGGACAAACCCGTATACGTCTACTGCCGATCCGGGGGTCGCAGCTCAAGAGCCGCTCAAATCATGAGTGAGAACGGCTTTAGCGAGGTCTACAATCTCGAGGGCGGCATGGGGGCTTGGAACCGGGCCAATCTGCCCAGCGTCAAACCAGATATCTCGAGTGTCAAAAAAGCGCCTGGTATCTCTCTGACAGACTTCAAGAAGCAATTGAGAAGCCACGATCGCATACTCGTCGATTTTCAGACCGAGTGGTGCGCACCCTGCAAACAAATGGCCCCCATCATCGATGAACTGGAAGACGAGCTATCCGATCGAGCACGGATTTTGCGAATCGATATCGATGCTAGCCCTGAGCTGGCTGAAGCCTACTCAATCGAAGGGGTCCCCGTTTTCGTTCTCTTCGAAAACGGGCAGGAAACTTGGAGACATTCGGGCATAATCGCTAAAGAAGCCCTGGAATCCAAGCTGTAGGCGCCGAGGCGTTTATCGAGGCAAGCGCGTGTGCATTTGGTAGCGGGCCATCTCACTCCTTAATTGTAGCTAAGGCGGCGCAAGCCGGTCCTCCCTACCGAGAATACTGAAGCTACTTATTCTTGGGCGGGGTGATCATGATGTGGGCTCGGTGCGTGCCCGCATCCATGATCCAAGGAGCCCCGGGTCCCGCTGGAGCCGGTGGCAAGCCAGTCGTTTCTGCAGTGGCGAAAGGAATATAAAATACCCAACGGGTGAAAACGTTTTCGACCTCTTTCGTGTCTTCGTTAACCTCGCCCGTCGTTACGCTAAGCAAAGCCCGATCCGGCATCTCCAGTTTTCCCGCTTTCACTTCGTCTTCGCGGATCTGGAAGATGTCCTTGTTGTTTTTGCCTTCTTTCCGCAACGCTCGACCACGGGCCATAAATGGCTCGAGGCTCTCGTGGTAGCAGGCAACGCTGAATCCTTTACGGGCAGGATCGTCCGCTAGGCAAATCAAATCATTGCTGCCCTGTCGAAGAATGGCTAACTCGCCATCGCTGGCGTAGCCCAGCACAGTGGCGTTGTCGCGCTCGTGCTCAGGGGCTGCCAACACGGCCGTTTCAATCTGCCATTCCTTCGGCGGATAATTTTGGGCGACCAGCGATAAGCTGGCTAATAAGGGGATAATGAAGAACCAAGCTTTCATGGCTGGGATACCAATCGAACTGACCAGATAAAGCAATCAAGCGATTCAAAAATCTACACCCTGTCCAATACCTGCCGGTAGATCTCTAGATAGGAATCAACTACAGTTTCAGCCGAGAACTGCTCGCGGGCCCGCTGTTCCGCTTTTTTGCCCATACGCTCTCGAAGTTCGGCATCGTTCGCGAGAGACGCGATCGCTTTCCCAAGTCTATCGACATCTCCAAAGGGAACCAGCAATCCGGTTTCGTTGGCCTCGACCACTTCAGGTATCCCACCAACTTCGAAGGAAACACTCGGTTTTCCATGCCGCATGCCTTCGAGGATCCCAAGGCAGAAACTTTCATACTCCGACGAAAAGAGCGTGAAATCCGCAGCCGCGTAGTATTCATCTACGTCATACACGCCACTCTGAATAATCACCTTGCTTTGCAAGTCCCGCTTTTGAATTTCCGGTTCAATGCGGGCAGCATCCGCCCCGGCTAGGATCAACAGCTGGGCATCGCAATCGTCTAAGGCTCTCCTGAATCCTTCGAGCAGGAGATCGACTCGCTTAATCGAGCGCAGATTGGAAGCGTGTATGGCTAGCGGACCATTTGCGCACTTCAAGGAACCCCTCACCTCTTCTCTAGATCGGGAGATCGGTTTAGGTTCATAGAAATTCGGGATAACCGCAATCTCCCGATCCAGGGAGAAGAGGGCTTCCGTTCGCTCTTTCAAGTTTCTGGAAACGCAGGTTACCCGATCCGAAGCGTTAAGCACATGCTGGAGTAAGGGCCGATATTCTTCTTTAGCTCCCAAATAAATGATGTCCGTGCCATGGAGCGTGGTAAGTGTTGGCGGCGATGCCTTCCCAATCAGCTCCTTAGCAATCCAAGCCGCTGCCGTGTGGGGGATGGCGTAATGGGCGTGCATAATATCGATTCGATGATTCCGGCAAACCTCGGCGATTCGGGTGGCCAAAGGCAAGGTGTGGTCCGGGCTTTTAAACAAGGGAAATTCCACCGGCGTCGATTCGCAGAAATGGATGTTCGGATGGCTGCGGTCTAGACGGAAGGGCGGTTGTTCCGATATCACATACACATCGTGCCCCCGGTCGGCGAGGCGGTGGCCCAACTCTGTAGCCAATATTCCACTACCTCCTACTGTAGGATGGCAAAGTAACGCAATATTCAGTTTACCCTCCATAAGCCGGAAAACAATTATAAGCGTGGAGTTTTCGCATCAGCGACTCCGGCGATAGAACTCCACAAGAGCGGACCTTCCGAGTAAAGGCGAACAGCATATTCGACCCCGGACTGGATGCCTAATGTCCGGGCCCGCGACAACTGCAGGTCCACGTAATCCAAATTTCCCGTTTGGCTTTCATGGCAGGCCATCAGTTCTTTCCACCGTTCAGCTTGGGCTGAAACATCAACCAGGAAGGGGACCATCCCATCGCCACCTGCCGATTCGCTGGAAATATCGTAAAAGAAAAGCGCCTGAGTAGCATGCGGATCCAGCCCTTCTAGACCTGGCGTCTTGCCGTAGCGAGCCAGGCGATTCGCATCTCGAGCGATGATGCTCGTTTCTCGATGATCCGGGTGTTGGTTTAGATGTCCGGACGGAGCCAGGACGATGTCCGGTCGACATCTCCGAATGGTCTTTGATGCCATCAAGGTGATTTCCAGATCCGATCGCAGTCGGGTATCTCCGGCTGTCGAGGGGAACTGAACTTGGGCGCCGATCATTTCAGCCGCTTTCATGGCCTCCTTTTCTCGCACGGATCGGTTGCCATGGGTTCCCGCTTCTCCACGCGATAGGACAACCAAGTCGATGGCCGACCCCTTTTCTGCCGCATCGAGCAATACCGCTCCGCAGCCGAATTCGATATCATCGGGATGAGCCCCAAAAGCTAGGATTCGCTTACCAGTCATGTCGACACTCTGCATAGGCATCTCCCGAGTTTTCAATAAAATCGCGTTTCACGAACTGAATCTCTGGGGCATCCGATTGGTTCAGATACTGAATCTCGCCTTCTCCAGCAACGTAATGCGTGCAAGCGATAACGGATTGCATCCACTTGAGGCGCGTATCTCGAGCCGGGCTGATCATGCTTTTCGCAACTCCGCCTACCTCCACATCGATGTAACGCCCACCTCCTTTGAATAGTCTGTACTTACCATCGCGATACCGAGCTCTCACGATCTCTCCCTCATAGGGCGTATCCACAAAATAATCATCTATTTCAATTGCTGCCTCGCGAAACTCCGGATCGCTCGATCGCTGCAACTCCACCCCTTCAAGAAATCCCATTCTTTCGTACATCTGCAAGCAGAATTCCGCGACATTTTCGGTGTCCACCGAGGCGAAGGCCTCAACGAGCTCGCCATCCACCAAATTGGGCAAGCAGCGCTTCGTTTTGTCCTTCCAGCTAGATTTGATCGTCTTGCAGTACAAAGGTGAATACAGCTTTTGGATCTTGTTGGAAATTTCGAAATTCAATCGCTCCGTCTTGCCCGTGTGCCGATTGACCAGAGAGGAGCAGGTTTCCCGATGGTCGTGATCGCTGTCGTGCACGAAAAACACCACTCTTCCGCCGATCTCGCTCTGCAATCGTTTGGCAGTCTTGATCTTGGCAAACAGAAATCGATTTGGGAAAATCCCGCAAGGCTGCTGCCCAAAACAAATAATAGGATCCGGCACTAAACCTCCTTTTTGCCAATCACCAATTGTATTGAGTAACTGATGACGATTACTAAAGTGCAGGCTATCAGGTTATACCAAAGATATCCAATCTCCACCAACTCTGTAAAA
>Ga0181582_10002203_pt1 | contig 15423 bp, 16 predicted proteins | sample 071ome_32_FD_132438 | JGI IMG/M metagenome (GOLD analysis project Ga0181582, IMG submission 132438) | Coastal salt marsh microbial communities from the Groves Creek Marsh, Skidaway Island, Georgia - 071405AT metaG (megahit assembly) | ecosystem: Environmental > Aquatic > Marine > Intertidal...
ATCCAGCACAGAAACTGTTACCCCCTGACCAGTATAGCCGCGCGCATAGGCAGTAGACGCATGAAGACTGGCAAGACCATAATTAGCAGTATATTCAACTGTCTCCCAGATGGCGGTATCCAGATTTTCAGGAACATCGCCACCATTCCCGCCATTGCCATTATCACCGCTGCCCGAATCACCCCCAGATGACGCATTCTGGCTTGCAAGGGCGGCATTATCAGAAGAACTTTGCGCCAGCCCTGCTGTTGCGGCCGCCGCCCCTGTTGCAATCGCGGCTGTTGTTAATGGTGTCAGAAAAGATACGGACGGTGCGACCAGCCCGCTTGCGATAGATGCAGGCGGTATTGGCGGCACAGGCATAGATGGCGGGACCGGAGGCGATGGCACCTGATTAAGCTGGTCTGGTGATAGCGCAGCCCGCCAGACAAGCTGTTTAACTGTTGCATAAAGTGCCAGCCTTAGTGATTCTCTGTGAAATTGGGGGCTGGCTGAACGCTGTCGCGTGGCAGAATTAAAACCAGCTATCGCGGAATCTGAAGATAGGCCGGTATTGACAGGAAGCTGGCGTTCAAATGAAGCTGTAAGACGCAGAATTGTTGCGGCTGGCAAAGGCAAAAGAGACGTCATTGCTTGCAGAGACGAAGCAGAAATAGCTTTATCATCCGGACTGTAGAGAATCTGGCGAAGTGCCTGTTTACGCTCTGTAGGCATTGTGTCAGGCAAGGCCGCCATCAGGCTATTGGCAAGCATTTCGGCAGATTGCAATGAAAGGCGGTCTGCTGATGCCCATGCAGCTGGTCCTGCACCGACTGCCAGCCAGCATAGCATCATCAGGATAACCAGCCGCTTTAGGCATATGCCCAGCTTATGGTAAGACTGTCTATATCGGTTACAATTCTGCACGCTACCAAAACCTAAACTATGTGACCAGCCAATTGACACTGGCGGTGTAGAGCAAGTTCGTGTGTTACCAACCCTGCGCTTTGGTATAACGACTGAAAAATACAGCCCTACAGTGGGTTTTAGTAAATATTCTGAGCGAAAACCAGACTAGCTATCATCTTCACGAGTGGTCCAGTAATCCTGTCCATAATCATGCAAGATTTCTTCACCTGCCCGAATGTCTGTTTTCGCGCTAAAGGCAACAAACCGGATATCATCTTCATCAATGCTCCATTCAGCATTTGGCGTATCAGAATGATTATACAACATCCCGAATCCCATCACACATAGATAATCTGTCTCGCAATCGGGGCTGGTATAAATATAATCCTGCAGGCGGGTAACTTCGGACAGGTCATCATCATCAATCACGATATAGGGGCAACGCTCAAATACCTCTCCTTTTGAAATATCTTGAAGCGCAAACACACCCTGCCCATGTAGTGGCGAATCCTGCACAAAAATCTTTGCATTAACTATTTTCATATTCACTCTGTGGTTTGATTTACAGTTTCGGGTGTGTGACGCTCAGATTTGGTTATCTGCCCTCTCCCCAGAAACAGGAATATTCCGATTTACCAGATGATTATCCCATATTTTATCAGGCAGTCTGGCAACAAGCATCATCACAATCAAGGTCATGATAATTGCAAAAATGGTGCGTACTGCCAGCACTACCAGCAAACTAGGGCCAAGCAGCATCACAACCGCCGTATCTTCAAAAATAGAATGGAGCAGATTAATAAAACATAGCACGCCAAACACGTCTTTTTTGTTTATCGTGCCAGTGGCCACATCCCGAATCAGCAAACCGCCACCAAACCCTAACCCGAGTGTAACACCCACCACCGCAATGGTAGAGGCGCGATCACCAATGCGCATCATTTTTAAAAATGGGGACAGCATTAGCTTAATCAGCCGTTCAACCCCGATTATCCTTAAAAATTCAAGGAAAAACAGAAGCACAATGATGACTAGCTGAACAAAAATCAGCCCTTTTATTTGGCTTATCACCCAGCCTGTTAAGCTGGTATCAGTTGAGAATTCTGGCAAATTTGGTACGGCAGGCGCGGATAGCCAGCCTGTCGCCTGACAAAATTGATGCAATAATATGCCCATCATAAAGCCTGCACCAATGCGCAAACCGATGGTGGCCCGTAATCTGACCGCTGCTTTTCTGGAAATCAGTGCTTCGACAGGAAGCGAATGGGTAAACAGCATAAAGCTAGCAAGAACAGACATTTGTGCCACAGACAAGCTAGATAGCTCAGGCAGGCTAGAGGCCACTATTAATCCTGCATAAGGGTTGGTCAGCATATTTGTTGTTAGCACAACCGCCATTTCAGACGGCAGGCCAAGCACGCCCATCACAGGGCTGAGAATCTGGTTTAATAGTTCAACAACGCCAATTTCCTGAAGTAATTTCACCACAATCAGCGTAGGAATCATAATTTTGAACAATGTAATAGAGACATTGATGATATCTGCTATTACTTTTTTGACTGGAAACATGACCTTGCCTTGCGCTGTTTGCGTTTTTTTCTCTGCGAAGTTGATTTTTGAGAAACAAATGGGAGGTTTTCGCCCTTCTATTTACAAAAATCAATATAATTTCTTGCTCGTCTGTAAAATCTACACTACCTTTATCACTACGAAACATCATGTTTTTTTGGAGGAAATAATGACAAAGATGAATCGCCGCTCTTTCGTAAAAGGAGCAGCTATCGGTGCGGCGGCTGCACCACTGGCAACGCCAGCACTAGCACAAGAGCGCATTGAAATGGCTATTGTGGCTACTTGGGGTCGTGACTTCCCTGGTCTTGGAACTGGCGCACAGCGCTATGCCCAGACTATTCAGGATCTGTCAGGTGGACGCATTCAGGTTAGCTATTATGCGGCTGGTGAACGTGTTGGCGCATTTGATAGCTTTGATGAAGTTGCTTCTGGCAATGCGCAGGGCTACCACGCAGCTGACTATTACTGGAAAGGCAGACATCCTGGTTATGGCTATTTCACAGCTGTGCCATTTGGTCTTACCTACACAGAAATGAACGCTTGGATTCGCTATGGTGGCGGACAGGAGCTATGGGATGAGCTAGCAGGTGAATTTGGCCTGAAAGCAATCATGGCTGGTTCAACAGGCTGTCAGGCCGGTGGCTGGTTCAACAAAGAAATCAACTCAGCTGATGATTTCAATGGTTTGAAAATGCGTATTCCTGGTCTAGGTGGTGACGTTATTGGTAAGCTTGGTGGCTCTCCTGTAACTGTTCCTGGTGGCCAGATTTATGAAAACCTGGTTTCAGGCGCGATTGACGCTACTGAATGGGTGGGTGCATGGAACGATGAAATCATGAAGTTCTATGAAGCAGCAAAATATTACTACACTGCTGGTATGCACGAGCCTGGTTCAATGATTGCAGCTGGTTTCAATGCTAAATTCTGGGCTGATCTGTCAGACACAGACAAGACCATTATTACAGCGGCTGCGACTCAGGAAAACGAAATGATGATGTCAGAATATAATGGTAAGTCAGGTGCTGCTCTTCAGCGTCTTAAGACTGATCATGGTGTTCAGATTCGTTCATTCAATGAAGATGTTTGGGATGCGTTGGCTGAAGCTGCTGAGGAAGTGTTTGAAGAAGCACGTGCTCATTCAGACCTGGCTAACAGAATTCACGAAAGCTGCATGAAAGCCCGTTCTGAGATCGGTGGCTGGATTGGTACTTCTGAAGGCGGCTATCTAAGCCAGCGTAACAGAATTTACAATGTGTAAGCTGAGGTCTCCTCAATCATACTGACTTTATGTAATTGCAGAGCCATTCTCTATGGCTCTGCAATTCTTTTTTGTAAGTGAGCAACATCATGACATCGTCTCAAAATCCTGTTTTCACCTGCTTGCACTACATCGCTGTTGCCGGAGCGCTTTTGGCATCTGTGTTTGTGGTCAATAATTTTTTAACATATGTTTTCGAAACGCCGGGCCTGTTTGGCACAATGGCAAGCATTGGGCTGCCACTTGGTGAGGCGTCAGCCGACTATAGCGCTGGAAAACTGGCATTTGGCTGGCTTCAGTCACTTAGCTTTTTGGTTGCTCTGATTTACCCTGTCATGTTGCTTCGGCAATATGATATTGGTCGTGATATTAAAATACTCGATGGTGGTGCCAGCTTTATTGTGGCAAGCGCGTTCTGGTCGGTGATGTTAATTGGTATCGTAGATGCCGCTATTTCATTTGTCCGTATCGAAGGGCTTCTTCCTGCCATTGTTGGAGATGATCTGGCGCTATCGCTTGGCAAGCCGGCATTCAGAGGCGTCTATGTTCATATCCCGTTACTGGCACTTGGCTTTATCATTGCTGCCTTCCGCAAGGGAATTGATTTTATCTGGCTTGCCGCATTGATTGTTTTCGGCGAGTTGTTGATTGTGATCACCCGCTTTATTTTCTCGTATGAGCAGGCATTTATGGGAGATCTGGTGCGGTTCTGGTATGCGTCTTTATTCCTGTTTGCGTCAGCCTATACCCTTATTCATGATGGGCATGTGCGTGTTGACGTGCTCTATGCAGGCTTTTCAGAAAAAGCCCAAAACAGAACAAACATGATAGGTTCTATTCTGCTTGGTCTGCCATTATGCTGGATTGTCCTGTTTAGAGGTTTATGGAGTGAGTCATCACCATTTAATTTGGCGTTGCTTAATTTTGAAGTGACCCAGCAGGGCTTTGGCATGTATGTCAAATATTTGATGTCAGGCTTTCTTGTTATTTTTGCGTTATCCATGATTTTCCAGTTTTCAAGCTTCATTTTATCTGAAATGAATAAGCTTGTTTCTGAAAAATCAGCTTAAATCGCCGCTTTTCTAGCGGCAGAGGTTCGTTCAGCTATGGAATTATATTTTCTTTTTCTTCTGTTTGTTGTGATGATGGCAGCTCTGGGGTTTGGTTTTCCTGTTGCCTTTGCGCTTCCGGGATCTGCTATCCTGACCATCGGTCTTGCATCTCTTGCAGGCTGGTTAATCGCAGGTGATGTAAAAATGTTTTTTGCCCAAGACGGGCCAGTTGAATGGCTTTCTGCTGGGGTAATGAATTTCCGCGCCATCTATTACGATTTTGAACGCGACACGTTGATAGCTATCCCGCTATTTATTTTTATGGGCATTATGCTTCAGCGTTCTCGCATTGCAGAAGATTTGCTGATGACAATGGCCGGTCTTTTTGGGCCAGTGCCTGGCGGGCTAGGTATTTCAGTTGTGTTTGTTGGCGCTTTGCTAGCGGCGACTACAGGTATTGTTGGTGCCACAGTGGTGGCAATGGGGCTGATTTCTCTGCCCTCAATGATGCGGAATAATTACTCGCCGTCTCTAGCTTCTGGAACAATTTGCGCCTCTGGTACGTTAGGGCAGATCATTCCGCCTTCGATTGTGCTTATTATTCTGGCTGACCAGCTTGGTTCGGCATCTGATCAGGCATCGGCGATGCGCCAGTCACTCTATCGCGAGGCAACTGGTGAATTTTCAATGCCATCTGCTCTTGATGTAACCTCAACTTCTGCCGGTGATATGTTCTTGGGTGCTTTTTTGCCAGGCATGGTGCTGGTTGGTGTGTATTTCGCCTATATTCTAATTACCGCCTTGATCAAGCCAACGATGGCACCTGCAGTGCCTAATCCTGATGGATTTACGCGGGCATTTCTTGGCCGTGTGATGTTTTCACTAGTGCCACCTCTGGTGCTCATCTTTCTGGTTCTTGGTTCGATCATTATGGGTATTGCGACTGTTAATCAGGCTGGTGCTATCGGTGCGGTTGGCGCAACGATTATGGCTGGATATAAATTACGTGAAGGCCATAAGAATGCGCTATATCCTGCCATCATGGCATTTGGGTCTGTTGTTGCTATCTATATTCTGCTCAGCCTGTTTGACCTGAACGTCAAAAATCTTGCTGTCACGCAGGCTTATGTGCCTGTATTTGTAGCGGTGATTGCCTCAATTGCCTTAATCATTGCGATAGGCTGGTCTACATGGCGTACATTAAAGCTCGAAAACACGCTGAATGAGGTGATGATTGAAACCGCAAAGACGACATCAATGGTCTTTATCATCTTGCTAGGTGCTACGATGTTGACGGCCGCATTCAGAGGGTTTGGCGGTGAAGAATATGTGCGTGATTTTCTGCAAGGGCTTCCGGGCGGCTTCTGGTCTCAGTTTATTGTGGTCATGGCAGTTATCTTTATTCTGGGGTTCTTTCTAGACTTTATTGAAATTGCAGTGGTTGTAGTGCCGATTGTTGCCCCTATTCTGCTTGCAGATCCTAGTGCAAATATCACCGCCGTCTGGCTAGGTGTGATGATTGGTGTGAATATCCAGACAAGCTTCTTGACGCCGCCTTTTGGTTTTGCCCTGTTCTATCTCAGAGGGGTCGCATCAAAGGCGATTTCAACCATCTCAATTTATCGGGGGGTCGTGCCGTTTATTATTCTTCAGCTCATCGCCCTTGCGATTGTAGGTGCAGCCCCGCCATTGGTGAACTATTTGCCAAACCGGTTTTATCTATCTTCATTCAACGCACCGCCGCCGCAAAATCCGCGTCTGCAGCAATGTGTTGAAGAATATCTGGCTGATGCGCTTGTCCAGAACGAGCAATCAATCACGCAATCCATCGCTATGCTTGGTGCGTTAAATACAGATGCTTTGCCAAAGAATATTGCGAGCAAAATATCTGATGCAGAAAAAAATGCAGGCGCAGTTCTTGGCCATCTGGCTGAGGTCAAAGAAGCTGATCTGGTGTTGGCTGATGCTACGTTGACCTATGCGTCATTCCATTCAGATGTGCGTGCTATTGAACGTGACATTCGTAAGCTTGAAACAAAAATCAAGCGGATGAAACGTGAAGCTTTGGCGGCCAGAAATGAGGAAGATAAACAGCATATCACCCAAGAGATTGAAGAATCGCTGGCTGAACAGCAGGCGCTAAAAGATTCAATCCCTGCTGAATGGGAAGCTGCGGCCAAAGAATATCAGGCTAAACAAAAGGTGGTTAATACCGCAAACCGGAAATATCGTCGGGCAATGGATGATAGCTTTACCAATATTGATGAAGTTATCAGCCTTATCAAGGCAACTGACGAGCTAACCGAATATCAGCCGCGTCTTGACCAGCATATTGCTTCATTCTCATCAATGAATAATAAGCAAAAGCAGGCTGCAATTAAGGAAGTCGAAAAGGAAATTGGCGCCATTACTGGCGGCAATGATATTAAATCACTTCTGTCGAAAGCCCGCCGTGCCTATAAAAAAGATGATGTTGCATCGGCAGATGGATATCTGGAAGAGGCCAGAAGCCAGATGACCGAAGAGCTGGCATGGCGCGCCAATGCGGTGGTCTCTGTCCTGCCTGTTCTTGAAGAGTATCAGGCACAAACAGCAGATACCATTGGGCTTCGTGGTCAGGACAGATTGCCATCCTTCTTGGTGCCGCAAATCTCTTCTTGCCGGTCTCAACATAAGGATATCTCATTGCAATTCTGATATTGCTGAAATTGGTATCATCTGAGAAAGCCTGCATCATTTTATGCAGGCTTTCTTTTATGTCTGGCTAGCGTTAAGCTAGTGACGAACCACAAAAGCTATAAGGATATTGTTATGAGCAAAGCCTATTTTATTTCCACCTATCACGAAGTTTATGATGAAAGCAAACTGGCAGCCTATGCAGAGCTAGCGGCCCCTGCATTGATTGCGCATGGCGGCAGGATATTAGCGCGCGGCATTGCAAATGATGCCAAAGAGCATGGTAAAAAAATGCGCACTGTATTGCTGGAATTTGATTCTGTTGAGGCCGCACAAAAGGCGTATGAAAGCGATGCCTATAAAGCGGCACTTGATGCGCTTGGTGATGGCGTAAAACGTGACATCCGAATAATTGAAGGTGTCTAATCTAGCCCTATGATAGGACAAGCTAGAGCGAGTTCAAGGGGGAAAGGATATGCCTGCCCCCTATTTTTTTACCAGCTTAAAATTCGTACAGCATAGATAATCTGTTGCCACTAATTTGAATCTCGCTTTTGACCAGATAGCGCTCAAATCTTAGGCTGAAACCTTTTGTTATTCGATGCTGAACCCCTAAATTCAGGCCAGGTACAAGCCAGAAATCTTTTACATTAATCACGCTACTTGAATAGGAAACATCCGAAAAACTTCACCCTACCAGCGCTTCTGTATCCATCAGCTGCTCAGATATTGGCGCTTTGGCAACAACAGAAAAACTGTCAACAGTGGTATCAATAGAAAAGCTATTCATGTTTGGCAGGTGATGGTCTGTGCTTATTTCCATCATTCTGTTATATTCTGCCGCAAAATTATCCGATAGCGGTATGCCAATCCCAATGTGATACATTGATGTACTTTCAGACGAAATATCTAATGTGTTTGGGTCAACAACGGTATTGCCAACACCTCCAAGCATAAAGAAATTCTGGCCATTTTTGGAAAATGCCGGCGAGGCTGAAAACATGACTGCTATGATGCCTAAGATTGATATACAAGGCTGACAGTATCTAGCAACCCAAGATGTGAGCATATTAAACACGGAATATCCCCATTATTGCAATTACGGAAGTGCCTAACATATCACCCATTAAATTAATTTTTAGTTAATATAGTGACTAAAACGTGTAAATTTTTGATGATTTTGCAAATTTTCTTGCCCTAATTTGCCTATTTCAGATTAAAATTTGGGCAGAGGCTGTTTTATTCCTGTTTAGACATGGCGGTGATACATATTTAATAAAATGGTGATATTTGGGCTATCATGAACCGCGTTGCTCACGCTAAGCTATGGTGGTGGAAATCATACAGTTTTGCGGAGAACACCATATGTCCCTTTATAGCCAGCTTTTACAACGCCAAGAACAGAACAACCCCATTAAAATTGGCATGGTCGGGGCAGGCAAATTTGGCTCTATGTTTTTATCTCAGGCGCGCACACTGGCTGGGGTTCAGATTGTTGGAATAGTTGATTTGAAACCGGACGTCGCGCGCTCCAATCTTGAATATGTTGGCTGGCCATCAGAGGCATTAGATGCAAACTCTGTCGAGGATGCGGTAAAATCAAAGAAAATCTATATCTGCGAAGATATCGAACAGCTTGCCGCCTCTCCTCATATTGACATTATGGTCGAAGCTACAGGCGATCCTATCGCTGCCGTAAACCACATTATCACCAGCTTTGCCAATAACAAACATGTGATCAATGTAACTGTAGAAGCAGATGCTTTTTGTGGTGCAGGTCTGGCAAAAAGGGCGCGTGAAGCGGGGGTTTTATATTCACTTGCCTATGGCGACCAGCCTGCGCTGACCGCAGAGCTTGTTGACTGGGCACGTTGTTGCGGTTTTCCGGTGATGGCGGCTGGCAGAGGCCATATCTGGCAACCACATTTCCGGCTTTCAACACCTGAGACTGTCTGGGATTACTGGGGGCTGACGAAAGAACAGGCCGAACGCGGCAGGCTTAACCCGAAAATGTTCAATGCTTTTCTGGATGGCTCAAAGCCTGCAATTGAATCAGCGGCGATTGCCAATGCGTGCGGGCTACAGGTCCCAGAAAACGGATTATCCTTTCCGGCAGGTGATGTAGATGATATTCCAACTTTGATGCGCCCTATCTCAGAGGGCGGCACGCTGGAACAATCTGGCATGGTAGAGGTAATTTCATCTCTGCGCGAAGATGGCAGCCACGTAGGATATGATATCCGCAAAGGTGTCTGGGTTTGTATCGAAGCTGATTCAGACTATATCAAAAACTGTTTTGAAGAATATAAGGTGGTAACAGATGATTCTGGCCGTTATTGCGCTTTGTATAAACGCTGGCATCTTATCGGGCTGGAGCTTGGCATGTCAGTGGCCACGCTGGGGCTCAGAGGTGAGAGTACAGGCACACCCTCTGCTTTTATCGGAGATGTTGCCTGCGCCGCAAAGGCTGGATTAAAGGCTGGTGCCTATCTTGATGGCGAAGGTGGCGCAACAGTATATGGCGCATTGCGCCCTGCTACAATATCAACGGCGCAGAATTATCTGCCATTGGGTCTGTGTAATGGCGCTAGATTGAAACGGGATGTCGAAGTTGACGAGCTAATTAAATGGGATGATGTTGATATTGATAGCTCTGCTTTGGCGTTCACACTGCGAAATGAAACTATCAGCTTGATAGTATGATGCCTGCTTATGCCTGAAATAGGCGGCGCGGCTTGATGATAACAGTATGAAATGCTAATAATAGACGATAAGAAAAGTAGCTAGTTCAGGTCTTGAGGTCGGTCATCATGGTCAGAAAAATGTCAAAACCATTCATTCTGTTTTTAGGGATATTTTGTCTAGCGTCTACTAGCGTACTTGCTGCCACAGAAATAAAATGCAAAATCAAGGGCTTGGGAATCAGAAACTTCAAGCTTGAAGGATTTTTTGTGCAAGAAGTTTTCGTCCGTAAAAATAATAAAGACTGGCAATTATGGTGTCCTACCAATGAAGAGCAGACATTCAGGATGGGTAATAAAGAAGCATTCTGTCAGGTCGCCAAATATCCTCATCGCGGCATGCTGATCTGGGGTGACACCGTTATTGATTTCAAAGAACCTAGCTGGAAGATGAGATATCGCTATGCAAAGCCTGGTCAGGAATATGTAGATTCACAGCCAAATGGCCGGGAAGTTGGCACCTGTCAGTTCTGGGATAATTAACCTGCCGACCATCACGCATGGCGATTGCCGTCTAATGGCTATGGGCGTGATTTTCTGAGTTATTATGCCGATGGCCCATCGCCATCATGCTTTTTAGTACAGGTACAGAAAGTTTGCGTTTGCCTGCCTGTTCAAATACCAGCACGATATCAAAGATTTTGCCTTCTACCAGCTTTTCTTTTAGTCCGATAAACATCAAATGAGCCGCCCCTGTGGGGAGTAACCTTGCCTGACCGCCCGGCTTAATCTCAATACCATGTTCGGATGGTCGCATTTTCATGATGTCGCCTTGCAGGAACATTTCATGAATTTCAGATTTGCTGGCGAAATCCGCTTCTACCGCAATGAGACGATCTGCAGAATTACCATGATTGATGATGGTCATATATCCTGCAGACACCTGAGCATTAGGAGGGGTTTCTCTGATCCACGCATCAGCAATCATCAGGCTATCTGATGCAATGGCAGATGACAAGCACACCAGGCACAGCCCAAACCATAGCATCACAATATGGATAGCGCGCAACGCCAGAGAGATGCTCATCATGCTAATATTTCGAAAATACATCTAGCTGGCTAGCATCAAACCATTGAGAAAACTACAGCTTCTACCTGTTCTGCAACAATGAACAGACCCATTCCGGCAACCATTGCGCCTGCTAGCCTCACCTGAACAGCATCTGAATTGCGCGCGAATAATATCCGGCTGGCAAATAGGCCTGCTGCGCTTGCAATCGCGAACTGAATAGCGGCAAACCCGACCAGATAGGCCATAATAGGTGTTGTTTCTGCGCCAATCACAGTAGCCCCATAGGCATAGCCATGAAACAGACCAGCAGCACCTGCCGCGCTAATCGCTGGCACCAATGCAACCAGACGGCCACGCGCAACCAGCAATCCTGCACCTAGCACAGAAAGCGCGATCATAAATTCGGCAAACGGGAGTGAAAATGATGTCACGGCAAGCAAGGTACCTGCAATGGTCGCCACAACAAACCCAAGCGGAAGTAAAAACCGGTTTTTATGAAATGCCGCCAGAAGTCCAATCGCAATAATAAAACCAAGATGGTCAAGGCCAATCACAGGATGACCAATTCCGGAGAGAAATCCCTGCATCATAGTCTGTGGGGTCATACCACCTAGTGGATGATGCGCAAATGCTAGTTGTGGCAGAATAGTCACCAATGCGGTAATGCTAGCACCGAGTGTTATGCGTCTTAACATCATGAGAAATCCCCCTATCAATTGCAATTCTCTTGTAAAAAGATATGACCCTATCATTACACTGCTGGCTTGATTGCGACAAGTACTGTCATATGACGAACATGCATTTATTTTCAAAAATCATACTGTGCCTGCAACCAGCCTGCTTTGCTATTCCTTTTTTCCTGATTTACGTCGGCTACCAGAGGAAGCTCTATGCACCAGCCCCATCACCAGCAAAATACAAAACGCATATACCAAAACAGATAGCGGCGAGCCCAACATTGCTTCATGAAGCTGGTCACCAGCACAGATAAATGATTTTTTGAATTCGGATGCAGTTTGTGATGCCATCACCGCATCACAGCTATTGCCTGTATTCATTCCCTATCTCCCTAGCCACCTTCATAGTGTGAAAGCTAATCTGTTTGTTTGCAATCTGAAATTATCCAACTGGCGTAAACAAATATGCCCCTCGTGAAGGGATTTGACAGCGATATCCAGCCAGTTTCGAAGGCGTATTTTTATGCAGAATAGATTATCAGAAGCCGAAATTAGCGAGATTATCGAGATGGCACTAAGCGACCATACCGCTTTTTCACATATCAAACAGCTTTACGGCCTTGAAGATAAGCAAGTCAAAGCCCTTATGCGCGAGAATTTAAAACCGGCAAGCTATCGGGCATGGCGAAAGCGGGTGCATGATTTTGGCACTAGACGCCAGCATTATAAATAAAAACAGCTATTCTGTTTTGGGCGCGCCATCTGTCTGGTTACCTGAAATCTGCTGATGATTTTCAGATGAAGAGTTGGCCACCAGCATATCAAGCTTTTGTTCTATCGCCCCTAACCGTCTGGCAAGCATCAAAAATATCAGCACGAATCCTAACAACGCAGTAGTTGCAGGCAAGGACGCCACCAGCCCGCCAAGCACAATATGACCTGTAAAATTCAAACCAATTAGCTGTGGCAATACCAGATATAAACACAATGCTAGCCAGAAAATAGCTAACAATGACAGAAAAATTGCACTAACACGCATATCAGCTCCCAATCTGTTCAATCTTGTTATCTCAAGCATAAAACTGGAGGCATTAATATTTGAGTTCAAGCCATGAAATCACCTGCACCTATCGCCTATCAGGGTTCAGGATGCGTATCTTTTAAGCTCGTTCGCGATAATGGCGGTGATCACATCGCAATCTTCCAGCCCGAAAGTAAGCGGAACACGCATATCAACTGTTTTTGATAGGGCCGCGCGGGTAGCAGGCAAATCTGGCATTTCCTTTATATAGTGCCAGCTATCATATCTGCTGGTAAAGGCATGAGGTGCATCTGCCCCGAACCATTTTAATTCCACCCCTCTATTGGCACAGCCTGCCAGAAATTCGGGAATGGCCCCGCCGGAAAGTGCATCTACACGGAACTGGATTGACGAGCCGACGTAAAATTCGGCCTGACTTCGTTTTGGAATTGTGATGCCGTCAATCTTGGCAAGCCGAACAAACAGCCTGTCATAAAGCTGATTCCAGCGTTCAATATTGGCTTCCAGATGTGGCAGTTGCGCGCGGATAAGCGCAGCTCTGAGATTATCCATCCGGCAGGAAAAATTCGCCACCTCAAGCCTGACCCTGTCAAATACCTGTTTTGGCGGCAATGTGCCGTGACGTTCATATAGCATGTAAGAACCAGAATGGATAATCGCGCGGGCGGCCATCTCGTCATCATCTGTGGTCAGAAACCCGCCCTCGCCCGAATTCATATGTTTGTAGGTCTGCGTTGAAAACGCGGCTACATCGCCAAAATTACCAGATTTGATGCCATTCCATTTTGCCCCCATCGTATGGGCGCAATCTTCGACAATCTTCAACCCATATGTCTGAGCAATCTGCCCTAGCGCGTCCATATCGGCAATATGACCCCGCATATGCGACAGCAATAGCACCTTCGCACCAGAGCGTTTTGCCATCTCATCCAGATGGGACAGGTCAATATGATAATTCTGGTCAATTTCAACCAGCACAGCTTCAGCACCAATGCTATGGATAGCGCCCGGCACAGGTGCCAGCGTATAGGCATTTGCCAGCACCTTATCGCCTGCATTCACCCCGCAGACGCGCAGGCCAAGCTGGATAGCCTGACCGCCAGACGCAGTTGCGATACAATATCTCACCCCCTGATAGGCGGCATATTCCTGTTCCAGCAATGATGCTTCTGCAATCTCGCCTGCCGCTACATTATAGCGATGAAGCCTGCCTGAGCGCAAAATTTCTATCGCTCGTTCTATCCCCTCTTCAGGGATCGCTTCCTGCTGGGTAAAGGGTTTGGTGAACTGTTCAATCATATCTTCCCCTGAAATAACTGCCTATCCCTGTTGAGCTGTAACTGGCACACCCTGCGTCAGACTAGCCAGACTCTATATCTAACATAGGCGCCAGCCAATGCCATCATATCTATAAAATATTTTGCGGCCTGCCAGCCACAAATTTATCAATATTATCCATCACCTGAAGCCATAAGGCCTGCATCGCCTGATGAGATGCCCATGCAATATGCGGGGTGACCAGCAGATTAGGTCTGTGTAGATTCTGCATGATAATATGGTTATCTGATGGCGGTTCCTGTGTTAGCACATCAAGTGCCGCCCCTGATACCTGCCCGCTATCTAGCGCATCTATCAGATCAGCTTCATTAACTAGCCCACCACGCGAGCTATTGATAATAAGCGGCATTTTTTGCATCAAGCCAAATTCAGGCGCGGCAATCAGATTGGCAGTATCGGGGGTAAGCGGACAATGCAAAGTAATAATATCAGAACGTGCCAGCACCTCATCAAAGGCTGTTTTGCCTGCTGTAATCTGTGACGCGCCTTTGCGTTCTGAGACCAGCACCTTCATGCCAAGTGCTGTTGCAATGCGTGCTACCTCGCTTCCGATAACACCCGAGCCAATAATCCCAAGCGTACTGCCATGCAGATCAGATACAGGGTGGGTGAAAAAACAAAATTGCCTGCTTTTCTGCCAGAGCCCCTGACGAATATCATGATGATAGCCCATCAAAGATCGTCTTAACGCAAATATCAGCGCAATGGTATGTTCCGGCACGGTATGTTTTGCATAGCCTCTGGCATTTGATACCACCACAGCGTGATCATGACAGGCCTGAATATCTATCTTGTCAAAGCCGGTGGCCGTAACGGCGATATAGTTTAATTTTGGCAGCGCTTCAAGATGGGTGCGGGTAATCTGAACCTTGTTCAGCACCACAATATCTGCATCACGAAGGCGCGGGATAACCAGCTCGTCTGGCGTATCATCATAGCTGGTCCAGATATGGTCTGTATCTGGCTTGATAAAATCAATCTTGGGGCTAATGCTTTCCTTGTCCAGATGAACAATCTGCAGCCTGTCAGTGTTTGTCATACTACCTCTCTTATTATTGGCATATGCAAATTCAGGCTAGCATAGCACAGGCGCGAAAATATCTAGCAGGCGACAATTTTTTCGCCCCTCTGCCATCTGTCCGGCTTTAGCATTTGACCAGCCCCCTG
>Ga0181582_10002211_pt1 | contig 15402 bp, 10 predicted proteins | sample 071ome_32_FD_132438 | JGI IMG/M metagenome (GOLD analysis project Ga0181582, IMG submission 132438) | Coastal salt marsh microbial communities from the Groves Creek Marsh, Skidaway Island, Georgia - 071405AT metaG (megahit assembly) | ecosystem: Environmental > Aquatic > Marine > Intertidal...
GAATCCGTCGATGCCGTCACCGCACGAGCGTGCACACCGCGCGTTCGCGCGCTCACAACGTACGTCCATCATCACTCTGCACGATGTGCGCGCCACCGAACAACGCTCGAAGCAATTCCATCGCGCTCGCCGCCGGTCCCGCGCGCCGCCCGACCGCGCCCGCGTCGCCCATCATTCCACCTCGACGCAGCGCCGTCGCCGCCTCATCGCTCAGCGCGTCGTCACCGAGCGATGTTCCGATCATATCCGCGTACGCCGCGTCCGCCTGCGCGTCGGCGTCGAGACCCAGACCCGCGCCCGGGGAAAATTGTTTCGACGATGAATCATTCGCGTGTTTCAACGCGCGTCGCAGTCGCGATGCGTCGCTGTCGTCCGCCTCCGACGCCCGCGTCGACGCGCGTGCGCGTCCACGCGATCGTCCACGCGTTCGGACGCGAATAACGCGCACACGGAGCGACGAAAACGACGAACACGTCGACCCGAGCGTCATCGTGTGTCGACGGACATGCATTCGCACCGCGCGCTCGACGACGACGCGACGCGACGTCTCGCGGACGCGCGACGCGGGGCGTCGGTCGTCGCGGACGCGCGTCGACGCGCCAAGGCGCGCGGTGCGAGCGTGGGACGACGGAAACGGAGCGCGGATGATCTCGCGCGCGCGGGGAGCGGGGCGTCGCGCGCGAGAGCGACGCGTGGGTACGGAAGCGACGACGAGGACGCGCGGCGAGGCGTGGGTGCGATCGTGCGCGCGCGTGTAGATGGAACGGCGCGGGATGGGACGATGGAGGACGTGGCGCGTCGGGACGCGTTGGAGCGACGGTTGGCGAAGATGCGCGCGCTGCCGAAGACGTCGAGGTACGCGAGGCGACAGTGTGAGTTGATGGAGAAGGCGTTGGAGATATTGCTTCGAGTGAAGGCGCGGGGGGGGGGGCGGACGACGGAGGAGGAGGATGAACTCGCGGGATTGTTGCGGGCGGTGAAGCTGTGACGCGGCGGAGGGGACGAGGACGAGGACGAGGACGACGCGCGGGCGGGACGATGGACGACGGATCGAGCGGGACGGTGGGACGATGTCGCGTCGCGTCGTGCGCGTGCGCGTGCGGTCGCGGAATCGTTCGTGGGGTGGGTGAAAGAATGTTGGCATACAAAGGCGCGCCGCGCGTCTCAGGTTTCGTAGAGGCGACGCGCGTCGCGGAGTATTCGCTTTTTGCGAATCCGGAACGCGATCGCGGTGCGCGCGTTGCCGGTGGCGGATTTGAGCGCCTCCTCGTCCTGTTCGATCGTGGTCGGATACTCCGCCAAGCGCGCCTCGACCGCGGCGCGAATGGCGTCCGCGGCGCGGCGCTCGGGCGCGCCGCCGCCGAGTTTGAACCCATCCGCGCCCTTCGCCGCGGCGAACTCCTCGGGCGTCGCGAGCACGGCGCGGAGCGCCCACAATAATTTATCCTCCGCGGTACCGTCGGAGATGAAATTGCCGTTCCAGAGCGCCTGGTCGAGTTCTGGATGCGTGCTCTTGAGCGTCGCGAGTCGCTTGGGATCGGCGCCGAGCGCGCGCTTGAGCGGATCGTGATTCGCTTGTAAGTACGAAATGAATCCCTCGAAGCGATAGACGTCCGCGACGTTATCCGTCTCGACGAATCCGTAGCGCGTGATCAGCTCGTCGTTGTTCAACACGCCGTACGAGATGAAGACCTCTTCGCCCGCCTCGTAATCTCGCGGCGAACGCAAAACAAACGAGCCGCCGCTGAATTCGAATTCCGTCTTGAGCATCGTCTTATGATTGATGGCATCGATCAGCGGCATCAACACGTACGCAGTCTTGCTATCACGATCGCTGTTTCCCGTGCTGTCGAAGACGACGAGAGCGAGCACGGCGAAAACCGCCAACCATCGACCCTCCACGGACGGCGCCGTCAAAAATGTCGCGAAGCACATCCCGACAGCCAAGGAGCGCGGAAGTAACTTGGCTCGCAATTTCGCCTCATCCACCATCCTTCCGCTGAACACTCTCGATCGCACGGTATCCAGCGCCCAAATGATTTCCGCATCCGTCATCGCCGCCAGCGCCCCGCCCGGCGTCGCGTTCTTCCTCACCAACCTAATCGCCTCCTCGTTCTCCTCCCTCTGCTCTCGCGCCATCTTCGCCCCGAGCGGATACTGCAACGCCCGCACCTCCTCGTCCGAATACGACCCAATCAAATTATACCGCTCCGGAAGCTGTCGCGCGTACGCCGCGTACGCGCTCGCCTCTCCGAGCGACCGTTCCCGCAGCAACACCAACGCCAATCGAAGCGCCCATCGCGCGTCACCCACCGCATCCCACAGCGCGTCGGTGACGAATTCACCGAGCGGGTTCGCGTCGCCCTCCAGGACGCACAGCGCCGACGCGCGCGGGAGCGTCACCAGCGCGTCATCCGCGCGAATCTTTCGCGTCGCCACCGCGCCTCGGTGCGTCTCCGCGGCGTCGGCAGATCCGGTGACGTAGGTGACGCGAAGACTGTCACCGCGGATGTCTCGCTCGCGGAGCCAGGCGGCGTAGGCGGCGTCCGCGTCCGCGGTGGATGCGATGGGGCTGAGACGAGCGGGCGGCGGTCTCGCGCGCGCGCGGGCGGTGTGAGCGCCGCGCGGGCGACGCGCGCGCGCTGGGACGTGATGGGATGATGTGTGCGTCGACGCGGCGCGCATGATCGCTCGCGCGTGGACGAGCGGACGCGCGTGGACGTCTGCGGCGCGCGCGGGCGAGACGCGGGGCGAGCGACGGGCGCGACGCGGAGCGGTGACGATCGAGGGCGAATGGAACGGACGTGGGGTGATGACGTCGTATCATTTCCAAATTTTCACGCTCATGTCGCGACTGGCGGAGATGAGCATCTTTCCGGAGGCGCCGGATATCGTCGCGAGCGCCACGACGGCGTCGCGGTGGCAATCGTGACGTTCGTAGGTGGTTCCGGGAGCGGTGTTCTTGCGCGCGCTCTCGGGAACGGGTGTGGGGTACTCTTGCTGAATCACCACTCCACTCACCGACTGCTCCGAGAACTTTGGCCGCGGTCCGGAGATGTTACCCGAGACGACGCGCGATTTCGTCGCGTCGCCGGGCTGCCAGACGCGAATGCACGTATCCGTGCTCCCAGAGACGATGGCTCCGCTCGGAAGCGCGAGAAGCGCTCGAACCCCGGGCGGTCTCGAAGACTGCGCGATCAGTTCGTCCGCGCGCAGGTCGTCGTTGAAGTGACCGTACGCGGTGTTCGCCAGGGTGGAGGAGTGGATGTGCGCGCTCTGCGATCTGGGCACAATGCGCAGTCGACCGTTCGCCTCCATGGCGCTCGGTTGCGCGCGCGCCGCGGCGTCTAACGCCGCGCCCTGGCCTCGCAACACGCGTAAAATACGTCGACAACCACCATCGGCGATATCCCACAGCGCGACTTCGTCGTGACCCGCGCCGCACCACACCAACGGACGCGTCGACGCGCCCGCAGAGCTCTGCTGAGGCGTCGTTGGCACGACCGTCATCGCCTCGATCCCCGAGCCGCGAGACGGGTGGTTCCACTCCTGAACGCACGTTTGAAATCGCATGTCAAGGAGATTAATAGAGCCACTGGCGGTACCGATGACGAGCCAAGAAGCGACGCCGCTTGGATCCAGCGCAATCGATGAAGTGACGCCAATCTTTGGATTCATTGGGATGCGAAACGCGTCTCTCGGCGCGCGATAATCCCAACCGTACACGGCACCGGTTTGCGTGATATAACACGCCATGTGCTCACCGAGAGAAGCGACGGCGCAAACTGAACCCTCAGATTTGTTCACATGCCGAACTTCCGCGGCACCAGTGTACCTGTCCGGAACGGGTCTGTCCTTCTGAGATTTTACCGCATCCTTCGTCACGTACTCGACGCGCCACACGTGCACAGTGCCATTATCGCTACCGCTGACGATGTGCGAGTCATAAGTACTCGCGACGGACGTTATCCTTCCGCCCTGCGAGGCGTACGTTAAACGCGACTGAAAGGATACGTCCTTCTCTATTCGGCGAGCATCCCAAATTTTGCAGCTCCCATCCTCGCTTCCTGTGGCGAAGAAGACTTCGTCGCGATCAACCGCAATTGACGTGACCGTTCCTCTGTGTTCTAATAGAGTCTCGACGAGTACTCCCCGCGGGGTCCAGGACGCGTCGTTTGTACTCTTTGACGTGCTCACCTCCATGTCAGGCGGACCGTTCGGTTTGAATCTGTTAGAGCCGATTTCAAACCGACGGACAACTGCCGAAAGCGTGTCGACAACAGTCGACTCTGGCGCGTCGATAAGGAGTGCATCGTCCTCTAAATCATTACGAAGAGATCTTGGTCTCGCATCCTGCGGGATGATGAGTGTACGTTTTTGCCCAAATACTGTCATCCAGGCGTCGTTGACTTCGGCATCTTCGACGATTGTCGGTGGTTCGCTTGAATCGAATCCAGCAGATTTATCAACTCCGTCGGCGATGGAAGATGCGCTCGATTGGCGAACATTCGCGATCGCCTTAATGTACGATGACATGGCTCCGAGGCACGGAAATTCCAACAGCGCGTTGTACGCAGCGATGGCTTTTTCGTCCTTGTCGCTTCGATAGCTGTCTGCATCCACAGGTCTATCCAAACGGGCACTCACCGCGGCGTACACGGCAGCTGTTCTAATGCCGTGCGCTTGCGCCACGGCTGCTTCAAAAGCGCTTCGCGATGGTGGTGGATACACACACATCGCCAACACATCCGGCTCGTTCAAGAATTCGGGAGTCACACTCAAAAGTTTCAGGCGATTCGCATCCGAGTTATCCAAGAAGGGCTTGACGATGGGCACCAGAGACGTGAAGGCGTCAACGGGCCCGATGCTCTTTGATGCAGTTGAAAAAAACTGCAGCGCGGCATTTCGTGCCGCAGCTGATGGATGACATAGCAGAGGAGCGGCTGAGTTTGCAATGCGCAACACCGTGTGCTTACCGACCAGAATCATTTTGCTTCGATCCGAGGCTTTTGGCGACACAAGCTTTGACATGCATCGCAACGCATGAGCAATGACTGCATCGTGCGAGTCAACAAGACATCGGTCAATACAAGGCACCAAAACCAACTCGCACGAAGATCGACCCAAGAACTCTCCAACTTCAGAAATGTGGTTGAAGAAAGCACATCGCATCTGCGGCGAAGACGTATTCAGGCAAGTGATCAGGAACGGCATCAAAAAATTATTCGTATCGTCACGCCCAAAAAAGTACGCCAATTGCGATGAATTCGCAAGTAACTCCTCCCATATTGTGGCATCTGTTTGAGTCGTCTTTCCGCCGACCAAATTGAATAAGATGCTTTGAACTGTAGTTCTAGCCGCGATTAGCTCATCGTCGAAACTGATCGGATCACCGCCTTGTCCTGAGTTTGCCACGGTGTGCTGTAGAAAGGAAAGGCTCAAACTTGTGAGCGGCGCCAGGACAGAAGCAACAGCAACCCTCACCAAACGCTCTGGATCATTCGCTGCATTGCTAATCATCGGCCAAATATACTCAGGAAACAAACCGAAATCGCTCTGAGGAATGTCCTCGACGAATTTTAAGACTCCAGCAATGGCACGCAACGCCTCAGCGCGCACAGATGCCGAACTATCTTGTAGCATGGAAGCACAGTACGGCAGCATGAGCTGTAAAATGCAGTGGTCTGAGGCCAGAGGACTAATCTTGCGCAACAGTTTGAGCGCGAGCACTCGAGCGCTCATTTTCGTCGATCCTCGAATGGAAGAGCAAATGTGCGTAGCGATAAGACCCACACCTGCGCACCTGAAGCGCGAAGTTGGATCATACGCAATAGCCATGACCTCATCATCTGTCACCGCTCGTGCGACCGCACTCGAGCCGCTTTCAGCTCGAACGATGTCAGCTAACAGCTCATCGAGCTCTTCTCCCACGGCTGAAATTCTACCATTCGCATCCAAAGTCAAAAACTTGACACTGAACGCGTGCAAGCGCTTAAAATACAACGGAAACAACTTTGAATTCTCGAACCTTGTGAGGTACGCATCCGCACTTTGCCTACTGTTCGGATCGATTGATACCATGGAAACTATCATCGTGCGAGCGAGATTGTCATCTATTCCGCTCGTAAGCGTTTCCAAAGGATTGTGCTCTCCCCGGCGATACGCGAGTGCGTCCGACAAATCAAACAACGCCTTACCATCCATGTAAAGCTCCGCGAGAGTGCACCCAAGGGCGTACACGTCAGCACTCGGATTCAACGCCGCAGGCTTTTCGTCCAACATATTTTCCGTCACCGACGTTTGTTCGTTTGAAAATCGCTCAGGAGCTATGCAGCATCGTCGCCGTCCATCGCTATCAAAAAAGTACGTGAACACCGCTGGGTTGTCCGCCGGCATCTCCGCCGGCTTGTACGACGCAAAATCACACAAAAAGCACCAACCCCATGATGTCACCAGCACATTTTCGCACTTGATGTCTCCGTGCGTGACGCCTCGCGCGTGCGCGTCTCGCACCGCGTGTAACAGTTGATACGCTATCCACGCTCGCTCACCATTCGTGAGGAACGGCCTCGCGCTCAATCGCTCGTGCAGGCTCATGTGACAAAACTGCCTCATCAGATACACCGCGCGCTCCGTCTCCAGCACGCGCGTGAACGGCCAGCAGTGCGGGTACTCTGGCAACGGCGTCGTCAGCGCCTCTCGAATCTCATGAATCGCCCGCTCGTGCGCGCGAAGATCCGGTAACGGTCCCGGTCGCTTCAGATGCACCTTCACGAGCGCAATACCATCGTTTCGTTCCGGCGCGCGCGCTCGATTCCCGCTCGCTTTATCGTCAACGCGGCAGATTATCGATTTCAAAAAACGACCAGCGCCCGGCAGGTGATCCTTATACACGAGCGACGGCGCGTCCACGGCGAGGATATCGCTCATTTGCACCTTTGGAGGGGCACTGTGTTGATTACCCATGGCGACGACGGCGCGCTCACGGGCGCATGCGAGAGCGTGAGGACGCGAAGTGGCGCGAGGGAGCAAGACGGTTGGAAAGCACCCTCCGGCGCGTGGGCGAACGGGAACGTTTTAACAATCAACGTTGAGAGATATGTCTAACGCCTTGACGCTGTGAGTCAAGGCACCGCTGGAGATAAACGTGACACCGGTTTGACCGATCTCGTGGACCGTATCGAGGGTGACGTTGCCCGAGGCCTCGGTGTCGACGCGTCCGGCGATGAGCTTCACCGCCGCCGTCATATCCGCGACGGACATATTATCGAGCATCAAACGCGTGATGCTCTTCGTCGTCACGTTCGGGTCGTCCAACAGAGCGATCACGGTCTTCACCTCGTCCATCGTTCGCGCCTCGACCTCGATCTTCACGTTCGAGAGACCATTTTCGGCTAAATATTTTTCGCACGCCTCCACCGCGCTCGCGATGCCCCCCGCCGCGGCTATGTGATTATCCTTGATCATCACCATATCGAACAGACCGATTCGATGATTTCGCCCTCCACCGATCAAAACCGCCCACTTATCGATCACGCGCAGTCCCGGAACGGTCTTTCGAGTCTCCAACATGATCGCCGGCGCCGCCGCGTCCGCGTACTGTCGAGTCATCGTCGCGATCCCGCTCATGCGCTGCATAAAGTTCAGCACCACCCGCTCCGCGCGCAGAATGCTCCGAGCGCTCCCCGTGACCCGCATGAACACCTCTCCCTTGGATATCACGTCGCCATCGCGTTTCATCCACTCCACCTCGAGTTCCGGGTCCACCGCGTGCAGCACCGCGTTCGCCAGGTGCTCGCCCGCGAGCGTGCCCGTCGCCTTGGCCAGGAGCGTCGCGCTCGAACGCGTGCTCGCGGGAATCGTGCTCAGAGAGCTCACGTCACCGGCGTCGCCGGCGTCTTCGTCAAGGGCGAGCGCGATGACGGCGTCGATGGAGTAGGTTGGATGCGGCGGCGGCGCGACGCGAGGCGCGCGCTTGATCTCTTCGCTCACGCGCATCGCGGACGACGCACACGATCGACGCGTGTTCGTTTGGCGTCGATCGCGCGTCCACGAGGGAAGGGTGGGTCGAGCGAGCGGTCGCGCGGCGACGCGCATGGAGGGCTCGCGAGTGAAGCGAAGGAAAAGTTACAAACGAAAGACACAGAGAGAAGTCGTGAGAAGAATCGATCGAGCGCGCGAGATCACGCGAGGGTTGGGCACGCCCCGATCTTCGAGCACACGTTCCGGACGCGATCGGCGATCGCGTCCAAGAGCGCCGGGACGTACGGCTCGAGCACGGCGTCGCACTGATGCGCCAACTCCGCCCCGAGGGCGGCACACAGCGCGTCCACCTCACCCTCGACGAAATTAATCGTCGAATTCGATCGCAATTCATTCGCGATGAGTTCGGAGGCCATGACGCAATCCGCACACGTATCGTCGCCCGCGACTCCGCGGGCGCCCTCCGCGCCCGCCCGCGCCGCCGCCGCCGTCGCCGCGTTCATCACCACCACCGGCGCAGACGATCCATCCACGCTCTCCGACGACTTTCCACCCTCACACATCTCCAGCGACTCACACGCCTTCTCGCCCAGTTCGGGATGATTCTCCAGATACCTCGTCGCGAATCGCAACCCGGCTTCGCCCGCCGCGACGCACACCCCCATCTGACTCGCCTCTCCACGCGTCGCCTCTTCGCACGCGTCCGCGATAGCCGCCGCCATCTCACCCTGCAACTTCCCATCCGCGATCTTCCGCTCCACGGCGCGCATAAACGCTCGACACGCGTCGCAATCGTTCGGATTCGGATCGATGCTCGAGATCCACCGCGTCGCGTGATTCCCACCCGCGCGTCCGCGCGCGGGCGCGAACGCGCCCGCGAGCGTCACCATCGCGAGCGTCACCATCGCGCGCCGCGCACCGCGGGCGACGCGTCGACCCGTCATGCGGTCGCGTCGATGTGACGCCGAATCATTCACATGGAATGAATGAATGTCTTTGACGCGACCGCGCGGTCGAGCGGATTCTTCGCGGCTCTTCGCGACGCGCGCGACATGCGCGAGCGCGCGTCGAGTTCGAGCGAGGACGAGCTCGCGGATGCGCTCGAGGCGGAGCTGTTCGCGAGCGCGCGGACGACGGAGAGAGATGATGACGGCGGTGAAGATGATGATGATGACGACGCGACGACGGCGCGCGCGCGGAAACGGGGTGGTGATGGCGACGTGCGGGAGGATGTGGCGCCGCGTGTCGTGCGGCGACGTGCGAGTGGGACGGGAGGACGCGCTTTGAAAGGGGCGGGGACGGGTGAGGCGTGTGGACACCCGGCGTTTATGTTTGAGATTTGCGTCGTGTGCGGCGAGCGGCGCGCGGCGCGGGACGCGGGCGGTGGTGGAGAGGGGGGGCGTGGGGGGGATGGATTGCGGGGACACTTCACGACGTCGATGCGGTACATTCATGAGGGGTTGACGCTGTCGAATGATGAGTTGGAGAAGGCGAAACGGGAGGAGAAGGAGCGCGTGTTGCGGGACGGAAAGTTGACGTTGATTTTGGATTTGGATCACACGCTGCTCAATTCGACGCAGTTCAAGGAGTTGACGCAGGAACAGCACGATTTGTTGCATCAGTGCATCGAGGCGGAGGCTCGAGGGCTGAAGGAGGGTCAGAGACCGATGCTTTATTGCTTGCGGCACATGGGATTTTTCACAAAGTTGCGCCCGCACGTTTTCGAGTTTTTGGAGGAAGTTTCGAAGATTTGTCAGCCGTACGTGTACACGATGGGGGATAAACCGTACGCGAAGGAGATGGTGAAGCTCATCGATCCAGAGGGAAAGATTTTCCACGGGCGCGTGATTTCGAACAACGATTCGACGAGCTCACACGTGAAAGACTTGGACATCGTCCTCGGAGGAGAATCTTGCGCGCTCATCGTCGACGACACCGAGCGCGTGTGGCCGGCGAATCAGGGTAACCTAATTCGTCTCGATCGTTATCACTTTTTTCCGGGAAGCGCGTCGTCTTTCCAGCAAAAGGGGAAGAGCGTCATGGAGTGCGCCATGGTGGACGAGGGCGAGATGGGGTCCGCGGGAGCCAGAGCGGTGTTATTGGACGTCTTGGCGGTCATTCAAAGCGTTCACAGGAGTTATTTCAAGCACGCCGCGGACGAAGTCGAACCGGACGTTCGAAAATTGCTCGTCAAACCAGAAAGAAACGATTTGCCTTTGAGCGGCGTCAAATTCGTCATGAGCGGCGTCACGTCTCTCGCCGACCGCAATCCTGAGCGCCACCCGCTTCGGCTTCTCGCGTCCACGCTCGGTGCGGAATATTCCGCCTCGATTGAGCCGGACGGCGACGCGGTCACCCACGTCATCGCCCGAAACTCGGGCACAGACAAGGTGAAGTGGGCCAAAAAGACCGGCGGGCGCGTGCACGTCGTCGAACCCTCCTGGCTCGTCGCGTGCGCCCACGCGAACACTCGCGTCAGTGAATCTCTTTTTCCCTTGGAATGATTCCACATCCATCGTCACCGCGCGCTCGACCGACCCTTCTCGCCGTCGTCGCCGCGTCCGTCGTCCAACTACCTCCGCGTCCAGCGCCTCAGTCAGCCGCGCGACGCGCTCGCCATGGGCGGCGTCCGCGCGCACGCCGTCGCCTTCATCACGGGCGTCGTCATCACCGCCGCCGCGCTCACGCGCGATCACACGGCGGGCGAGGAGACGCTGCGCGCGCTCGCGAGCGGCGAAATCTGGGCGCGGCATTCTCTGAGCGAAACGCACCCGTCGTCGCTGGAGACGTCCTCGCGAGACGCGAACGCGCGTGACGATGCGCTCATCCACTCGCTGCGCTCGCGAATCGACGCGCTGGAGCTGGGAGAGGCGACGCGCGCGGCGTTGGCGTCCACGAGGCTGACGTTTGCGCTCTGGGCGCGCGTGTGCGCGCCGGCCGCGATCGCGGGGCGCGACGTCGTCGCTGCGACGCTGAAGATGGGTTGGAATAAAGCGGTCGACGTCGTGCGGGAGACGGAGCCGAGGGTGCTGGTGACGTGGGCGCTCGCGTGCGTGGGGGCGCTGTACACGTTGCACCTGTTCCGAAGACTGGTCAAGCACCTGAAGCGGGCGAGGTACCGGAATAAGCTTCGGTTCTTTATCATACGAATGCGCATGCGCGCGATTCGACGGATGCGAGCGTTGGTGGAGCCGTACGCGAAGGTGTATCGGAAGTTTGCCGCGGTGGGCGCGGCGGTGCGGCGCAGGTACTCACTCCTCGTGCGAGGCGTGCGCAACAAGAGTCGAACGGCGGCGAGTGCTTTGCCGCACGTCATCTTTTTAGTTTTAGGCTTCATAATCTTGCGCCTCATGCCTCGCGCGTTGAGGCAACTGATGCGGAAACGAGAGGCTTTGGCGACTATCGCGCTGCTCTCTCCGATGTTTCGAACCATGCTGGCGGTGGAGAGTCACGACATGGCCCTTGTCGAGAAATGGTTGAGATTTTGGGCGTCTTGCGCGCCGTTCATGGTTGCGGTGGACTTTCCGCTGATATTTTATGGCGTTCGCTGGTTCTTTCCTTGGTGGCCCGAGGTCGTGGTGCTTTTCACCATTTGGCTCAACTTGCGCCTGACGCAAGGAAGCCACGTCATCTTAGAATTTGCGACTCCGCTCGTTTCCAGGGCGTTGGAGTACCTGAATCAATCAAACGGGCGATTTTCAGCGCTCTTGCGTCAATCGTTTCGCCAAACGCTGCAAGTGAGTGTCATCATTCTTCGATTCAGATCTCGCAGGGCGGCGGATGCCATGCGTCTCATCATCGACAACATGAGTATTCCTCTCGTGATGTGCACCGTGTTCTTCTTTACTCCGGGACTCATCACGATATATGGATGTTCGATCGCTGGTCTTGCAGTCCCGTTCGCGTACACCGTCGATGGCCTGCTTAAGTACCACGAACTCAAAATGCAACCGACGAGCGCGAACAGAGCTCAAGCACGAAAAGAGGCGGTAAAAGCGCAGGAGGATAAACTCCAACAGATGCTGACGTACTGGCTCGCAAACGCGATGATCTGGTCGCTCTCGCAAGAGTTGTCGAAGAGTGCCCTCGGTTGGTTTCCTCTTTGGCGACACACCCAACTTGCCGGGATTTATTGGCTGCAAGTTTTCGGCGGCGCGCAGCGGATCACAGAGCGCATGAAAGGTATCAAAGACAAGGTTGTGCTAGATCATCAGCAAGCGCTGAAAGCAGCGATCGAAGCGGACTTAGAGGCTTCGAAAAACGAAGCGCGCGTGAACGGTTCGAAAATATCCCAGGCAGACGTCAAACTGAGCGCCGACGCGTCAACCGTCTCCGGCGGCGACGCGAAACCAGACATCATCGCCGAAGGTTTGCGCCAACGAACACCGACGTCGAGTGAAACGACGGAAACAAAGTGATGGACGAAATAGCGGACGACTCGCGCGCCCTTAGACTACAAAGATAGCTTCTACAACCGGACTAGTACAGTACAACATGTAACAACATTCTATTCATTCACTCAGAATCGAAATAGAAAACGCCAACTTTTCATTGAGCACCGTCACGTTGGTCGCACCCCACGTCTCCGGATGCCTCGGATACGTCTCCGCGATATCGTCCACCAACATCATCGACGCCTCCGTCACCTCGCCGAAAACGGCGTGCGCGCGTCCCCACTCGTGATGGCGTCGAGTGGCGATGAAAAAATCTTGCCCCGAGCCGATCAAACACGCGTGTCCACGCTCCACCATCGGAGGCTCACCCTCAATTTTACCACTCAACCCGTTCAACCTTCCCTGCAACAGCGCGTACGGCGGCCCCGGACCGCCGTAATTATCCACCGCGCCCACATCCGGCGTCGCCTCGGCGCGATAAAACTCCCCGCACGTCGTCCCAGACTCCGCGCACGCGCGCACCGCGCCCTCGATCGCCCGCGCAACGCTCGGCGCCCAATCTCGACGCAACCGCACGTCGATCGCTCGACCGTCGTCCAACCGCACGCGCAACACATCGATCGAACGTTCCGAGTACCCAACGAACGCTTCGTTTCGCGCCACGCGCGCCGCGTCCGCGCCGCCATCGCGCGCGACGCCGAGCGCGAGCGCCACCGCGAGCATCACCGCGACGCGCGACGCCATCCACGTCGCGTCGCGCGCTGACGCGCGCTCGATGCGACGTCGACGCGACCGCAGTCGCACGACCGCATTCGAACGCGCGCGACGTCGGGCGCGCGTCGCGTCGCGCGCGTCGCGCACGACACCGCGCGCGTGCGCTCGTGACGCACTTCGTGCCGTCGCTCGCCAAGTATGGAGCGTGAATTCGACGACACGGAGGCGCTGTCGCGCGTGTCGAGATTCGTTCGCGATGCGTTGCTGGCGCGCGTGGCCGCGGTTCGCGCGGGTGATGGCGCGATGCTGAGCGAGCGCGTGGGCGCGCACGCGATGGAGTTTGATGATGTGCGTTTTGCGGTGACGTCGGTGGAGGACGCGGGGAGCGGACGGGAGGTTTTGGACGTGAGCGTGGGCGCGCCGGCGCGCGCGCACGACGGCGCGCGCGCGGATGTCGAGACGCTGTGCGCGCGCGCGGGCGCGGTGAGCGTGCTGGAGGTTCCGAAGGCGGGATATGATGTGACGCTTCGTGTGGATGTGGACGTGATCGCGGGTATGGAGAAGGAGGAGACGCGGATGGAGGTGATTCGTCGGGTGGCGAGCGTGCGGAGCGCGGCGTACGGAGCGCGGCTTCGGGCGCACGTGCGCGCGTTGGGTGCGACGGGCGGCGCGGAGGGGGCGCTCGATTGGTACGTGCGTCGACCGGGGGAGACGATGTTTATCAAACCGCAGCGTGATCAGCTGACGGTGGTGTTCCCGATGCGATTTGAGGATGCGCGGGACGCGGTGATCGCGTCGCAGTTTTTGATGCACTTTGCCGAGGTGCGTCGCACGCAAAAGGAACTCTCGACCGCGCCGGCGGTGACGTATCATAAGACGCCGCCATTGGAGCTTAATGATGCGCCGGCGGAAACGCTGAACCCACAAAGCGTGAACGGCGGGTACGTATCCTTCGTGTTGTTCAAGCGACACGGCGCGCCGGAGCGGTTAGAGTCGACGGTTTGGAACATTCTGACGTTTCACGCATTCGTGAGCTATCACATCAAGTATTCCAAGGCGCATTGGCACAGTCGCATGCGAAGAAGGGTAGAATCGTGGTTGAGTATGCTTCAACGCGCGAAAAAGGTGGATCCGAATGGGAAGAAGATGACGACGGCGAGCGGAAGAACTTTCGTTCGGCCGACTTAGCAAAACTCATGTATTACCCAAAGCTACCAGACTCATACTCTTCATTTCTAGAAGAACGGGGGGAGAAGGATGAACGCGCGACGGAACTTGGGCTTACCGCCGGTTCCGTCGAAGAGCTTCCTCAATCTCGCGTGTTTTGCGATGGCCCACTGCATCATCTGCGCCGCACCGCAGCACATGAACGTGTAACCCATCACCGTTTGCGTGGCAATGTTGAAACCCAACCACTGGTAGATCTCCGTCGCGTAGTTCGCGCACGTCACGTAGTTGAACAAGAATCCGCTCGGAATCACGTAACCCTTGTCGCCGTCCTTGCGCAGGTTTGCGAGGATGATGTGGCATCGCAAGTTGCTCAGCTGCATCACGGCGCTGAACGCAAAGCCAGCCAACATTTGCGTGCGTCCGACCGGAGTGTAATCCGGATGGTTGATGAAGTACGACATGAACGCCCCAAACGTCCAATAGTACCCGCAATTCCTCACGAGATTAAAGATGGGCATCGTCGCGTGCGAAAACTTATGCACGAAGAACGTCTCCAGGATGCGCTTCGCGTAATGCGCCGTGTGAAAATACATCGCGAGCGTCTGCGCCTCCGCGAGCGGTCGACCCGCGTTCTTAATACCGAAAATCCCACCGTAAATCTCCTTTCGCATGAAATAAAACGGCAGGTACGCCAACAGCGGACCGAGATATTCAAAGAAGAACACCGCCTTGTAGCTCACCTGCGGGCCCAAATCCTTGAACACGATCGTATCACCATCGCGGAGTCCGTAATCGTTCAGCGACTTACCGTCCTCCAGGACGATACCACGCTCTTCCCCACGCTTCGGCTCCGTCGTGAAGCGCTGTCGCGCCGGGTAGAGCCCACGACGGACCGCGTGGAGCGAGCGCTTGAGGTCGCTCACGCGCGCGTCGTTCGGGACGGTGAGACCGTCGGAAACCACGGGGCGGCCGGAGCGGGAGACGATCTTGAGCTTCATGGAGACGCGATCGATGCGTATGCGAGAGGGCGGACGCGCCGGGACGCGACGCGACGGCGCGAAGTGTGGGAGTGCCTCGACGCGCGGAGAGCGACGCGCGCGGAGAGCGACGCGCGGAGAGCGACGCGCGGAGAGCGACGCGC
>Ga0181582_10002219_pt1 | contig 15357 bp, 14 predicted proteins | sample 071ome_32_FD_132438 | JGI IMG/M metagenome (GOLD analysis project Ga0181582, IMG submission 132438) | Coastal salt marsh microbial communities from the Groves Creek Marsh, Skidaway Island, Georgia - 071405AT metaG (megahit assembly) | ecosystem: Environmental > Aquatic > Marine > Intertidal...
ACCCGATGAGATTGAGTTACTGAAAGCGCCTTTGTCGGGTCTTGTTATTGCAGATATTATGGCCTAAGGTGACATTTTGGCCATAACAGCCTTTTTTCAGGCATTTCCTGAAAAATTGACCCGTTATCAAAGCAACTATCGCAAGAATACTGGCGCCGAAAGCGCAAAAATCAATCCACAGACAAAGAACCATGCCTGAACAAAAACTCAAATGTTACGTTTCCCATGCTTCCGAAATTTTCAGTGAACCCTGGTCGATGCTGATCCTGCGGGAGTTCATGATCTTTGGCGGCACCCGCCGCTTCGAGCAGCTCTACAACGCCCTGGGTATTTCCCGCAACGTCCTGACCAAGCGCCTGCGCCGTTTCGTGGAACTCGGCCTGATCAAGAAGTCTCCCATTTTTGAAAACAGCCGGCGCATGGAATACAAGCTTCGCCGCAAGGCGTGGGAGCTTTCCCCCGTCATGCTCGCCTTGCACGTGTGGGCCGAACGGTGGGCAGACGACGATTACGAATCCGAAATCGATTTTGTTGATGCCTTCACCAATAGGCCGCTAGCCAAAGGCGCCGTGCGTTCGCAGGATGGCCGGATTCTTGAACCTGGTGAAGTTCATGTCGTTACCAAGACCGAGAACGCCAAACGCTACCTGGAAAAGTACAAGACCAGGACTGACAGGGTAGACAAGAAGGACAAAGCCGCCTGATTTCTCTACCTGATAATGTGCGTAATGTATAAAAAACGGGGCCGAAGCCCCGTTTTTTATTGCCTTGCCTGACTGCCTCAGAAGCGCATTTCCAGCGACAGCTGGCAACGGCGCCCGAACTCGTCATAGTTGCCCGTACCCGAGCTGGTCCGGGATCCGACACGGTTGAAGGCACCCGCGATGATCGGCGGATTCTTGTCAAAGGCGTTGTTGATGGCCAGGCTGGAAATACAGTGCAAAGAAATGACAAGTCAGCCCGCTTGTGTTGACTTACACCAGGTCCGGCGATATAAGTCCTCTTAAGAGACTAATTTTGTATTGTCTTTTCTTTGCCAGCACATGCCGACATACTTACTGCAGTCTCGGGGGAATACAAAACAGCAACAATGAAAGCGTCTATCAACAGGCTACCCAGCTTCGTCATGGTCGCGGCAGCCATCGCGTTCACCAGTGCGTCCGCCCACGCCAATCTTGCCGATGCCGCCATGAACCAGGACACGATTGCATTGCAATCCCTGCTTTCAGATGGCGCCGATCCTGACAGCCGCGGCCAGTACGACACACCCGCCCTGCACTGGCTGGTACGCTACAACGATCTCGACTCTGCCAGGCTGCTCCTGAATGAAGGGGCAAACCCGGATATCTCCAGCCGCTATGGTGTCACACCCCTGAGCCTGGCCGTCGCCAACGGCAACGCGCCAATGGTAAAACTCCTGCTCGATGCCGGCGCCAATGCCAATACCCGTGAACACAACGGCCAGACGGTTCTGCAGACAGCCGCAGATGTCGGTGTCTTCGAATCGGTACAGCTCCTGGTTGATCATGGTGCCATAGTCGACGAACGTGATTCGGCGTTCGGCCAGACCGCACTGATGTTCGCCACCCGTGCCGGCCATCCGGATGTCGCCCGTTACCTGCTCGACCAGGGTGCCGACCCGAATGCCAGCACCTATATCGGTGACACACCGCGCTGGGTTGAACCGAATTCGCAGCGCGGCTTCGGTTTCGGCATCGGCATCATACGCGGCGGCACACCGGCCGATCGCGGTCGTCGTGAACCGATACCCGGCGCGATGTCGCCCCTGTTGTATGCCGCACGGCATGATCATGCCGGAATTGCCGAGATGCTGCTTGAAGCCGGCGCCGACATTCACCAGGCCGAGGCCAACAATATCAACCCCCTGCTGATGGCCGTGGAAACCAACAGCATGGCAACCGCACGGCTGCTCATCGATCGCGGTTCCGAACTCAGCGTCCAGGACTGGTACGGCCGCACTCCCCTTTGGGAAGCCATCAATGTGCGCAACCTGTATGTGCACAACGACAAGTTCGTCAACTACATCGACAACCACGACGAGATCTTCGACCTGATCAGGCTGCTGGTAGAAAAAGGCGCCGACGTCAACGCCCGTACAAAAGAGTCACCGCCCATCCGCCACGACCTGCTCAGCATCACCGGCACACTGGAATGGGTGGACCTGACGGGGCAAACGCCGTTCCTGCGTGCCGCCCGCGCCGGCGATTTACCTGTCATGCGCCTGCTGCTTGAGCATGGTGCTGACCCGTTGATTGAAACTTTTCAAGGCACCAATGCGCTGATGGTTGCCGCCGGCATCGACTGGGTCGTTTCACAGACCTGGACCTGGGACGCAGCTGACGTGCTTGAAGCGGTCCAGCTCTGCATCGATCTCGGCATGGATGTGAACCACACGAACTCCATGGGACTGGCCGCCATTCACGGTGCCGCAAACCGCGGCTCCAACGACATCATCGACTTGCTTGTAGCCAACGGCGCCCGCCTGGACATCCAGGACAATGAAGGCCGTACGCCGCTGGACTGGGCCAAGGGAGTATTCCTGGCCACGCACCCGGCCGAGGAAAAACCCGAGTCCATGGCCTTGATTACACGCCTGCTCGAAGCCAGCAACATGCCGGTCAGGTAATCGGCCAAGAAACACCTATATATAGAAGCACGACGCATGAAACGACCAGCCATCAGCAAACTCCTGCCAGCGATCACGCTTGCCGCACTGTCTGGTCCCGGTTTTACCCAGGACATCGATGTCCCCGGACTGATAAACGATTACTGTGTGAAGTGCCACAACTTCGAGGACTGGGCCGGAAGCCTGGACATGGAGAGTCTGGACTTCAACCATGTGGATACGGCCCCGGATACCTGGGAGCTGATGATCCGCAAGATCCGTATTGGCATGATGCCCCCTGTCGGAGAGGACCGGCCGGATAACGCCACCCTGTCGCGTTTCGCCGAAAGCATCGCCCATCGCCTGGATGAGACCATCGAGACAGTGCCCGCATCCCCGGCACTGCATCGCCTCAATCGCAGCGAATACGCCAATGCCATACGCGACCTGCTGGCGCTGGATATCGATGTATCCACCCTGCTGCCACGCGACAATTCCAGCGAGGGCTTTGACAACATTGCCGCATCCCTCGGTTTCTCGCCGGCACTGGTGCAGGCCTATGCATCCGCGGCCATGAAAATCAGCCGCCAGGCCGTTGGCGACATGACGCTCACAGAATCCTCCGCTATCTATTCTCCGCCGCCCGACCTGGCCCAGGATGAACATATCGACGGCCTGCCGCTGGGCACACGCGGCGGCATGAAGATCACGCACAACTTCCCGCTGGATGCACTCTACGATATCGACATCGGCGGACGCCTGTTCAGTTTCAATCGCGGTGTGGGACAGGACCTGGCATCCGAGCTCGATGTCACGATCGACGGCCAACCGGTGCAAGTGGAACGCAACCGGATCAGCCGCATCCCGATGACAGCGGGCCCACATACGATCACTGCGGCGATCATCGACAACCGCCAGCCTGCCGGCGTCAACGACATTTATGACAACTACAGCAAGGAAGGCAGCATCTCCCGCATCGAGATCATCGGTCCGTTCGATGCCACCGGACCCGGTTCTACGCCCAGCCGCGAAAAGGTGTTCAGCTGCTACCCTGCCACCAATGATGAAGAGACCGCCTGTGCCGAGGCCATCATCACGGACGTGGCAACACGCGCCTTTCGCGGTCCCGTCACTGACCGTGAAGTGGGCAGTATCATGACCTTCTACCAGCAGGGATATCGCGAGGGCGAGTTCGAAGGCGGCGTCCAGCAGGCGCTGTCACGTATCCTGATCGACCCTCGCTTCCTGATTCGCTTCGAGGAAGAGCCGGAGGATCTCGAGCCCGGCACCATCTACACCATCAGCGACCTGGAACTCGCCTCCCGTTTGTCCTTCTTCCTGTGGAGCAGCATTCCCGATGCGGAATTGCTCGACCTGGCCATGGCCGGCACCCTCAGCGATTCCGACGTGCTGGAGGCACAAATCCAGCGCATGCTCAACGACGACAAGTCGCGTGCGCTGGTTGAAAATTTTGCCGGGCAGTGGTTGTTCCTGCGCGATGTCGAGACCATCACGCCCGAGGAAGGCAACTTCGATGACAACCTGCGCGAAGCATTTATCACCGAGACCCAGCTGGCCGTCGCCAACCTGATTTCACAGGACAACCCGGTCACGGCACTGCTGGATGCCGACTACACCTTCCTCAATGAGCGCCTTGCCAGCCATTACGGCATCGAGGGCGTCCGCGGCTCATACTTCCGCAAGGTCCCGCTGGCAGCGGACAGCCCGCGCCGCGGCCTGCTTGGCCAGGCCAGCATCCTGTCCGTGACGTCCACCGCCAGCCGCACCTCGCCCGTAGTCAGGGGCGCCTGGATCCTGGAAAACCTGCTCAATGCGCCTGTCCCGGCACCGCCTCCCGGCGTGGAAACCAACCTGGACGGCGACGGCACCACCGTGATCACGACCTCTGTACGCGAGCGTCTTGAAGCCCATCGCCAGGATCCGGTTTGCGCATCATGCCACGCGGTCATCGATCCGGTCGGCTTCGCCCTGGAGAACTTTGACCTCGTCGGCCAGTGGCGTGAGTTCGACGGCGATTCCAGGGTGGACCCCAGCGGTACACTGCTCGATGGCTCCACCATCCGCGGCCCCGCTGACCTGCGCAAAGCGCTGGTCGGTTATTCCGAATTGTTTGTGGAAACCTTTACGGAAAAACTGATGACCTATGCGCTCGGCAGGGAACTTGAGTACCATGACATGCCCACCGTGCGCGCCATCATGCGCAGTGCCGAAGCCAGCGACTATCGCTTTTCGACGCTGGTACGGGGCATAATCAACAGCGACCAGTTCAAAAAGCGTGTCAAAAGCGGCCCTCATAACGACGCTGAAGAAACTGTTGCAGCGAAACCAGGGCAAGCTTCACTGAACACACCGGAGGCCTGACATGGCAACCTTCCTGAGAAAGAAGCACCTCGACCGTCGTACTTTCCTGCGCGGCACCGGCACCACCCTGGCCCTGCCGTTCCTGGAATCCATGGTGCCGGCCGGTACTGCGCTGGCGCAAAGCGCCATGCCGAAAACCCGCTTCGGTGCGATCTACATTCCCCACGGCGCTACCATGTCGCGCTGGACACCGGCAACCTCGGGCAAGAACTTCACGTTTACGGAAATCCTGCAGCCCCTGGAAAAATTCCGCGAACAGATCAACGTCGTGACAGGTCTGGGCCTTCCCCTGGCTTACGGTCCCGGTGGCGCCACGGCCAACCATAACCGCTCTGCGGCCAGCTTCCTCAGCGGTGCCAAACCGCTGACTGGTGCCATGCCCGTACTTGGCGTTACCGTTGACCAGATCATCGCCCAGCAGCTCAACCAGGACACACCGCTGCCTTCGCTCGAACTGACCATCGAGGAAGCCACACTGAGCTGCGGGGAGGGCCTGAGTTGCGCTTACCGCAATACCATTTCCTGGCAATCCGAATTATCGCCGCTGCCCATGCAGAACAACCCGCAGGTCGTCTTCGAACACCTGTTCGGCGATGGCGCCACACCGGAACAGCGCGATGCGCGTCGAGCGCAGTCACTGAGCCTGCTCGATGCCGTGTCAGACCAACTCGCCAGCCTCGACCGCTCACTGCCGGCCAGCGACAGGGCCAGGCTCGAGCAATTCCTCACCGACATCCGGGAAATCGAACGACGCATCGTGCAGGCCGGCGAAAAGGTCACCGATGCTATCGCCGTACCTGACAAACCGAACGGTATTCCGGCGGACGTGGACGAACACATCAAGCTGATGTTCGACCTGCAGGTACTCGCCTGGCAGACCGAAATTTCCCGTGTCTCCACTTTCCTGATGGCGAAGGAACTGAGTGGTGCCGTGTATCCGGCAAGCGGCGTCAGGGACGGCTTCCACACCCTGTCGCATCATTCCAATAACGAGGAGCAGAAAGCGCGCTTTGCCGTGCTTAACCGTTACCATGTCAGCCTGCTGGCCTATTTCATGGAAAAACTGCAGGAAATCCCCGATGGCGAAGGCACCCTGCTGGACAACTCCATGATCCTGTACGGCAGCGGCATGAGCGACGGCAACTCCCACAACCACGACCCCTTGCCCATCATCCTGGCCGGGGGCGCCGGTGGCCGCCTGGAAGGCAATCGTCACATCGTCAACCCGGACAAGACGCCGATGTCGAACCTGCTGGTCTCCGTGCTCAACACCATGGGCATCGACCAGGACAGCTTCGGCGACAGCACGGGCCACGTGGCGATCTGAAGCAAACGCCTCACAACTGCAATCCCGCATCCCTCGAAAATCCCGGCAATCCAGCCGGGATTTTTTCCTGATCGGTCCCCGATTTGATTTACAGCAAATGACGAATTTCGCTCCGTGATAGCGTAAAGGTATTACTACGGAGGAAATTCACATGCGATTCAAGATTCTGGTTTTATTGTGGTTGATGTTCGGTTCCTGGAACGCTTTGGCTCAACAGGCCCTGGTGGGCGCCATGGTAGGCGACGTGTCCGGTCTCGTGGAAAACGCAGACGGCAACTTGGTGGAACCCCAGTGCGCCCTGGATGGTGCGGTTGATATCAATTCCATGGGTGGCGGCGACCTGACCGCCGTTGTCGATGGCGCGGCCTCCTGCACGGGTGCCCTGGGCCTGCAAATCACGTTTCACGTCACTTTCGATTTCCGGACATATACGCTGGGCGGGTTTTATACGGACACTCCCAATGGCATGGTGCTGGACCAAGAGATCCTGTTTGAAAATACCGGCGGCCTTAACTGGTCGGCCAACGTGGCAGGTGAAGCACCTTCCTCCAACGGTCCGCGGGCTTATGACCTGCAAATCAACCTGACCTTGCCCAAGGAAGCTATCTACCCGGGCGAACAATACCCGGACACCAAAAGTTTCAGTGGCGACCTGAGCCAGGTTGTGACCGTGAATGTCCCCCTGGAAATCCCGGCACTGTCGGTCAGTGAAAACCTGAGCGTGGATGTCCAGCTGACCGGTCGCTGGACCGCCAAGACCGTGCCCACGTCCAGCAACACACCCGACATCAACGGCAACTTTTCGGGCTCTATCCAGGGGCTGACCCCCATTTCCCTGACGATCAATGTGCCCGTACTGGGCGAGGAAACCTTCGACCTGGATATTCGGGGCACCTTCGGCGGCTCACTCTTCGTCACCAGCCCCACGGAACTGACATTTGCCGGTGCCTGGGCGGCATCGACAGGAGAGGACGGCTTCGGGGGGGACATCAACATCACGGTTCCCATCAGCAACCTGAAATCCCTGACATCGATGCCCTTTACGATGAGCGGCAACTTCTCCGTGGACCCGGATATACCCAGTGTCGACCCGATTCCGGTGGCCTTCAACGTGTCCGGCGCCTTCCCGTTCGCCATCGACCTCTAACCGGTCCGACCTGGCGCCCGTCGGTTCACACCGGCGGGCGCTTTTTTTCCTGATCCTTAACTTCCCGCCTGCGGCTGCACCTTTCAGCCCGCGCCTGGGTAAATTGCCCCCTGGACGGCAAGTTCGGGTATCATCCGCCCTCACTACCAGATTCCGCAGTCCAGGAGGTTCCGTGAACATTCGTCAACTATTCGCCCTTTTTGCCGCACTGCTGCCCGGTATTGCCACCGCCCAGGATGCCACTGCAGGCAAGGATTTCTTCGCCCAGCAATGCGCGCTGTGCCACAGTGCCGCCGAGGGTGATAACGGCGGCGCCCAGGGCCCGCTGCTGCGCGGCGTATTCGGCCGCGCAGCTGCCGCCACCGGCTTCACCTATACCGATGCCATGCGCAATTCCGGCCTGACCTGGGATGCCGCGACACTGGACAGGTTCCTGGCTTCCCCCACAACCGTCGTGCCCGGCTCCTCCATGGTCATTCCAGTGGAAAATGCCGGCACCCGCGCCAACGTGATCGCCTATTTCGAACAGCTGGCAAACGGCTCCTTCGTGGATAACCGTCCTGCGCCTCAGGGCTTCGGCGGATTCGCAAATACCGAACCGCCATCCGGCGACCCCGACTGGATCAATGACCGCCCGGGACGTGTCCACAAGGTCGATCTGGACAACCTGCCCGAGCCTTACCAGACATCTTCTGCCGTGAACTTCCCCTCTGTGGTGCCGCGCCCCGATGGCGCCAACCTCATGCTGCCCGACGGTTTCACCGCCGAGGTCTTCCTGGATGAGGGCCTGGCCGGCCCCCGCGCCATGGTGCTTGCCCCGAATGGCGACATCTTCCTGGCGGAAACCCAGAGCGGCCGTGTACGCGTGATTCGGCCGAATGCCTTGCGCAGTGCGCCGCAGGCGATCGAGATTTTCGCCCAGGGCATGCTGCAGCCGCTTGGTATTGCCTTCTACCCGGCCGGCGACAATCCGGAATGGGTATACGTCGCCGAAACCAACCGAGTTATTCGCTACCCCTACCAGGTCGGCGACATGATGGCCAGTGATGTGCCCGAAGTCATTGTGCCGCAGCTGAGCCCGGTGGGCGGTGGTCACTACACCCGCGACCTGGCTTTTTCACCCGACGGCAAATACATGTACGTCTCCGTGGGCTCACAATCCAACGTGGCTGAGAACAACATGGGCGAAAAATCCACCGCGGAAATCGCCGCGTGGGAAGCGGAAAAAGGCCTCGGCGCCACCTGGGGCACCGAAGAGAACCGCGCCGCCGTAATGGTCTTTGAGGTCGGCAATGAAGCCGCCACCGGCAGGCTCTTTGCCAATGGTATCCGCAACTGCGTCGGTCTGACCGTGCAGCCGGAAACCGGTTCCGTGTGGTGCTCGGTGAACGAGCGCGACCAGCTCGGCGACGACCTGGTGCCGGATTACTCCACCCGTGTCACCGACGGCAGCTTCTTCGGCTGGCCCTGGTACTACATGGGCGATAACGAAGACCCGCGCCATGCCGGCGCTCGTCCCGACCTGGCCGGCAAGATAACCAGGCCCGACGTGCCTTACACCGCACATTCCGCGGCAGTAGACCTGGAATTCTATCCGTTGGCACCTGCCGGCAACTCGGCCTTCCCGGCGGAATATGCCGGCGACGGTTTCGCCGTTCTGCACGGCTCCTGGAACCGCGCCCACCGTACCGGCCACAAAATCGTGCGCCTGCCCATGGAGGATGGTATTCCCACCGGTGAATACGTCGACTTCCTGGTCGGCTTCATCGACGAGGAAGGCAACCCCTGGGGCCGCCCGGTTGCCACGCAGTTCATGGACGATGGCTCCATGCTGCTCAGCGATGACGGCGCTAATGTCATATACCGGATTTCCTTCTCCCGGTAATACCTTGCCCGATACCAGGTGAACCAGGACGGGGTGCCATAGTTTTATCTAGCTTTCATGAAGAAAACGAAGCTGCCACCCGTCGTCCTGGATCACCTGGAAGACCTCATCCAGACATTCGAGTATTCCCTCGACATCGACGAGACCATCGCGCTCACGCTGCGCAAGCTCATGGAGCACATGCATTGCGAGGCGGCCTCGGTGTTCCTGAATAACAATGCCGACGGACTGACCTGCATGGCCAGCGCCGGCCCGGTCGACCTCAAGGGTGTGACCATCAGGATCGGCACCGGCATCGTCGGCAAGGCGGTTGATGATTCCGAGGTGGTCATGATCTGCGATGCCAGCGACTCGGACCTGTTCTTCGACGGTATCGACAAGAAGACCGGCTTCATTACCCGCTCCCTGCTGTGCGCTCCGCTGATCGTTCACAAGGAAACCATCGGTGCCATCGAACTGCTCAACAAGCAGCCGTCGAAGAAGGAGCCCGAAGGCCTGTTCAACGAGGTGGACAAGCACCTGCTCAGCATCCTGGCCTCGGCCGCCGCGCTGGCCATTCACAACTCGCGCATGGCATCGGAACTCGTGCGTACCGAGATGATGCAGCAGGAACTCGAGATCGCGCGCACGATCCAGGAAAGCTTCCTGCCGGCATACGAGGAAAGCCACCCCATCGCCAGCATCAACCTGGCAGCCAAGAACGTATCCGGCGACTTCTTCGATTATTTCCAGCAGCCGGACGGCACCTGGATATTCAATATCGGCGACGTCAGCGGCAAGGGGATGGATGCCGCCCTGCTCATGGCGAAAGCCAGCAGCCTGTACCATTGCCTGGGCAAAACCATCCGCTCCCCGGCCAGGGTCATGCAGGTGATCAATGAAGAACTGGTGGAGCACGCTACCCGGGGCATGTTCATTACCATGATCGGCGGCTTCTACAACCCGGCCACCGGCGAGGTGACACTGGCCAATGCCGGACACCTGCCTGCCATCCGGCACGGGAGGGACGGGACATTTACCGAATTCGAATCACGCACCCTGCCCCTGGGTATCATGCCCGACCAGGTCTTCGAGGAAGTCAGCTTCTCGCTGGCGGGATCAAGCCTGTATTTGTATACTGACGGCTTGTCCGAAGGGCTGGCACGAACCCTGAAAAAACCCGACGAAATGCAGAACCTGTTCACCCTGATCGAGCGCTTTCACGACGTGCCGCGACAGGCAAGACTCAGGACTTTTGCCGAGGAAGCGTCGCGGAACATCAGCGGTATCGACGATCTGACCGTGCTGCTCATCGAGGACACCCGGGAAAGCAGCTCCCCGGCAGCCGCCGCCACCTGAAGACGGCGACACACAGAAACCTGTACCGGCAAGGCATGACAAAAGAGTAAAATATGGGTGCCGCTGAAAAACTTCTGGAGTTCCAATTTCCCGCCACAAGCGAACATCTGTGCACCCTTAGGGAGAAGCTGAGGGAAGCGCTCGACACGTGCAGCAAGTCCGAGGAGCTGAAGCAATGCATCATCCTCGCCGTCGGGGAAGCCTGCATGAACATCATCGAACATGCCTACTGCGATGGCGATACAGGAGACATCATCCTGGAGATCGAGCGACAGGACGACAGCATGGTCTTCCGGCTCACGGACTTTGCCCATCGCAAAACGCGCCTGGAGGAAATGAGGTCGCGGCCGCTGGAAGAGATCAGGCCGGGCGGCCTGGGCTGCCATATCATTAACGAGATAATGGACGAAGTCAGCCTGATAGATTGTGGTTCGCAATGCGGCAATGTGCTGCAGATGACCAAGAAAATTGACGACTGACCAGGCAGTTTCCTGGTACTGGAAGTATTACTATGCAATGCAATCTGCGTTCTGAAAACGACTACGATGTTTTGGAACTCGGTGGAGAGATAGACTTCCATTATTCACCCGACCTGCGCGAGCATATCCTGGCACCCCTGAAGGAAGGCCGGCCCCTGCTTATCGACATGGAAAACGTCAGCTATATAGACAGCTCCGGCATAGCCAGCCTGGTGGAGGGTTTCCAGACCGCCAAGTCGGCCAAGCTCGCCTACGGCCTGTTGAAAATTTCCGATCCCGCACTCCAGGTGCTCACGCTGACCCGCCTGGACCGCGTATTCACACTGTACGACAACGCCGAACAGTTCCACGCCCAGATCTGAGCATCACCGCCGACCCATGTCAGCCAATGCCATTGAAATTCGTGACCTCGTCGTCGACTACGGCTCGCGCCGGATACTCACGAACATCTCCTTCGATATCCGCCAGGGCGAGATCATGGTCATCATGGGCGGCAGCGGCGCCGGCAAGAGCACGCTGCTGCGCTGCCTGCTCGGCCTGAAAAAACCGACTTCCGGCCACATCCACATGCTGGGCACCGACATCTGCCACGCATCACAGGCAGAGCTGTACAAGCTGCGCGAAAAGATGGGCGTGGCCTTCCAGCGCGGCGCCCTGTTCACCTCAATGTCCGTGGCTGAGAACATCCAGCTGCCGCTGCGTGAACATACCGACCTCGATGAAAGCACCATCCAGATCATGACGCGCATCAAGCTCGACATGGTCAACATGCTGCCTTATGAGCACCTGATGCCGTCCGAGCTGTCCGGCGGCATGGCCAAGCGTGCCGCCCTGGCCAGGGCCATCATCATGGATCCGAAACTGCTGTTTTTCGACGAACCCTCTGCCGGCCTGGACCCGATCACGTCGGCGGAACTCGACGAACTCATCCTCCTGCTGAAAAAAAGCATGCGCATGACCATCGTGGTGGTGACGCACGAACTGGAAAGCGTGTTTGCGATTGCCGACCGCATCGCCATCCTGGGCGAAGGCAAGCTCATCCAGGTGGGCACGCCCGAGGAAATCCGCAATTCGAGCAATGAAACCATCATCAACCTGCTCAACCGGACTCCCCGTGAAAACAATGTCGACCGGGATACACACCTGGAGCGGCTGACCAAGGATACCCAGTAGGGAACGCGGTAATGATCAAGACCATCAGCAATCTCGGCAGCTACGTTCTGGACGGTATTGAACAGATCGGCAGGACGTTCAACCTGCTGCTTATTATCCTGTGGAAGATCCTCCAGCCGCCCTACCAGATTTTCCCCATCATCAAGCAGGTCTACTTCATCGGCGCCCGCTCCATGACGGTCATCATCATTTCCGGCGTCACCATTGGCATGGTGCTTGGCCTGCAGTTTTACAATACGCTCGAGCGCTTCGGCTCAGTGGGTGTACTGGGCTCGGCCGTGGCCCTCAGCATCATTCGCGAGCTGGGTCCTGTCATGACCGCACTCATGGTGGTGGGTCGCGCCGGCTCCGCCATCTGCGCCGAACTGGGCATCATGCGCATCACCGAGCAGGTCGATGCCCTCGAATGCATGGCCATCTCCCCGGACAAGTACCTGGTGGCGCCAAAACTGGTTGGCGGCGTCATCTCGGTTCCCCTGCTGAACTTCGTCTTCAACGTCGTCGCCATCGGCGGCGGCTACTTTGTCGGCGTGGTGCTCTTCGGCGTGTCCGAAGGCTCGTATGTCAACGGCATGATCGACTCCGTGCTGTGGAGCGACGTGCGCCTGGGCCTGGTGAAGTCATTAATCTTCGGCTTGCTGATCACCCTGATCTGCTGCGCCAAGGGCTTTTACCTGCACCTGAGCAAGTACGGCTCGCAGGGCGCTGAAGGTGTCAGCCGGGCAACCACTGACGCCGTAGTGATTTCCTCGGTGTCTGTACTGCTCTGCGACTTCATCATCGGCGCACTGATGTCATGAATTTCATTTGAACCCATGAGCGGAAACCAACTAGATTAAACCCCATGAACAAGATCACTATCGAACTGCTCACCGGAATTTTCGTCCTTATCGGCATCGCCGCCTTCACCTGGCTGGCGGTTTCCATCGCTGGCGCCTCCTTTACCGAACAGCCCGGCTATACCCTCGAGGCCCGCTTCACCTCCATTTCCGGGCTGCGCGAGGGCGCCGTCATCGAGGGCGCCGGCGTACGCATCGGCACGGTTTCCCGCATAGATTTCGACCCCGATTCCTTCGAAGCCATCGTGTTCCTGCGCATCAATGAGGGCGTGCCTGTTCAGGAAGACGCTATCGCCTCTGTCCGCACCCAGGGCATCATCGGCGAGAAATACATCAATATTGTCCCGGGCGGTTTCGATGAACTGCTGGGCGACGGCGATGAGCTCTATGAAACGGAATCCGCCATCAGCCTGGAAGAACTGGTCAGTCGCTACATCTTCAGCTCGGAAGACTGAGTCATTCATGTCGTTTTCCTTAACCACACTCTTGCGCAAGGCCCTGCTGTTGATGCTGCTGGCTGGTGTTGCCTGCACACTGCAGGCCCAGGAGGACGATGACGATTTCTTCATTTTCGATGAAGAGGAAGATGACGGCCCGCTCGTCGCCGACCCGTTCGAGGGTATCAACCGCGTTTCCTTTGCCTTCAATGACAAACTGTACCGCAACGTGGTGAAGCCCGTAGCCCGCGGCCTGCGTGTCATCCCGGCTCCGGTTCGTACTTCCGGCGCCAACTTTTTCGACAACCTGTTCACGCCGGTATCGGCGATGGCCGCCCTGCTGCAGTTTGACCTGCCCAATACCGGCACGGAAATCGGCCGCTTCGTGATCAATACCACCATCGGCGTATTCGGCTTCTTCGACCCCGCCACCGACCTGGGCATCCCGAAGGATACCGAGGACTTCGGCCAGACCTTTGGCAGCTACGGCATCGGCCACGGCTTTTACATGGTGGTGCCCTTCTTTGGCTCCACCAGCCTGCGCGACGGTCTTGGCAGCATGACCAACACGGCTGTGCATCCGTTCTACAAGGACATCTCCACCGGCGAGATTTTCGCCATCAATGCCGCTGATGCGGAAATCACCCTGTCGCTGGACCAGGACACGTACGAAGCCTTTTACGACAGTGCCCTGGATCCCTATGTCTTTTTCCGCAGCGCCTATGCCCAGAATCGTGCGGGCAGCGTGGACGAATAACCAAACTCTTTTAAACCGCAATTCCTGTACTCTTTCCGCGAAAGAACAAGGGGAGTCAGCTATATCCTGCTGATTTAATTGGTTAATTTTTGCATTGCCGGATAGTTTAACCTTACCTGAATTGCGGCCCTGAATACCTTGTCCCTTGCCCCTTGTTCCTTGTACCTTGGAAAGTGACAGGTATAATTTGCCCCCTCAAAACGGGATATGAATGCGATGAAAACACGTTTCCTGAACGACTTGTGCCAACTGGCGATCGTGCTGCTGGTGACCCTGGCAACGCCGGTTTTTGCCCAGAACGCGACTCCGATGGCCACGGTCGAGACCACCGTAAACGCCATCCTGGTCATCCTGCGCAATGACGCCATCGGCGTGGAGGAGGCCCGTGACCAGATGCGCGTGGAAATCGGCAAGGCTTTCGATGCCCGCGCCATGTCCCAGAGCGTGCTGTCCACCAACTGGCGCAGTGCCAGCGAAGCCCAGCAGGCGGAATTCCAGAACCTGTTCATGCAGACCCTGGAAAACACCTACATGGGTCGTCTGGAAGCCTATACCAACGAAACCGTCGAATTCCGCAAGGAGGAAATCGACAACAACCGTGCCACTGTGGAAACGGTCATCCTGACCGGGGGCAACGAGATCCCCATCAACTACAAGCTGCGCCAGCGCAGCGATGGCTGGTTCGTGTATGACGTGGAAGTGGAAAACGTGAGCATGGTGTCGTCCTACCGCGAAACCTACCGCAGCGTCGTGCGCCGGGACGGCATGGACGGCCTGTTGAGCCACATGCGCGAGCGCGCCGCCGAGAAGGGCTGACAGCCCCGGCCGCTCGTTCGGCCGAAAATCACAAAAAATCCTCTTTTATCCGCCCCAAAGGCCTGCGGCCTTGTCACGATTGCGGTTCTGTATGCTAGAATTCGCGCCCTGAATTGGCGGATGTTTGTGATTTCCCACTGTTTTTTTCAGT
>Ga0181582_10002226_pt1 | contig 15331 bp, 13 predicted proteins | sample 071ome_32_FD_132438 | JGI IMG/M metagenome (GOLD analysis project Ga0181582, IMG submission 132438) | Coastal salt marsh microbial communities from the Groves Creek Marsh, Skidaway Island, Georgia - 071405AT metaG (megahit assembly) | ecosystem: Environmental > Aquatic > Marine > Intertidal...
CCATGAGCCCGATAACCTCACCGCGGTGCGGGACCTCGAAGTCTGGCTGATGCAGCAGCCCGAAGTCGGGGGTGTGTATTCGCTGGTTGACTACCTGGGCGAGCTCGAAAAAGCGCTGGCGCCGGATCTGGTCGATGCCGACCCGGTGCCGCCCTCGGCCGGGGTCGCGCGACATCTGCTTCTCCTGGGTGGCAGTGAGGACGCCCGCCGATTCGCTGACGCCGACTATCGCAGCACCCTGCTGCAGGTTCGCCTGCACGTGATCGAGAGCGCAGCATTGAATGCACTGGTAGCGCGGATTGAAACGCGGCTGCAGACCCTGCCGGCAGATCTGCGCGGCGCCGTGACAGGCAGCTCCTGCCTGATCTCCCGCACGATTGATGCGGTTACCCGCGGACAGCTGATGAGTCTGCTGCTGGCGTTTCTACCTATCTCGCTGGTGGTGCTTGGGGTGTTCCGCTCGGTCCGCATTGCGCTTCTGGTCATGATTCCCAATGTTCTTCCCATACTGGCGTTCTTCGGCCTGCTCGGGCTCAGCGGCATGACCCTCAATCTCACTACCAGTCTGGTGGCTGCCGCAGTGCTGGGGATTGCGGTGGACGACAGCATCCATTTTTTTCTGCGGCTGCGCAGGGAGGTTGCGAGAGGCCTCAAGGGTCAGGCCGCCATTGCAGAGGCGCTTGATGGGGTTATCCGCCCTGTGACCTTATCCACGCTGGGGCTTGCCGCGGGCTTCGCCACCCTGCTGAGCGGAGAGCTTATCGCACAGGGAGAATTTGGCATGCTGGCCGCGGCGGCGCTGGTTATCGCGTGGATCCTGGATCTCAGCGTGTCTCCGGCCCTGGCCTGGGTGGGTGGCATCGCCGGGCAAGTGGGAGATACCGCGCCCCGGGCGCGGCGTTGAGAGCGAGCACGCCGGAGCAGTCAGATGCTCAGGTCGAGCAGGTTGTAATCCCGTATGGAACTTCGGGCCGCGTCGTTCCAGCGCAGGGCATCCATCGATTCGGCCAGAGGCGCGTAGCTGTAAGGGACCTCATCCGGGTAGCGCTGCTGCCGCGCATCGATGCCGTAGGCGATTAGATGGGAGCGCGTGCGGACGCGGTTTTCGTCATACGTAGCGACAGCGTTGTGTACGCCGCCAGCTGTGACGTTGAGCACGGAGGCGCGGCGGTGGAAGCCGAAATTCAAGGTCACCCTGGTGTTCTGACTGGTGTTGGCAAAGGAGCCGTGCACGGTCTGTCGGTTGCAGATAGCGACGTCCCCGGGCGCACAGATCATGGGCACCGCATCGGGCAGGCGGTCAGAGCCGCAGGCATCGACCAGCGCCTTGATATCGACCCGACCGTGCGCGTGCGAACCCGGCAGGACCCAGACGCCGTTTGCCGCCGTGCAGCCGTACAGCTGGGCCATGAAATTAAAGCCGTGCGTGCCCGCGTCCAGCGTCGGGCTGTCCCAGTGAGTCACCCCGTCCTGGTGCCAGGCGACGGAAGCGCCCTGGCCAGGACCTTTAAACCAGACCCCCTCATTGAACGGGGTGAAGTCCGGGCCGTTGACTGCGGCCGCAACGCGCAGCAGGTCGGGATGCCCGTACAGACGCAGGCAGGCGTCGGAGAACTGCAGCGTGCCCAGCATGAGGTACATGACTTTCTCCGGGGCATCTGTCCCCGGATCTGGTTCAAACATGCGTGCCGGATGACGGCCGTTGGCGAGCGCGGTGCCGCCGAAGGGATCACTCAGCGGGCGCGCCCAGAAACAGGTCGGCGCCGCACTGCCGTACCCCCAGGCGGGGCGGCCGTGGCGGTCGACCGCGGCGCCCTCGTGCGCCGGGATGTGCTCGAGAAGTTCGTTCAGATCCCGCTCGATATCATCGAGCTCGTCCTGTCGTAGCACATCAGTGAAAACATAGAACCCGGTTTTCCAGTAGGCATCCAGGATGGATTGCTCAACATTGCCTGCGGTGTCGAAACGGATGGGGCCGCGGTTGCCGAGGGACATGGCGCGATCCTCGCCGGCGCGCAGATAGCTCTGCATCGCATCTTCCCGCTCGCCAAAATGGGTATGAACGTCGTCACGCTGCGCGCTGAGAACCATGGGACACCTCCGTTCGCGGCCACGACCTCATTATGATGTGGAGATGTTCGAACTCAAAAGATGCCGGAGGCAAGGTGCGGGGCGCGTACCACCAAGGCCGACAGCCGGCGGCCGCGCATGACCAAACCGTTTTTTCCCGCCGCCGAGCGCAACAAGGACCCGATCCTCGAAGCGCTGCGCGCTTACCTGTGCGCACCGGCGCGCGTGCTCGAGGTCGGTGCCGGAAGCGGCCAGCACGCGGTGCATTTCGCCGCTGCTTTGCCCGGGGTGGTCTGGCAGTGCAGCGATCTGCCTGAGCGCCTGCCCGGGATCCGCGCCTGGATCGAAGAGAGCGCGCTGGCCAACCTGCTGCCGCCGGTGGTGCTGGATGTGGCCCAGGAAGCTGCTGCCTGGCCGGGTGGCCCCTGGGACGCCATCTACAGCGCCAACCTGCTTCATTTCATGCCCTGGGAAGCGGTGCCGGTATTCATGAGCGGCTGCACGCGGGCGCTGTGTGACCAGGGGTTGCTCGTGGTTTATGGTCCATTCAACGAGGCAGGGCGCTACACCAGCGATGGCAACCGGCGTCTGGATGCCTGGCTTGCTGGTGAAAACCCGGCTTATGCCATCCGCGATCGCGAGGCGGTCTGCGCCCTGGCTGCTGCCACTGGTCTGCGGTTATTGGAGGACCGTGCCATGCCGGCCAACAATCGCCTGCTGGTATGGCGCAAAGCCGGCACGGCTGCAGCGGCCCTTGCCGATGACGCCGAGGAGGAATGACCCATGGCATGGCTCGACAGAGACGCAGCACGTCTGCACTACACCGACAGCGGCACCGGCCTGCCGGTGCTCCTGACTCACGGCTTCGGTGCGTCCGGGGAGATGTGGCGGCCGCAGATTGATGTCCTTGGTGACCGCTATCGGTTCATCACCTGGGACATGCGCGGGCATGGCCGGACCCAATGCCCGATGGATGATACGCAGTTCACCCACGAACATACGATGGCCGACCTGCTTGCACTGCTCGATCACCTTGAGCTGGAACAGGCGGTAATTGGCGGTCATTCTCTCGGAGGCTATATGTCGCTGGCTTTCCATGCGCGCCACCCGACCCGGGTTGGCGCCCTGTATGCGCAGGCCTGCGGTCCGGGGTATCGCAATGACGAGGCACGCGCACGGTGGAACGAGCGCGCGCGATCCCGCGCTGAGCGCATCGCCGTGCGCGGTTTTGACGGCAGCGCCCGCGCACCCGAGGTTGCGATCAGCGTGGCGGGCACGCCGGCTGGTCTGGCTGCGGCGGCACGCGGGATCCTGACGCAGGTCGACGCGACGGTGATTGACAGCCTGCGATCGGTCGCCGTACCCGCCCTGATCGTGGTCGGCAGCGATGACACCCCGTTCGTGGATGCGACGGCGTACATGGAAAGTCGGATTCCCGGTGCCCGCCGAGTGGTCGTCTCCGGGGCCGGGCATGGTGTCAACGTGGAGGCCGCTGAGCCTGTCACAGCCGCGCTGGGCGAGTTTCTTGCGGGCCTGACGCTGTGATCGGGGATCGCGCAAAACGGTATCATTGCCGACCGCTTGGAGGCCGGGCTCTGCCAGGCGGCGCAACAGCTATGAGGAAGGGAGCATGAGCGACGTTTTTATCGCCGGCGTCAGCATGACGCATTTCGGCAAGCACCTTGAACGCAGCCTGAAAGACCTGGCGGGCGAGGCACTCAACGCAGCTTTGCAGGATGCCGGGTGTGAGGTCGGGCAGCTGGAAGCAGTGTTTTTTGGCAATTGCGTGCAGGGCCACATGGAAGGCCAGGACATGGTTCGTGGCGAGATTGCGCTGCGTCCCTTCGGCGTCTCCGGCGTCCCGGTGATCAATGTCGAGAACGCCTGTGCGACGGCCAGTACCGCTTTCCACATGGCGGTTAACTACATCCGTGCCGGTGCTGCGGATATCGCGCTGGCTATCGGCGTGGAAAAAATGTTCTCTAACGACAAAAACCTCATGTTCAGCGCCTTCGACGGCGCCTGGGACGTACATGAGGTGGAGCAGAGCAAAGCCCTTTTCTCCGCCATGGCGGAGGGGGTCAAAGTACCCGAAGGCTCGACCTCGCCGCGTCCTTACAGCGTATTCATGGATATTTATGCGGGATTCTGTCGCATGCACATGCGCGAATTCGGCACCACGCAGAAGCAGCTCGCAGCCATTGCCGCGAAAAACCACCAGCATTCCACCGGCAATCCGCTGTCGCAGTACCAGAAAGCTTTTTCTGTCGACGAGGTTCTTGCTGCAGCGCCGATTACGTATCCGCTGACCCTGCCGATGTGTTCGCCGGTCAGCGACGGCGCGGCTGCGGCGATCGTGTGCAACAGCGCGGGACTCAAGCGGCTCCAGCAGGCGCGGAAAGAAACCCCGCGCGTGCTGGCGAGCGTCATTCAGGCCGGGAGCAACCGCGCGATCACGGAATTCGATAAGCATGCCAGCCGGCTGGCGGGAGAGAAGGCCTATGCCCAGGCCGGACTAGGCCCGGCAGACATCGATGTGGCGGAGGTTCACGACGCCACGGCGATGGGTGAAATCATCGAGCTGGAGGCGCTTGGTCTGTGCGCGCTCGGCGACGGCGGACCTGCTGCCGAGCGCGGCGAGACGACGCTCGGGGGGCGGCTACCGGTCAATCCCTCGGGTGGGCTGGAATCGAAGGGTCATCCCATCGGGGCCACCGGGCTCGGGCAGATTTACGAACTGGTGCTGCAGCTGCGTGGCGCGGCCGGGGGACGTCAGGTAGACGGTGCCCGGATCGGTCTGGCGCAAAACGGCGGCGGCATCGTCGGCATTGAAGAGGCGGTGACCTGCGTCAACATCATCGGCGCCTGAGCGCCGCCTGCGGAAGATCACAAACCCGGGCCGGGCGGCCGGGTATTAACTGAGGAGACGGCTCTCCACGCGACGGGGCGGTGCCTGGCAGCCAGGATCGCCCTGACCCGGTGGCTAGAGTGCCGGGATGGCGGGCGGTCAAGCGAACCGGCGTCGGAACGGGAAACATCATGGGAAAGAAACTGGGACGCTTCATCATAGCGCTGGACGGCACTAGCCTGCCGCCGCGCGAGGATATCGGGGGCAAAGCCTGGTCGGTGGCGCGCATGCAGAGTCTGGGGCTGCCGGTGCCGCCTGCGGTGGTGGTTACCACCGATGCCTGTCGCGCCTACCTCGAAGGCGGTGAGTTCCCTACGGGTCTGGCGCAGGAGCTGGACGAAGCGGTGGCCTGGTTGGAGCAGGCGACCGGACGTGGTCTCGGCGCCACGCACAAGCCGCTGCTGGTCTCAGTCCGCTCCGGGGCTGCGATCTCCATGCCCGGCATGATGGACACCGTGCTGAATCTCGGCATGAACGCTGCGACAGAGCAGGCGCTGGCTGCGGAGGCGGGCGACCCGGATTTTGCGCGTGATACCCACCGGCGTTTCCTCGAGCTTTATGCGAGCATCGTCCTGAAACTGGTGCTCGACCCGGTGCACGATCCGCACAGCCTGCTGGCGGCAATCGCCGCCGAGGGCGCAGCCGTGCCCGCGACGCCGCGCGAGCAACTGCAGGCGGCGGTGGAGGCAGTGTTTGCCTCCTGGAACTCGCGGCGCGCCAAGCGCTACCGCAAACATCACGCGATCCCCGACAGCCTGGGCACGGCAGTCACCATTCAGGCGATGGTATTCGGCAATCTCGACGAGCGCTCAGGCACCGGGGTGCTGTTCAGCCGCAACCCGCTCACCGGTGAACCGGCGCCCTATGGCGAGTATCTGCATCAGGCGCAGGGCGAAGATGTGGTCTCGGGTAAGTTCACGCCGGAGCCGCTGTCGGCGTTGGAACGCAGTCTGCCCGGCGTGTACCAGGAGCTGATGCGCGCCGCCGCCGCGCTGGAAAGCGAAAATGGTGACGTACAGGATATCGAGTTCACCGTACAGCAGGGCAGTCTGTTTCTTCTGCAGTCACGGGCGGCGAAGCGCGCGCCGCAGGCGGCCGTCCGCTTCGCCGCCGATATGGTCGCAGAAGGGCGGATCGACGAGGCAACCGCGCTCTCGCGGGTTTCCGCCGAGCAGGTGCGGACCCTGCTCAGGCCACGGCTCGCAGCGGACGCTGCAGCCGGGCAGACGGTTCTCGCGCGCGGTGAAATCGCCTGTCAGGGTGTGGGCACGGGGATAGTGGTGACGGATTCAGACGAGGCGGAGTCGCGCCATGCCCGCGGCGAGGCGGTGGTGCTCGCTCGTGCCACCACCAGCCCGGAGGACGTCCACGGCATGATTGCTGCAGCGGCGGTAGTGACCGAGCAGGGAGGCTCGACATCCCACGCCGCGGTGGTCGGTCGTGCGCTCGGTGTGCCCTGCCTGGTCGGCTGCGGAAGTGGGAGCGTGACTGCGCTGGCCGGACAGATAGTGACGGTCGATGCCAACAGCGGGCAGATCTACGCCGGCGTTCTCGAGGTCGAAACACCTGACGAGACCGCGGATCCGCGCATGGCGCAGCTGGTCGGCTGGGCCGCGGCGCGCAGCCCGATCGCGGTGCAGGCGGAGACTGCCGCTGAAGCCGCCGATGCTTTCGACCTCGGCGGCGTTGAAGGCGGCGAGGATCCTGCACGCCTCGCAGAGCTGCTGCACGGGCGGTCCGTGGTGCGCGGCGGGGCGATCGAATCAGACGCCGGCGTCGCGGCTGCCCTCGCTGCCGGCGTTAAGACCATCATTGCGCGGCATCCATTGCCCGTGCTCCTGGCTGCTGTGCAGGCGCAGGCGGCCACCTGAATTTACCCAGAGCGAAACGACCGAGGAACCGGCGTCATGAGCCAACCGACATCCCGCGATATCGAAAACCTGATCGAAATGTTCCAGGCATCAGACTGGGAGGAGATGCACCTGAAAACGGGTGATCTCGAGATCTTTCTGTCACACGATCCGGCGGCCAGCGGGCCGGCGAGCGCTGTAGTGCAGGCTGCGCCCGCATCAGGTCCCGTGTCGGCTCCCGCGGTCACAGCGGCGCCCCCAGCCGCCCAGGCGGCTGCGCCGGCATCCGCCGCCAGCAGTGCCGCAGTTGTCCCTGAGGGCATGGTCGGCGTGTCGGCGCCCAATCTCGGCACCTTCTACCGCGCGCCAAAGCCTGGCGCCCCACCTTATGTGGAAGTCGGGCAGGTGGTAACGCCGGACTCCGAGGTGTGCCTGATCGAGGTCATGAAGCTGTTCACGCCGGTCAAGGCGGGTGTCGCTGGAACCGTCAAGGAAGTGTGTGTCAGCGACGGCCAGATGGTGGAGTTCGAGCAGCTTCTGGTCGTTATCGAGCCGTCAGCCTGAGTCCGGCGCAAAGGTTTTACGTATGTCGATTAACCGGGTCCTGGTAGCGAACCGCGGCGAGATTGCGGTGCGCATCATCCGTGCCGCGCACGCGCTGGGGATCGAGACCGTGCAGGCGGTGTCCGCCGCCGACACTGAGAGCATGGCGGCACGTCTCGCCGATCAGGTGGTGGTACTTGGACCTGCTGCTTCGCGCCAGAGCTACCTGGACGCGAATCTCGTGGTGCATGCGGCGCGTGCCACCGGCTGTGACGCGCTCCACCCGGGCTATGGCTTTCTGTCTGAACGTGCGGCGCTGGCGCGGTTGTGTGATGACAACGGCGTCGTCTTCGTCGGCCCGGATGCCGAGGTGATTGACGCACTCGGCGATAAGCTGCGGGCACGGGCGATCGCTGAACAGGCTGGTGTGCCGCTGGTGCCAGGCACCGATCAGATCGCTTCAGCCGCGGACGCGCGGCGCGCGGCGGCTTCGCTGGGCTTCCCCGTCGTCATGAAAGCGTCGGCCGGGGGCGGTGGGCGCGGCATGTTCGTCGCGCGCAGCGACGCCGATCTCGAGGCGTCGTTCGACAAGGCCAGTGCCGAGGCTCTGGAGGCATTCGGCGACGGCACCCTGTACATGGAACGCTATGTTGAAAACGCGCGCCACGTCGAAGTGCAGGTCGCCGGTGATGGTGCGGGGCGTGTGGTGCATTACGGCGAGCGGGACTGCTCGGTCCAGCGGCGCTACCAGAAAGTAATTGAAGAGGCGCCCTGCGCGCTCATGCCCGACGACCTGCGAGAGGCCTTGCATGCGTCCGCGGTCAAGCTGCTGGCCGGACTTAAATACCGCAATGCCGGCACCGTGGAATTTTTATACGACGTGGACCGCCGGGCGTTTTACTTCATCGAGGTCAACACCCGGATCCAGGTTGAGCACCCGGTGAGTGAACAGGTCACAGGTCAGGATCTGGTCCAGACCCAGTTCCGCATCGCGGGCGGGGAGAAAGGCGCCCTGCCCCGCCAGGATCAGATCCACCTCGCGCGGCATGCCATCGAATGCCGGCTGAATGCCGAGGATGCGGCCAACCAGTTCCGACCGAGCCCGGGGCGCATTACCCGTTGGTCACCGCCCGCCGGCGCAGGCGTCCGGGTCGACAGCCACTGCACCGACGATTACCTGGTACCGCCGCACTACGACTCAATGATCGGCAAGCTCATCGTGACCGCAAAGGACCGCCCATCCTGCGTCGAGCGTCTGACAGCAGCACTCGACGCGTTCAGCATCGAAGGCCTGACGACCAACCTGCCGCTGCTGCGTTTCATCGCCCGGCATCCGGATTTTCAGGCAAATCAGTTTCATACCCGCTGGCTGGAGCAGAGCGTGCTGCCGGCCTTCGAACAGAGCCAGTAAGGAGCGTCTCTCATGGCCCACATTGAATTTCTTGACGAAACCATGCGTGACGGGCAGCAGAGCCTGTGGGGCATGCGCATGCAGGCGGGCATGGCCCTGCCGGTTTCCCCGATCGTTGACCGCACGGGTTACCGGGTTATCGACCTCACCGGTTCCTCGATGTTCGAGTGTCTGATCAAGTACTGCTATGAGAATCCCTGGGAAGGACTCGACCTGCTGGTGCATGCCATGCCCCGCACGCGGATCCGCGGCGGCATGCGCTCCAATGCGTCGGTGACCTTCGGTGTCACGCCGGATTCACTGATGGACGCCTGGATGCGCCAGCTGAACGTGCATGGCGTGCGCAGCTTCTGGATCTATGACGTCCTGTTCAATAACGACAAGACCCGTCGCCTGGCCAGGCTGGCGAAGGAATTCGGCTCTGAGGTCGCCGGCGCGGTGATGTTCACCCTGAGCCCGGTGCACACCGACGAGTACTACGCGAAACAGGTCGACGAGCTGGCCTCGAGCGACGATATCGACACCATTCTGCTCTACGACACGGCCGGGGTGCTGGAGAAGGAGCGCCTCTCGACGCTGGTTCCAGCGATGAAAGCCAAGGCGCGAGGCAAGCCGCTCGAGTTCCATTCCAATAATCTTCTGGGGCAGTCGGCCAAGGCGTATCTGGACGCGATTGATCTCGGCGTAACCATCCTGCACACCGCGGTCAGGCCGATGGCTAACGGACCTTCGGTGCCCTCGGTTGAGATCATGACGCGAAATATCGAGCTGCTTGGCCACACCCACGATCTCGACACCAGCCTGTTCCAGCCGGTTGCCGAGCACTTCGAGAAAGTCGGGCGGTCGGCGGGCTATCTGGTCAATCAGTACGCGGAATATGACGTGATGTCGATCCAGCATCAGGTGCCTGGCGGCATGGTCGGCACCCTCAAAGCGCAGCTGGTGCAGCACGGTATGAGTGAGCGACTGGATGAGGTCCTGGCGGAAACGGCGGTCGTGCGTCGTGAGCTCGGCTATCCCGGTATGGCGACGCCCTTCAGCCAGCTGGTGGGCACTCAGGCAGTGCTGAACATCATCACCGGCAAACGTTACTCGTCCATCCCGGATGAGGTGATCCAGTACGCAGCCGGCTTCTACGGGCAGCCGGCCGGACCGATCGATCCGGAGATCATGGACCGCATCATGTCTTCGCCACGGGCCAAGCAGGTCGTTGCAGCACCGCCGCCGCAGCCGACCATCGAGGAGCTGCGCGCGGAGTACGGTACGGACGACGACGATGAGCTTATCCTGCGCGCTCTGGTTGCGGGTGAGGGTCTTGACCGCATGCGGACCTCCGGGCCGGTCAAGACCAGCTATCCCTATCTCTCCTCGCCGGAGCTCGACCAGGTCGCGCGCCTGATGAAGCTGGCGACGGCGCCTGTAGTGCAAATCAAGTCGGCGGAGTTCGAGCTTTCGCTCAGGAAATCTCAATGAGTCAGCGTCGCGCCGTTATCGTCGACGTCGTGCGTTCGCCGTTCGGGCGCGCGCGCGACAACGGCGCGCTGGCGCCGCTGCATCCTGTCAATCTTTATGCTCATGTCCTCGAAGCGCTGGTGGCGCGAACAGGAATAGACCCGGCGCTGATCGAGGACGTCATTACCGGCTGTGTCATCCAGGTGGCCGAGCAGTCCGGCAACATCGGCCGTCAGGCGGTACTCGCGGCCGGCCTGCCCGAATCGGTCCCCGCTGTGACCCTTGATCGTAAATGTGGCTCTGCGCAGCAGGCGCTGGATTTTGCGGCGCAGGGTGTCATCGCCGGTGCCTACGATGTGGTGATCGCCGGCGGGGTCGAGATGATGAGCAAAGTCCCCATGCGCATCAATCGCATGGGCAAGGACAACGAAGGCGACCGTTTCCACGCGCGCTATCCCGAGGGCCTCATCCGGCAGGGCATCTCGGCGGAGCTGATCGCGGCGAGATGGGCGCTGACGCGCGAGGACCTCGATCGTTTTGCGCTGCGCTCGCATCAGCTGGCAGCGGCCGATGCCGATGGCGTGGCTCGAGATATCGCCCCGATTGAAGTCACTGACGATGCCGGGGCCACGCGCCGTGTGGCGCAGGACGAGGGCGTGCGCGGAGATTCCACCCTGGAAAAGCTGGCGAGTCTTAAACCCGCCTTTGCAAACCCGGAGATGGCGGCGCGCTTCCCGGAGATTGACTGGCGCGTGACCGCAGCCAGCTCGAGTCAGGTGACCGATGGCGCCAGCGCCGTGTTAATCGTTGAGGAGCAGACGGCGTTGCGTCTGGGACTCAGGCCGCGTGCGGCGGTGACCCATTTCGCCGTCGCCGGTGACGACCCGCTGCTGATGCTGACGGCGATTATTCCCGCGACCCGCAAACTGCTGCAGCGCGCCGGGATGCCGCTGAGCGCTATCGATGCGTACGAGGTAAATGAAGCTTTCGCACCGGTGCCGCTGGCCTGGGAGAAAGCGCTCAGCGCCGATCCTGAGAAACTCAACGTGTTCGGCGGGGCTATCGCGCTGGGCCATCCGGTGGGTGCATCAGGTGGACGCCTGCTGGCCAACCTGCTGCGGGCGCTCGAAAGCCGGGCGGGACGTTATGGACTGCTGACGATGTGTGAATCAGGAGGCATGGCCAACGCCACCCTCATCGAACGCCTGTAAGCAGGGCATATTTTCACTGTCGATGGCCGTCGGCCATCACACGGGAGGACGATTATGGCAGGCAGGGTTGAAGACAAGGTCACCATCATTACCGGGGCCGGGAGTGGCATCGGCGCGGCGTGCTTTGAACTCTTTGCGCGGGAGGGCGCTGTGGTCGTCGGCTGCGGACGGCGCCTGGAACCGCTGCAGGAGAATCTGGCCAAGGTCGAGGCTGCCGGCGGCAGGGGCATGGTCGTATCTGCAGATCTGTCCAATGCAGAGGGTGCCGATCGGGTCGTTGAAGAGACGATTAAAGCCTACGGCCGAGTCGATATTCTGGTGCACTCGGCCAGCGTCGGCTGGAGCTGGAGCCATGTCAGCGAAAACTCCATGAACGACATCGCGACCACCCCGCCAGATAAGTGGAACGAAGTCATCGGCATCAATCTCAACGCGGCCTACTACATGAGTCATGCCGTGCTGCAGCACATGCTCAAGCAGGAGAAGGGATCTATCGTCAACGTGGCGAGCATCTCGGGCATGGTCGGAATGCCGACTGCGCACACCTACTGCTCGGCCAAAGGCGGCGTCATCAACCTCACCCGGGCGATGGCGGCAACCTACGCGAAGCAGGGAGTGCGCGCCAACTGTGTCTGTCCGGGTTATACCGACACGCCAATGATTGCCGATGTCATGTACCTGTTCGACGACCAGCAGGTGGCCGACTATCTCACGCCGATGGCGCGCGCGGGCCAGCCGATGGAAATGGCCTACGGCTGTCTGTTTCTGGCCTCGGACGAGGCGAGTTACTGTAACGGCGTGGTTCTGCCTATCGATGGCGGCACGGTTGCCCGGCAGTAGGGCCACGTGAGCTGACGGCCGCGCGGCCAGCGCGACGGCGCCGGCTGGAAGCGCGTCCGGACGTGGGCTAACGTAGGCCGGAGCCTTCTGCTCGGAGGAAGTATGCCGATGGTCAGCCCGATTCTCGCGCCCGCAGCGGTCCTGCTGCTGTGGTCGCTTGTGGTTCTGTTCTGGATGGTGATCACCCGCTTTGCTGCATTCAGCAAAGCTGGGATTACGCTCGGTAATGCCGAGCGCGGTGGACGCTACGTCGATGTTGAGAGCCAGATGCCGGATTCCGTCAACTGGAAATCTCATAACTACACCCATTTGATGGAGCAGCCCACGCTGTTCTATGGCGTCGTTGCGGTCCTCGCTCTGGCTGGTGCCGGCGACGGGCTAAACGCGCAGCTGGCCTGGACATATGCAGGACTGCGCATCGCGCACAGCCTGTGGCAGTGCCTGGTCAACACCATTCCCGTCCGCGTTGCGCTGTTTACGCTGTCCACTCTCTGTCTTCTGGTGCTGGCAATCAATGCGGTACGGGCGACGCTGGGATAAGTCGCCGAGAACTGCGGGCTGCTGAGCAACTTTCCGGCGTTATGTACGCGCCGGAGAGTAAGTGGCTGTGAACCACCGAGCTCAGGATCTGATTTGAGACGCCGCGGGCGGGGCGACGCGATTCAAAGAAATCATGCAGAGCATTGCGCGCTGAGACGCCCTGTGCCGGTGAAGCGGTACGGACAAGCAAGCGCAGCGGCAGACATCGAGGTGCCTATGAGCGAGGAGCCACAGTTTCCGATCATCGAACTCCAGGGCAGCGCGCGGACGCGCGGCCAGGGACATGGCGAACAGTGCCGGGAGCGTATTCAACGCACCGTCGCGTTTTATTTTGACGATCTGTTTCTGGACAGCCCGCTGGCGCCCGAGTCGCTGCGCGGACGTGCGGAGCAGGTCAAGGATGTTCTCGGGCGCCACGCGCCGCGGGTTGCCGAGGAAATTGAAGGGATCGCAGAGGGCAGCGCACTGCCGCCGTGGCAGGTGTACACCCTGAACGCACGCACCGAGATCCTTAACGCACGCGTGCCGGAGTGCACCTCGTTATATCTTGCGGAAACTCGGGTGCTGGCGCAGACCTGGGACTGGGTCGAACCGCTGGAAGCGCTCTGCGTAGTGCTCCGGCATGAACGTGAGGATGGCTTTACCTATGTCAGCCTGGTGGAACCGGGCATGGTCGGCAAGATCGGGATGAACAGCGCTGGCGTGGGCGTGTGCCTGAATATCCTGTTTGCCGCACATGACTTGTCCGGCCTGCCGGTCCATACATTGATTGGTGAAGTGCTGAACTGTGCGGACTTTGCGGCTGCCCGTGCACGTATGGACAGCAGTGGACTGGGCAAGGCGAGCCACCTGCTGGTCGGGGACGGTTCAGGAGAGGCCGTGTCCATGGAGTTCATGGGCGATGAGCGGCATGCACTGCTGCCGGTTGACGGTGTTCTGGTGCACACCAACCACTGTCTTGCCCACGGTGAGGCCGGTCGCCAGCGGGATGTCGCCACTTCCTGCGCCCGCTACGATTACGTGACAGCCGAGCTGCAAAGGGCGGGTGCACAGGATTTCGCCCGCGCTGTCGAACTGCTCTCGACCTCAGCCGGCGACGGTGGGCCGTTGCGGCCCTATCAGCGCATCGGCGTGCTGCGGAATCACCCGGTGGGCAGCTGCGCGACGGTCGTGATGGAGCTCGCGGAGAAACGGTTTCATGTGCGCCGTGGTCCGCAGGTCGGGCGTGGTTTCAGCACGATCCAGCTGTGAGCTGGACTGCCTGCTGGGGTGCGGTCAGCGAAGCTGCGATAACGCGGCGGCGTAGCGGTCCATGGCCCGCAGGACTTCCTGTTCCGGTCCGACCGGCAGGCGCAGGATCACGCGTGCAGCGCCGGTCTCCCGGGCTTTGAGCAGGGTCTCAAGCGGCTGGATTTCGTCCGCCAGAAAAAACAACGAGACCTCAAGGGCGGCCGGATCGCGTCCCAGTCGGCGCATGCGCGCGTGCACATCTGCCACGCTGACAGCGGTCTCCTCGACATCGAAGGTCAGCGGCAGCCAGCCGTCACCGTGGGCCGCCACCTGACTGCGGCCGAAGGGCGTATCCAGTGTGCCGAGGACTACCGGGGGGCCAGCCGGGTCGAGGGGCTTGGGATATTGCCAGCTCTGCTCAAAGTGCACGAACTCACCGCTGAAGCCGGCCCGTTCCTCAGCCCATAGTGTGCGGAGCGCGCGCAGACGCTCGCGCAGCTGCTGCCAGCGCTGTTCAATCGCGACGCCGTGGTGGGCCATCTCCTGGCGGTACCAGCCGGCACCTATCCCGAAGACGAAGCGTCCGTCACTCAGCCGGTCCAGACAGGCCACCTGCTTAGCCAGGTTGATCGGGTGATGCTGGTTGATCAGGCAGACACAGGTGCCGAGGCGCAGACGCTCCGTCACAGCCGCCGCTGCGGCCAGCGTTGTGAACGGATCTGACATGTGTCGGTATTCTTCAGGCAGAAAGAACTCGCCGTTGCCGGCGAGCGGCATACCGGTCGCAGGATCCTGTGGCTCCTCGGGACCAGGAACCGGGATATGCGTATGTTCCGGAACCCACAGCGATTCGAAGCCGCGCTCCTCGGCGGCGCGCGCCAGATGATCCGCGCGCATGGAGTATTCGGTGTTGAAGGAAAACAGGCCTGCGTGCATAAGAGTCTCCGGATGTGGGGTGCCGCGCCGACGGCGCTGAGGGTTGCGCCGCGGTGATCATGCGGGTCGGTCGCAGAGATGACCAGCACGTGCCCGGCACCGTCTAGGCTGGCCGGTTTCGGGGTAGACTGCCGGCGGTGAGCGACAGGACAGCACTTTCGGGGCATCGCCGCGCGGCGCTGCGTTCTGATGATTCGTGGCGCTGGCCGCCGCGGTTCCCGGTTCGGTCGTGAGCCGGTCGGACCAGCTCCATCTGGGCGCTTTCATGCGCCCAATCAGCATCCATACCGCAGCCTGGCGTTATCCCGGCGCGTATACCGATGCCAACTTCAACTTCGCC
>Ga0181582_10002237_pt1 | contig 15289 bp, 8 predicted proteins | sample 071ome_32_FD_132438 | JGI IMG/M metagenome (GOLD analysis project Ga0181582, IMG submission 132438) | Coastal salt marsh microbial communities from the Groves Creek Marsh, Skidaway Island, Georgia - 071405AT metaG (megahit assembly) | ecosystem: Environmental > Aquatic > Marine > Intertidal zone...
CAGCCACCCCATCAAACATGAAGATCCCTTCTTTAAGCGATGCCAGGCGCGTTCGTGTTCTGGCTGGCATTCCGGCAGGCAACATGAACCTCTTCGATCGTTGCCAATTTCTGGTGGGAGACCCAGCCGTATGGGTTGAATGGCAAGCCAACGAAGTCGCCTGTGAGTCCCTCTTCCTGCTTCGGGATATTGAAATGGAAAGAGCAAGCAGGCACGCTCGTGCCACTCATGTTGCCTGCCCTGCTCAATATGCTCCACCAAAAGGTTTGAGTGGTGATCGTGAGACAGCCACAGCCCAGGCGCTGGCGGAGTGCCTGAATCAGCACAAGATACATGAGGTGTATTCGGATCGTTCACTTCCCCTGATCTTCCACGAAGCACTACGTCAGGCCTCCATACGAGTCCACTATGATCCTCAAATGGGGGTCATGGACCGTCGCATCAAATCTCAGGAAGCCATGGATTCCCTGGCTCACGCGCAGAAGATAACCGAGTCTACCATGCTCAAGGCATGTCAGACCATTTGTCGCGCCTCGGCAGACTCTAACGGTGTGCTTTGGCATGAAGGAGAAATCCTCAGCTCTGAGCGACTCAGGGCCATGATCGACTATTGGTTGCTGAAGGACGGGTTTTCCAACCCAGGGAGCATCGTGGCTTGTGGCCAACAAGGTGCCGATTGCCACGCCATGGGGAAAGGCCCACTGCACACCGAACAACCGGTCATTGTCGATATTTTCCCCCGCAGCAAAGAAAGCCTTTACAACGGAGATTGCACTCGAACAGCGGTCCACGGGATCATTCCAGACGAAGTCGACGCAGCCTATGGAGCCGTTGTTGCTGCCAAACAGGCTGCCATGGACTGCACTCGGGAGGGCGTGACCGGGCAACAAGTGCATGAAGCCACGCTCAAGGCATTGGAGGATCTCGGTTACCATTCAGGGCTGGATTACCAAAAAACCCATAACGATCAATGGGTCATGGTCCACGGAACCGGTCATGGCATTGGGCTGGAAGTCCACGAGCCGCCTCTCCTCGATTTCAAGGGACCGGCGCTCAAGCAACATGAAGCTCTCACTATCGAGCCGGGACTCTACAACCTGCAATACGGCGGTGTGCGCAGTGAAGACATGGTCCTTGTTCAAGCCGAAGGTTGCCTGAACCTCAATCACCTGCCTGACATTTTGAATTGGTAGAAGCACCTGCGAAGGCCCCAGGCATTGTCAGTCATCAACCCTTCACCTAAGCTCTTCTCCTATGAAACGCTCCTTGGTCATCTTGGATGGTTATACCCTGAATCCCGGCGATCTGGATTGGTCTCCCCTCATCTCCATGGTCGATTCATGCGCGATTCACGAGCGCACCGCCTTGGAGGACATTGTCGACCGAGCGCAGGATGCCGAAATGATCCTGACCAACAAGACGCCCATCAGCGTCGAGACCATGGTACGCTGTCCTCGCTTGAAATACATCGGTGTATTGGCTACGGGTTACAATATCGTCGATGTCGAAGCAGCCAAGGCTCGATCCATTCCTGTCACGAACATTCCCGCCTACGGCACTCGATCGGTGGCTCAGATGACCATGGCACTCCTCCTTGAGCTGACACAACGGGTCGGGGTCCATTCAGAATCTGTCATGCGGGGAGACTGGATGCGATGTCCTGATTTTTGCTACTGGCATCACCCCCTGGTTGAACTGGAAGGCTTGACCATGGGTATTGTTGGTTACGGACGCATTGGCCAGGCTGTAGCTGAAATGGCCCGATCCTTTGGCATGAACATTCAAACCATTGCTCGAGACTCATGGCTGCCCGATGATCACCCTGAGGTCAAGCGCGTTGATTTCCATGAACTGATCGCAACTTCCGATGTCATCAGTCTGCATTGCCCCCTGACGCCGGAAACGCAATTCCTCATCAGTGAGGGAGAACTTGCTCGGATGAAGCCATCGGCCTTCTTACTCAATACCAGCCGCGGACCACTGATCGATGAGCGGGCCCTGGCCGATGCCCTGATGGATGGCAAAATAGCTGGGGCGGGGATCGATGTGGTTGAATTGGAACCCCCAAGAAGCGAAAGTTTGCTCTACCAGGCTCCCAATTGCTTTATTACTCCCCACATCGCTTGGGCCACTTCCGCCGCACGAAAGCGGCTCATGCAGACTGCCATCGACAATGTCCAAGGCTACCTCAGTGGCCAGTTGCAGCATGTCGTCAATCCCTAGCTGAGGGATGTGAGAGGCGAGGCGGCATGTCCACTGGGAGAAAAAGCGAAAAGTTGGACCCTTTTCCCGGTTGACTCTCGACTTCCACACGCCCCTGATGGGCTTCCACGACGGCTTTGACCAGACTCAGACCCAGGCCAAGCCCACGCTGTGTACGGCTTTTATCCGCTCGATAAAGTCGGTCCCAGATCTTGTCCTTATCACCGTCCAGTATCCCGACTCCTTGATCTTGAACGCTGACCACCATTTCATCCCCCTTGCGGTAGCTCCTCATCCTCACCTCGCTTCCTGAGTCACTATACTTAATGGCATTGTCCAGTAAGTTGGCAAGGACCAGGCGAATATGATGCCCGTCCACCATGGCGACGGAGGATGGACGCATATCGAGTCGCAACCTGATGGCTTTTTCATCGGCGACCTGTTCATAAAGATCCGCTGCCTCTTTCATCAACTCGCCCAAATCGGTCGGGACACGCTTTAATTTCATGACACCTGCCTCGGCCTCGGCAATAGACATCAAGGTCTGAAGCATGATGAGTAATTTCTCGGATTCTTCGATGCAGTCAGCGAGAGCCTCTGCCGCATGCGGGTCTGAAACGTGCGCATCCTGCAGCGCCGACTCGGCGGCATTGCGCAGGCGTGTCAATGGCGTACGAAGATCGTGAGCTACATTGTCCAAGGACTCCCTCATGGAGTTGATCAATTGCTGGTTCTGCTCCAGCATGCGATTGAACTGCCTTGCCAATTGGGTCAGTTCACCCTCGGTTCTGGGGAGTTCCACGCGACGATCGAGCTTTCCGGTATCGATGATGGTTTGAACGGTGTGACTGATGCGCTTGAGTGGATCCAGACTTCTCCTGACCAGAAATCCACCTCCCAGAAATCCGATGAGGATGACCAGAATCATGCCTCCAAGAAAAATTTGTCGAAAAGGTTTGAGCCAATTTTCGCGATTGTCCGTCCGCCTGCCCACCATGAGCCACTGACCATTCCAGAGCTGAGAGGTCATCAGCAGAAGATCTTTTTCCTCACTTTCGGGAATTCGGAGATGGTCTCGCCCCTTGACCACGAGCGGACCCCATTGAAACGCATCGAACTTGAGCCAGTTCTCCGAAGCATCCAAAAAAACCTCTCGTTCGTCCGCAGTCGTGATCCGAACGAAGAAAGATTGTAATTCCCCGGTGCTTTTTCGTTCGGCAAGCCAGCGCTGAAGAGCCAAGGAGCCCCCATCGCGATAAATGCGTGAATAATCACCCATTTGAGCCTGCAAGGCTTGCAGGTCTTTCTGCAAGACAGCCTGTGCGAGCATCCAGTAGACAAAGGCGAACAAGATGGCGGCAGTAACGGAAAAGATCACCCCGTACCAAAGGTTGAGACGGAAGGCGAAAGATTTGAATGCGTTCCTAAGGCCTGCGAAGAGCATATCCAACACCTCGGATGGTATGAATGCGTGTGCGATCGACATCCACTTTGTTGCGCAACCGGGAAACAAGCACGTCGACCACGTTGGTCTGAGGGTCAAAATGATAATTCCAGATATGTTCCAGGATCATGGTTTTGGTCACGACACGCTCTTTTTGGCGAATGAGATACTCCAGCAGGGCAAACTCTTTGGGCTGCAAATCGATTTTTTGTGCCCCCACTGAAACCTCTCGAGTCAGCAAGTCCATCTGAATATCCTGCCACTCAAGCCGCGTCGGCTCCTTGGCCTGGCTAGAGCGCCGAATCAATGCGTGGACCCTTGCCAGAAGCTCGCTGAAAGAAAAAGGTTTGGTCAGATAATCATCTCCACCAGCCTGAAGACCTTCAATTCGATCGTCGACACTCGCCTTGGCACTGAGGATCAGCACAGGTGTCTGAAGACCATTGAGACGCATGCGCCGGATGATTTCCAGGCCATCCATGCCGGGAAGCATGCGATCCATGATCGCTGCATCATAGTCCGTCGAAGTCACCCGAACCAGGCCCTCCTCTCCATCTTCACAGACATCCACTGCAAAACCACTTTGGGTCAATCCCTTTTCAAGAAAGGAAGCTATTTTGGGATCATCTTCGAGAACGAGAACACGCATAGAGGTCTGTCGTTGCTTCAATGACCCAAGAAAATAGAGGATGACTTGTGGAAGTGCAACGCTGCGAGTGGGTCCACATACTGGGACGGAAACAAAAGCAAGCCCCCCCATATCCATGGGGGGGCTTTCGAGCAACCGTCATGAACCCAAGTCAACCCTGTTCATTCAGGGTGATAACTCGAAAAACATGAGCCCCATCCACCCAGAGTCTGAGAAGCACCGAAGGACCGTCGTTATCCAACTGGCGAAGGTCATCCATCCCCATCACAGCCGTTCGGTTGATTTCTCTTACCACATTTCCTGGGCGCAGACCTGCATTCCAGGCGAGACTAGCCTGACGAACCGCCACGATCACCAATCCATCAACGCCCTGCGGCACGCCATACTGGCTCCTGAGTGCCCTGTTCAGGGGTTTCAGCTCCAAATCACTCAGCCACGCTTGCTCATTTCCCTGGCTCGAGTGACTGGCCTTTTGGAGGAAAGGTTCCCCCAGCTGACCCAATTCCACACCCAGCAGCAGCTCCTTTCCTTGGCGAAGCACTTTGACCTCATAAACCACTCCGGGCTGACTGGAGCCCACCATCAACTTGAGCTCTCGACTCCCCTGCACAGGTTTGCCGTCGAAGACCATGACAACATCTCCCGGCTGGAGACCAGAGACTTGGGCTGGACTGTCGGGAACCACATCCGCCACAAGCGCCCCTTGCTTCTCATCCAGATTGAAATAGGAAGCCATTTCCGGACGGAGATCCTGGATATTGATCCCCAAATAACCCCGAATGACTTCACCATGTGCAATCAGACTTTCCATGACACTCTTGGCCAAATTGATAGGAATCGCAAAACCAATGCCCATGTTACCCCCTGAGCGACTGAGAATAGCTGTATTAATCCCCATTAACCGGCCCTTGGCATCCACGAGAGCCCCCCCGGAATTACCCGGATTGATGGCGGCATCGGTCTGAATGAAATCTTCATATTCAAGGCCCATGTCAGCCCTTCCTTTGGCACTCACCATCCCCATGGTCACTGTCTGGCCGACACCAAAAGGATTCCCAATGGCCAACACCAGGTCTCCGACAAGTATTTGGTCGCTATCTCCCAGGTCCATAGGGCGCAGACCCTCTGCGTCAATTTTGAGAACAGCCACATCGCTCTTGGGGTCGCCACCAACAACCTCAGCTACGTGGGTCACCTCATCGGGGCTGATCACCACCTTTACCTCATCGGCCCCCTTGATCACATGATAGTTGGTGAGAATGTAGCCCTCTGGGGAAACAATGACACCTGAGCCCAGTCCTTCGCGGGTCTGGGGAGCTTGCGGTGGATTGGGTGCATCCCATCCAGGGAACCCGAAAAACCGCTCCATGGGATTTTGCTGCCACCGGGTGGATTCCCTCGACGAGGTGGCGCTGGTGTAGACCTTCACCACACTGGGAGCAGCTTGTTGAACCACCGGAGCAAAGCTGACGACCGAAGTCCCCTCTCTTTCCAACGGACTGGAGTCGATGGCAAGAGACGGTGCAGGCCGGTTCGCACGAAGTGTGCCTCCCTTCACCCAATCATTGACAGCCGAAACACTGAGTGCCAGCAGGAGACCGGCAAGAATGCCGAGTCTGACCTTGGAACAGACGAGAGAAATGGTCTGTTTTACCGAAACGCTAGGAGATGTTCTATGAGCTTCCATCATGAAACCAATAAAACACATCACCTTGACAAGAACCTTACCTCAAGATGACAAAAAGGTAATGATCTCACACCGGTGATCGAACAACCCGTCAGGGCTAGAGGCCGAGTTGTTGATCCACTCGGAGTAGAGCCTCGTCAATGGCCTCTGTGATCCAATCGATCTCAGAATGCGTCACAACAAGAGGAGGTACCACCCAAACACCAAATTTATCTGAAGGAACATAAATATTTCGCTCTTCAAAAAGGAAGCGAGAGACTTCGGCGATGACGGTCGGGCTGTACTTTTCCGTAGACTTCCTGAGTGGCTGCCTGGTTTGAGGGTCGGCAACCAATTCCATGGTATAAAAAAGACCCAGCCCACGCACATCCCCGACACAAGGATGTTTTGCCGCGAGATTTTGGAGGCGTTCTGCCAGATAGCTTCCCTTTTCGTCTACCTCTTCCAGAACACCATCCTCTAATAAGACCTCCAAGGCAGCCAGTGCTCCGGCGCACCCCAGGGCATGCCCTGAATAACTTTGGCCATGACCGAAAAGATGATCATCGAAAGATCGCGATACCTTCTCTGAAAAAACCGTCGCAGTCAGCGGACAGTAGGCTCCCAGAGCTTTTCCCATGATCAGGATATCGGGCTCCACACCTGAATGTTCGATGGCAAAAAGTCGCCCTGTCCGCCCCATGCCAGTCATGGTTTCATCAACAATCATCAGGAGACCCCATTGATCGCAAAGTCGGCGAACGCCTTCCAAATAGCGCGGTGGTGCGGGAATGATGCCATTGCTTCCAACCACCGGCTCGACAAGCACTGCTGCCACTTTGTTGGAGCCACCTTCGTTTTCAATGATGTATTCCAGATAACGAAGATTCTCATCCACCATGGAATCTCCAGATCCAAAAGGAGGTCGATAAGCATTGGCTTCCGGGGCAAACACCACACCTGGGACGGTCAATGGCTCCTGAAACCATCTTCGCGGATCTCCGCTGACCGATGCAGCCCCACTGGTGGCCCCATGCCATGACTTGTAGCGAGAGATGATTTTATAGGGGTAGGGATATTGTGAAGGAGCATCCGCCTGATGGAGACCTCCATCATGAAACATGCGGTTGTATTGATGCAGACGAGCCCCCTTGATCGCAGCTTCCACCGCAGCCGCTCCACTTTGAGCAAAGTAAACTCGCTTGTTGGGCGATCCCGGGGTCAGTTCCGCGAGTTTTCGAGCCAACAATCCCGTGGGCTCCGTGGCAAAATCGTCCGTTACATAGGCCACTTTGTCCAACTGGGATTTGAGGGCCGCAATTACCTTGGGGTGATTGAATCCCAGATTGATGCATTCATGAGCGCTACGCAGATCGAAAATTTTGCGTCCATCCGAAGTGTGGATCCAACACCCCTCCACATGGTCCACGGCAATGGGAGCATATCCTTGCTGGCTGGACCAGCATTGCATCATGTGGCTGGCCTGGAGTTGGGCGAAATCGGGAGAAGAACTCATCAATGACCAGGAATGCGAGGAAGGATCCTCATGTGGGCATTTCCATTTTCAATCGATCCGCAACCTGTTGCACATCTTTGTCCCCTCTTCCAGAAAGATTGACCACAATGATTTGATCAGACGTCATCTGAGGAGCCCTCTCCATGACTGCCGCAATGGCATGGCTTGATTCCAGGGCAGGAATGATCCCCTCCATTCTGGCGAGACCCATGAATGCTTCGAGGGCCTTTTCATCGGTGGCGTAACCATAGGACACTCTGCCATGGTCATTGAGCCATGCATGCTCAGGCCCTACGGCCGCGTAATCCAAACCTGCTGAAACACTGTGGGTGAGTTGAATTTGGCCATGATCGTCCTGCAAAATGTAGGATCGAGTGCCTTGTAGAACACCCAAGGAACCTCCCTGAAAACGAGCTGCATGCCTCTCGGGTTCAATCCCCTCGCCCCCTGCTTCAATGCCAAGCATCTCCACAGAGGCATCTTGAAGGAAGGGATAGAAGAGACCGATCGAATTACTGCCCCCCCCCACACAGGCCACCAGCAAATCGGGAAGTTTCGATTCTTTTTCCAAGATCTGTTCTCTGGCCTCGTCACCGATCACACGCTGAAAATTGCGCACCATGACTGGATACGGATGGGCCCCATAGGCAGTACCTAGGATGTAATGGGTATCACGCACATGCGTCACCCAATCACGCATGGCTTCATTCACAGCCTCTTTCAGTGTGCGTTGACCGGCTGAAACGGGCCGCACTTCCGCACCCAGCATTTTCATCCGAAAAACGTTGAGAGCCTGTCGCTGGCAATCGACTTCACCCATGTAGATGACGCACTCCATCCCAAACATCGCCGCCACAGTAGCGGTGGCCACTCCATGCTGTCCGGCTCCTGTTTCCGCGATAATGCGCTTTTTGCCCATGCGCTTGGCCAACAATATCTGGCCCATCGAGTTGTTGATCTTGTGCGCACCGGTGTGCAACAGATCTTCGCGCTTGAGATAGATTTTTGCACCTCCCAAATGTCTTGTCAGGCGTTCAGCAAAGTAAAGAGGGGTGGGTCGACCCACAAACTCCTTGAGGTAATAACTGAGTTCTTGCTGGAAGGCAGGATCCACTTGGGCCGTGAAATACTCTTGCTCAAGCTCCTTGAGGGGGTGCATGAGTGTTTCTGGAACATAGCGACCTCCAAACGGGCCAAAATGGCCCTGAGCGTCGGGTTGATTCCAATCCAAACTGTCCATTTGTTGAGCGGTCGATTCCATGTATGGCGTCCAATAGTGTCCTAAGATCGGGTGTTACAGCATGCCTGGTGGCGTAGAACACGGCTTAATATGACCCTGAATAAGCTCAAAGAAAACGAATTTTGAAAGAATTATTGAATCGCTCTGGTGGACCTATGCCAGGAGCGGCTCAATCACATGGCCATGCACGTCTGTAAGACGCCGATCAATGCCGTTGTGCCGGAAAGTCAGCGCATCGTGTCGAATCCCAAGCAAGTGAAGGATGGTTGCATGGATGTCGTAGACCGTGGTTGGGTGATCACGATCCTGTGGCTTGAAGCCCCATTCATCGCTCAACCCATGAGTCACACCCCCACGAATACCCGCCCCACAAAGCCAGTTGGTGAAGCAGAAGGGATTATGATCTCTCCCCTTACCTCCCTGCGCACATGGCATTCTGCCAAATTCAGTCGTCCATAGAATAAGCGTGTCCTCAAGCATCCCTCGCTGCTTCAGATCAGCCACCAGAGCAGCGGTTCCCCGCGCCATCCCCAGAGCCAATGGGCCATGATCCCGATGGATGTCTTCGTGGGAATCCCAGTTTCGCCGCGGAAACCCATTGTCATTGCCCGACCAAATTTGGACAAACCGCACCCCGCGCTCCAGCAGCCGCCGGGCAACCAGACATTTTCTTCCGAAGTAATCGGTTTCCTCCAACTCATTGATTTGCTCCGGAAAGGAGGTTTGCCCGTGGTCCAATCCATACAACTTCAGGATGTGCTGGGGCTCGTTTCGAAGGTCAATGGCATCGGGAGCACTGAGTTGCATCCGTGCAGCCAGTTCGTAAGACCGGATTCTTGCCTCCAGCCGTTGGTCCCCTTCCCTCAGTGAGCGATGTTCTTGATTGGCTTCTTTCAACAAGCGGAGGCCGTCGGTTTCGCTGTCTGGGGTGACAAAGGCATCGGATGGGGCATGTAAATCGTGAATAGCTTTTTCCCGATTGGGATAAATCTCTGTCGCCTGATGATGGGTTGGTAGAAAGGCGGCGCCCCAGTTCTTGGGGCCATTGGAGGCATAGCCGCGGTGGTCTGGCATGACCACGAACGTAGGCAGATTCTCATTCAAGCTTCCCAGCCCGTAACTGATCCAAGCCCCCATCCCAGGAAATCCCGGACGCTGAAAACCGGTGGCTTGAAGAAAGGTCGCTTGACTGTGGACTCCTGTCTTCCCGACCAGATTGTGGACAAAAGCCATGTCGTCCACACAATGGCCCAAGGGAGCGACGATTTCGGACAGTCGTTTACCGCTTTGACCATGGGCTTTCCAGGACCATGGAGAAGCAAACACGTTACCTGGGCTACTCTGAAAGAGCTCCACACTTTCACCCGGATCCCATGGTTGACCATCCAACTTTTTAAGCTGGGGTTTATGATCAAAAAGATCCACATGACTGGCAGCACCCGCCATGAACAGCTGGATCACCCTTTTTGCCTTGGGCGGATGATGCAATCCTCCCGAAAGATCCATGTTCGGGCCTGCCCCACCCAGTAAACCCTGCCGCCCCAGCATGTAGGAAAGCGCCATACCGCCCAATCCCCCTCCAGCTTGCCAGAGAAAGTGACGACGAGAGACATCGAGGTGGGGTCGTGCCGTCATGAGAATGCCACCCTATCTCAGCCGTGATGTAAGATCAATCCTTGCTTCCTTTCGACATGCTGCAGCGACAGTTGCTTTCGCCGCCAGCATGCGGTAACAGTAGGACCATGCGAGACTTGATTTGTTTGCGGCTGGCAATGCTAACTGCCCTGCTCATAGGAGTTTTTCACCCCTTCCTGAGTTCCTCTGTCCAAGTCATTGCCGATGAGCCCTCTGAAGCCGTTCTCTGGGCTCAGCGTCTGAACGAGGCCTTCGTCGAAGTGGCGGACCAGGTGGCTCCTTCGGTGGTGGTCATCGAAGTCGCACATCCCGTCGCATCGGCCACAGATTCACTGGATCTTCAGAACCATCCCAACTTGGAGAATTTACCCGAGGATCTCCGCCGCCAGATGGAAGAGTTTTTCAAGCAACAGCAACCCGAAGGGGGCTCCGAGCTCTCTCCTTCTCCCGAAGAGCCCAAACGACCAGAAGATCGGTTTGATGGCAAGGGTTCCGGGATGATTCTGGACAAGGAAGGTCATATCCTGACCAACTATCACGTCATCGAGGCGGCCAGCCGGATTCGGGTCCGCCTGCAGAATGGCAAAATTTTCCAGGCACATGTTCGGGGATATGACTCCCAATCCGATGTCGCTATCATCCAACTCATTGAGGCTCCTGCCGACATCTTGACCCCTATAGCTTTGGGTGATTCGGACAAAGCGCGCGTCGGGGAATTCGCCATTGCCATCGGAGCTCCCTTCGAACTGGAATATTCGGTGACCTACGGTCATATCAGTGCCAAAGGCAGATCGACTGTCACCCTTTCCCGCAACCTGGATCACGATTTCATCCAAACCGATGCCGACATCAACCCGGGAAATTCCGGAGGACCCCTTGTCAACATTCAAGGAGAGGTCATTGGGGTCAACACCATGATCCGCGGCCTCAACACCGGCATTGGTTTTGCCATCCCCATCAATATGGCCATGGAAATCGGCAATCAGCTTATCGAAACGGGAACCTTCAAGCGGGCTCTACTCGGAATCGGTATTCAGAGCTTAAGCGAAAATTATCTCCTCAACCAAATGCTTGAGTCCATTTCACAAGGCGTCGTGGTCTCTTCCATTCAAGCCGGCAGTGCAGCCGCAGACTCTCTGCTTCAAGCCGGCGACATCATCATTGCCGTTGCTGGGCATCCGGTAGCCACCTCCCAGCAACTCAAAAACCAAGTGCGGTCGCAGACAATCGGCCAGCCAGTCATCCTTGATGTGGTACGCAACGAAGAACGGTTACAAGTGGAGATCAGCCCAAAAGAGTGGGTTCGCCCCGAAGTCGCCACCATCACCGCTAACGAAACTCGTCCCGTCATCCATCGACCGCTGGGTCTCAAGCTCAGAAAAGCAGACGAAACAGGTGCCAAGCAGTTCGGCGTGTCCGTTTCCGAAGGTCTCATGATCTGGGAAATCGAAGATGGCAGCCTAGCCGAACGGATGGCAGGTAACACTCTCGAACCCGGCATCATCATCACGGCCGTCAATTATCAACCTGTCAGAGAAACCTTTGATTTTGCCCGCATCTATCGTGAGGCCGACCTTTCACGCGGGATGATGATTCAATACCTCGATGGACAGGGAAATCGTGGTTTCGTGATTTTAAGCAATCAGGATCTCTAAGGATTCCAGGCGGCTCCTTCACGATACCGACGCCAGCGCCTTTCTGGTTCTCGGTTTGCCAGCACGCAAAACCCTTAATGAAAAACCGCGATTATTTTCAAAAGGCTCGACACGTGCCGTCACCTCCAACACTGGATAACGAACGGTCGCCAACCCATAACTACGGTAAGTGGCGGCAAAAAGCTCCGTCTCCACCAAACCACTGCGATCGGCCAATGTCAGAAATTTCATGGGCTCACCCGTGATTTGATGGTGCAATCGTTGTTCAATCACCAGACCACAAGTCGTGACTTCTTTCCCGATGTAATCCCCCAATCGATTGACCGGGCAATAGGTTTCCCAGGCAATTTCCGGGTATCGATCCAATGGATGAGCCGAAACAGGAAACCCGATTAATTCCTGTTCCCAATCCAGGCGCTGAAGAAGTGGCGGTTCTTCAAGAGGCACGGAGGGCAGACGATGTTTATCTTGTGGAGGCAACAACCACCCTTGACCGTTGATACTATGACCCGAAAACGCATGAGAAAGTTGTTTCATTTGCCAGAACTGGGCCGTCCGGGAAAATCCGAACCCATCCAGAGCACCCACACGCATCAATAATTCGAGTTCGTATTCCTGAGGCCAGACACGATGGTAAAAATCGGATAATGAAACAAAATGGGATCGGTCCCATTGCTCCATCAATCGGTCAAGCGTTTGTTGGCTCAGCCCCTTGATCGCGCTGATGGGGACACGAATGCCACCTATTTTCGAGGGAGCCTCTTCACTCTCATGGACTGCCTGATAGCACGGCCCGGGTGCTTGAATCGACGGAGGTAAAAGGCCAATTCCCATTCGATCACACTCAAGCACATAAACCAATGGATGATAAAACCCCTTGCCGTGGGTCAACACAGCCGCCATGAACTCCACCGGAAAATAACACTTCAACCAGGCAGACTGATAGGCCTCGACACCATAGGCAGTGCTATGTGCCTTGCAAAAAGCGTACCCATTGAAGCCCCGGACCAGGGTCCATACATCGCGAATACATTCAGGCGACCGACCCAAGCTTCTGGCCTGTTCGAAAAACTCACACCGAATGGCTTCGATCGTTTCCTCCTTCCCCTTGTTCAGCGCTCGACGCAACACATCCGAACGCCCCGGTGAAAGCCCCGCAAAAGACTCGCAGATCTGGAGAATGTGTTCTTCATAAACCACCAGACCGAAAGTACTCCTCAGACAGGACTCGAGGCTTGGGTGGGGATAGACGGTCGGTTCAAGCTTTTGATACCTCCGAGTAAAACGCAGCTTTTTCTGTTCATTGGCCGCCCCTGGGCGAATGACCGAAACAATGGCCACCAATCCGTCAATATCCCTCACCTGACACATGCGACACAGATTGACCATGGCTGGGCTTTCGATATGATGCACCGCTCGAGCCCCTCCTGCAGAAATCATGTCCCACACACGGGAATCTTCCCATGGGTTTTCCGGCAATTTCAGAGAGCTGCTTCCTTGCACGTCATCATCGTTCAACACACGACAACCACGTCCGGGCTCGATTTCGATATTCACCCCTCGTTGTGCAAGCATCCGGCTCACATCACGCATGACCGACAAACCTCCCTGAGCCAGAATATCCATCTTCACCAACCCCATGGCCTCCACCGCATCCATATCCAAATGCGTTGTCGGATATCCTTTTTCTGAAAGGAATGTGGGTGTCAGATCATGAATGGGGCGACCCGAGAGCACCAATCCACAAGGATGCATCTTGGCATAGCGGGGAGCCCCATCCAGAGATTCGGCCATTGTCAAGGCACTGGCGTAGGGTTCTTCATTCAACGGCAAATCCCGACACTCTTTCTGACTTAACAGAAACGCACGCATGTCACGGGCACGCGCATAAGGAAAGCGCTTGGTCAAACGACGTATTTGCTGTTCGGAAACACCCAGCACCTTGGCAACATCTCCCATCGCTCCCCGGGAATGGTAAGTGGAAAAACCTCCAACCACCGCTGCGTGCTTGTGCCCATACTTCTGAAACACCAATCGAACGACATCATCCTTGCGGTCATGGGGGAAATCCACATCGATATCCGGAAGTTTGTTAAGTGCCATACGGTCGCGATTGAGAAATCGACGGAAATAAAGTTCAAACCGCTTGGGACACACATCACTGATCCTGAGGCAGTAGCATACCAATGAATCTGCAGCACTCCCTCGAGTGATCCATGAAATACCTTCTCTACGACATGCCTGAAGCAAATCCCAAACCATCAAAAAATAAGCCTCGTAGCCCACTTCACGAATGGTCTCCAGCTCTTCTTCCACCTGCTGCATCACCCGCTGATTTTTCGCAGATGGATAGCGTTCCTTCAGGCCACGCATCACCAGCCGATGCAGAAATTCACGGGGGGTCGCCCCGTCAGGGGGGTGATACTCTGGGAAATGAGGTGCGCCCAACGGCATGCGAAAGTCACGACAGCGTTCTACAATTTCTTGTTGGTAAGGCATCCAGGGCGCACAGGCCTCCCACACACGATCCCACGATCCCGAGGTTGGAAACCAGGCTTGGGACAAAGGGCTTTTATCGGGGTGAGCTTGCTTGAGCAATGTGCGTGTACGAATCGACTGAACCACCTGAAGTTTCCATCGATCCTCGGATGTGGCGTAATGTATGGCTGGCACCACGACCTTGGGAAAGGGGATGTCCTGCCATCGAGAACTTTGGGAACCGGTAAAAGGATCCACCCCCAGATAAAATCGACGACTGAAAAGAGGCTCTATGGAGGGATCGCCCCCAACCGCCAACAGGCCATCGGTAGGTAGCGATTGCAATTGTTTCAAAGTCCAATTGGACCTGTAGCGACTCACGCGATGGGTGGGTTTTTCGCAAAGAGGGGATTCCAACATAGGAGCCGGTTTCTCAGCCCTTGTGGAAAGAATCTGACATAGATTTTGGTAGCCCTGCTGGGTTTGAACGTAGAGCAATACAGGGGTGCGGCCGACTCGAATTTGCGCCCCGATCAGAGGCTGGATGCCTCGCTGCGTGGCATATTGATGAAAAGCCACCGAGCCATGGAGGTTCCCCTCATCCATCAAGGCCACCGCCGAATGGCCTTGTTGCACGGCCAAATCCACCACCTGTTTGACTGAGAGCACGGAGTTCAAAAAACTGTAATGGCTCTTTACATTCAGACAAATCGGATACCCCGAATCAGATCGCTGTCGCTTCGCGACCCGTTTCATGGAACGACCGGAAGAAGTCTGCCCCCTCATCGCTTCCCCTTTGCCTGG
>Ga0181582_10002243_pt1 | contig 15272 bp, 8 predicted proteins | sample 071ome_32_FD_132438 | JGI IMG/M metagenome (GOLD analysis project Ga0181582, IMG submission 132438) | Coastal salt marsh microbial communities from the Groves Creek Marsh, Skidaway Island, Georgia - 071405AT metaG (megahit assembly) | ecosystem: Environmental > Aquatic > Marine > Intertidal zone...
CTATTACTACTAACCAAGATCTATTATTACAAAGCAACGGCACAGGCAGTATTGTAATAGACAATATTAGAATTTCAGGATCTACTATAGAGAACACTGTAAATGACGGCGTGTTTACCTTTGATAGTTCGGGCTCTGGCTATTGGAAATTTGCAGGTACTAAAGGTGTTGTTATTCCTGTAGGAACAAACAGCGAAAGACCTGGGATTGCTAATGCTGAAGCAGGTATGCTTCGCTATAACTCAGAAGATGAAAGAACTGAAATTTTTGATGGAACAAACTGGACAAACGTTGCAGGTAGTTCTAGTGGTATTAGTAGAAACGATGCTGAAGCAATCGCATTGGAATATGTATTAGTGTTAGGATAAAAATATGGCAACTACGTTTAGAACAAAAATTGTAAAAGATGTTGGTACAAAAAAATTAGAAGTATTTACTACACCACCAGGAACCAATGCAACTATTATTGGCATGAACTTGGCAAATACTTCAGAGTTTGCAGTACAAGCAAGTATATTAATTAAAGACGATACAAGTATAGAAGCATACTATATTAAAGATGTAATGATACCTTCAGGATCATCATTTAAAGCTATGATCGGTGGCGAAAAAATTATTGTTCCTACCGATTATGCAATACTTGTACAATCAGATATCGACGATAGTGTTGATGTAATAACAAGTTATGTGGACATAACATAAGGAGTAGAAGATGACACAGTACGCAGGTAATGATGCAAGATTTGTAACAGACCAAATAGACGGTAGATTTTTCTACGCATTACGTAGAACGGATCAAGGCGAACTATTTTTTACAAAAATTGACCAAATGGATCCAGACGCAGTGATTCAAATAAACAAGCCAGGTGATCCTAGTAATAACTGGAATGAATTTGAGCAAGGAATTGATTTCTTTGAAGGACGTGATCAAAATCATGAAATTGTATTTGAAAACCTAATATATGAACAAATGCGTTGGGACAATAGAAACATTAATTATTACATTAATGACGAAGGCGAGTTTGTAATGCGTATGAATAAACCATATGTATATCCTACAGATATTAGTTCTGATGGATTAACAGATTACAATCCAAACTTTTATGCTATTACTGTAGCTAATAATAAGTTTAACATTAATGGTATCGTAACACCTACGCTAAATCTATACGAAGGACAAACATATACATTTGGTCAAAGTGATGTGTCAAATGCTACTCATCCGCTAAGAATTAGTACAACACTAGATGGAACACATAATGGCGGTGTAGAATATACAGACGGAGTAACAATTTTCGGACAGCCCGGCGTTGAAGGTAGTTATGTAAAATTCAAAGTACCTGTAAATGCTCCAACTTTGTATTATTACTGCAAAAATCATCCGGGCATGGGCGGACAAATAAATACACTTACATAAAGATTAATTAGGAAAAACAATGGCAGAATTTAGAATTGATAGAATTAGATTTAACTGGAAAGGCCCGTGGTCTGCTAGTCAAGTCTATATCAAAGATGATGTTGTACAATATGGTGGTAAGGTATTTGTTGCCTTAATAAATCATACAGCAAGTGCTGACTTCAACACTGACTTAGATTATCTTTTAGCAGGAGAGTCTACACCCAAGTGGGAACAAATGTTAGACGGAATAATTTGGACAGGTGACTGGCAACCAAGTAATTTTTATAAAGTTAATGATATTGTAAAGTATAGAGGTTATATCTATACCTGTATTACAAGTCATACTAGTGCAAGCGATTTAGATAGTGGCCTTGAAGCAGATGGTAGCCGTTGGTCTGTTTGGGCCAAAGGTCCTAATTATCTTGCAAGTTGGACAGCATTGTCGATTTATAAAATAAATGACATTGTAAAATATGGTGGAAACATTTATATCTGTATAGAAAATCATACAAGTGATACAGTAGTAAATGGTTTAGAAGCTGATCAGTCTAAATGGCAAATTTATAACAGAAGTGACAAATGGAGAGGTGCATGGACAGTTAACACTAGATATGTTTCAGATGACATTGTACGCTTTGGTGGAAATGTATATCGTTGTGTTATTGGGCACACAAGTAACGACAATATTAGAGAAGGGGTTGGTAGCGATTTAGGAGATGACTCTACCGTAGCAAAATGGGAACTAGTTGTTGAAGGTATTGAGTTTATGGGCAATTGGTCGGGATCACAATGGTACAGAACTAATGATATTGTACGCTACGGACCAAATTTATATCGTGCAAGAACTGGCATGAGTGGTAGTGATAAGTTTGACGATCAAGCAGGTTGGGAACTTTGGCTTCCAGGATTTGGGTTTGAAGGCGAATGGCTTCCAAACGAAGTTTATCAACCAGGTGACGTTGTTACATATGGCGGATATTCTTATGTTGCACTAACTATTAACCAAGGAGCAAATCCAAGTGCATTTGGATTTGAACAAGACGGTGACGGTGCGAACTGGGAAATTATTACAACAGGTTATGATTTTAAAGGTGAATGGGATATAACAGTACCTTATGCTCCTGGTAGTGTAGTAAGAAAAGGCGGATATTTGTATGAAGCACTTGCTAACCTATTACCAATTGAAGCATGGGAGCCAGGTGATCCAGACAACGACACTAGTGCAAAATGGAGATTAATTAATACAGGTGTAAACTGGTTAGGTGAGTGGAGAGAAGCAACAGAAGATGATAGTACGTTTATTGAATACTATCCAGGAAACGTTGTAGTTGACGAAAGTCAAACATATATTTGTAAAACACAACATTTTTCAAACATATTTGAAGCAAGACCAAAAGAAGATACAAGAATTGGCGGCGGCGGCAATCAATACTGGGAAGTTTACGGCGGACGAAATGAAAGTTCAGCACAAAATAACGTTATGCGTTATCGAGGTGATCTAAGAACATACAATGTAACAGATGACGGAAGTACTGCTGGACCAGCTAGATTAGCAATTGGGCCAGCCGGTAGTGTCGTTAAAGTTGACGAAGATAGAACATTATTTTATGAAAACTTAGATGAAATTGTAAAAGTTTATTATGTATCTCCTGACGGCGAAGACATTCCAACTAATGGAAGAAACAAAGCAACTCCTTGGAAAACAATACGTTTTGCTTTACAATATTTACAAGGTAATCTAAACGAACGTGTTCCTGCTACAGTTTTTGTTGCTACAGGTGTATACAAAGAAAAGTTACCGATGATTATTCCGCGAGACACTGCGGTTGTTGGCGACGAACTTCGTAGTACAGTAATTATGCCCGCAGACGGATATGAACAATCTGATATGTTCCGTTTCCATAACGGTAGTGGATTAAGAAACTGTACACTACAAGGACTAACAGGACAGTTAACAGCACCTAATTCAAACTTAACAAGTCGTACAACAGCAGGAGCATACGCATCACTTGATCCTGCTACAAGTCCAGAAGACTCTTATGCATGGATTACTACTAAATCTCCATACGTACAAAACGTTACTACATTTGGTACAGGATGTATTGGTATGAAAGTTGATGGCGACTTGCATAACGGTGGTAACAAATCTATGGTTGCTAACGACTTTACACAAATTTTAAGTGACGGTATTGGGTATTGGGCAAACGGTGAAGGTAAATCAGAACTTGTTTCTGTGTTTACTTACTATTGTCATATTGGATACTTAACAACAGAAGGCGGAAAAGTACGTGCTCTAAATGGTAACAATTCGTACGGTGATTACGGATGTGTTGCAGAAGGGTTTGATAACGAGGAAGTTGCAATTACTGGAACAGTAAACAACAGAAGTAAACCAGCTCAAATTTATCAAACATATACAAATAAAGATAAGATTTTTGGTGTTGCATTTGAACAAGCAGGTGAAGAATATACTAGTGCAACGCTCTCTATTTCAGGTAACGGACAAAACTTTTCAGGTGCATTTACAGAATTTAGAAATGGCGCAGTAAAAGAAATTTTTGCAACTGAAGAAGATTCAAACTTTATTGGTGGTAGTAACTATACGTTCAAAGCAAATAAAGCACAAATTGGTACAACTACTTCTATTACACTTTCTGGTGCAGACGATACAACAAATGCAAACGATTACATTGGCATGAGAATTTTTATCTACGATGGTAGAGGATCTGGACAATATGCTAAGATTGCTAGTTTTAACACAGTAAACAAGGTTGCAACTGTTGTAAAAGAAAGTAACGGAGAACCAGGATGGGAACATGTTACTGGCCGTCCAATTGAACCAGGACTAAATGATACTACTAGATATTATATTGAGCCTAGAGTAGATATCACACCACCTAATTATGTTACACAGGGATTAAACTTTGGTAACGTAGCAGTATGGTCTGATATTACTAAAGGAACTTATAATGGTCAAGATTTAGTTGTTGCAACGGCTCCGGACGGAACAACCGCGATTAGCCAAGATGGAACTACTTTTACATCATCTACTCAAACTGCTGGCGGATTAGTTGCTATTGCAAATGGAAATATTGTGTTACTAGATACTCTTACACCAAATCTTGTATATTCAACAGATGGGGGGAGCAATTTTAGTAATGGCACTTATAGTATAACAGGTACTGTAACTGATTTAACAGGCCAACCCGATGGTAATACTGTACTTGGTACAATTACAGATACTAGCGGAAGTGCCGACTTACTAAGAAGTACTGATGCTGGACAAAGTTGGTCAACTTCGAGTATGCCTTCTACGCAATACTGGAGTTGTGTTGCATACGGTGACGGAGTTTGGGTAGCACTATCTGGAAATGATTCTAATCAAAGTAACGTTGCTGCCTATTCTACAAATGGCGGCTCTACTTGGACAGCAACAACATTGCCATCATCAAGTGCATGGTCACATGTAACATGGGGTAAAGACAGGTTCGTTGCTGTAACAGCAAAAACAGATAGCTCTGTAGCACAAACAGCAGTAAGTTATGACGGTATTACTTGGTACGGAGGTAGTATGGAGCCAGGCGAATGGGAAGGTGTAAGTTATACACAGGGCTCGTTTGCCGCAGTTAAAGGCGACACAGGATCAGAAAGTGATGTTGTTGCATTTAGTAGAGACGGGTTCCACTGGACATCAAAATTACTACCAACACCTGCAGAACACAGAGGCGGAATTGTTGGATTAGGTGACGGCGATTGGCTAATTCCTACAGCAAATGATGCTAATGGAGTTAAAATTACATATGGTACCCCTGCCCTTGCAAGAGCAATCGTAGGAAATGGTAGAATTGGAACATTCTTAATACACGACACTGGTGGTAATTATCTAAGTAGTCCTACAGTTTTTGTTTACGATACAAAAAATGTATCAGATGTAACAACAGATGCTAAACTAGGCAACGGTGTCTTGTGCCAACCTAAGATTACAAACTTTGGATCTGGATATTTTAGATCTACAGCAAGTGTTACAAACGGTGACGGTTATGCTGACATTTTACAAATTGCAGATGAATTAATTCTTGAAAATGTAAGTAGATTGCCAGGACCTGGAGACAATATTAATATCGAATCTATTACAGGTGTAACATACTTTGTTGTTAAAATTCTTGAACAATCTGGCGTATCTGGAGCATACAATTTAAGACTTCAAATTAGTCCAAATCTTGGAAGAGCTGAAGCTCCTGTACACGGAGAACAAATTGTAATTAGACAAAAGTATAGCCAGATACGTCTAACAGGACATGACTTCCTAGATATCGGTACTGGTAACTTTAGCGATACAAACTATCCTGGGCTTTATGTATTTGGATACAATCCTGATGCTGACCAAGAACCAAAACAGTTTAACGAAGTAAGTCAGTTTAATGGCGGGCGTGTGTTCTACACATCAACTGACCAAGACGGTAACTTCCGAGTTGGCGAATTGTTTGAAGTTGAACAGGCAACAGGTACAATTAGTATTAATGCCGCGTTCTTTGAATTAGATGGTTTGGAAGAACTAAGACTAGGTGGTGTTGTACTTGGAGGTACTGGTGCTGTTATTAGAGAATTTAGTACAGATCCTACATTTGCGGCAAATAGTAATAATATTGTTCCGACGCAAAAAGCAGTTGCGGCGTATGTACAATCAAGAGTTTCGTCAGGCGGCTCCGATATTAAAGTTAACAGATTAAATGCTGGTAATATCTCGTTTGAAGGGGACAAAATATTCAAAGTATTAGGCGGGTCAGCCGATGTTCAAGTTGTAATGAACATGAAAGAAAATGTTATGGGCGACATGGCGGCACAAGCATACTTTGCATCAGGAGGTTCATTTGCACCTGGCGGAGCGCCTGGTGATTTTGAATAAGGATAAATATAAAATAATACTGGAGTTAACCAATGGCAGAATTTAAACTAGGTAGAATCAGATTTGTTTGGAAAGATCAATGGTCTGAAAGTACCACTTATTACAAGGATGATGTTATCCGTTACGGCGGTAGAACATTTATTTGTGTTGTAGGACACATTAGTCAAACAGACTTTATGTTAGACTTAAATGACTCTACACCCAAGTGGCAACAATTTGCAGACGGACAAACATGGAGAGGTGATTGGGCTCCGCAAACAGTTTATAAAATTAATGATATTGTAAAATATGGTGGACAACTTTATATTGCTAATACAGGACATATTTCAGATAACGATGCCATTGGAGGTCTTGAAAGCAATTTAGGTGACGACAGTACTTCAGCGTATTGGGATTTATTTGGCGAAGGCTTTGATTATAAAGGCGACTGGGCAACTAGCACACGTTACAAAGTTAACGACATTGTAAAATACGGATCAAGAGTTTATATCTGTACTGTTTATCATGTAAGTACAGGCACAGTAGCCCTTGGGTTAGAAAAAGATCAATCAAAATGGGACGTTATTAGTGACGGCTTTGATTGGAAAACAGACTGGACTGTTAATACACGTTATAGAGTCGGCGATCTTGTAAAATATGGCGGACAAGTTTATAGCTGTAATACTGGACACACTTCAGCGGCGACAACAACAATTGGTTTAGAAGCTGATCAGTCTAAATGGGATTATTTCCACAAAGGTATTGAATACAAAGGTCAGTGGACTAGCGGCACAAGATATAAAGTTAATGATGTTGTAAAAGACTCAGGAACTATGTGGATTTGTACTACATATCATACTTCTAGTGTATCAGTAAACTTAACACCAGATGAAGCAAATTGGGCTGTGTTTATTCCTGGACTAGAATTTGAAGATACTTGGGGACCATACTCTGAGTATCAAGTTGGTGATGTTGTAACATATGGTGGTTACACTTATGTTGCAAAAACAAACAATAGCGAAAAGAAACCTGCAGAATCACCAAATGATTGGGACGTATTCATTACAGGATTTAACCTAAGAGGCGAATGGGGCGAAGACTCTGCTAGCCAAGACTATAGAACTGGTGATGTTGTAACACTTGGCGGATATACATATCTAGCAAAGGCTAATTCAAATGGCATTCAACCGCCAAACACTACATACTGGGACAAGCTAAATGAAGGATTTAACTTCAGAGCGGCATGGGCAGACGGTACTGCCTATGTATTAGGCGATGTTGTTACATATGGTGTTAACGCTTATGTTTGTGTTGATGCACATACAGCAGACGAAACTGTTGCTCTAAACAGACCAGACCAAGATGTAGACGGAAGCGAATGGAATTTCTTCAGCGGCGGCGCTGAAGCAGGTAACCTAACAACCGCAGGTGATATTGTTTACTACGGAGGGTCAGGACCAACACGTTTACCGGTTGGTAAGCCAGGACAAATCCTAAAAGTTAACGATGCAGGAGACGCTCCAGAGTGGACATACTTTGGACAAATCAACCATGTATACTACGTTGACACAGAGAATGGCGTCGACGAAAGACCTCCTAAGCGAGGTATTACACTTGACCGTCCATACAAGACTGTACGTTATGCGGCAGAATGGATCGAAAAAGGTGCATCAAACCATGAAGATGCATATCTAATGCAAGTCAACAGAGCATTTATGCAAGCAGAAGTTGTTGAATGGGTTGATTATCAAATTGCAAACGTAATTGCTCCATTCTCAGGATCGTTTACATATGATAAAGAAAAATGTCGTAGAGATACAGGTATTATTATTGATGCTATTGTATGGGATATTAGCCATGGTGGTAATATTCGTTCAAGAAACGCCGCATTAGAATATTTTACAACAGGCGGATTGAGCTATATTAGCGGACAAGAAGATGAAACTGTAGCGGCAATTAATTATCTTGAAACAATTATTGCTGATGTATTAGATAAAGCTGATCCAGCGGCAAACTATCAAACATTGAATGGTGTTGGCTCTCCTATTACACAAGTTAAGCCTACAGATTATGAAACAACTTCGGGTATTACAACAACAATTGGTAACTTAATTGATATTATTACCGATGCAATTACAGCAGGAAACACAAACGGAATTCCAGCACAACTAAAAGCAAACAAAACAATTTTTGTTAAAACTGGAGAATATTCAGAAATACTTCCAATCAGAGTTCCAGAAGACACTGCGGTTGTTGGCGACGAATTGCGTTCAACAAGAATTAGACCAGCAGGTGCAGTTGTAGATGTTACTGATGTACCATACAGTTTAGCGGCAGTTGGACACTTAAGAGATATTGTGGAAGATGTTATTACAAACACAACTATCACAAAGTCTACAGGTAATACAGAAACACAGGTAACAACAAGACCTGCAGGTAGTGCTGGTAACGCACTCGGCAGAGACAGAGTTAAAGATCGTGCCGATGTAATGATTGACATTTTAGATAATGCAGGAACTACTCCTGCAATTTATTGGTCAGATCCAGGAGTTGATCCAAACAAGCGTTATGCTCGTGAGCAACTACAAACTAACAGAACATTTATTATCAGCGAACTTATTTCTTGGATCGGAACGAACTATCCAGGACTAACATATGACCAAACGAAATGTGAAAGAGATACAGGTTATATTATTGATGCTGTAAGTCATGATGTACAGTACGGTGGTAACTATGCAACTAGAATTGTTGCAAAATCTTACTTTGATCCAGATGGAGCAAGTTATTTGCCATCAGGCCAAAGAACAGAAACTGCGGCGGCTTACGGACAATTAGCAACTATTTTAAGTTCAATTGTACAAGAAACATATGCAGGACAAGATACCTCTGGTACAGCGGCTTCTGCTACTGAAGGAACTGAAGTTAGTACACTTGCAGGATATGTACAGACTGTTGTATCAGACAACGATCTTGATAACTTGCCAGCAGAAAGTTTACCAAGTGTAACTTGGACTTCAAGTGCAATGCAAAGTTCGTATGCAGACATTATTAGTGCAAAAACAGAAATTCAAAATCATACTGTACACTATGTGAAAGCAAATAACGAGTTCACGTTTAACGAAACATTGTGTTCTAGAGATACAGGATATATTGTAGAAGCATTGGCATTGGATATGGCATTTAATACAAACTACAACTCTGTAGTTTCAGGACGTTCATATTTTAGAGGAACATTATCTGCTAACGTAGTTATTAATGATCAGTTAGATGCAACAATTGGTGCAATTAGACATATTAAAGCAAAAACTTCACTTATTGCCGCAGACGGCGCGGCAGCAGAAGCATTTGAACTACTAGATATGTTAGGTTATCAAATTGATGGTAAAACATCAGCATCGGGCGCAAGTTTACCAGCAATGTGTGGTACTGTAACACCTGAAACTGCAACTACGCATACATATGCAGTAGAAGTTCTTGAACAAAACAAAGATTTCTTAGTAGCAGAAGTACATGCTTACATCGCAGATACATATCCTAGTCATACATATGACTTAGCGGCATGTGCAAGAGACGTGAGAGAATATATTGATGCACTAAAATATGATTTGATTTACACAGGTAACTACGCAACAAATATGGCTGGATTGATTTATTCAAACGCAGTTCTAGGATCAGGAAAATCAGACATGTTCTATTTGCGTAATGGTACTGGTTTGCGTAATTGTACAACTAAAGATCTTAGTGGACAACTTAGCGCGGCAAATGCATACGGTACAAAACGTCCAGATGCAGGCGCTTATGTATCACTTGATCCGGGCTTTGGTCCTTATGATACAAAAGTTCATATTACGAATAAATCTCCATACGTACAAAACGTGTCAACATTTGGAGATGGTTGTGTAGGTATGAAAGTTGATGGTGATTTACACGCATCAGGTAACGACTCGATTGTTGCAAACGACTTTACACAAATCTTAAGTGATGGTATTGGTATGTGGATCACAAATCTAGGACGTTCAGAACTTGTTTCTGTGTTTACATACTACTGTCATATTGGTTATCTAGCAGAAAATGGCGGTAAGATTCGTGGTACAAATGGTAACAACTCTTACGGTGATTTTGGATCAGTTGCTGAAGGCATCGACGAAACAGAAACACCAGTATTAGGTAAAGTAGACAACCAACAACTTGAAGCACAAATTGCTTATGTACAAACAGACGGCTCACAGGAAATTCTACAACTTGAATATCTAAACGCCGGGGTACATTATACAAATGCAAGCGATGCTATTATAACTATTACAAACGTAAGCAATAACGATTCAAATCGTATTGAAGGAACATACAAAGGAATCACCGGCACATCATCAGGTAGCGGAACAGGACAATCTTTTGACGTTGAAGTTAGTGCAGTCGGCGGATGTACTGTTACAGTCATTAAAGGCGGTAGCGGCCATTTAGTAAACGATACTATTACAATCAGTGACGCAGACTTAGGTGGCGGCGGCGGTGCCAACCTAACATTCGATGTACAAACAATTGGTGAAGCAACACGCTATACTCTAAGCGGTGAAGGGTTCGGAGCCACAGTTAGCGGAGTAACAATTAGAAACGGCGGCGTATTCGAAGTACAACTTGAAGAAGATTCAACAGTTTACGGTGGTGATGGATATGTTACAGCGGCATCCAATGCACAGGCGGGTAATACTACACAAATTTCATTAGCGGCTACTGATGTTCAACCAACTGGTTCTTATAATGGTATGATGATTTACCTAGTAAGTGGTCTCGGAGCAGGACAATATGCTGTAATTGATACGTTTGATGCGTCAACAAAAATTGCAACAGTTGTAAAAGAATCAGACGGATCTCCAGGTTGGGAACACATTACAGGAAATGCAATTGAATCAACACTAGATGCAACAAGTGCTTATGATATTACTCCAAGAGTTATATTTACTCCACCTACAAGTGGTATTAGAGCAAGAGGTAGAGCAAGAGTTGCAGATGAAAAGGTTGTTGAAATTAAAATTATTGAACCAGGTTCAGGATATAGCCCAAGCAATCCTCCACAAATGACAATCGTGGATCCAAATGCAACTATTCTTGTTCCACATATTGTACGTGTCGGCGACGGAGTACTTGGACAACCTACGTTCTCAAATAGAGGTACAGGATTTGTTACTGCAAGTGCAGACGTTGTTGGTGATGGATATGCAGATATTAGACAGTTGGGCACTAAACTACGTGTAGATAACCTAGATGCTATTCCGCAAAAAGGTTCAAACGTTGAATTTGCAAGTTTGCCAAATAGATGGTTTAAACTTGTTAGTGTAACTAACTTATTAGGTGCAGGACCTTACAGTGCATTACTACAAATCAGCCCAGGCCTTGAAGCAGATGAACGTCCACCACATGATGACGTTATAACTATTAGACGTAGATATTCTCAGGTGCGACTAACAGGTCATGACTTCTTAGATATTGGTACTGGAGGCTTCCAGAATACTAACTATCCAGATGATCCACTTACTGACCCAGATCCGTCCAAAGAAACAAACGACTACGGCGGCGGACGAGTATTCTATACTTCAACTGACCAAGACGGTAACTTCCGAGTTGGTGGTCTGTTTAACGTTGAACAGGCAACAGGTATTGCTACACTTAACGTTGAAGCGTTTAATATCTCAGGATTGAACGAACTACAACTAGGTAGTGTGGCACTTGGAGGTGCAGGAGCAGTTATTACAGAATTCAGTACAGATGGTACATTTAGTGCTGACTCAGATAGTATTGTTCCAACACAAAAAGCTATCAAAACTTACATCACATCACAAATTGGTGGTGGTGTTGCTACATTGAACGTTAACAGTGTAACAGCAGGTGTAGTTGAAATCACCGGGGATCAAATTTCTACAACATCCGGTGGTAAGCTAAATATAGAAAGTAGAATGAACTTTAAAGGTGGCATAGACGGTGCGCCAGTAGCACTACAGATGTTCCTATTAAACTAATGGAGAATAGAAAATGGCAACAGGAAGACTAGGCGCAAGTGATTTAACAAGTGGTACTAATACCACATTATACACATGTCCAGCAGATACATATGCTGTAGCAAGTATTAACTTGTGCAACCGAGGTAACCAAGCGGTAGCTGTAAGAATTGCAGTAGCAAGTGCAGATACACCGACCGCAGGAGAGTATATTGAATATGACGTTGAAATACTGTCAAAAGGTGTACTTGAAAGAACAGGCATTGTGCTTGCCGCAGGACAAAAAATAGTTTGTTACCCATCGGGTGCAAACGTAGCGGCTGTTACAATGGGCATTGAGACTTCAACAGCATAAATACATAGGAGAAGGAAAAAACCATGGGAAGATATATTACAACAACTGGTACTGCTGGTGTTACTACAAGACAAATTAGTGGTAACTACTCATGCGCAGTTAATGATAGATTGCTAGTAGATACTAGCGGCTCTGCCATTACAATCACATTACCAGCAAATGCAAGTTTGCTTGTAGACGACACAATCCAGATTATTGATATTGCAAATAATGCGGCAAATAATAACATTACTGTTTCTCGTAACGGAAGTGAAATTAATAATGCGGCAGACAATCTAACCATCGACGTTAGTGGCGCTATTGTAACTTTAATTTACACAGGCGCAACTTACGGTTGGGTAGTTGGTGCAGTATAATAATTTGAAAACTGTCTTTATAACAGGGGAAAGAAATGGCATCATTAGAAACAATACTTAGGGCAAAAAACCCAGAACGCGGAGAGAATAATCTCGAATCTGGAAGAATTTATAGTTTTGCCGAAGGTAACACATATACAAAATTTTGTAGATGTATTTGTTGGTGTCCGCCTGCCACAGGATCTGTAACCATTGAAATGTGGGGCGCTGGTGGATCTGGTGCCAAAATGTGTTGCTGTGGTAACGGAGTACCAGGAAATTCAGGCTCGTACACAAGACGAGATATTACAATGGGTACAAGCAACTATGTGTATGGGTGTGTAGGCTTTGCTTGCGGCAACTCAAACTCACTTTGCTTTAGAGGTTGTTCAGAGCCCACTATGCTTTGTTGGTTTAGCACTACAACAAACGGTTGTATGTGTGCTAGAGGCGGCAAAGGTGGAGTAAGTTATTGCTCAACAGGTACAAGTATGTACTGTTGTTTTAGAGCAGGCGGCTTTTGTCACACTAACACAGGACCAAACTGCGGTACAATTTGTAACCAGTGTTCAGGACAGTGGGACGCTATAGCATATGGCGGTGACATAAACAGATGCGGAAACATCGGATGTATGGGGTTCCATGGTTGTTATCCTCAATGTATCTGTTTGTTTAGACAGTTTATTCCATTCCCCCCAGGTATGATTTCAGAATGCGGTGGTATTACATCGTTCGGCATGGACGACTATAATGCACACGCAGACTGGTCAGGTCAAGGACAGTTAGAAGCTGTTGCGGCTATTAATGGTGCAGGTAAACACCCAGGCGGCGGCATTCCACATAAAAGGTGTTGGAGAAGTGACAAGAGTTGCGGATGCTATAACACCAACGGTTGCCAAAGTGTTTTACCATACGGTGTAGGAGGTCCAGGACCTCAACCTTGTCCTGGAGTTAGAGACCATGCTACAAGAGGTGGTATGGGCGCAATTAGAATTAGATATGTGGAAAGTTAAGGAGAAAAGTAAATGGCAAAATTAACAGCAATTTTACAATCAAGAGCTCCTGAATCAATTGAGGAAAATCTTGAAAAAGGTAAAATATTTGCTTATTCAACTATTTCTACATATAGTTCTTATCCAGGGTGTTTTTGTTGGATTTCACCAGGAACAGGTACTGTAGAAATTGAAACAATTGGCGCAGGCGGCAGTGGTTCAAGAATGTGTTGCTGTTCTGCTACAATCTCTGGCAACTCAGGATCTTATGCAAAGAAAACAATTAGTATAGCATCAGGTTGCTGGATTTGTGGACACGCAGGTAAAAGCTGCCGTAACGGTAGTTTGTGTCACAGAGGATGTTCAGAAGCGGCAAGAGTTTGTTGGCAAGGTAACAGCGGAAGCAACGGATGTATGTGTGCAGAAGGCGGATGGAGTGGTGCAAGTTGGTGTACAACTGGTACAGCTCGTTGGTGTTGTTTTGCGGCAAACAACTGGTGTTCAACACAGTATAACGGATACTGCGGCATTATCTGTAACAGATGTTCAAACAGCTGGAACGGTGTAGCATATGGCGGCGATGTAAATAGAAACAACGTATATAGTTGTGTTACTTTCTGGCACTGCTATCCAAACTGTAACTGTTCAACACAGCATCACACAGCACTTCCACCAGGAATGTTCTCAGAATGCGGCGGTGTTGCAACATATAGCACAGACTCAGACAATGGACACGCAGACTGGTCCGGACAAACACTCAACGGTTACCTCTTTGCGCTAAATAGTTTGTCAAGAATGCCAGGCCAGGGTACAGGATGGACAGAATGTTGGGATGGCTCACGTCAATGTGGTTGTTATCAAACACAGGGTTGTTCAATGTATGTACCACACGGCAGTGGCGGACCTGCGGCAACACCTTGTTCGGAAGTACGTGACAACGGTTGGGCCGGCGGTGACGCACTTGTTAGAATTAAATATATCGAAAGTTAACGGAGATAGAGAATGAGAAAAACTTTTACTGTAACATATCCAGATCAACCGTATCACACTACAACTGATCTGAATAACACATTCGAGTGTACCTATAATGGTCCTCGATTTATCTTAGTCCAAGTAGACAAAGATGATCATCAGTGTCGCGAAGCGTCACGTAGCGAAAAGGCAGACGATCCATGTTTAGATCCTGCAAACTTTGAGCAAGATGATTATGAATATGTTCTACTAGATGCGGCTGAAAGCGACGAAATGGCAAAATATGCGGCATACATGACAGATGATTATACACATCCAGATGTTGCTGATTATGAAGAAGA
>Ga0181582_10002245_pt1 | contig 15267 bp, 7 predicted proteins | sample 071ome_32_FD_132438 | JGI IMG/M metagenome (GOLD analysis project Ga0181582, IMG submission 132438) | Coastal salt marsh microbial communities from the Groves Creek Marsh, Skidaway Island, Georgia - 071405AT metaG (megahit assembly) | ecosystem: Environmental > Aquatic > Marine > Intertidal zone...
CGCGCCTCCCCCCACCCCCCCACCCCCACCCACCAGCGCAAACACGGTATTATCGTCCCGCCGCCACAACAGCACCCCCACGGCGACACCAGACCCGTCCCGTGCCGAGAACCGCAGCGACGTCCCCACCTCTGCGTCGTTATTCAACCCCTCCACCACAGCAACCGACTCTGACACCGCCACCACCCGCCCCTGCGTCAATGAAGTGGCCTCGAATTGGCGCAGACTTGCCAACTGGCTCGGCTTGAGCGTTCGCTTCTTGAAGATAGACATCGCCTCCTCCCATTCTCCCTGTTCAGCCCCCCCATCCTGGGGCTGATCATCCCCAGGAAGACCACCGGTGTTGGAAGTAGCCCGTGCTGCGATGGTCCCGCATGAAGCGGAAGGCACTCGAACTCGGGGGGGGACGGAGGACGATGGCCCCGGTGGGGGACGCAAGAGACGCGTCCTGCCAATGTGCATACCGAAGTGAGAAGAAGAAACAATTCGGATGGTCGCCGTACCCGGCGGGTAGGGTATAGGCGAGCGGCGCCGCTCGCCTATACCTCATGAACGCTCGTTAGAGTCACAAAGCGGTACAACGAAACCATTGCCTCGTATTTACAAGACAGACGGTCCAATGAAGTGGTATCACAAGGCAATCCATGTCATGATCGCGGCGGGTACGTGGTGGTGGGCAAAACCCTATGGAACCGGTTGACGTAAGATCGATTTCTTGACGCGACTCGATCGTTGACGCCACGTCTCCCTCATCCCCCATCCCCCATCCCCCATCCCCCATCCCTCATCCCCCATCCCTCACCGACTCGCTCACCTGCTCATTCCCTCACGCACGTTCACCCACCCCTCCCACCAGTCACGATCCTCGTGCCGCTGCTGGAAATGCTCGACCTCGTGCCGCACGAGGTAACGCAGAACGCCCTGCTGAATACGCTCCCGATGTTGCTCTGCGGGGGTGGGTTCTCGGGACTCGATCCAAGCCACTGGTTCTACTACAGTATGTCGATCGCTGCTGGCGCGACCTACCTCAAGGCTGCCATCGAGGATGACGACAGTGCCGCCTCGAACCTCGTCTTCACTCGCCTTACCATTGGGATTCTCAACATGGTCATCGCGAGTCGTTCGCACTGTGTGAACTATATCTACGGTGCGATCGAGATTGTCACGGCGCTGCTCTTCATGAAGACGCTGGATGCTCCTGCGGCCAAGAAGAAGCGAAGCTAGTAGCTCGTAGCTAGAAGCGAGTAGTAGTATATCAGAGATTTACATATAAGTTACCGCCGAGTCGACACAGCCACCAGTCCTCCTTCGTATTTTTAGGCGTCCCTGCTCGCCTGGCTCGCCTGCCTGACGGCCCTTTTCTTGGCCATACTCTCGCTCCTCCTCTCCCTCTCCTCCTTCACCCTCGCGACAATCACCTTGTGGTACGCAGCCTGCTCGCTCTTCCTCTTGGCGATCTTGGCCATCTTCTCGGCCTTGATGGCCCGCTTGCGCTGCAGGCGCTGCGGGGTCACCAGACGCTGGATCTTGGGGCACTTCAGGCGAGTCTTGCCGTCCTTCTCGATCTTGCGGCCGTAGATCTTGACGTAGTGCCTGACGTCGTCGTCCTTGGTCAGGTTGAACATCTTTCGGATCTTGGACGCCCTCTTAGGTCCGCGCGGGCGCGCGACCTCTGTGTCGGTCAGTCCCGGGATATCGTTCTCTCCCTTCTTGACGATCACCAAGTTCAGCGTGCTGATCTCGTGCGACACAATGCAACCGCGCACAGACTTCCTGCGACGCTCACCGTTGCGGCGACCGTATCCCTTGAATCCGCTCTGTCCGCGGCTCATGAGCACCTGCACACGGCCCACGGTCAGCACTCCCTGCTTCATCGCGAATCCCTGCTTGTCGTGTCCACCCATGATCTTGACGATATATCCCTTGAACTCCTCCCCGAGGTGCTCTCCGTCCACCTCGGCGCTGATGCGCTTGTCGTAGAACGCCCTCAGCTTGTTCTCGTCATCGATGTCGAGCTTCTTCTGCGTGCCCGCAGGCGGGTAGGCAATGTTGAACTGCGAGGTGGGGTGGGCGGGCGGGTGGGGTGAGCGGGCAGCGTGGGGAGCGTCGAGCCGTCGGGTCGTCTCTCGCAGTGGCGCGCGAGAATCCGAATCTCTCCCGGACGGACAGCGGTGTCTCTGGCACAGACACCGCTGTGCATAGATATGAGCATTTTCTTGCGATACAGCCCGCAGCCGCCGCCCTGGACCGTCTGGATGCCGAGAGAGAACAGATGCGGCCGGGAATTCAGAGTCACCGAATTCGGCCTCCGCCTCCGTCCGCTCGTCCAATCCGCCCGTGGCGACGCCAGAGATACCACGATGTGCCATCTGTTCCCACAGACAGACCAGGGACGAGACTCGCGGACTCGAGCCAAATGATTCGCGCGGCACACAGACAAGAGAGACGGCGGTCGGCCGGCGTCGTCCAATCGTGCGTTGAACGTTGAAAGCGACGTACCTTCATCTCAACCTCGAAGTATTCTTTGAAGATGGCTGGCGGGGGTGCGGGCGGTGGAGACGACGACGAGACGAGTCCGGCGTGTTCCATTAGAGCAGTGACGGGCAACTCGCGATCGCCCGGGTCCTTCAGTCGGTCAGCTCGTCTGTCGTCCGTCGGTCAGCCAGTTCGCCAGTCAGCCAGTTAATTTGCCAGGCAACCAGCCAATTTGCCGTGACCGGGGTCACCCCCGGCGGATCTCCAGCCTGCCCTGACCGACCGCAGGCGGGGCCTGACGCCTCCAGGTTCTCGTCAGGTCGTTCTTCCACGTGGCGTGTCACTGACTGATGGCTGATGGCTGATGGCTGATGGCTGATGGCTGATGGCGCCGCACTGACCGGTCCGCGATACCCGACCAGGGGGAATGAGTCGGAGAATGGGTCAGTCCGAAGACGGTTTGGCGCCTGGCTGCAGTCGATTTCTTCTGGACTCCGTCGAGATTGATTCGTGGTCGTAGAGCTCCCCGTATTCTCACGTTGTCGATGTGTGTAATGTAAGCGTCTTCTTCATGACCACCTTTACCCCGAGCGAGGCCGAGTGGGAGGCCGGTCCGCTCCGCTACATCGAGTCCATCACGGCAGAGGCATCACGTACCGGCATTGCGCACATTGTCCCGCCGGCCTCTTGGAATCCGCCGGTGTTGGCCGTCAGGAGTGGGGCGGACGGCGTCGACGAGACGTCGTTTCGGTTCGGGACCAAGGTGCAGCCGACGTCCAAATTGTGTCGTCGGAGGCCGAATGGACCGGGGAAGGTGTTTGGATTTGGGCAGGGGACTGGGGTGTATACGTTGGGGGAGTTTGAGAGGCGATGTCGCGCGTGGGATGTCGGGCGTGGGGTGGCGGGCAAGTCGGTCGAGGACATCGAGAGTGAGTTTTGGCAGATTGTTCGCTCGGGGGATACGGAGGTCGAGGTGGAGTATGGGAGTGATCTGGATACCTTGGAGCATGGGTCGGGGTTTCCGATGCCGCGGGGAATGCGGATGGAGCTGTTGAGGAGGCGGTGTGTGCAGGAGCGGCGGCGGGAGGTGGACGATGGTGAGCATGTCGAGGCGTATCGTCGGCATCCGTGGAATGTGCACAACTTTTCGTTGCATCCGCGGTCTCTCTTGTCGTATCTGGTGGGCGATGAAGCGGGTGGCGATGATCCCGGCCTGGTGAGCGGTGTGTCCTATTGTTCTCGGTAGTGTTCTCGGTAGTGATCTCGCGCCCCGACGACTCCTGTTCTCACTCGCGGTACGCGCTCAGGGGTGATGGTGCCGTGGCTGTATGTCGGGTCGACGTTTGCAGCGTTCAACTTTCACGTTGAGGATCATGCGCTGTACAGCGTGAACTACTTGCACGAGGGGGCGCCCAAGGTGCGTGTTGGTGCTCGACCGCGGTGCGCTCGCGCGCCCCGACGCTCACACTCATCACGTTCTCCAGGTGTGGTACTGCGTGCCATCGAGCCAGTCGGATGCGTTTGAAGCGGCGATGCGGGACGCGCTTCCAGAGCTCTTCGAGGCGGCCCCCGACCTGCTCAGCCAGCTCGTCACGCAGCTGGATCCGAGCGAGCTGCGGGCTCGGGGCGTCGACGTGTATAGGGTCGTGCACACGCCGGGGTCGTTTGTTGTGACCATGCCCAACAGCTTCCATGGCGGGTTCAACGCGGGGTTCAACGTAGCCGAGAGCAGCAATTTCGCCGCGCTGCCGTACGTACTTGACCTCGTCGTAGCCTCGTAGCCTCGTAGCCTCGCATCCTGCCCAGAACCCAGATCTGAGACGCTCACTCGCACACCTTGCTCTCGCTCGCCAGGTGGCTGCCGTTCTCAAAGGCGGCCGTGGCCAAGTACTCGCAGGTGGGGTGTTCCAGGCCTGTGTCCATCAGTCACGATATGCTGCTCGTGCGGGTGATCGAGCGGTGTCGGGAGCAGGACATCGTGCTCGCGGCGAAGGACGAGCTGCGGTTGCGGATCGCCGAGCTCTCGGAAGCGTGGGGTGCCGCGACGACCCGTGCTTCGAGATGCGTGCGGCAGGGTTCCTCGGCCGAAGAGGCGGACTGCGCCGTCTGTGACGCGGACCTGTGGCTCGTCGGGTGCGAAGTCCTTGACGGGGCCGGCGGTGACGACGAGGGTACCAAGATGGTGTGCCTCGAGCACGCCGCGGCGCGAGGGACGCCACTGATGACGCTGTTTTACAGATATGATCTCAATGATCTCAATTCTCTGTGTGACTGACTAGTATCGGCTAGGACTGACGATTCGACGGTCGAGCGTATCGAGGCTCTCGCGACACGCCTCGAGATGCGCGTGAAAGTCTGCCGCCTCGGCTCCTTGGCGGGCGAAATCGGCCTCGAACACCGAGTACATCTTGTGATCCCGTCGGCGGCGCAGCCCCCGCTGCCCCCGCAAATCTCGCAGCCCTCCGACCCGAATAGACTCGGGATTGGACACGAGTCGCAGTGCAAACGCGTCGCTCGTGGTCTCCTCCAGCGTCACGACCTCGAGCATCTCGAGCCACGAAGACCAGACCACCTTGGACGTCCAGTTCAGGCCCTCCGCCTGCACCACGAGCACTCGCCTCGTCGTCAAGATCAGATAGATGTTGGCGTTGTTCAATCCGGCGCAGCACACATACTCGTCCCGTAAGTCGGCGTGGCCTAGGTTTCGGGCGTCTCGGGGCTCTCGGGCATCTCGGCCACCGCCGGCCTGCAGCTGGCTGAAGAGCCACCGTCCCATCGAGTCAGTCCAGTCGTACGGCAGCTCGCCAACCCGCGGCGGCCTGGTCCAGCCGACGTTCGAGGACCCAGCCACGGCCTTCCGAATGCTCAGCGCGAGACTCGCGCACATGTCCAACCACGCGGATGCGGGAATGAGCGCACACCCGAGTAGGCCGTGGCGGACGCCGACCAAGAAGCCAGTGAGGCCGCCATCCTCAGCCCCTTTGATGGGATCCGTGAACAAACCGATGATACCCCGGAAAGTTGCGGCAACCAGGCTTTCGGAAGGGTTGGAACCGCTGTCGTCGCCCCAGGTGAGTCGGATGGTCTTCCGCGCCGCCGACGAGGCTTTGCTCGTGGCGTTGGACACGGCAAACAGCACGTTTTGCAGAAGACCTTTGGTGCCCTGCACGCAACCCAGGACGAAATCCGTAGGAGACAGCGTCCGGCAGCTCTGCACCAGTCCGAGGGCCGGAAACGAGACAAACTCCCAGAAGCCGAGCCCGATGTGCTGGACGGTTGCCATGGGATCGCCGAGGACATTGGCGGCACCGACCAGCTTGAAAATCTCCAAGATCAACGCCCGCTTGTAGTGGGTCGCTAAGTACAACGTCATTGCTCGTTGATCGAACAGCGTGTTGCTCAGCTGGATGCCGGAGAGCCACACCCGGGCGTCCTCGATGTCGGCCAGCGCAATGACCTGCTGGAGCAGGACGCCGCTCCAGTCGTTCCAGTCGTCCGCCACCGAAGAGTTGAAACTTATCATAAACTCGACGGGCGAGACGCTTATCCGGTCGAAGTAGTACTTAGGGTGGGCGACCGGATGCGTGACGCCCCCCGACAGCCCGCCCGGACGATGGTGATGATCGTTCAGGGACGTCATGTCCAAGAAGCTCGGCGATGTATGCTGCAGGCCAGCATTGGCGTGCCCACTGCCTCCGTGGTCGCCTCGATATCCCGGGAGCGACCAAGCGCTCGACGTCGACATGTCCATGAGCAGGTTGATCAGGTCCTGCTCGATGTAGACGCTGAACGACCGGACGTGGATGTCCGCAACGTCGAAGCACGAAATGCCATGCTGCTCACGGAAGTCTCGCCACAACAGGAAGTCCCACTTGACCGGGTCGCTGTCGCCGACCCCCCTTCGCACCCGGGACGACAACGTGCTCTCGGGCGCCGGGAGCGCAAAGATCACCGGGTACAACGAGGCGCGCGAGGTGTTCTCGAGCGAAACGGACCGGATCGAGCCCGATATCGCCATTCGAGACGAGCTGACGAGGCACGAAAGGCCCATCTCCCTGATTCCGAAGAACAGGCGCTCCCTGCCCAGGTGGATTACGGAGAGCGACACCGTGTCGAGGCTGCAGCGGAGCTCGAACTCGTTCGAGTCCCGGTCGTTTCGCTGGATTGCCGCAGTCGTAGTAGACGCCGGACTGCGCTGATGGTACGCCAAGTCCATGATGGTGAGGACGCGGACGGGTCCCTCGGCGGTGACGCGGATGACCAGGGTCGAGGGGCCAGCGCCCGCGCTCGTGCTCCTGCCCACCAGCGCTTTGACTGGTCCCGCTTTGGGTTCAGTCGCCAATCTTGTAATCGATCCCTTCCTGCTGCCAAAAACTTCCTCGAACCCGACCTTGTCCAGGTCGAACGAGCCGACGACCTGCCCCCCGGGGCGTTCCACCGTGATCTGGTGTGCCATCGACGGCTCATCCCATGCATACGCGAGCGAGCAATACGGTCTCAATACGTCTTGTTGGTCAATAACGCCCTTCTGACGGACCGTAAGCGTATCGAGAGAGCAGTTGTCCAGGCGGTACGGAGTGAATGCCTGGGGCGTGGAGCGGAGGACGATCTTCTTCGTGCCATCTTCCGAGGAATGCGAAATCTCCACCTGCACAATGCGCGTGATACCCCGATCTCGATGTCGAAGCTTGAGGAAAAGGTCGCCGGCGTTGTCCAGGGAGAAGCCGCCGGACCACATCCAGCCGGCCTCGTGGACGCGCACAGACAGCTTCCGCGGCAGTCCCACGTCCGTCCACTGCACGGCACTGAAATCCCCCGGAGGAATCCTCGTATCAATGTAGGTGCCCTGCTGTCTGTAGTGAATGTCGATGCCCAGTTGGTTGATCATCACGAACTGCGGGCAGATGGTGAGCCTCTGCACCGACAGGTCGAGGGGCAGGTCCTGCCTGCCTCGCTCGCCCGACCCTTCCTGTTCGACGTGGTCGTCCCGCTTGAGCGACACAATCACAGGATATTCTCCCTGCCTGGTGTTGTAAATGTGCATTCCGCTCGTCACTGGGGGCAGCGGGGCGAGAACCACGTCGTGCCAACGGTGGGCGTCCAGCGTCACCGCTGACGACCAGTAGGACCCCAGCCGGGCCTTTTGTCTGGCGACGCGGATGCGCAGCCTCTTGACGGATTGGCTCATGGCAAGGGTTCCCGCAGCGTTCAGACCGATGGGAGACGTTACCCCGGGTCTCGACACCTCGTCGCCGTCCTTGGGCCGGAAACGCTCGGCAATGCCCGAGCGCCGCAACAGCCTGCCCGACCCAGAGCTATGCACCTCATCTGGGTCAAGGAAAGTGTTCCACATTCGCGTCTGAGACACCAACGAGCCCAGTCCGGCTACGGAGTAGTGCATCGACCCACCGGGGCTGGCCACCGTCGTCGTGCTGATGCAGAGGTCCGACGTCCTCCGCCTCGTTCGGCCTCCACGGAAGGTCGTGCCTCCGCTCAGAGACGCCAAACCTTGATCGACATCACCGAATGGATTGGAAAAGTCCGCTGCATGGTTGCTGACACCCTCGGCGTCAGACAGACTATCGAGGGTGTGCAGGGACGGTGCCGAGACCATCGTGCCGTGGGTCGACGACGCGAGCTCGAGCGGCGCGATCCACGCGTCCGGCACGATATCATCGGCGGCGCCCATGGTGGAGTTGGACGTGTCCGCGATGTCCACGAGGCCCTCCGAGCTACCCCTGATGGGGCCGCCGCCGCCCCTCGCGCCGGAGTCCAGCAGACAGTCGAACGAGACGGGCACGCCGGCATAGTTATACACCCACACCGGCGCGACGAGGGAAACCACGATGGTTCCCGATCCAGCGTCTTTCGAAGCGACCAGGCGGCCGTAGAGCTCGCCGGCGCCAGAGAGCACCTCCGTCAGCGTCACGTGAAGGGTGTTGACGTACTCGTTCCATCCCTCGTCTTTCCACTTCAACACAGGCGATCCACCGATCTCGCTGACCACCACCCGTTTGACCTCCGAGAATCCGGTGGGCGAAAACTCGAGCGCGAGCGGAAAGTTGGATCGAGAGTTGGGGACCGAGACCCGGCAGCCCGGCTGCACCGTCCAGAGCGGCGCACGCACGCTCAACCCCCAATCCACCGGTACAGGCATCAGGTTGCGGATATCCAACTTCGGACTTGCAGTCACCCATATCGATCCGTCTCTCCCCGATATCGTGAGCGGAACCGAGACGACTGCCGGCCCGTCGCGGAGGATGATGTCACTGCGCCGGACGTAACCCCGGGAGGCCATGGTGCGCACCAGTCGAACTCTATCTGACCAGTCGCTTGTCTCCGTGCGGAAGCAATAATCGCCAAACACGGCCGACACGGGGAGCCAAACGTCCTCTCCAGACCTCGCCGTGGCCATGACCTCGTCGCTGCCTGCCCTCCCGACGTCTATGTGGAAGTCCGTGTCGTTCTGGAATCGGATGCAAGGCCTGATCCACGTGGTCCACGTCCCGGTCGACGATTTCGAGGTGTGAACCACGATCTCGCTGTTCTTCGAGGCGCGGTACACGGTGCCTTCCGATTCGAGCACAATCCAACCGGGCTGATCCGGGTCGCCGAGGCCCGTGTCACCGCCATGACCCACGAAATCCCCGCGATCTCCGAGACCGAGGCGGCCGCCGCGACCGCCGCTTTCGCGGATCCCATCGATCCATACGGAGGCTCGCCTCGTTGGCATTAACGATGTGGTCGACGGTCGGATGCTTCTGCCGCCGCTGCTGCTTCCACCGACGCGCACAACGCCGAGCTCCGCGTTTGGGGTACCGGCCTTGTACGGGAGCGACACCGCTTGCCTCGGAAACAGGGAGGCGCCCGCCTCCAGCACGTGAACGCCGCCGTGGCCGCCCACGGTGGGATCGTGCGGGGAACCAGTATCGGTATCGAGGGCCACGCATATGTTGCAGGTCGTCTCGTTGACCAGTTGACAGACGGTGAGATACGGCGCCGGACACAACCCGGGGCTCGGACTCGGCGTCGCTGCATGCGACGGGTCGCTTGGCGTCTGGGACATCACCGAGACGACACGAGCGGCCACCATGGAGCTCAAGGCCATCGAAGCGACGATATCGCTATTGACCGTAAAGTTGGCAGGACCGACGTGAACGGAAAGTGTCGTGAGGCCGGCTTCGACGGCCGCTTCGACGCCGACTGTCGTCTCGTCCAGCATGGTGATCCAGGAGCCGTCCGAGACTTTCGAGGCGGCAGCCTCCACTCCCAACGATACGGACGTGCGCGCGACGCCGTCGCGATATACCGCCTCGAAAGACACTGCGTTCGCATCGATCTCACACAGATGCTTCTTCTGGCGCGAGAGGGCGTGCGACGCCAGCGCAACCGACACGCGACGAATGGACACCCCGAGCGTGGTGCTCGCAATGCCGACGCCCCGCAGGCCCGCCGACGACCCTTCGTCGATTTCTGGCGTCTCTCCAGCGTCCTTTGAGACCGCAAGGCCCGGACCGTCAGTATCGGTAGCGCCGGCGAAACCCATCTCGTCGCGCACGGCACGGGCCGATGCCTGGCACCGCTCCACGACTCGAAGGACGGGAATGAGGTTGCGGTCGTCCAACCAAGATGATATTTGGGAGCACGACACGTCGCATGAAACAGCTTCCGACGTCCAACTGCACTTGATCGAGCAGTCCTTGTTCCCGACAAGGGCTTGCGTTTCAATCGGATCACCGGCCCGGTCGAGCGCATCGCCAGAGGTCGAGAACGACGAGATGAACAGCCCACGGAGATCCACGGAGCAAGCCTGTGTGGTTTCCCCGTGGGTGTACACGAGCCGCGAACCCAGCGACAGCGACAGGATGTGGCGCATCGGGAGCGCCGATCGCTCAGTGTCAGTCTCGACCGTGTCACCCTCTGCAGGACGGACGTCGAACGACGATGCGACCACGCCGGCGTCGCCGGCATCACAGTCGCAATGCATGTCTTGGGTTTCCATCAAGATCGTGATGCGGTCCGCCTCCACGAGCATCTCGCGAAGCAGTGGTGTCGGCGTTGCCGTCGCCTTGGCGGCTGCAACTTCCTGGGCACCTGCAGCGCGCTCCGCGCCGGAGGCAGGCGGGACGTTCGATAACGAACTGCTCATAACGCCGAGAATGTGGTTGGACACATACTGCTCGTAGGTCCGGGCGAAGTGGACCATCTTGGCCGATGCGTCGACCCCCACGTGCACTCGGATCGAGGACAGGGAGGCTACCACGCGATTGCCCGTCACCATCGTCAGCATCGCACCCATGTCCGGCTGGCTATCGAAGCATACTTTGATCACGTCGGACATGGCGCTCTTGTCGGGCAGCGGCGAGGCCGTGGCGACAACGTTGTCGGGGTCCCACGGTGCGCCATCGCCCCCCTCGACGTCATCGCCTTCGCCTTCGTCAGCGCTGTAGAACGATGACATGAACGACGACTCGCTAATACCCCTGGAAACCATCGATACAGCATCGAAGAACTTTGACGAGCCACTCGAGCCGCTCGTGAGCGTCCTCGCCACGTCGTGGTACACCACGGCGGATCCGTCGCCGTCGCTCGGTGTGGGCGAAACGCTCCCAACGCCACTACCAGAGGGACTCTCGTCACCACGCAGATTCGACGGAGACAAACGCCCATAGTGCGAAAGTCCGAGCGTGTCCCACACGAGACGCGCTTGTCCCGGCTTGGCGCCCAGCGTGATGGAGCGCCCGCAGAGCCAAACCGACCCGGCAGATGGCATCGCGCCCAATAGGCAGAGATCGAGCGCGCCCACGACCACTCGCAGCGGATCGAAATCCACCGACGCCAAGTCGATTGATTTATGGGATGCAGCTGATGCACTCGCAGCTCGCTCGCGCGATCGCGGTGTCGACGCGATGCCCAGAGCCTCGCCGTAGAAGGTGCCATACCGAGCCTGGTCGAAAGCGATTAGATCCGAAACGCCCTTAATCAACGCCACCTGGTACGGCGAGATGCCGCCGTCGACCTTCGGACAGTCCAGCAGCGTCTCGACGGGCCCGATGTGGCATCGGATCCGGGGAACGCTGAAGATGACGCCCAGAACGGCTCCACGCTCCCTCAGGACGCCACAACTAGCACTCAAACTGTCCAGATCGAGCACGCGAATTGCCGACTTCTCGCCGATGTCGCACCGCAGGTCGAGCTTCGCCAGACGCATCTGGGCCACCGTCGAGTGGTTGGCAGAGAAGTCATGGTACTGCACGGGCGTGGTCGAGATCCCGCCGTACGCCATCTCGTGAACGAAAGAGCACCGGACGTTTTGGACGACGATCGCCAGCCGAAGGGCTTCGAGGGCTTCGCCGGCGTCGGGCGCGCCACCCGGCAGCGCCGGCGCCGGCGTCAGCTGGGAGGCCGCGCCCTCCTCGTCCGGAGCCATCAGCTGCGAGAGAACCATGGCACGCATGAGCGTGCCGTGGCCGATGTCAATGTTGGATATGGTCGCGTCCACCGCGGCCGGCTCGCCCGACCGCTCCACGTACCTCGCCCGGATTGACGCGTCCGACCGGGTCGTCGACCGGATGTAGTTGCTCGTGTCCTTGTCGTCACCGGCGAGGGAGATGCCCGTCGATTCGAATTGCACCTCCAGCGACGTCGGACGCCCCTGCAGGTCGAAGGCCAGACGGTCCAGAGAGAAGGACCGGGCGAAGTACGGGATCTGCACGTCCACCATCGGGATGTCGATGCTCTCCATGCCCTTGGAGTGCAGCACCCTGAACTCCTTGACATCCACCGACACATCAGCACTGTTAGAACGGGGGAACGATACCCTCGCGCGGACGGCGGACGGCCCGGTGTCCACTGAAAATTGGCGGCGGAAGGCGCCGTCGTAGGCGAGCCATCTGACGCATAGAGATGGCCATCCCATGCCGATGCTTATGGTTCGTTGGATCCTCCAAGAGTCCACCTCCACAGCTGCCGGCGTCTCCAAAGCTTCTTGAAGCTGGAGAAAGCTCGAGAGGCAGGCGTCGAACATGTCGACCGACACCTTCCCGAGGGCGAGATCGGCGACCACTTGTGGGTGCGAGAAGTCGCCGTACAGCCTGTTGATCTTCGTTTTGGCGGTACCCTGGAAGGGATACACGACCGGCACGTCGTTATGATCGACGCGAAAGTTGTTCAACGTCACGTCGACTTCTTTGTAGATGAGCCGGTCCTCGAGCGCCTGCACCGCACTCCTTGCGGTCGGCGTCGAGGCCTCTCCGTTGGCGCCTCTGCCCGTGCCCCCACTTTCCGCAGTCGATCCTCCGAAGGACGAGATTATCCTGTAGATCCTTCGCAGCTCTTCAAAGTTGTCGGACTCCATCGCGGTCCGCAGCGTCACCTCGTCGAGGCCGATCCGGATGTCCAGGCCCTCGACGTCGACCACTGTTGCCCCGAGCCGCACGTCCAGGTCGACAAAGTTTCCCAGCCGCTGTAAACGGCGCACTGTCTCGATGCAGTACGCCTTTTTCTCCATGGAGATGGCCGTTTCAATCCAGTGCAGGGAGTACGACTCTGGGGACGGCAACGGGACGCTGTCGACCAGCCCCCGGATGTCCGCGGGCGCCACGCGGAGCTCCATGCCCTCAGCGAGATTGGCTCGCACGACGTTATTGATTCCGATATACTCCACGTTGAGAGGCGACTTAAAGCGCATGTGGGTGCCGCGTGTGGTCGAAACCTCGAGGTGCCGCACGGACGCCATGGCGTAGGCCGCGTTCGACGAGCTTGGCAGCGGCATAGAGATCGACGACGGATCGACATCGTCCATCACATCGTTCACGTATCCGTACACGACGTCCGAGACGACCACCGACATGTCCAATCCAAACACGTCGCTCCGCACGCTCGTCGTCGCCCGGGGCACCTGGACCACCACCACCATCTGCAGCTTGGACGGCGACGCAATCGTCGACTCGTTCCCTTGTCGATCGAGCCGCCCCGATTGATCGCCTTCGTTATCGTCATCGTTTTCGTCGTCGCCAAACGCCGACGCGTCGTCGACTTCCAGCGCCCGGAACAGCTGCTCCTCCATCTCGGCCAGCGCCGGAATTTTGGACCATGCCGCCGACGCATTTGGATTCGGATTGACGGTTTGGTTCCCTCGGGACGCAGAGTACGACGACGACGACGACTGCGCCGTCGTCGAGTGCTTCGCCGGACCGACACCAGCCGCTCGCATGGCCACGGCACGGCACGCCACGACGTCGCTCACGCTCAGCCGCTCCTCCAAACGGGAAATCTCCCGTTCTCCCACCGTACTCATGCTCGCTCGAACGTCATGCATCTTCCGATATAGCAGGACGTAGCGTCTCCGGTCCCGTACCACCTCGTTCTCCGGCCGCCATGCCGCAAAGCGCAAGGGGCCGGCCATCTCCAGCAACACGCTGTTGATCGCAAACTGCCACATCGCTCTTGCGTCGAATAGCTTTGTCATCGATCCCGCCGACGTGGTCGGTGTGGTCGGTGTGGTCGGTGTGGTCGGCGTCGAAGACGGCGGGTCTGCCGGTCTGAGATGGGCCACTCGCCGACGCACCCCCCGCCACTCCATGTCTTCTGCCAGCGCCACAATGTCGCCCGCCTCGTCCATATCTACCGATGCATCCAACCGTCCCAATCTCACTCGCAGCAGCACTTGCGATGGCACCGCCGTGATGTTGTACAGTGCATGCAGCGTGCAATCCAACTGGACGCCGGTCGCCGTTCCTGCCGTCGAGGCAGTCGCCGTACCGCGCCCCTTCTGTCTTGCGGAAACGGAACCGCACCACCGCATACCGATGCCCTCGACACGCACGATCTTAGACTCCCCCGACCGCACCAGCCCCTCGACCAGTCCGTCCAACGGCGGAGGCACGCCGGACAACGAGTTGTTCGAGTTATCAGCGCCACCATCTGTTCTTGCTGCGGCTCCCGTGTCGCCTTCCGCCCCGCCTTCGGCTCCGACGTATTCGACCGTCTCAACGCGGTCCACCCAGAAATCGACCACGCCGTCCCCGGTCTTCATGTCCACCACCCGCACCCGCACGTCCCGCACGTCGAGTTGCAACCTCGCCACCCCCATGCTCATCATCCGCTTCACCAATGCAGACACAATATATGCGTTATGAATCGCACCGTTTGCGCCGTTCGCACTGCTGGCCGCGTTCCCCTCGAAGCCCGTCGCCGCCGAAGACGAAGCCTCGCCCTCCATCAGCCTGCGCTTCTCCTCCATCCACGACGTCCTCGACTCCTCCATCCCAACAGCGTCCTCGACTCCGACCACCACCTCCAACCCATGCAAGCACACCTCAATCTTCTGCGTCTTTCTCACCAACGTCGACAGTGGGACCGACACGGAAAAGGCCCCGAGCCGACCGCCAGGCAGCGTCCTGAGAGAGAGGCTCGAGGCGCCGTGTGCGGGGGAAGCACCCACCGCCACGCCATCCTTCAGCGCCACCTCCCGCAGCTCCACCCGACTGGTCATCCCAGACAGACTGACTTGGAACTGCGCCTCGTCCAGCGAGTCCAAGTCAATCAGGTGGCCGATGGCGGCCGAGAGACGGGTGTGCAGCAGGTGCCTTATGTCGGGTAGAGAAAACATCTTGTCGGAGTGGGATCAGCGACCCGAGACCCGAGACCCGAGACCCGAGACCGATGATGACCTTGAGTGGACCTGACGCGCAGTCACCGTGCGTGCGACGACATTGCGGTGGTTGGAAAGCAGCAAAACCACGCTTTCGGTGCCTCTCTTCTTTGAGCCTACGCGTGCGCGTTCCCGTC
>Ga0181582_10002247_pt1 | contig 15252 bp, 14 predicted proteins | sample 071ome_32_FD_132438 | JGI IMG/M metagenome (GOLD analysis project Ga0181582, IMG submission 132438) | Coastal salt marsh microbial communities from the Groves Creek Marsh, Skidaway Island, Georgia - 071405AT metaG (megahit assembly) | ecosystem: Environmental > Aquatic > Marine > Intertidal...
GATGCCGGCCCCAAGCTCGAGCGACAACGCCGCGAAAGCCACCAAGTCTGAGCGGGCCAAAATGACCGCTCAGGCGTGAAGCCGGCACGATGCCGGCCCCTGGCTTGAGCGGCAACGCCGCGAAAGCCCCAAGCCTGAGCGGGCCAGGATGGCCGCTCAGGCGTGAAGAAAGTACTCCGGTTCGTTCCCCTCACGCCACTTAATGTTGCAGCCAAGGCTTGGCTTTTGTGGCTCAGGTACCGCCTCCCCGGCAACAAGGGCATCGATGGCTCGGCGGAGGTCGCTCCCCGTCACTGGAATGTCGCTTCCTGGCCGACTGTCGTCGAGCTGCCCCCTGTAAACCAGCTTTTGATCGGCATCGAACAGATAGAAATCCGGTGTGCACGCGGCATGGTAGGCCTTGGCAACCTGCTGCGTTTCGTCGAAGAGATAGGCAAAGGGATACCCTCGCTCCTCACTTTCTCGGACCATTTGCTCGGGAGAGTCGGCTGGATGAGCAGCAACATCGTTGGAACTAATGGCAACCATACCAATGCCCTGCGGCATCAACTCTCGTCCCAGGGCTGCCAACTGATCAGCCACATGCTTGACGTAGGGACAATGGTTGCAGATGAACATCACCACGGTTCCCCGGGGTCCGGCGACGTCTGCGAGGGACAGCGTGCGGCCGTCAACATTCATCAAAGAAAACTCAGGGGCGGTGGTTCCGAGCGGGAGCATGGTGCTGGGGGTGCGAACCATAATCTGTTCTCCAGGCAGGCATGAAATGAATAGGGACTACGTTATTGTTCGTTCGCTGGCAGCCAGACCGACGTCAGGTGTCCTGCCGGAGAAAAAGCCGACAGGCATTTGCGGTGGTGGCTGCAGCTAGTCGTTCCAAGGACTCGCCTCGAGCAATTGCGAGGCAGCGAGCCGTATGAATGACATGCCCAGGCTCATTCCGTCGGCCCCGCAATGGCTCTGGCGACAAAAAAGGGCTGTCTGTCTCGACCAGCAGCCGCTCAAGCGGCACTGTCTGAGCAACGTGCCGCAAGGACTCTGCCGACCGAAACGTCACCATTCCGGCAAAGCCGAGAAAACACCCCAGTTCAACCGCCTCCGCCGCCTCTTCCACCGTGCCGGTGAAGGCGTGCAGAATGGCCGTCAGTGGCCCATGCCGGATCGCCGAAGTGAGCATGTCAAGAACATCTCTGATGCTCTCGCGGGTATGCACCACCAGCGGCAGGCCAAGCTTCTGGGCAAGCCGTATGTGGCGTTCAAAAAACTCCCGCTGGAGGTCGGGGGCGGCTGCATCCCGAAACCAGTCGAGCCCAGTCTCACCAACTGCCGCCACACGCCCCGAAACAACCAGACGGGTAATTCGATCCCACTCATCTGGGTCGATCTCCGCAACGTCATTGGGATGGATACCGGCGGCACAAACAAGCCCCGACTCAGTCTCACAGAGTCGTGCTGCCGCTTCGCTGTCGGCGGCGCGGGTGCCGATCACTGTCATCCGGGTGACCCCAGCAGCCCGCGCCCGGGTCAACACATCGCCCAGTTCATCTCCATACCGCATCGGATCGAGATGACAATGACTGTCGTAAAACTCCATCTCATTCCCAGGTGATTAAAGCGACCTGCCTTGGGGTGAAGGGAGTCAATCGGTATGAAGTGCGACTCAATGAGCCGCCGCCGACGCATGCGACTTGAGGCGACTGGCCTGCTGCCTGAGGGTATCGATCTGGATATTGACCACCGCACGGGCTTCACGCACAAGTTCTGCGGTGCGGCCGGCACCTCCCCCGCCATGAGCCGCCACGGCGTCGGCCTCTTCCAACAGTGAATCAATTTTCGCCTGCTGAGCGACAAGATCATCGATCACACGAGAAAGCAGGAAGCCGAGGTCCGCATCATGCCAGCCCGTGAACGCGAGGGGAAATGCGGTCATGGGCAGTTCCAACTGCTCGGCAACAAGGATGGCCTCAGCGCGGTCGACGATACCTCGCTGTTCGTCAACAACATCAGCGAGTGTCAGCTTGAGGTCTTCTTTTCCGCGGTATGTCCAGATCCCCGAATCGGCGAGGTACATCAGCGGTGACTGCCGGATCAAGCGAACCAGACGCGTCAGCACCTCACCAGCAGCTCGACGAGAATCGTAGGCACTCATTTATCACTTTCTCCACCGTACCAGCCACACCGACAAAAATTGCGACGCCGACCAAAACTACGACGCCATGATAATCGCGACACCACGATCTGCTTTTAAGAGGCAATCACGCCAGCTAACCGCGCCGCCGCATAAAGCCCCGACCAAAAGACTCCAAGTATCACGACTGGCACAACAAGGCCGGTCACCATCGCTCCGGAAAAAGAAACCAGCGGAAATGGCTCAGACACCCGGTCTTCCGGCAACGGATCAAATGTCATGACCTTCAGAACACGCAGGTAGTAAAACAGACTAATCACAGTATTCACGCCACCGATCACCAACAAAGCCAGCATCAGCGACCGTTCGGCACCAGCCATCATGGCATCAACCAGCGAAGAAAAGACAAGGAACTTCGCCACAAACCCAGCGAGGGGTGGCAAGCCAATCAAGCTGACAAGCACGACAGCCATGGCCACTACGACCCCGGGACTTGTCCGAATGAGACCTGCATAGGCTGCAATCTCCTCGCTTCGCAGACGATTTCGGAGCAACGCCACAATGCCAAAGGCACCGAGATTCATAAACAGATAGGTGGCCAGATAGAAGGCAACGGCGGTAATGGCATCTCGAGCACCGGCAGGAGTGGTGGCCAGCATGGCGATCGCCGCCGCCACAGCCATCATCAGGTAGCCTGCATGGGCAATGGTTGAGTAGGCCAACAGACGTTTCATATTCGTCTGACCGTAGGCAGCGAGATTGCCAAAGGTGCAGGTCACTGCGGCAAGCAGACCAATCGTGTAGACCACAAAATGCCTTGCGTCAGCCAGGGCGTTGGCCGTCGCTGCCACCGCCGACTCGGCCATTCCGGTTGGCATCGTGAAAGCAAAGGCAACCCTGATGAGCAGAGCGATGGCAGCAGCCTTACTGGCCACCGAGAGAAAGGCTCCTACCTCGGCAGCGGCTCCCTCAAAGACATCGGGGCACCAGAAGTGAAAGGGCACAGCCGAAAGTTTGAACGCCAGCCCAACCGTCAGCATCAGGCCGCCGAGGCAAAGAACCATCGTGCTTCCACTGGTACCGCCAGCCGACATCACACGAGCCAGTTCTGCCGAGACCTCGGGCAGCTGCAGCGTCCCCAAAATACCGGCGATAAGGCTGATGCCGTAGAGCATGACGCCCGCAGCACCGGCCCCGTAGACCGCATACTTTAGCGCCGCCTCAGAACTGGCCGGCCGTCCCTTGAGCATGCCAGCGAGTACATACGAGGGCACGCTCGCCATTTCCACGGCCATAAACACCATCAGCAGATGATTCGCTGATGCCATCAGGCACATTCCCAACGAACTGCCGAGCACTAACGAATAGAAGTCGGCACCGTCCTCACGATCGGGAATACCAGAAAGTTTCGTGAGCAAGATGAACAGCAAGAGGAAACCGGTCAGCACCAATCGCAGAAAGGCGGTGAAGGAGTCGAAAACCAACAACCCGCCGAAGATCTCCTGCCGGCCACCTGCTGAACCAAGTACCGCCTCACCCGGCAGACCACCTAACCCGAGAAAATCAACATAGGCATACCAGGCCGCAAAACAGACTCCACCGAAGGCAACCAGCCCAGAATCGAGGCGACGGACAAGCGGCAGCATCCGGCAAAGCAGCAACAGGATAATCGTGAGCACAATGCAAAGCTCAGGCCGGAACCGTGGCAATGAAACGCCAACGGTATCGGTGAATAGCCCACTCAGCAGTGTGCCGATATTCATCGCAGGTTGCACCAGTAGGTTCCTTTCATTCCTCTCTGCGTCTCAGTATCCCAGGACAGGAGTGGTCGGCTTGGTGAAAAAGACTCGACGCCCGTCACTGACTGACCGCCCCCTTGATTACCGGGGAATTTACCGACGCAACCGAAAGCGGTGCCGACTCACGAGGTGAGGAATCAGCGACCATCAGCCTCCGCGAGCCATCCTGAACATCACGGGTCCACTCCGCCAGCGTTTCAACCTGCTGATTCACTGACGGCGTGACGTATTGGAATAACGTCTGCGGTGCGACGCCAAAGACAATTGCAAGAAACACCAGTGGGGTCGCAATTGCCAACTCTCGTGAAGTGATTGGCGTGAGGGCCTCTTCGTGAGGGCCACGGTACTCTGCCCCCAAATAAACCCGTTGAATGGCCCAGAGAATGTAGGCCGCCGTAAGAATAACCGTGAATGCTGAGATGACTGCCAGCACTGGGCTGTAGTTCCAACTCGAAAGGGTCACTAGGACCTCGCCGATGAATCCACAGAGGCCCGGCAACCCAAGGCCAGCGAAGAACACCGCGACAGCCAGCCCGCTGTAGACCGGCATCTTGCCAAAGATACCGCCAAATTCCTCGAGATTGCGGTGGTGCACTCGGTCGTAGAGGACGCCAACCATGAAAAACATGCCGGCTGAACTAATCCCGTGGGCGAGCATCTGGAACATGGCTCCGTTGACGCCCTGCGCCCAGAAGTCCCAGCGATATTCCTGACCAGCTACGGCACTCCAGACGCCAAGGCCAAGCATGACGTATCCCATGTGGCTGACTGAACTGTAGGCAACCATCCGCTTGAAGTCGGTCTGTGCAAGTGCTGCAAAGGCCCCATAGACCATCGACACGACGCCGACGCCACAGACCAGCCAAGCCAGGGAAAGGCCTGCCCCAGGGCAGATCGGATAGCAGATCCGCAAAATGCCATACCCACCCAACTTGAGCAGCACCCCCGCAAGAATCATTGAAATTGGCGTCGGGGCCTCGACATGGGCGTCGGGAAGCCAGGTATGTACTGGCACCACTGGCACCTTGATGACAAAGCCAATCAAAAGCAGCAAGAAGGCCCAGGTTTCCAGGCTCATGCCGAGCCAGATGGTGTTCGCCGCAAAAGGCGAGTTGGGCAGTTGGCCCACTGCAGCAAGCGCCATCAGATTAAACGTATGCACCGCCCCATCGGCCGAGCGGATCGCCGCGATCTCTTCCACCGCCGATGCGGGCTGGACAACGTGGGTGGCGATGAGCTGCTCATCGGAAAGCAAACCAACGTCACTGGTGAAGTAGAGCATTAGAATGGCAATCAGCATCAGCACACTGCCAAGCAGGGTGTACAAAAAGAACTTGATTGCCGCGTATTCTCGTCTGGGCCCTCCCCAGATACCGATGAGAAAGTACATCGGCAGAAGCATGACTTCCCAGAAGACATAGAAGAGAAAGAAATCGAGCGAAACGAACACGCCAAGCATGCCCGTCTCCAGCAAGAGAAAGAGGACATGGTAAGCCTTCACATGCTTGGTGATCGGCCAACTCGCTGCGGCAGCGAGCATCGAGAGGAAGGTGGTCAGCACCACAAGCGGCATGCTAATGCCGTCGACACCAAGCAGGTATTCGATGCCAAAGGCATCGATCCAGGGCAGCTTGATCACGTTCTGCATGCCAGCCTCACCGATGACGAACTGCCCCGGGCCAGCCGCCCCAAACAATTGCGGCACAGCCATCCAGAGCGAAAGCAGAAAGACCACCGCCGTCGTCCCCAGAGTGATCCACCGCACCGCCTCGTCGCGGGCCTTCGGCACAATCGGCAACGACAAGAACGCCGCGACAATGGCCGGCAGAAACACAATCAAAGTCAAAGGCCAGAAGGCCGGATTCTCAGGGGGGAGGGTCATGGAACAGTCCGTGAGCAGCAGGGGAAATAAAGGCAGTTAGAGTTTTGAGGAGGTGGTCAGGCTAGCCAGCCAGCGAGGTGCGGAACATCAAGGTTGCCAACACAAAAATGGCCACGGTGCCGACCACGATAAACATGACGTATTGGCGAAGACGGCCGGTCTGCAAACGCTTGAGTTCCATGCCGGCATTCCAGGTAAGAGTCCCGGCAGCATTCACAAGCCCGTCGACAACAATGCGATCGAACAACGCATCAATCCCAGCCAGACGCCGGGCAACCCAGGCCAAGCCGTTAATCAACTGGTCGATCACCTGACGATCAAAGCCACTGATCAACTTGGACAACGCAAGGGTCGGCTTCACAAAAATGGCGTGATAGAGTTCATCGACATACCAGCGATGAACGAGAAACGAATAGGCCGGCCGCACCGCCGCAGCGACGGCGGCAGGAGAAATCACTGGCTTGAGGTACATCGCTGCGGCCAGCAACACGCCGGCCAGAGCGGTCACAAAGGCGGTCAGGGTCGCCGTCACATGAATGTCGCTGGCATGGCTATCGTGCTCAGCGGGAATCGTGATGGTGCCCAACAGTTCTGCTGTTTTCAGGCCCGCCGCCGTCCCTGCCGGCCGGGATTGCTCCAAGAGACCATTGACTCCCAGCCCCCCAGGGAACGCCCAGCCTGCGACGATTGCCAGCACAGCCAGCACAACAAGCGGCGTCGTCATGATCCGTGGAGACTCATGGGCATGGTCGAAAACATGTTGGTCCCTCGGCTTACCAGCAAAAGTCATAAACCAGAGCCGAAACATGTAGAAGGCGGTAATGAAGGCACCGCCGGCAACGGCCAGATAGAGAATGGAGTGCTGGGGATTGAGACGGGCAAAAAGCAGTCCTTGAGCCAGAATCGCGTCCTTGGAGTAGTAGCCACTGAAGCCAACCACAAACGGAACACCTGCCCCAATAATTGCCAGACAACCGACCAGCATGGTCCAGCCTGTGTAGGGCATGACCTTCAACAGGCCGCCCATCTTTCGCATGTCGTTGGTGTGACAGGCATGGATAACCGAACCAGAGCAGAGAAAGAGCAGGCTCTTAAAGAAGGCATGGGTCACAAGATGAAACAAACCAGCAACCCAACCGCCGACGCCAAGGGCCAGCATCATGTAGCCGAGTTGGCTGACGGTGGAGTACGCCAATACCCGCTTGATGTCGTTGGCTGTCACCGCGATGGTTGCCGCGATGAACAGCGTGATCCCACCGGTGTAGGCGATGACGAGCAAGACGTCAGGCGTTAACACCGGAAAAAATCTGCCCACCAAATAAACACCGGCGGCAACCATCGTCGCCGAATGAACCAGGGCCGAAACCGGGGTCGGGCCCTCCATTGCATCCGGGAGCCAGACAAAAAGCGGCACCTGGGCACTTTTCCCGACGCAGCCACAGAAGATTCCGACACCGGCGATGAACAGCAGCCAACGTCCATAGCCCTGCTCCCGCCAGCCCGGCACATCCTTGATCACTTCCTGATGAACGGCGGCCGAATCTCCATTCCCGCGAGCCAGACCAGCCACCTGATCAGCCGCAGAGAATGCCACCAGCCCGGCTGGCACCTGCTGTTCGTAATGATTCTGTTCAGGGCGGACGAGTTCAAACAGCCCCGGTTGCAGGCCACCCGTCGCCGGATTGACGCTCTCGCCAAAATGCAACGTACCGAGACCGCCCCAAAGTGCCATCAGCCCAATGAGCATGCCAAAGTCGCCAACGCGGTTGACGATAAACGCCTTATTCGCTGCGGTCGAAGCCGAGTGCCGCTCAAAATAGAAGCCAATGAGAAACCAGGAGCAGATACCGACGAGTTCCCAAAAGACAAAGACCATCGCCAGGTTGCCGGCAATCACAATGCCGAGCATCGAAAAACAGAAGAGCGATAACGCCTGAAAAAACCGGTGGAAACGCCCATCACGAGTGAAGCTTCCACCTCCCGCGAGTTGCACTTCACTATCCGTCACCGGATGCAGTTCGTCGTGCATGTAACCGGCTGCATAGAAATGAATGCAGGAAGCGATAAACGTGACGACAACGAACATCAACACCGTAATCGAGTCGATGTACCACCCAATCGACAGCCGCAAGGAACCACCCGCATAGAGGGTGTACCAGTCTCCGGTGTAGGCCGGCGGCTTGGTCGCATGATGGGAACCGTCACCGTGGGCAGCACCATGCGGCTCACCATGGTGAGCTTGGTCATGATGTGCATCGTCATGATGTTTATCTCCATGTGCTCCCGCTGGCCCATGTGCTCCCACTGGTGCCGCGCCGTCTGCTTCTGCTTTTGGCGAGAAGCTGACAAACTCGACGGACGCACCCTGCCGGTGCGGTTCCTCCACGGTAGTTGCAGCATGCCCCTCAGCATGACTCCCGTCTGCCGGGCTACTCACAGGATGCGCGGCCAGCCAAACCACGAGAGCAGCCAGCGACATCGCCAGCGATGTCACGATGGCAGCGGTGGCGACCGCAGCCGCTCCCTTTCCGTGCGTTCCCAAACGGGGGCCAAAAAAGAGAATCACCACAAATGACACGAGGGGAATGAGCCAAGCAACCCCCAGCAGAAGTGGTAAAAGATTTTCGGTCGGCATGATTCAGTCTGGTTGTTCAAGCGGCCCAAGCGGCCATTTCTGGATGCGGCAGCCAGTTGATGCTAGCCACGCAAGTCATCAGCACGGTCGACATCGACCGTGGCATGGTTGTTGTAAAAATTGAGCGTGATCGCCAAGGCGACAGCCGCTTCAGCAGCCGCCAGTAAAATGACGAATAACGCCATTACCTCACCGTCGAGCCCCAACGAGGCCCGTCCCTCACCGGCGAGATACGACGATCCAAATGCAACGAAATTGAGATTTGCACCATTGAGAACAAGCTCAATGCCCATCAGCACGCCAAGCGCATTCCGCTTGACTGCCATGCAGGCGATGCCCGCGGTGAACAGGATCGCACCGACAATCAGGTAGTGCGCCACGCTCACGGTGCCAACAGCGATGAGCATCATCTCCCACCTCCTACAAGAACAGAGGCCGACTCACCCGCTTCCGAACGAGCCTGCACTGGTGGCGGCGGGTCGACCGAGGCAACGAGCTCAACCGCTCGCGGCGTCCGCCTGCGTTTTGCCCTCGCCAGATAGGCAGCCCCAATCAGCACCACGAGCAGGTGAACGGAAACAATCTCAAAAGGCAGCAGGTAGCCGCTGAGGGGTCGTGATTCATGGCCGGCCGCATCCCCATCGACGCGAACACCCACGAGTGCCATGCCCAGCGGAGTCGCCGTCGGCGCTGAAACTTCTGCTCGTCCGGGCCGCCGCCAGGCCTCAACAGAGACCGCCGATTGCACCAAGACAGCAAACAGGGCTGCCGCCAGAATTCCTGCCAAGACACGGTCAGCAGCAGGTGTTCGAAGTGAAACCAACTGTGTCTGCGCCGTGAGCATGACACCAAACACCAGCAGCACAAGGGTTCCACCAACATAGATCATCAGTTGCATCGCCCCGACAAACTCAGATCCCGCGAGGAAAAACAGGCCAGCCGTCGCCCCCAGAGACAAGACGAGATGAAGTGCCATCCGCACCACGTTGTCGGTCAGCACGACCATAATCGCAGCACCGCAGGCAATGGCGGCAAACAGCAAAAAGAATAGGCCGTGCCAATCGATCGCGGCAAAAGGCAACAACCATGTCGTTGCAGCAAGTAGGCATTCGGTCATTGCGACACCCCCACTACCTGGCGACTGGTGGCAGGGACAACTCCCAGTGGAACATTCGTCGATGGCACACGATCGCCACGCCCCTCAAGCCAGGCTTCGCGAACCGCAGCGGCCTGATGCCGACTCCCCGGAATGAGACCTCCAGGCAAAAACAGTTGCCAGAGCATGACCCCCGCAAACATGAGTGCTGCAATTGGCGTGCAGTATTTGAGGCAGGTCGTCATCACCTGGTCGATACGGAGCCGAGGCAGCGTCCAGCGGATCCACATCATGACGAGCACGCCAGCAGTTGCCTTGCCCATGAGGTTGGCACAGCCTAGCAGCCGGACCGCATACGGAGCCGACAGCGAAGAGCCATCGCTCCAGCCAAGCAAACTGGCAATTGGAACCGGACCATTCCACCCGCCCAAGAAGAGCACGGCGGCAAGTGCACTCACCAAAAACATTGACCCGTACTCAGCCATGAAGAAAAAACTCCATCGCAGGCCAGAGTATTCGGTGTGGAATCCGGCAACCAACTCGCTCTCAGCCTCGGCAAGATCAAATGGCGCCCGATTCACGCTGGCCACAGCACAGGTGTAGTAAACCCAGAAAATCACAAAGGTGAACGGGTCGTGAAAGATGTACCAGTTGGTCAACCAGCCCGCCTGCTTCTCAGCAATCGTCACCAGGTCCATGCTGCCAGCCAGCATCACCGGCACCACAACGCACATGCCCAGCGGCACCTCGTAACTGACCACCTGGGCTGCTTCACGCATGGCCCCGAAGAGCGACCATTTCGACGCCGAAGCGTAGCCGGCAAGAATCACACCAAAAACCTCAAGGCCGAGCACCGCCACGACAAAAAAGACACCGACATTGAGCCGGAGGCCAACCACATCAAATGCGAATGGCAACGCGATGAACGCACAGAATGACGCACAGAAACTGACATACGGAGCCAGCCGAAACAGCATTCCGTCGGCGCCATCGGGCATGAGGTCTTCTTTGGCGAGCAGTTTGATGCCGTCAGCCAACGACTGCAGCCAGCCGAACCGACCGCCCGTGCGGGTTGGCCCAAGCCGGTCCTGAATACGGGCCGCAATTTTTCGCTCTGCCCAAATAAAGACGAGGGCTCCACCGGCAATCACGTTGAGGATCAGGAATGCCGCCACTGCAGCCACCGCAGTCCACGCCAGCCACGAGGGGAGCCCGATCGTTTCAATCAAAAATTCAGCCATGTGGACCATCCACCACGAGGGTACCGAACCCCGAATAACGACCAGCAATCGCAGAAACTGCGAGCACAACTGACCTTTGTGAAATTTTGCACGAAGTCTGCATCAACGAAGTCCATCACACAAGTGTGCACCTGCGAAATCCGGCTCCTACCTATCTGTCAATCTCCCCCATCACGATGTCGAGGCTGCCGACCACAGCCGGGACATCCGCGATCAGACATCCCCGGCAGAGTTCTGGCGCAACGGCGAGATTCGAGAAGGAACTCGAGCGTGCCCGTACCCGCCAAGGAATGGCCGCCCCCTCACTGACGAGGTAGAAGCCCATCTGCCCCTTCGGACACTCTGTCTCTAAATAGGCATCGCCAGCTGGCAATTTCTCGGCCAGCTTCAGGGGCTCACCCAAGGGCCCCTTGCATTGCGAATAACGGTCGATGGCCTGCCGCACGAGGTCCATCGACTGCACGACTTCGAGCATTCTGACAAAAAAGCGATGCCAGCAGTCCCCGAGAACGGCGTCTGTTGGCACCGCTGGATACTCATGATCACGCGGGTAGTGGCCGTCCTTCATGACCGCTACCTCAAAGGCGTAACCGTCATACATGGCGGTGTAGATGCTCTCGCCGTCACGACGGAGGTCGATGTCAACGCCACTGCCACGGAGCACTGGCCCAGTGCAACCGTAATCGATTGCCATTTCGGGGCTGAGCACGCCGATCCCGGCAGTTCGCTTCACGAAAATGGCATTTGTCGTCAGCAGCGTGTGGTATTCACGGATCACGGGCTCAAACTGATCGAGAAACTGCTCGCAGCGTTCGAGCCAACCCGGCGGCAGATCCGCAGTCAGTCCGCCCACCGTGATATAGCTGTAGGTGAGGCGGGCGCCACAGGCCTCCTCAAAAAGATCAAGAATCTTTTCTCGTTCGCGAAAGGCGTACAGAAAGGGGCTGAATGTACCCAGGTCGAGCCCATACGCCCCCATGCCCACAAGATGACTGGCGATGCGGTTGAGTTCAGCAATCAGCACCCGCAGGTGACGAGCTTTCTCGCTGACCTCGTACCGCAGCAACTTCTCGACGGCCAGCGACCACCCGAGATTCATGTTCATCGCCGCCAGATAATCCATGCGATCGGTGTAAGGAATCCATTGCCGGGCAGTCAGATTTTCCCCAATTTTTTCGGCACAGCGATGCAGGTAACCGATGTGTGGCTCCATCTCGGAGACAATTTCGCCATCGGTTCGCAGCACAAGCCGCAGGACGCCATGCGTACTGGGGTGCTGAGGCCCCATGTTGACCAGCATCTCATCGGTGCGGACATCGAACTCAATGATCCGCTGATCGTCATCGAGCAGTTGCGACATGATGTTCCTTGCGATCCAAGAGGTCTTGTGTGAGGGACGACGGCCTAGCGGCCCCGCATCCCGTGATACTCGAGAGGCATGACGTAATCCTTGCGGAGCGGGTAGCCCTCCCAATCCTCGGGGCAAAGGATCCGCCGCAGATCAGGGTGACCAACGAAGTTGACTCCAGAGAGGTCATAGACTTCCCGTTCATGCCAGTCGGCACCTCGCCAGACCGAGGTCACGCTCGCCACTTCCGGAATCTGCCCAGGCTCGTCGTTCTGCCAACGCGGCAGTTTTGTTTTGAGCACCAGGCTCGCTCGCGAGGCCGTACTCCAAAGGTGATAGACCAGTTCGGTGTGCGGCTCCCACGACACCTTTGCTGCCTTCTTCGGGTCAGGCTCACACCAGTCAACAGCCGTAATGCATTGCAGGCCGTCAAACTTGATGCCACACGACTCTTTCAGCCAGCGGCAGGTCTCCAGCAATTTTTCCGGCGCGATCTCCAGCCATGGATCAATCGCCTCCATGGTTTGCCCGACAACTGCTCCAGGAACAGCTGCCTCCAACTGGCCGACAAAATCAGACCCTTGCATGACTCGCTAGACTCCTTTGCCTGACGGGGGAACAGTTGCTCGCTGATTGGCCACCGCCCGCACCCAATCAAGATCACCGCGGTACCAGACGTAGGCAAAGCCAACAAGCAAAATGGCATAGAACGCCGCCATATCAACCACCGCCGTACGGGCCAACATGCGGCCACTTTGCGTCACGGCCCACTCAGCTTCAGCCTGCCTTGTGGTTCGCTCACCACGGCCTGCTTCAATTGCTGCCGCCACCTTTGCATCGGGCGTGAAAGCAGGCACCGCCGGAGCGGCCAGGCCCAGCTCCCGATAGGTGCCCGCCGCTGCTGCGGTAAGCGTGACCCCGTCAGCCTCAACGGTAGCAACCGCCGGATCTGCCAGTTGTGTTGCTTTTCCAAAAACAGTCGCCCAGGGGAAAAATAGTGCGACCTCAACATCAAAGATGATGAACAGCAACGCGACCACATAAAACCGCAGGTCAAACTGAACGAAACTTGAGCCAATCGTCGGCTCCCCGCACTCATAGACCTCGAGCTTTTCCGTGTTCGGCATCCGGGGACGCACCAGCCAGCCAACCAGCAGATTAGCGGCAAGGAACACTCCCCCGATAGCGACGAACAGCGCGATGAATCCGGCAATCAGGACGGGATCAGACATGAAAAAAACTCGGCGAAGCGTTGGATTGAAAACAAATCGTTACGACCAGCGGTGAGGACACCCGCGACCGAAAGGTGAAAAACGGTAGAGGATCACCTCAGGAATTCGGGCCTCCATGCACAGGCTCGACAATTTCTTTGGAAGCTGCCACGGCAGTTGGATTAAGCGTCGAGCGGCCCCAGGCGACGTCCACAGGCAAGCGTGCAAAGTCGACGATGGTGCCATCGCGACTGTAGCAGCTCAAATCGAGCGTGGAGCCCATGAAAATGCAGTCCACAGGACAGGGTTCCACGCACAGGGCACAGAACATGCACTTTGAATAATCGATGGTGAACCCGCTGACCTGGAAACCTTTGCCGTTGGCGACCCGCTCCTTCCCGATGTAGATGCAGTCGACAGGGCAGGCCTTGGCGCACTGGTCACAGGCAATGCAGGTGGTCAGGTCATACCGATGGAAACCTCGGTATCGGGCCGCCACCGGTGCCGGCAGTTCGGGGTACTCAAAGTGCTCCGTAAACGCCCGACGATCGGGATCGAATGTGCTGCTGAAAATCTTCAGCGTCACGCCCATGCCGTGCAGCACCGTGCCGATGGCAGTGAACAAGTTGCGAAACCAGCCGATCATGGCACCGTCCGATCGTGGGTTCGTGGGTTGAAGGCAGTGTTGGCAAGCCGAAATTCGGCAACGCAGGAAGACGAATAAACCGTCGCTGGCACGGGCCATCACGCCCTGCCTCGACTGCCCCTGGCTATCAACTGGCCGCACCCGGAAGCAGCCATTTCAAGCAAAGGGGGAACCGCCGCGACACCTGCTGGTCAACAAAATTGTGTCGCTCGGACCGTCTGCCGTCTTCCTCGGCAGAGTATAGAGGAGCCCAAGAAGACAACAAGATGCTGGCCATGACGCCTCAGGCATTCGCAGCCATTCTCAGCGGTGCCGACAACTCTGGCCGAACCACTTGCTCAATTTGGGTTTTGGGTTGGGCTGGGTTCTTCTCTGGGAGCGATCCGCTCATCTGCCCCGGCAGGACTCGGCAGCCGGCAGCACCGAAAACCAAGTGCCTTTTCCACTCCTAGGCGGAACGAGCATAACGCCCATGGTCGTATCCCCCGTCCAACCGCGAGGAGCACGGCCAGCTGATCGTGCCGGATATTCTGCCAAGTGTCTCCTTGGGTGATTTCCACGATGTTTTGGTTTGTTCCAGCTTCAAAAAAGGCAGGCAACCCCCCCTTGTGAGCCACAAGACAACGGGGTTCCCCTACAGGAATAGGCCGCTTTTTGCAGGAGCATGCGGTTTTTCCGCGTCTTCGACCGCCCTGGCACCGCAAGTGGCTCAGAAAACGAGGGGGGATTAGGCTGATTTTTCTTGACCGAGGCCTTCTTTCCCCTAGATTTAAAGAAGGTTTTCGCGGGATTCGCCCGCAGGCGAGCCCGCTGGAGGGTCGATCGCCAAGGATGGTCTTATGCTTGTTCTCTCAAGAAAAAAAGACGAAAGCATCGTAATCAACAACAGCATTCGCATTGTTGTTGTTGAAATCCGTGGCGATAAGGTTCGCCTTGGCGTGGAGGCGCCCAAGGAGGTGCCTGTCCATCGAAGCGAGGTCTACGACGCCATCGCCCGCGGGGAGACCCCAGACGCATTCGCCGTCTCCGAACCCCAACCGTTGGCTGGTGCCACCCCAGCGGAAACTCGGAACGAGCAAGCCGACGCTGTCTCGGACGAAACCTGGGTGGAGTAGGCGTAGGGACTGTGCCGGCCTTCTCTGCACCGGGATCGACGAGACCCTCGGCCAAATTGGTTTGGCCCTCGACTTCAGCGAGGTTGCAGGCTATCTTTCGGTAGCGAAGCGAGTGCCCCAGCGGCTGCCAGCCTGTCGGTTCACTCAAATC
>Ga0181582_10002258_pt1 | contig 15206 bp, 14 predicted proteins | sample 071ome_32_FD_132438 | JGI IMG/M metagenome (GOLD analysis project Ga0181582, IMG submission 132438) | Coastal salt marsh microbial communities from the Groves Creek Marsh, Skidaway Island, Georgia - 071405AT metaG (megahit assembly) | ecosystem: Environmental > Aquatic > Marine > Intertidal...
TCGCAATCGCGCATTTATGAAAACCAGCTGGGCCGCAGCGCCGCCTTTACCGGCTGGCTGTATCAGCAAATGCAGGCGCAATTCGGCGATTTTGGCATTGGCAACGCAGAGGCGTTTTTTGGCACCGTGAACCGGCTGCAAAATGGCTATATCCGCACCGAGGCAGACGAGGTGCAATATAACCTGCATGTGCTGCTGCGCTTTGACCTAGAGCGGCAGCTGATTTCGGGCGCTTTGGATGCCGCCGATCTGGAAGAGGCGTGGAACACCCGCTTCATGGCAGATTTCGGCTTTGCCGTCGACAAACCATCGCATGGCTGCCTGCAAGATGTGCATTGGTCCGAGGGGCTGTTTGGCTATTTCCCCACCTATAGTTTGGGCAATGTCTATGCCGGCTGTCTGCATCAGGCCTTGCGCGCCGATCTGCCCATGTTGGATGCGGATTTGGCCTTGGGAAATACCGCGGCGGCCACGCAATGGCTGCGGGAAAAGGTGCAACAGCATGGCGGGCTTTATGCGCCGCGGCAAGTGATTGAAAACGCCTGTGGCCAAGCCCCAAGCGAGGCGCCGTTGCTGGACTATCTGGAAGAAAAATTCAGCCAAATCTATCGGTTGTAAGGCGTTCTTTACGCCGGAAATGAAAAGGGCAGCCCAGGGCTGCCCTTTTTTATGCACATAGCGCGGCGGCTTATTCCTGCGCGTCGCCGTCGGTTGTATCTTGTGCGCCGGGCTGCACAACTTCGCCTTCGATGATCTCGCCTGCGCTGGTGTCTTGGTCGTCGTTTTGTTCGGCCACGCGGGCCACCGAAACCACCACTTCGCCGGCACCGGTGTTAAACACCTTCACCCCGCCCGCGCTGCGCGAGCGGAAGCTGATACCATCCACCGGCACGCGGATCGATTGCCCCTTCGAGGTGGCCAGCATGATTTGATCATCCAGCTCTACCGGGAACGAGGCCACCAGCGGCCCGCCCCGCATGGCGCGATCCATCGCCGTGACACCCATGCCACCGCGCCCGCGCACGGGGTAATCGTGGCTGCTGCTTAGCTTGCCCGTGCCCGCCGATGTGATCGTCAAGATCAGGTTTTCCGCCGCGGACATTTCTGCATAACGCTCGGCTGTGATGCTGGCATCTGCCACCGCCTCGTCGTCGCTGTCTTCGGCGTCGTCTTGCAAACCGGCCACTGCGCGGCGCATTTTCAGATAGGCGGCCCGCTCTTCTGCCGAGGCGTCGAAATGGCGGATCACCGACATGGAAACAACCCGGTCATCCGCTTGCAGGCGAATACCGCGCACGCCAGTGGAATCGCGCCCCTTGAACACCCGCACTTCGGTTACGGAAAAGCGGATTGCGCGGCCCGAATCTGTTACAAGCATGATGTCGTCATCTTCAGAACAGATGCGCGCATTTACCAGCTCTACGCCCTCGGGCAGTTTCATGGCGATTTTGCCGTTGGATTTTACATTGGTGAAATCCGACAGCGCGTTGCGGCGCACGTCCCCAGCCGAGGTGGCAAAAAAGGCGTGCAAATCATCCCATTCGGCCTCGTCACGATCAACCGGCATGATCGCCGCGATCGAGACACCGGGCTGCAGCGGCAAAATATTGACAATCGCCTTGCCCTTTGACGTGCGCGACCCCAGCGGCAAACGCCATGTTTTCAGCTTATACACCATACCATCAGTGGTGAAAAACAGCAGCTGGGTATGGGTGTTGGCGACAAAAAGGTTGGTCACCACATCATCGTCTTTGGTTTGCATCCCCGACAAACCCTTGCCGCCACGGCGTTGGGCCCGGAAATCGCCCAAAGGCGTGCGTTTGATATAGCCGGTTTGGGTGATCGTCACCACCATGTCTTCGCGTTCGATCAGGTCTTCGTCGTCCATGTCGCCGGACCAATCGACAATCTCGGTGCGGCGCGGCACGGCAAACTGGTCTTTCACCTCTTGCAGCTCGGCGGTGATGATGCCCATGATCCGCTCGCGCGAGGCCAAGATTTCCAGATATTCCTTGATCTTGGCGGCCAGCTCTTCCAGCTCGTCTGTGACCTCTTTCACGCCCAATTGCGTCAGGCGTTGCAGGCGCAGATCCAAAATGGCGCGGGCCTGAATTTCGGAAAGGTTATAGGTGCCGTCTTCGTTCATCGTGTGGGTTGGATCATCGATCAACCGGATGAAGGGGGCAATTTCTGCAGCAGGCCAGCGCCGCGTCATCAGTTTTTCGCGGGCCTCTGCCGCATCAGCCGAGGCACGGATGGTGGCGACAACCTCGTCGACATTTGACACAGCCACAGCCAAGCCGCACAGCACATGGCTGCGCTCGCGGGCGCGGCGCAGGTCATAGGCGGTGCGGCGCGCCACCACCTCTTCGCGAAAGCCGATAAAGGCCGTCAAAAAGCCACGCAAGGTTAGGGTTTCGGGCTTGCCACCGTTCAGCGCCAGCATGTTGCACCCAAACGAGGTTTGCATGGGCGTAAAGCGGTAGAGCTGGTTCAACACCACATCGGGCGTGGCATCGCGTTTAAGTTCGACCACCACGCGCACGCCGTTGCGGTCGGATTCGTCTTGCACATGGGCGATGCCCTCGATCCGCTTGTCGCGCACTTCGGCGGCGATCTTTTCTATCATGGTGGCCTTGTTCACCTGATAGGGAATTTCTGAAATAATAATGGCATAGCGGTCGCGGCGCAGCTCTTCTACATGGGCGCGGGCGCGCAAAATGACGCTGCCGCGCCCCTCGAGATAGGCTTTGCGCGCGCCCGAGCGGCCCAGCATGATACCGCCGGTGGGAAAATCGGGGCCGGGCACATAGGCGATCAGCTGCTCCGAGCTGAGATCGGGGGTTTCGATCAAGGCCATCGTGGCATCGATCACCTCGCCCAAGTTATGGGGGGGGATGTTGGTGGCCATGCCCACGGCAATGCCGCCCGCACCATTGACCAGCATATTGGGAAAACGCGCCGGCAAAACCGTGGGTTCGCGGTCTTTGCCGTCGTAGTTGTCTTGAAAATTAACCGTGTCTTTCTCGATATCGGCCAAAAGCGCGGCGGCGGGCTTGTCCATGCGCACCTCGGTATATCGCATGGCGGCCGGGCTATCGCCATCCATCGAGCCGAAGTTGCCCTGCCCATCAAGCAAGGGCAGCGACATGGAAAAATCTTGGGCCATCCGCACCAGCGCATCATAGATCGCGCTATCGCCGTGGGGGTGGTATTTCCCCATGACATCGCCCACAGGGCGGGCTGATTTGCGGTAGGATTTGTCATGCGTATTGCCGCTTTCGTGCATCGCATACAAAATCCGCCGGTGCACCGGCTTTAACCCATCACGCAGATCTGGGATTGCGCGGCTGACGATCACCGACATCGCATAATCCAGATACGAGGATTTCAACTCGTCAGTGATTGACACTGCCGGACCATCATAGGCAGGGCGGCTGATTGTATTTTCTTCTTCGTTTTCAGGGGTTTCTGGCGTGTCGTTCACGTTCTCTGCCCGTCCTGTGCTCGCGGTCTAGATATTGTTAGCCCGACTATATCAGAGCCATCATATAGGGTGCAATGGGTGGGTGCCCATGCGATTGGCAGCCACGGGGATATGATGCTAACACACTGTTTTTATTGAAAAGTAATTTCCTTGTGGCACTATTTTTCCAGTGCTTTCCGAACTGGGGAAAAACCATGCATGAAGAAACCAAACTGATGCTGAAAGGATATGGCCTGACCACGGCCGAATTTTTCTACCGCATGCCCGATCATGTGCATGTGCTCAACAGCTTTATCTGGCAAGATTACGACATCGCCCCAGATCACCCGCGGTTGTTCAAATTCATCGAATTTTGGCAAGAAGAAATCGAAGGTCCGCTGCATTCGGTGCGTTTTACCCATCGGCGCATGATTGGGGCGGGGCAATGGCAAAATCAGGTGGGCGAGTTTCATTACCACTAGCCCAAAACGCAAAAAGCCCCGCAAAGCGGGGCTTTCCTTGGTAAAAGCGGCGCTTATTTCAAAATGCTGCGCCCTGCGTATTGTGCGGTTTCGCCCAACAGTTCTTCGATGCGGATCAGCTGGTTATATTTCGCCAACCGGTCCGAGCGGGCCAAGCTGCCGGTTTTGATCTGCCCGCAATTTGTCGCCACAGCCAGATCGGCGATGGTGGCATCTTCGGTTTCACCCGAACGGTGCGACATCACATTTGTGTAGCGCGCGCGATGGGCCATATCGACGGCCTGCAGCGTTTCGGTCAACGAGCCGATCTGATTGACCTTCACCAGCATCGAATTGGCCACGCCTTGGGCAATACCATCGGCCAGGCGTGCGGGGTTAGTCACGAACAAATCATCGCCCACCAATTGCACCTTATCGCCGATTTTATCGGTCAACAGCTTCCAGCCCTCCCAATCATCCTCGGCCATGCCATCTTCGATCGAGATAATCGGGTAGTCGGCGCAAAGCTGCGCCAGATAATCTGCGTTTTCAGCCGATGTCAGCGATTTACCTTCGCCAACCATCTCGTATTTGCCGCCCCGGTAATATTCGGTCGAGGCACAATCAAGCGCCAGATAGATATCTTGGCCCGGCACATAGCCCGCTTTTTCGATCGAGGCCAAAATCAAATCCAGCGCCGCACGGGTGCTTTCCAGATTGGGGGCAAAGCCGCCTTCGTCGCCCAAGCCGGTGTTATGGCCTGCGGCGGTAAGCTCTTTTTTCAGGGTGTGAAACACCTCCGAGCCCATGCGCACCGCGTCGCGGATATTGGTGGCCGAAACCGGCATGATCATGAATTCTTGAATGTCGATCGGGTTATCGGCATGTTCGCCGCCATTGATGATATTCATCATCGGCACCGGCAAAACCCGCGCTGATGTGCCACCAACATAGCGAAACAGCGGCTGTGCGGTGAAATCGGCTGCGGCCTTGGCGCAGGCCAGCGACACGCCCAAAATGGCGTTGGCCCCCAGACGGGCCTTGTTGGGGGTGCCGTCCAGCTCGATCATGGTCATGTCGATGGCCACCTGTTCGGTCACGTCAAACCCTACCAGCGCCTCGGCAATCTCGCCGTTTACGGCGGCAACCGCCTGCAACACGCCTTTGCCCATGTAGCGGGCGCTATCGCCATCGCGCTTTTCCACCGCCTCATGCGCCCCGGTCGATGCCCCCGAGGGCACAGCCGCGCGCCCCATCGTGCCATCTTCCAAGATCACGTCTACCTCGACCGTGGGGTTGCCGCGGCTATCCAAAATTTCGCGGGCGTGAATGTCGATAATCGTGCTCATCTACCTATTCCTTGGTTAGGGTGGCCGCAGCCGGGGCTGTTTCTGCGGCTGCTTTTAGACAGGGGCGCGCGGGCTGAAAAGGGGGGTGGGGCGACGTTTGCGTTAACGGGCATCAATTGCCGCGGCTTGGCGGGCCAAACGGCGCTCGCGCATAAAGGTATAAAGCCCGCTGCCCACGATCAGCGCCGCCCCAGCATAGGTCAGCGTATCTGGAATTTCGTGGAAAACCACGATGCCGATCAGAATGGAAAACAGCAATCGGGTGTAGCGAAACGGCGTGATCACGCTGGCATCGGCGGTGCGGGTGGCAATCACAATCGCATAATAGCCCAGCACCCCAAACCCGATGGCCGCCGCCATAAACAGGCTTTGCTGCAGATCCAACGCCACCAAGGTTTGCCCACGCCCCCAAACCAGCAATGGCCCCACAACAACCAAGGCCATGAAGCCGTGAAACGACACAACGCTAGAGGGCAAATCGCGCGGCAAGCGGCGCGAAATCAAATCGCGCAAGGTAATGCCCGCCACCGCCATCAGCACCAAAAGAGAGGCGGCGTTAAACCCCGCCATGCCGGGGCGGATGATCAAAACAACACCGGAAAACCCCACGCAAATGGCCGCCCAACGCCGCCAGCCCACGCGTTCGCCCATAAACAGCGCCGCCGCCAATGTGGCGGCCAAGGGCAGCGCTTGAAACACCGCCGCCACCGTGGCCAGCGGAACAAGCGATAGCGAGGTGACAAAAAACATCGATGCCACCGCCTCGCCCAATGTGCGAATGCGCAAGGTGGGCATGGTCAGAAACGGGCGCACCAGCCCATGGCCCTTGGCCCGCGCCATCAGCGCAAACACCACCGCACCGCCTGCGCCCAAGAAAAACAGCACCTGCCCAGTGGGCACCGCCGCTGTAAGCGATTTGATGAACATATCTTCGATGGTGAAGGCCGCCATCGACAAGACCACCAAGGCGATACCGCGAATATTGTCCAAAATACCCCCTGAATGCGCCCCGGCAATGGGCCGGGCGCTGCCTGTGCCATAACTTGCGCACAGGGGCGCGGCAAGATGTCAGTTTTTCAGGCGTTGGCCGTATAATTCCAAACGGTGCCCCAACAGGCGATACCCCAGCCGCCGCGCGATACGTTCTTGCAGCTCTTCTATTTCGGGGTCGCAAAATTCGATCACTTCGCCGGTGGCGGTATCGATGAGATGGTCGTGATGGGCGCGTTCGGCATCTTCATAGCGCGCGCGCCCATCACCAAATTGGCGCCGGTCCAAGATACCTGCCTCTTCGAACAATTTGACCGTGCGATACACCGTGGCCAAAGACAGTTTTGCATCGCGCGCCTGCGCTTGGGCGTGCAGCGCCTCGACATCGGGGTGATCTTTGGCGGCATCCAAAAGCTCTGCGATCAGGCAGCGCTGTTTGGTCATACGCAGGCCCAAAGCCTGGCAACGGCTGAGAACGGTATCAGACATGGCGCAAGTTTAGCCAAAGCTGCGGGCCAGTGCCAGCCCCTAGTGCGCACCCTGCCACTAGTGCGGGCGCGCGTTTGAAAACAGATGAATCACCAAAATTCCGCTTAAAATCAACGCCAGCCCCAGCACTGCGGGCCAATCTAACGCTTGGCCAAAAACCACATAGCCGATCAGGGCGATCAGCACGATGCCAAAACCAGACCACAGCGCGTAGACCACGCCAACCGGCAGCACCTTTAGGGTGGTGGACAGCAGATAAAAGCTGACGCCATAGGCCAGCACCACCAAAACCGAGGGCCAAAACCGGCTGAATTGCTGGCTGGCCTGCAAGGCCGAGGTGCCAACGGTTTCAAATGCCACAGCCAATAGCAAGATCAGGTAGGTATTCATTGTATTGCGCCTCCGGCCCTGTCTTTGCAGGGCCGGGGCGTTCTGAGCAAGAAAAAACGCCCCCTAGGCGGCGTTTTGGATATCTAGCCGCACCAAGGTTTGGTTCAGCAGCATATAGGCGATTTCGCCAAATGTGGCGGGGCCGGTAAAGGCGCCGGTGGTTTTGCCCTCAAGCTCGCCATAGACGTAGTTCAAGATGCAGTTGCATGCATATTCGCCCGCACCTGCGCCTTGGGTTTCTTGGGCAAAGCTGGCGGCATAATCGGCCACGGGCCGGGCCTGACGATAGCTGACGCCCGCCACCACTGGCGCAAAGAACGACACATGGCCCGCCTGGCGATCTACGGCGCGGATGGCCACATTCACCATTGCGCCGCCATAATCGGCGACCAAGGGCAGGCGGATATCCAACGCATTATCTTCGATATATTCGGCCAAATTCACGCTTTGCCCATTTACCTTTGCCGTGCTGGCGCCAAAGCCACTGGTTTCGAATTGAAAGCTGGGGCTTTCCGCGTTGCCGGGCTGGAAAAGATTGACAATATCAATCGTCGCATGGGCGGTGCTGGGCAGGGTCAAATACATGGCGACCGCTTCGTTTTCATGGCTTTGCCCGGTTTGGCCGTTAAACACCATCGGCGCTTTGCGGCCCACATCATCCAGATGCACGCCCGCAACCCAGCCCATCAGCGGCTGGTTGAACAGATCGGTGTAGGTTTGGCTGTTTAGGGCGAATTCCTCGTGCGCGGCGCTGAAGGCTGGGATCAGCAGCACCGTGGCGCCATTGGCCACATAACCTTGGGCCAAATTTGGCAGGGTTTGGGCGCTGAGCACCTCAATATCGGCATGGCTGGCATCGCTGAACTGGGTGCAAAACACCCGGTTGCGCAGCATCGCGCCGCCCTCGTCGGTCAGGAAATACACAGATGAGCCACCGATCCAATTGCCCTTGGGCAGGCTGGCCAGCAAATCTGGGTCCGCAGCAAGGCTAAGGATGGCGCCAGTTTCGATCAGTGCCGCAGTTTCGGCCACAGTAAGAAGCATATTTTTCATTATGGTATCCGCTTAAATCAGGGCCAAATCGGTGGCAGCAAAGGCGTTTTTGCCCACAAAACCAGACAACTCGGCGATCTTGTCAGATAGGCACGCGGGGTTATTGGCCACTTCGATACGCAGGCGGCCAATAAAGATGCGCGTTGCAAGCGACATGCCGGACAAATCGGCATTGGTCACGATCAACGATTTGATCGTGTTGGGATCTGGTGCTGACATAAAAACAGCACTCCTTTCACAGATATGTGCCAAAGGCACGGTGCAGCGCGTTTCCACACAGCTGAACGGCGCAAGCGCAGGGCGCTGTAGCGCGGCATGCACGGCCAAAAGGATAGGCGCGCACCCAGCCGGGTAGGGCTAGCGCAGGCCCAAGCGCTGTTCGACGCGGCGCATCAAAACCAATGTGGCCCAGGCGCCTAGGTTCACCGCCGTCAGCCCCGCCGATAACGGCAACAGCGTGCCATCAAACACCAGCCCCACCGGTATGGCAAAAACCGCCCCCGCAACCGTTGCAACCGATCCGATCACGCTGGCCGCCATGCCCGCGATATGGCCCATAGGCTCCATCGCGATGGCGTTCAGGTTGCCAATCGTCAACCCGGTGATAAAAAACACGCTGGCCTGCCAAAAGATAAACACCGCAAACATCGCGCTGTTGCCCGGCGCCACCAGCCACAGCAGCGTCACCGCAGCCGAGCACAGCGCTTGGCCAGCAAAGGCGATACTGGCCAGCCGGCGCATGCCCAAGCGCACCACCAAAAGCGCGTTCAACAGGCTGGCACTGGCCGCCACCATCGAAACCACGGCAAACCACATGGGAAAGCTATCGTTTGCGTCAAACACTTGGTCATAGACCGGCTGCACAAGGCTGATCATCATAAACAGCATCGCATAGCAAAAGGCCTGTGCCAAAATCGCCAAACGCACCGTGGGGTGGGCAAACATCTGCCCCATGCCAGCGATCATCACCGCCAAACGCATGGGCTGACGGCGCGCAGGCGGCAGCGACTCGGGTTGGCGCAGGGCCAGCCACCCGGCCGAGATGAGGGCAAAAACAATGAACGCCACAAAGATTGATTTCCAGCCCCATAGCCCAATCAAATAGGCCCCCAGCAAGGGCGAGATGGCCGGCACCAATGTAAAAACCATCATCGTCAGCGACATGATCCGCGCCATTTGCCGCCCGCTATAAAGATCGCGAATGATGGCCATGGCCACAATGCGCGGGCCTGCCGCGCCCACGCCCTGCAAAACCCGCGCCGCCAGCACCACCTCTAGCGATTGCGCCGCCCAAGCCAAGGCCGCAGCCACGATATAAAGCCCAGCCCCGGCCAATAAAATCGGACGGCGCCCATAGGCATCAGACAACGGGCCAATCACAAAGGTGGCCAGACCCATACCCAACACAAAGCTGGTCACGATCAATTGCGCCCGGTTTGGCGCCTCGGGGCTAAGGGTGGCGCCGATCTCGGGCAGGCCCGGCAGCATGGCATCTATGGAAAAGGCCACTGTGGCAAACATCATGGCCATCAGGGCCACAAATTCAAAGCGCGACAGAGGGGGCTTGGACATGCAGATCAACTTTTCAAAATCGGTGCTCTGGCCGGCCAATGCGCCATACCACCCTGCACCAGCCCCAGCCTAGCCTGCGCTTGGCCCAAGGGCTAGGGGATCTGGCCTTGGGTTTCCCCAGCGTCACCATCGGCTTTTTTGCGTGCCGCGCGCGCATCGCGCAACCGCCCCGTAAAGGTCAGCGTGGAAAAATGCTGTATAGCCGCCGCAAAAATCCCCAATCCCGCAAAGATCAACACCGTTGTGGCAATTTTGCCAAAGGCCGTGGCGGGCACCAAATTGCCATAGCCCACCGTTGACAGCGTGACGACGGTAAAGAAATAGGCGTCTACCCAGCTCCAGCCTTCGACCAGATGAAAAAACACCGTTCCAAGGGCCACAATCGCCAGCAAGGCCCCGATGATCAATTTTCCGCCCGCTTTGTTCATTCTTGGGTGGTCAGTTCATCGATAACGCTCAGCCACAAATCGGTGGGCTGGGCGCCCGGCACCGCGTGCTGGCGATTGACCAAAAAGGTCGGGACCGAGTTTACGCCCATCTCGCGCGCGGCTTGGTCGCGGGCGCGAATGTCTGCGCTATCGGCATCGCTGGCCAAAAGCCGCAACACAACCGCGGCATCCATGCCGATCATATCGGCCAGATCGGCCAAAACCTCGGCATTGCCAATATCACGCCCCTCGATGAAATAGGCCTTAAACAGCGCCGATACCGCCGCGGTTTGCCGCCCCTCGATACCGGCCCAATGGATCAACCGGTGGGCATCCAGCGTGTTGGGGGTGGTGGCAATGGCATCAAGGTTGATCTCTAGCCCGGCTTCGGTGGCGTGTTCGACCACCGGCATATAGGCCTGCACTGCGCGCTCTTTGCCGCCAAATTTCGCCTCTAAATAGGCGCGCCGGTCCATGCCTTGGGCGGGCATATCGGGGTTCAGCTGAAACGGGTGCCATTCGATGTGAAAGGGATGATTGGGGCGCGCAGCCAAGGCCCGGTCAAGACGAGCCTTGCCGATATAGCACCATGGGCAAATGGGATCAGAAAAAATATCAAGCTTTATCATTTGTTTAACCTAAACTCTTTGCGCAGGCTTTGGCGGGAAAGCTTGCCATTTGGGTTGCGTGGCAGGGCCTGCACATGGGTGAAAAGCCTTGGCTGTTTGTAACGCGCCAGCAGGGTTTCGCAATGGGCCTGCAGGGCTGCGTGATCTAACGGATGATCGGCCAGATAAAAGGCGGCAATCACCCGCACATCGGGTTTGACCTCGATATCGGTCACAGCCGCCTCGCGCAGGCCCGGAAATGCCAACAATGCCGCCTCAACCTCTAGCGGTGATACGCGATAGCCGCCGGCATTCATCATGTCATCGTCGCGCCCATGATAGGCGATTTGCCCATCCTCTTCCATGTGGCCCTGATCGCCGGTCAAAAACCATTCCCCGGCAAAGCGCAGCTTGGTGTCCTCTGCGGCGTTGCGATAGCCCAGCATCAGCCCCGGATCGCGGCGCGAAACGGCAATGGTGCCTGGGCTGCCGATGGGAACCGGCGCGCCATTGCTATCCACGATGGCCACGCGCCGCCCCGGCTGGGGTTGGCCCAGCATCTTGGCGCGGGCGGGGGCCTGCGGATTGGCCGAGATAAAGGTGGAAATCTCGGACATGCCATAGGCCTCGAAAACCGGGGTGCCGGTGGCCGCCTGCCACGCCGCGCGGGTGGTTTCGGGCAGTTTCTCGCCCGCGGCTAGGCCATGGCGCAACCGGGGCAGGGGCAGCGGCTGTGCCTGCCCCAAAACCTTGCGATAGACACCGGGTGCGGCGGCAAAAATTGTGGCGTCGTGGCGTTTAAGCAGCAAAGGCAGCGCCTCGGGCGGCACGCCTTGGGCCGGGATCAGCGCTGTGGCGCCAACGCTCCATGGGTCCAGCAGGCCGGTGCCCAGCGTGAAGGTCCAGTTAAAGGCACCGGCATGCATCAGCCGGTCCTCTTCGGTGATGCCATACCAGCCTTGATGCATCATTTGCCTGGCCCAAATGGCCCGATGCGCGTGCATCACCGCGCGCGGGCGCCCCGAGGTGCCCGAGGTATAAACGATATAGGCCAACCGATCTGGCGCGCCCATGTGGTAGGGGGCGGGGGGCAGGCTGCGCATGCTGTGCAGCGCGGGCAGATCCACCAGCTGTGCCCCCGCCGGATCGGCGCAAGGCACCGCGGGATCGTGCAAGATACCCGCAGGCTGCAACCCCTCAAGCAGCGATGCCACCTCGGGCGCGGTCAATTGCGACGATGTCGGCACCGGCACCATGCCCGCCGCGATGGCACCCAGATAGGCGATGGGAAAATCCACCGTGTTGCCAAGCCGCATCAAGACCACATCCCCCGGCTGAAACCCCGCCTGTGCCAGCCCGGTGGCAGTGCCCAAAACCGCCGCCTGCAGCTTGGCATAGCTCCAGCGATCGGCGCCGCTGGGCGAGACCACGGCCAAGGCAATTTTATCGGCCAAGCGCGGCGCATGGGCCAGCACATGGGCGGCCAAATTAAAGGGGCTGGGGCAGGGGGCAAAGGGCCCTGTGTTAAAGATCGCGTGCATGCGCCCCTTGCTATGGGCCCGCTGACAGAGTTGCAAGGGTGCGCATGCAGCACTATAGCAAAGCCATGAGCATATCTGACCCCAAGGCGCTGATCCGCATTGCCCGCGAGGGCGGAAACGACACCATTCCAGAGCCGCTGGAATTGGGCACGCGCGTACGCGAATTGCGCAAGGCCCGCGCCTGGACGCTGGAACAGGCGGCCACCCATGCCGGGTTGGCGCGCTCTACCTTGTCGAAAATAGAAAATGGGCAAATGTCGCCCACCTATGACGCGCTGAAAAAGCTGGCCACGGGGTTGGGCATTTCTGTGCCGCAGCTGTTTACGCCCCCCCAGCGCGACCAGATCAATGGGCGCATGGCGGTCACCAAATCGGGCGCGGGCACCGCCCATGCCACCGTGACATACGAGCATGAATTGCTGGCCGAAACCCTAAGCAAGAAAACCATGCTGCCCTATCGCGCCCGCGTGCGCGCGCGCAGCATGGACGAATTCGATGGCTGGGTGCGCCACGACGGGGAAGAATTTTTATACGTGCTCACCGGTGTCGTGCGGCTTTACACCGAATTTTACGAGCCCGTTGAAATGCGCCGGGGCGACAGCGCCTATTACGACGCGGCCATGGGCCATAATGTGGTTTCTGTCAGCGAAGAAGACGCCACGATTTTGTGGGTGACCTCGTTGGCCTAAAATCCCGGCCTACGACACAAGGCCTAAGACACCGGCCTAAAACCCCGGCCACCCGCAAACGCGGGTGTTAGAACCAGCCCTGAACCGTGCGCGCCGCGCCAGACAGATCACGCCCCACACCATCAACTGTGGCACAGCCCGCAACCATCACCGAAAGCGCGGCCAGAAAAACGAAATTGCGTGCAGTTTTCATGCTCTACCTGCCTTTTTTCCCGGCGCTGTATAAGGGCCGATTGTGCTGCTAGTTTTCATCGGCGGCGTGCCACCAAACATCTGGCATCCACCCAATTCTGTCGCCGTATATCGGGGTTTTGGCAGGAAACTTCAATGCCTTTGCATGGGCCACGCGGTCGGTGCGGGTGGCCCAAAACGGGATGACATACCGCCCCGCCATCAGCACCCGGTCAAGCGCGCGCACCGCGGCGGTAAATGTGGCGCTGTCATCGGTGGTCACCATCACATCAATCAGCGCATCAATGGCTGGGCTTTCCACCCCCATCACATTGCGCGTGCCCTCTTGCTGGGCGCCAGCGCTGCCCCAATACAGGCGCTGTTCGGTGCCCGGCGACAGCGACAAATCGCGGCGAAAGGGCATCATATCAAAATCTTGGGATGCCTCGCGCTGGGTGAATTGGGCGTTGTCGACCGAGCGCACCACAAGCGAAATGCCCAAGCGTTCTAATGCGTTACGCCAGATTTCGGCGATTGCCTCGCTTTGATTATCACCTTGGCGCAGCAACAGTTCGATTTCAAATGGCTGGCCCTGCCCATTCACCAGCACGCCCGCGCGCACCTGCCAGCCCGCCTGTGCCAACAGCGCCACCGCTTGGCGCAGATCCGCACGGTTGCGCGGGGCGCGGTCGCCTTGGGGCAGCGTGTAGCCCTCGATCGCGCCGGGGGGTAAAATATCGCCAAATGGCGCCAACAACGCGGCCACCTCGCCCGTGGCGGGGCCGGGGCGCATGGCCAAATCCGAATTCGAGAAATACGAGGTGATGCGGGGCTGGCGCCCCCCTGTGATGGCCTCGTTGATATAGGTGAAATTAAACGCATAGATCAGCGCTTGGCGCACCCGCCAATCGGAAAGCTTTGGGCGGCGGGTGTTCATGACAAACCCGGTCATCCCCGAGGGGCGCTGATGGGCGATTTCCGACAACACCACATCGCCCCGCTGCACGGCGGGAAAGGCGTATTGCGTGGCCCATTTTTCCGCATTGTCTTCGCGGTAGAAATTCAAAATCCCAGCTTTGAACGCTTCAAACAGCACCGATTGATCGGCAAAAAATTCAATCCTGATCTGATCTAGGTTGTTGGTGCCGCGCCGCAGGGGCAGGGATTGGCCCCAATATTGGGGCACGCGGCGCAGGGCTACAAAGCGCCCCGCCTCGAAACTGTCTAACTGATAGGGGCCTGTGCCCATGGGCATCTGATCTAGCGCGCCGCTGTTGAAATCCTGTGGGCTGTCTGGCTTTTTCAAAATGGGCCGCAACCCAGCGATCAAGGGCGCCTCGCGGTTGGGTTGTGCAAACCCAATACGCAAGCTGCGCGGCCCGGTTTGGGTGATGGCGCTGATCTGACTGTGGAAATTGCGATAGCGCAGGTGGCCTTCGGTGCCCAAAATCTGAAAGGACCAGATCACATCGGCCACCGTTACCGGGCTGCCATCCCAGAATCGGGCTTCGGGGCGCAGGGTAAATTCCACCCAATCGCGGGCGGGCGGCACCTGCACCGATTCGGCCAGCAACCCGTAAAGGGCAAATGGCTCGTCCCAATTGCGCGCCAAAAGCGACTCGTAGGCGTAAAAGCGCAGCTGCCATGGCGCGGTGCCTTTGCGCGCGAAGGGATTAAGCGAATCGAAGCCGCCGGTGTTGCCTTCGACCAAGGTTCCGCCCTTGGGCGCATCTGGGTTTGCATAGGGCAGCGACACAAAATCCGGTGGCAATTGCGGGGTGCCATACATAGAGATGCCATGCTGCGGCCCCGCCACACCGGGGGCGGACCATGCAAAGAACAGCCCAAACAGGGCCAAAAGCCCGCATTTTGCATGACGTTTTACGCGCATTGGTGCCACCGATCCTGCTCTGCCGTTGTTTTTGTTTTGTCCAAGCTATCCGGCGCGGCATGTGTTTTCAAACTTTTAACTTGGCGCGCAGGTTCGGATTGCTTATAA
>Ga0181582_10002260_pt1 | contig 15204 bp, 9 predicted proteins | sample 071ome_32_FD_132438 | JGI IMG/M metagenome (GOLD analysis project Ga0181582, IMG submission 132438) | Coastal salt marsh microbial communities from the Groves Creek Marsh, Skidaway Island, Georgia - 071405AT metaG (megahit assembly) | ecosystem: Environmental > Aquatic > Marine > Intertidal zone...
AAAGTACGTCGTTACCGCGTATGGGGCTCGAACCCATGACCACACGCTTAAAAGGCGTGCGCTCTGCCAACTGAGCTAACGAGGCGCGCGCGCCCCGATGTGGGCGCGACGGTACTCTCACGAGTCCTGATTCGTGGTCACCCCACTCGCGTCCCCATTCCTCGGATGTCAACACATCGTGAAACTTACGGGTTGTTTTATCCACGTCGACGACGCCGACCTGGACGGTTTTCGTGTTGCGCGCGCATTGTTCGTCGCGCGCGGTCGTCGCGGTCGCGATGAGCGACGTCGAACGCGCGACGCTCGCGCGGAACGCGTCGACGAGCTCCGTGCCCGACGTCGACAATGCCGAGGACGTCATCACGCGCGTCCTGCGATGCGAGCGGGATTACTACGCCGTCCTCGGCGTCGCGCGCGGGGCGTCCGCGAGCGAGTGTAAGCGAGCGTACCGCGCGCACGCGAAGGTGTTGCACCCGGATAAGTGCCGAGACGAACGAGCGACGAGCGCGATGGCGATCTTGACCTCGGCGCACTCGACGCTCACGACGCCGGCGCTGCGGGCGGCGTACGACTTGTACGCGTCGAGGGTGGACGTGGGGGACGCGAGCGCGGATTCGTTCGGCGCGTGGCAGAGTAAGGAGGGGGCGGCGGCGATGCATTTGCCGCCGTGGTTGATTCGAGCGATGGCGATACCGGTGTTGTCGCAGTTGATATCGATATTGGCGCTGGTGTTGGTGCTGGTGATGGGATTGGTGTTCGCGGCGCTGTCGCTCGCGTACCTCGTCGTGCACCTGGCGTTTTGGCTCGCGTGTTGCTGCGGATGCGGTGGGCAGTGCTGGCCGCGGTACGGTTTAGGCGCGCGCGTGCACGAGAAGCGACAGGCGCGGTTCATGGAGATGATGCGCGATTACGAGCGAGCGACGGCGGAGGCGCACGGGCGCGGCGACGAGCCGCCGCACCCGACGGTGTTCTTCGCGCAGTGGAACGTCGACCATCCCGAGCCGGATTGGATCGAGATTTGCAAGCGCGAGGCGGAGGTGGAACGTTTGCGAGGCAAATCATCGCAACCGTCATACGGCGCCGCGTGAGTCCGAGTCCGTCGTGTAAAAATTTTGTGAGACAACGAGTGAATCGTTCGCGCGCGCCCGAGTCGCGTCGCCGCGTTCGCCGTCTCGTCGTCACTCGTCGTCACTCGGTGCCGTCCGCGACGCATGCGTTCGGACGATACAGACGATGCGTCCGCGTCGTCGGAGGACGACGCCGTCGCGCTCGAGTGTCTGGCGTACGTCGCGCGCGCGCCGTTTCATCCACAGCGACTCGCGGCGGCTCTGCGCGCCAACTTTGACGCGCTCGCGCTGGACGACGCGCGCGGTGTGGACGCGGACGTCAAACTCACGGGACCGAGCGCGTTCGATGGCGTCGTTCGAGCGCGCGGGGTGGTGTGGATCGCGTCGCGACCGCGAACGTTCGGGACGTTTCGTCTGGGCGACGACGACGAAGACGACGAAGACGACGAAGGCGACGAAGACGACGAAGGCGACGACGGGGTTTCGTCGACGGGGTTTCGTCGACCGCGCGTCGTGCGCGTGGAGTGCGTGGGGGCGTGGGACGTGGCAGCGCGCGGGGCGTGCGATGAGCCGCCCGCGTCGGAGGACCCGTCGCCCGGTTACGGCGACCGGCGGCAGCACATCGTGTTCGAGGGCGTCGGATTCGATGCGCAGAAGATCAAGGCGTGCCTCGATGAATGTCTGCTCAACGAGACCGAAGATGCGGACGAGATCAATCGAGCGAGCGAGATGAAGTGGTACTGCGGCTCGGTGTGGCCTTCCGCTACGGAGGTGATGGACGGCGCCGGCGTCGCGGTGGTGGACGCGTCGGCCAAGTGCAAGGTGTTTTATCCCAGCTCTGCGAGACGGAGGGTTGTCGCATCGAGTGGTTCCAAGGATGAATCGGCGCCCCGCGTGCGACTCGGCGGCTCCGTGGGCGTCGTCGTTCCGGAGGCTTTTGAACTTCCCAAGGATTCGGACGCGTCGACAAAAATTTTCCCGGGCGGACAGACGGGCCACTTCTTCGCCGACATGCCGTGCTTAGAGTGCGGCTCGCCCTGGTGGTTCGGTGAAAGCTGGGACTCAAAATGCGCAAACTGCGGTGCCGACGATCGCACTTACGGCTCGGATCAGCAACCCATTCGCTCGCGTCGTCGAGCGTACGAGGCGTTCATCGCCGAGCTTCGAAGATTAGAGGTGTAGGAAGGAGTAGCGAGAGTGCACCGGTATGTAGTGAATGCAATCTAGGTACTAAAGTGTTAGCGTAACAGCTTATGGATACCAATATAGTACTGTACAATCACGAAGCATCCATGAGCTCGTGAAACTTATCTCAACCGAATCCGGCAAACTTTTCCTCGTTCACGGTGGGCGGTTGACCGAGCGTCCAGACATACTTGCCCGTCTTTTGGTCGACGATGCTCGACAGCTCGGCTCTGGCAGTCTGTTGCGGCAGAAAGTGTAACGGACGAAGCGTACCGCTGATAACGGCATCCCAGTCCATGGTTTCATACCACGGATGACCTTTAATGGCGCTGATGCCGGGAGCGCGAATGCCGAGACGCAACGATTCGTCGCGCACAAATATTCTCGAGAGCATGTCGTGCGCGTCGTTGTCCATTCGTCGCGGCACGGGAACGGCGGAAAAATCCGCGCGGACGATTCGCTTGTAGAGCTCCCGTCGCTGGCGATCACGGAAGGGCGGAAAGCCGGCGATCATCTCGAACACCAGGATGCCAAACGCCCAGATGTCCGCCGCGCGCGTGCACCCTTGGTGCAGAATGAGCTCCGGGGCGAGGTAATCCGGCGTGCCGCAAATCGTATACGCGCGTTCGCCTTTTTTCAGTTTCTTCGCGAAACCGAAATCACCGATTGTGATCGAACCATCCGAGCGCAGGAGCAGGTTCTCGGGCTTGACATCGCGATATACATATCCGGCGTTGTGAATATACTCCAATCCGAGGAGCACTTGCGCCGTGTAGACTTTAATCTGTCCGACGCCGGGTAGTCCGCTTTGATTGAACAAATCGAACATATCGCCGACGCAGTCCTCGATGACGAGGTACAATGCCCACGGATCCTGAAACGACGTGTAATAGTTGCACACAAACGGCGCGTGCTTGAGCTCTTCCAGTGCGCGCCGCTCCGCCATGCAATGATCTTCCTCGCCGTTTTCGATGATTTGCGCCTTCGGCATAGTCTTAATCGCACACATCTTTCCGGATCCTTTGTGCTTGGCTCTGAGCACCAGGCCTACCATTCCCTGGCCCAGGACGTCGGTGATTTCAAAATCGTTGAGATTTCGAGCGTTTTGCAACTCAGTCATCGAGGGACTGTGCGAACGCAGCGAGCCGCTCAGTGCCGACGTCGATTTCTTTTCTCTCAACGACGACTTGCGCTCCGAGTTTGGAGGCGCGGAGTTGGCATTTTCTTCGGCGAGCGCCGGAAGTTGACCGGTAGATCCGATCGGCTTCTTCGCCCGCGCGAAGCTCGAGAACGGCTTGGTTAATCTTGACGTGCTGAAGACTCTCGACGGTGATCCTCCAGCCGGAGACGGCGGCGACGGGTCGGTAAAGCTCGAGAGGCCGCCGAGATCGGGAGCGCTCAACTTGGCGGAGATGCGGAGACCAGCCAGGGCGCTGTTGGATCCTCGTTGACGACCGTCAGCTCTGGGAATGTTGACCCCAAACGCTTCTTCAGGCGTACTCTCTTTCGTTTCCGCAGGGACAGAGTCTACGCCGATGACTTGCAAGACGAAATTCTGCGTGCAAGTAAGAATGACGACATCGGTTCGTGCGATGTACACGCCCTGTATGCTCACTTCTCCACTCAAAATTTCTTCGCCAAAATATCCACCGGCGGCGATCTTCCTCGTGATCGTCGAGCCGTGTTCCTTCACCGTGCACTCAACCTCGCCGTCCATCACCATGAACATTTTCGCCTGCATGCCGTTTCGGTAGATGACCTCTCCAGCGCGATACGCCCGCCGACCTCGTTGGACGAGAAGCTCGCTCAGAGCTTCGAGACTTGCGAGCTCGAACGGTTTAAACACAGGGCACTGAATGACAGCGTCATACGCCGCTTTCCGCGCGTTTGACATGACGTTCTGAATCAACGTAGCGAACACCTTGCGTGTGATGCCCAACAATACCGAGTCCTCGGCGGCGACGAGCTTCGAGGAAGACGGCGTACTTTCTATGAGTACTTCCTCTCCCCAAGTGTCACCTGACTTGAGGAAGGTCCCCTCCGGTAGGACGTCGATTTTACCGTCGATGACGAGGTAGAAGGTGTCCGCTCCCTCGCCCTGCTGCAGGATGGTCACCCCCTCTGGAAAAACGAGACGCGTCGCTGCTTTGCTCAGAGCCTCGACGAGAAGCCCCGCGAGACCGGCGTGCCGAACGGCGGGAATCATCCGCAGCGCGGAGGCAAACATGTCCATCTCCCAAGACTGCACCGGCGTTGCGAGGTCGATGTACTGAGTGTTTTGATGCCCCATGGAGTCGTCGTGAATTCCCGGCAGTGCCTGCTCCGTCGGGATGAAATCCGCGTTGCGCGGAATGGATAAACGCTGCGAGATCGCCCGACGGTGACGTCGAGCCAGGAGAACCGATTTAATGTGCGACAAGTCTTGATCGCTGACCTTGCCGTGCGTGGACATGTCCAAAAGTAAGAAACAGTTCTCCACCGTGTCACCGACCGTGAATAAACTACCCCGTATGACGCTCACGCCCCGTGACACGCACGCAGCGCAAAAATCTGCCATTAAACCTGGGCGATCCAAAACTTGCATCTTAATTTCCGTCGCATTTGCCACGTCCTTGTCGTCGAACACGACGCCGTGAACGCTTCTTTCCTTGGACACGAACTCTTCGTCTCGGTCCTCTTCTGCCACTTGCGGTCCGTACGCCACTTTCACCTCATCCCTCTCAATCAACGCCGCGAGCTGCCCTCCTTCCTGCCTATTCACGATTTCATCTAAATCGTCCCTAACCTGCTCGCTCGCCTGCTCACTCAGTTTACACCTGGAATCCTCCTCGCACACGTACAGCGTGTACAGCACCCTTCGACTGTCGCGCACCACGTCCGCCTGCACCACGTTCACCCCCTTCCGCGTGAGATACGTCGCCACCTCGCACAACAACCCCACCCGATCCCGACATTCGATTCGAATGAACGTGTGATGCTCATTCGCGTTATTACTCACCGCGACGTCCAGCGTGCGTCCGCCCGAGGACGCGCCCGCGTTCAACGTCGCCCGCTCCAGCGCGATCGCCGCGCTCGCGGCCTCGTCCTCGCTCCGCTTCGAGCTTCGCGCTCGACTCAGGAACCGTTTAAACAGACCCATGCCGCGTCTCACGTCCACCACGCGACGCGTTCACCCGTCGTTCTCACAGTCGGTTGGACGGGGCCACCGCACCGCGCGCGCGTCCCTCTCGCTCGCGCGCGCCCGCGCCCTGCGCCCGTGCACGCCGCGTCCGTTCGCGCGCACAAATTCCTTCGATCGACCACCGTCCTCGGACGTCCACGAGCGCGCGCGCGCGCGCGACGACGCGACGACGAGTGCCGCGCGCGTCACCGCGCCCGCACCGCGCGTTCGACACTCCGCGACGGCCCGACGCGCGCGCGACGCGCCGACGTCCGCGCCGACCGACGGCGCGCGCGCGTCGTAAATTCTCTCGCGCGAAATGCCGTGGTTCAACTGCGAGTCGTGCGGAGACACGGTGAAAAAGCCAAAAGTGGATGCGCACGCGCGGTCGTGCGCCGCCGCGTGGTTCACGTGCATCGATTGTTCGGCGACGTTTGATGCGCGAGGCGTGAAGGCGCACGTGTCGTGCGTGACGGAACACGAGAAGTATGCGTTGGCGGCGACGAAGCCGGGGGGTGAGGCGATGATGGCGGCGGCGAACGCGAGACGGTTGGGGATGGGCGGCGGCGGCGGCGAGGCGTTTGGGGAGGAGTTTCTGTCGACGCGGGCGCCGTGGAAGTGCTCGTGTTGCGGTGTGACGTGCACGAGCGCGGAGACGTTGATGGGACACGCCGCGGGGAAGAAGCATAAGAGTAAGGCGAGGGGGGCGCGGGCGCGCGCGGCGGGTGAATCGGGAGCGGCGGCGGGCGGCGGCGAGTCGGAGGCGAAGACGAGCGACGACGCGGAAGTCGTCAAGTCACACGATGACGATTCGAAGGAGAAGAAGGAGAAGAAAGAGAAGAAAGAGAAGAAAGAGAAGAAGGAGAAGAAGGAGAAGAAGGAGAAGAAGGAAAAGAAGGAAAAGCGAGATAAGAAGTCATCTTCTGATTCAGACGAGCCCAAGTCTAAAAAGTCCAAGAAGTGACGATGTTTCTTCAATTCTTCAATTTATCCCTACAATCCCACTAATAGTCTAACGGTGTCATCATATGTGCACGTCCACTTCGTCGTTATCCTTGCATCGCTTCGACTTGAACTGAAAAGGCGCGTCGACGTCGTCCGGTGATCCACTCTGAAGTTCGAGGTTGTGCGCCGTACCAATGAAGTCCATATAAATTGATCCATCCTTGGGCGGTAGAACGCCCCATTTACCCTCACCCCACGGCGTTTTCATCGACCCATCCTCGCGAAGAACTATCCCCTGAACGCCACCCCACGAACCGGGCCGAGCGCTCGTCTTCTTCACCAAAGTCTGCGCGAGCTGCGAGTCGGCGATGCCGTTTGCGGCTGGGCGCTTGGCGCATTCGTCGACACCTTTCCTCCCTTCACCCCAGTTCCACGCATCGATCGCGTCCTTTTTACCATTCCAATACTGTGCGATCACCGACACCATGCGATCTGGCTTTTCAGGATGATAGTTGATGTGCACGCTCACCGGTCGATGTTTCGGATACAAGTCCGAGTCGTTTCGCATGTACCGGAACATGTACTTCGAGTTTTGGAAGCACATGTAGTTCATGACGCGCTGACTCGTACCCGAATACGTCTTATGGTCCGCTTGGCCCCACAGATATATCTGCTCTTGGTTGTAAGCGGTCTGATCCCACGTATTTTTCTCCGACTCCATGCGCTCGGCGAGCCTGGACATCAACGTCTTTGTCTCCGATGTCGCGGCGACGTAAAACAGACCGCTATTCCTGGCAACAAGTCGCCTCAAACCGTTCCAAGAGAAACCGTAGGCCGATGCATCGTCCCAACCGTCTGTCATACCTTCGACATCTGAATCGCGGTAAATCATGCGTTCGTTCGTCGCGCTCGGTCCGGACGCGAAAGGATCTTGCAACCACACCACGTCCACATCGGACAACAGCACGGACGTGCCCGTGCTGATGAACTCATTCAGGACTCGGAACTTGAGCCCAGAAGTGGCGTGATTGTCTGTCGAACCCGTGATCGATCGAAGCTCTCGATGATAGTACGGTACATCGCGTTCCTCGCACCATTGTGCGGTCTCCTTATCCAGGGCGACGACGACGAAATTGGTGATGTTCGTCTTCTTCAAACCATCGATGTACAGCCCGAGCATATAGAAGATGTTTTTGTTGCTCACCGCCGCGAGAACCTCGCGATTTTTCGCAACTCGGCTTACCACGGAGCATAAATCAGGAAACGTGTCGCAACCGACGGGGTACTCGCCTGTCGGACTCGCGATGTATCGCAACGGTCGAGGTTTTGGCCCGACGCGTTTGGATTTCTTCGCGACGCCGCACTTCTCGTCACGAAGCACGTGCGACTTTGCGGATCGGAAGTCTGGCGTCGCCGCGATGACGGCGTTCGCATTCACGTCATTGCCATCCCACACCGTGGTGCCGTCGGGCACTTGCGCGACGGTGCCTTGTTTGCCGAAGCACCCATCGTTGAGCATGCGAAACGATACCCCGGCGCGCTGCCGGTTGTCGTGCGCGGGCATGAGCAACTCGTCCGTGATCGCGTCGTCCGTCCCATCGAAATCAGCGTCGCCAGACGCGAGCCAATCGACGAGTGACACCGTCGCCACCGTCGGACGAAGCACGAGAAACGTCGCTCGAACTAGAGGGGTCACCATGGATTGCGAATACGCCGACCAACCCATCGCTGGATCGCTCATGCCCACGACGTGCGCCTTCGTCTTCCCGTCGCCTCGAATCGTGCCGCTCACATCCGCGCCGTCGTCTCCGACTTCAAAGAGCGCATTTGACTTAAATTCAACCCGATGTGACGCCAGCACGGCGGTGTGCCCGCGTGTGAGAATCCACGAAGCCGTGAGCCAACCGTCTGCATTCGACTCCGCTCTCGCCGGCGGTAAGTGTGACGGCACTCCAGCCTCCTCACATGCCCGTCGCTCCACCTCACTCGTCACCGCCACCACCACTGCCCGCGAATACGACTTTTTCGCCGCATCTATGCGCTCTTCCACGCTTCCACCCCACACGACGAGCACGCCGCGCTCCGCCGAACCATGTGGACGAAGCGCTTCCAGTCCCGCGCTCGGCGTCGCCTGGATTCCCGGTGACGCCCGGTCGACGGCGTTCGCCCCGGGCGGTGCGCATCCAGACCCTCGTCGCGCGTGCGCCTCGGCGTCCCTGGACGAAATCCACGCGCTCGGCGCGGACAATTCGTCCCCGTCCGCGCCGTCCGCGCGCGTCTCCTCCTCGCGTCCCGTCTCCGCGCCATCGTCCCGCCCCTCGCCGCTCTGGACGCCGCGATCACCGCGCACGTCCGCGACGACATCCCTCGCGACATTCACGCGCGGTGCGTCCTCTCGTTCGACGACGATCGCTCGCGCGGGCGCGCTTTGAACGACATCTTTCGCGCGACGCGACCACGCGAGCGCGAGCGCGAGCGCGAAGAGAAGCGCGGGCAGAACGCAGCGCAAACGACACGGGATGACGCGTCGATTGGGACGACGGACGACGCGTGCCATGCGTTCGCGACTCGCGGCGTCGCGCGACGCGAAGTGCGGTACGGCGTCGACCGGAGCGATGTGATGACGGCGAGCGTGAATTGGATTGCACGCGAGAGCGCGGTCGGGCGCGTGGGTTTCATCGTACGTCGTCGCGCGCGTCGCGGTCGCTCTGGCGCGTTCACAGCGCCGTGGACCAGCTGGTGCCGCGGGTGTTTATCGCGGACCCTGGGCGCTCGTCTCCGGCGGCGAACTGCACCGCGCTGAGGAGCTGCTCCACCTCGGGATGCGCCGTGGTGTCAATGGCGACGTCGCCGCGCACGATCATTCTCGCGCTCGGTAACTGCGCCTCGGGCACGGCGGGATCGTTCAAACCGTAGTAATCCCTCGTATCGTCGTCTCGCGTGCTGAAATACGTCACCTCAACCCCGGCGCCGATGAAGACCCCCTTGGAGTACGAGTAATGGTGCACGCCGACGGCGTTGCGCGTCTCGCGTCCGTTGGCGTACTTGGCATCCATCCCGATGAACGCGCTCCCATCCAACGATCGTCCGAGCGGTCCCAGACTCACGCTCGCCGTGAGTCCAACCTTGACGCTCTGTTCCCCGAAGCACGTCTCCACCGCCTCGTCCGTGTCCAGCACGTACACCTGCGAATCCTCCTTGTATCCGACGCCGAACATCCCGGTCGCGCCTCCGCCGCTCAGCGCCACCGGCGGTCCCCACTCTTCGCTCCCCGGACGCTTCGCGATCAACACACCGTGCGAAAACGTCCCTCCACCGAAGAAACCGACCGTGTACGACGTCAAAAACGCCACACCACGCGCCTTACGCAACGTCTCGCTCCCGATCTCCATGTCCCCATCCGCCGTGGACGCGCTCGTGTAGTCCTCGAGCATCGCGATCGCGCGTAAGATCTCGCGTTTCAGTTGTAAGTGTTTCGACGACATGATGTCGTCCGCGCACGCGTCGCGCGTCGCGACGTGACGCGCGCGCGCGCATCGCATCGCGTTCGATTCGTGTTGGCGCGCACATCGGTGCGCGCACATTGGCGCGCGCGTGCACCGCGTGCACCGCGCGCGTTCATGCGCCGGACGCGTCGCGCGTCGAACTCGTCATGGCGCATCGCGCGCGCGCGGTGCACGAGGGAACGGACGCGCGCACCGCGCGCGAGACGACGCGGGACGCGAACGGACGGCGGGACGTTGGGTGGAGCGACGTTTTGCGCGCGCTCTCGAGGGCGTCTCGCGCCGCGGCGTGGACGTCGGGCGCGCGCGCGCTCGTGGACGTGGGGCGGGTGGTGCGAGACGCCGGTGGGGACGCGCCCGAGGCGCTGGCGCGGTGGCTCGGGCTCGTGCCGGAGGATGACGCGGCGCGCGTGTCGATGCTGGCGACGGCGAGACGCGAGGACGGGCGCGAGGCGTCGTTCAGCGGGCGCCCGGGGGATCGGCGCGCGGCGCTCGTGGAGATGACTCCGGAACGGTTCGTGGAGTATCTGCGGGGTGGTGGTGATTCGGACGGTGCGTATTACGCGGCGCAGTTGGACGCGCGGCCGCGTCGGGCGGAGGCCGCGTACGCGGAGGACGCGTTGCGGTTCCTTCGGGATTCGGACGTGCAGATCAAGGCGTGGATCAACGGTGAGTATCCTGTTGAAACGAATTGGCACTACGACAACTACGACAACGTGCTGGTCGTGCTCGCGGGGCGAAAGGTTGTGCGTTTGCTCTCTCACCCGTCGCGCTCGTACTCGGACGAGGAGCGCTATGACTCAAAACCGAGGTTGTTCGCCGCCGGCACGGACGGTTCGAATCACTGCATAGCGGCGCGCTATCAACGGGAACATGAATTTGTAGATCTAACGGGATGTCCGGAACCGGATGAAGTGATACTAGAACCGGGAGACGCGCTTTTCATACCAGCCGGTTGGCTACATCACGTTACGTCAAAGGAACGCACGGTTGCACTTAGTCACTGGTGGTCATCGGAGTTTGACAAAACACTCAATTCCTCAGAATTTTGTCAGAAGTCTTCCGATTCAACGGACGCGGACTCGTTGGCGAGGCATGAAACGCCAGCAAAAGATTTCGCGGATAGCGTGCTGGACGCCCTCCGCACGGATTCGGATTCTTCAAGACAAGTCTCTTTGCGAGCGCCAACGAGGTACTTCTCCTCGGCGATCGATATGCGGAACACTTACTACTTTCGACGAGCCTTTGAAGTGGCGCTTGAAGTGGATATGCACAATGAGGATGCGCGTTTCAATCGCAGAACGAGGCTGGAACGCGCTCGTGCTCCATCCCCGTCATCGAGCGACCGAGGAAGCGACGATTTTCCACCGTGTTTCGAACGAAACGATGAAGACAACGGCGTTTTCGGTAACTTGCGCTTATTTCATTCATTTGCGATAGCCATGTTCGGAGCGCAGATCGATCGCAAGCTGCTCCACCCTGATGTTACTATGGACATTGGCTGGCAGTTCAGGTACACGCGGCCATTTTATGAAGAGATATATTCTTCGCTTCATAGAGTTGACAAGCCGCATATATACTACGAGGATTCGGAATATGCTGAAATTAATATGCGCGTATGCGGTGAGTTACGGTACGCGACTTGGGACGCTTTCAAGGCCATAGTGCGGAGTTCGGAAACCGACGTGTTTTTCCATCTCGGGATGTGGCTGCAATATGCCCATATGATGGCGCGCAAACATCCTCAGTATTCATGTCTCGCTTCGCATCGCTTCGATGTGATATGGCGCACCATCGAGCGCTTGATGGACTCCGACGAGCGACCAGCGAACGACCGCACACCGACCTGGGGAGATATTTTCGATGGCATGAGAAAAGTCAGTGAGTCGTGGCACGGATTCGTGCAGCGCTTCCCTCACGAGAGTCTGCGAGATTACTCTCCGTACTCGTTTAGCACGGACGCTGACATTACGCGCGCTGTTCTCGCCAATCGCCGCGAGGCTGTGGCGTATCGCGCGCGTCGTCTGATTGAAGCCACGCTCGACGACGGCTACGTGGTTTCGATTCAATACCGTGGCGGATGACGCCCGAACCCCAGCTTTCCGACGTAGCCACATCCACGCTTAGCATTGAAACGCGAGCACGCATCTCCGCTCATTCGCTCCCGAGCGAGCGTGCGCGCGCGTACTTTAGTGTTCTGTCCGTCTCCACCCCTCGAGCGAGTGGATAAACCATTCGAACGTCCTCGCGCTCCACTCCGCGACTCGCGCGCGACCGCACGCCGGCCGCGATGCTCGCGAGCGCAACCACGACCCGAGGCGTCCTCGCGCGCGTCTCTCCGTCTCGCGCGCGCGCGTCGCGCGCGCGTCAGAACCCTCGAGCGGTCCCGCCCACCGCGCGACCGATCGCGTCCCGCGCGCGCGTTTGGACGCGCTCGACGAGCGATGACGCGTCCAACGCGAGCGGTGCGTTTGATGGATACTCCACGGCGCCCACGGCGGGCGATGCCGCGCTAATCGATGACATGGTGCTCGAGATCAAGGATTGGTTGAAGCTGCTGTACGTCAAGCGGGAGATGTCGTTCAACGAAGTGAAGCTGACGGTGGGGATCGAGGATCCTCGATTGGCCGAACAACGAGAACGATACGGGATTGAAGACGAGAGTGGGGTTAGTGCGGATGAGAAGATGGCGACGCTTGAGATGATTGAACGTGGGGAACGCCCGACGGACGCGCGGGCGGTGGCGACGGTATTGGAAGAGTTTAGGAACTGGCCGGGACTGGATCGCGAGGTCGACACGAGCGCGTACGACGAAGGACCGTCGCGCTACGAAGAGATCTCTATGCGCGCAGCCGGTATCAAGACGGCGAACCCCAGACGAGTGAAGCCGAAGGAGGAGACGGAGGAGGAACGCGAAGGCACAATTTTTGGATTTCTGCCACTGTATCTCGTGAGCGCGGTGCCGATTTTCATCACAATCTTCGCCGTCGGTATCATGTTCGTCAACTCGTTGCAATAAATGATTGATTCACTATTCACTACATGGATTCTTCTACCTTTACCTAAGTTAAACCGTTCTGAATGGATTTTTCTCGAGCTTTCGACGCTCGTTGGAGCGCTTTTGACCTCTACGAAAGACGCGATAGCCAATGAAACCGAGACCACCGATCCAAGAGAGGCTGCCGAACGTCCAGAGTCTCCGCATCCTATCTTCGTGCGCGAACTTTTTCTCGAGACGGCGCGCGTTGGCGATCGCTTCGGCAGCTTGTTTCTGTTCAGCGTGCCGCGCCTCGCGAACCGGATTCTTGACGCTCGCGCTGGCGGTGTCTTCCTTTGGCTGCTCCAATTTCGGCAAAATCTTCGGAATTGCCCTCGGAACGTCAAGCGTAAGTCGACTACACCGTTCGTCGTTGTATTTCTTCACCGAATCGTTGATGCTCGAAACCGTGATGTACATGATTTTGAGCTTGATGAACCTTCGACGCTCGGCCGTCGTAGCGCGCGGTCCCGGATCACTCGGATACGGCACGACGGGAAATGGTTTCACGTTCTTCGTCGAGCACGTCATTCGCTCTACGTGCCCGTCCTCCCAATGCTTATCCCACTTGTATCCGCTACCGTCGTCCATAGTTATGCCGTAGTGAATGATGTACGGATCCGCCGATGCCTCGTCCCACGGCGCGTACCCGGCGGACAGCTGCGTCGAAGGCATGACGTTGTGCGTCAACCCAGCCACGGCGCAACCGAAGATGAAGCCGTACATCTCCGAAATCCAAGGTCGCGGATTCTTCTCCGTGATGTACACGTCCCCTGTTCCTCGATATGGATACCACACTCGCTTATCCATGCGCACGCGCTTGGTGTACTCCAGCCACTTCGGCGTCATGTTGACGAAATCCTCCGCGTCGAAAATCTCCCATCCCCCAACGCGCGCCAACCGCTTCTCCGTCTCCTCGTCGACGAACCACTTCGCCATCCCATTCGTCGTGCCCACCAGGTAATCGTACTGCCCGCTCGCCGCGACGCCCTTTGACGCCGGAAGCTCTCGCGCCGTGAGCGGCTTGAGCAAAATCATGTCCGCGTCCAGCTTCACCACCCACTTCCGATCCGTCCCACGCGTCCTCGCCCAGTAATCCATACCACCCGGTAAATTATACGCCGCGTACCCGTCCTCGTCTCCCTCCGTCTCCTTGGCGTACCACACGTACGACGGCGCCCGCGCCGTGTCCGGGACGACGTCAAAGTGCTCATACTTCTCGTATTCCTCCGCCGTGCACGACAACACGCGCGTGATCCGCCCCGGCGAGCCGACGCGCGTCCACGAATCGTACAGCGCGCGCGCTTGCCACGTCATGTACGGCTGACAATCCGCCGAGAAGACGTAGTGATAATCATCGATCTCCCTCGGCGCGCCGTGCGTTTGCGGCGCCGTCGCCTCGGGCGCGCGCGACGCGACGACCGCGCGCGCGAGCGCGAACACGAGCGCGAACACGAGCGCGCGTCGCGCGCGCGTCCGCGCCGTCATGCCGCGCGCGCGCGCGTGTGGCGCGCGCGACGCGCGTCGCGCGCGCCGTCGTCCCGGTCGACGCGTCTGATCGCGTCGACGATCACCGCGCGCGCTGGTACATCACTACTGGTATTACACTATCGCATCGCGCCGCGTTCGCGCGCGCCTCGACGTCGGCCGCGCGGCGCGCGCGCGCGCGTTCTCTCTCTCTCTGTCTCTCTCTCGACATCCACGCGTCTCGCGCGCCGCGCGCGCCGCGCGCGCGCGCCCACGTTCGCACACCGATCCACATCACGCTCGCGCGTCCTCCCGCGCGCGTTCGCGGTCGATCACACGTCACGCGCGCGACGATCGACGCGTCGTTCCGTCGTCATCGCGCCGCGTCCGCGCCGCTCGAACGCCTTCCGACGCCGAAGCGCGTCGACGCCGCGCCTTCCACGCGATCGGACGCGACGACGTCGACGACACCGCTCGCGCGCGGCGTCACCGCGCGCGCGCGGACGCGTTGGACGATCGCATCACCGCGCGCGGCGCGCGATGACGCCGCGGGCGCGACGCGCGATGACGCCGTGCGCGCAGACGACGACGCGCGCAGACGACGACGCGCGACGACGCGCGTCGCGCGCGGTGGTGCGGACGGATATGAGCGCGATGCGTGCGCCCGAACGCGCGCCGCTCATCGCGCGCGACGTGGAGGCGGCGAGCGGGAGCGGAAGTGGATCGCGCGCGGATGGTGTTGACGGCGACGTGGGCGCGGATGCGCGGACGTGGACGCGCGATCGAGGGCGATGGAGCGCGTGGATGGGTGGGATGGCGATCTTGATGTGTGTGATCGTC
>Ga0181582_10002263_pt1 | contig 15195 bp, 12 predicted proteins | sample 071ome_32_FD_132438 | JGI IMG/M metagenome (GOLD analysis project Ga0181582, IMG submission 132438) | Coastal salt marsh microbial communities from the Groves Creek Marsh, Skidaway Island, Georgia - 071405AT metaG (megahit assembly) | ecosystem: Environmental > Aquatic > Marine > Intertidal...
CGCACACCCCGCAGCTTTCAGGTCCTAGTTGAATAGATCCAGCACATCATCATCTGACATCACGCCGATGTTGAACTCTTTCGCACCGACGTCGCGCATGTAGATCATATAGGCTTGCAGCAGGATCGAAGATTCAACGGACATATTGTATCCGACCGAGAACTGACCCTTGTTGCGCTGAATACGGCCTGCGGTGCTGCCGTCTTCGTAGATTTGGAACAGAAGCTCGGTTGACGACACACCCTGACGCTTTTCTTCGCACTGTCCTTCGGGGATACATGCCGCAGTTTTTGCGATGCGGCGGTTTACACCGTTTTCTTGCGCGACGATTGTCCATTCGTCAATTTTACCAAGCCCGTCGATCAAAGTATCGATCTGTTCGTGGGGGACTTCGATGCTGTCGCGCACCATATCGTAAGTCGCGGTCGGATCGATCATGTCGAATTGGTAAAGAAGGAAGCCTTCATCGCTGACGCGTGGGATCACCAGCATTTCCCCGATTTCATTGGTTCCAGGAACGTAGTAGGGCACCTTCGGGAAGGTATCCGCTGCTCGGAAGGCCGACACACCTAGATTAGCGTTTTGCGGACGAATTGGTGTCGAGAAACGTTCGCTCAGATACCGCTGCAAACTGTTTTTTTGCTTCTGAAGGCTGGCGATTTTATCGTCGACTGTCGCCAAAACACGTTCGCGCATGTTCGGCGGTTGCTGGATAACCGTTTCGCTAATGGCCAGATACATCACGAGCGTGGCTTGGAGATTGTCGGCCAGCAGTTGGGCTTGCTGTACGGTTGTTACCGATTGCCACTGTGTTTCTTCATTTTGTGCTTGTTGCGGCGTAACCGTCGCCAAAGTTTGAATTTGCGTGGCAGGGGTTTCAGCTACGTTTTGTGTTGGAACACTTTCGTTCACGATAATTGTCGTCTCAGCGTTGGTCACCGTTACATTCGCCGCGGCAACCTGCTCTTGTTCGGGCTTTTGTAGTTCAGCAAACATTGAACGAAGTTCGGACTTGTCATCAATGTCATACCCGGTTCGACCTGCGTAGGCCGCGATCGCTGCTCTGGTGCCGCGTCCAAACAGACCGTCGATTGTGGATTTGTAATCGCCAAGCGTTTTGAGTTTTGCTTGAACGACTTTTCGTTGTTCCAGGCCAAGCGCGTTAAAGATTGAACGCACTGGGTCTTCGGTTTGAACAGGCGTGCGACTGGTTTGCGCGACCGAAGCAGTTGGCTTTGAAGCGCCTGAAGTCCGAGTGAAGGAAAAGCTTGCCGTCGGGTGATATTTGGCACTTTTACTTTTCAAAGTCAGCGACCCGTCGATCTGGCCAGATATCCGATAAGACGAGTACGCGCGCGAATGGCTGTCTGATTGGCGAATGTTCAATGTCGCAGAGCCATCTGGCTGTACTGAGCCTGAGATTGTACCATTGTGATAAAGCTTGCAGAACTCGTGCGTGTTTCCGCCGCCGTTGTTCATGATCGCACCGGTGACATTCCCGTTGTCCACTTTGATTTCAATATTGATGGGAAGTTTGCGCGGGCAGACAGACGCTGACCCCATCTTGTAGCTCAGGTTTGCAGAATAGCGACCATCCCAATTGGATGACTGCGCAGACCCGACGGCGGGGGCAGCCAGTGCTATGCATGAGACTATAATCCGGGAATTCTTGAGAAATTTCATCGTGCGCTCCTAAAATTATCGAAAAGATAGATTTTTGAAGTGGCGGGTCAATGCATACTCTGTCGCAATATACTTTTTAGCGCGCACGGGAATTAGGCGGTATTTGTTGTGTAAACTTTTGGACGTGAGGTGCGGATCACGCCTATTCAGATCAGCTCGGCTTCGTGGAACAAAGGATCGTTTTCCAGTTGCGAGGTGATGTGTTCAAGCGTTTCTTCCGCTTCGTCCACGTCGGCGACTTCAGCGATGTGATAAAGTGCATCTCCTTCGTTCACGCTTGGAAATACCGAGCGCCCGACGATCAGGCCTGGGCGGTCTGACACAATGCTCATCTCTATCTCGCCGAAAGGGTCTGAAACGACGGCCAAAACCTCGTCTTTTTCGACCATGTCACCTTCGGATTTATAACTGCGCAGCAGGCCGCCTTGAGGTGCTCTGATCCAGCGGCTGGATTGCGAGTAAAGCGGTTTTCGTTTTGCTTTGCTGATGCCTTTGTTAGGCAGCATACCTTGGGCGTTCAGAACGCGCAGAATGCCGCTGACGCCAGCGCGGATCGACATTTCGTCAAACCTTAGGGCCTCGCCCGCCTCATACAATAGGACGTTGACACCCACATCCGTTGCCGCCCCTCGAAGCGACCCAGGCCGCAAGGCCGAGCGCATGATGACCGGCGCGCCGAAAATTCGAGCCAGACGAAGTGTTTCACGATTGCCCTGTGTGATCCGTAACTGAGGCATGTTGGTACGGTGTACCGCGGCCGAGTGCAGATCAATGCCCAAGTCACTGCGCTGAACGATCTCGGTCATGAAGATATGCGCCAGACGGGACGCCAATGAGCCCTCTTCACTGCCGGGAAAGCAACGGTTCAGGTCACGTCTGTCAGGTAGGTAGCGCGAGTGGTTGAAAAAGCCGAATGCGTTGACAATCGGCACTGCGATCAGCGTGCCACGCAAGCTTTTGATGATGGGCAAGCCTAGCAGACGCCGCACGATTTCGATCCCGATGATTTCATCGCCGTGAAGCCCTGCACTGACAAAGACCACTGGACCATCGCGGCGTCCGTGGATCACATGGGCCGACATGGTCATGGGCGTGTGATCCGACATCAGGCTGACTGGAACTTTGACCGTTTTTCTGGTGCCCGCCTCGACCCTCTCCGTTCCGATCTCAAAGGGCTTGCGTTTGACCATTAGCCGCGGCCCTTTGTTTTGGTTTTGCCGGGGATCGCGCTTTTCTCGATGAACTGGATGATCATATCCGCGATGTCCTTGCCGGTCGCTTTTTCGACCCCTTCCAATCCGGGGGACGAATTCACCTCCATCACCACAGGACCGTGGTTCGAGCGCAGCATGTCAACGCCGCAGACGTTCAGTCCCATGGCTTTCGCGGCACGAATTGCGGTAGACCGCTCCTCGGGGCTGATTTTTATCACCTGAGCGCTGCCGCCGCGGTGCAGGTTCGACCGAAACTCGCCCTCCGCGCCTGTGCGTTTCATGGCCGCTACGACCTTGCCGCCGATAACAAAGGCGCGAATGTCTGTACCGCCAGCCTCTTTAATAAATTCCTGTACCAGAATGTTGATGCCGGCTCCACGAAACGCTTCGATCGCGGATTTGGCTGATCGGTCGGTGTCAGCCAGCATCACGCCGATTCCCTGCGTGCCCTCAAGCAGTTTCACCACCAGCGGGGCACCGCCGGCCAAACGGACGACTTCTTCGGTTTGTTTGGGTTCGTGGGCAAAGGTGGTTACTGGAAGACCGATACCATCGCGCGCCAACAGCTGCATTGAACGCAGCTTGTCCCGTGATCGTCCAATCGCTACGCTTTCGTTCACCGGATAAACGCCCATCATCTCGAACTGTCGCAGCACAGCAAGACCGTAAAATGTGACAGAGGCCCCGATACGCGGGATTATCGCATCGTAGTGCGGCAGTTTTTCACCGTTGTAATAAACTTCGGGTCGACGCGAGGCGATGTTCATATAGCAGCGCGTCGTGTTGATGATGTCCAACTCATGCCCCCGCGCTTCGGCGGCTTCCTTGATACGTCTGTGAGAGTAAAGATTGGGATTACGAGCGAGCATTCCGATTTTCATCAGAGTCTCCTTTTGTTGGCGTTGTCAGCCAGGATTTTCCGCTGTCAACAATCAGCCGACCGCGCTTTAATGCGCTGCGGCCAATTATTATCGGAAAAGCCATGTCGGCCCTGTCGGCGAGCGAGACATCTACGGTCAGCGCATGGCCTGCGATTTGTAACGTGGTGCGGATGATGATGCGCTCATCCGGAATGCCACTAGTGTTTGTGATGGCCCGCCTGTCGTGAACGGGCATTTGCAAGGTGCTGTCAGCGTCCAGCCTGTCATGTTCTGGGTGGAACATGACCCAAGGGGTTCCGTCTTTCTCGAAGGTGCGAATATGGCTGGCGTGTAGCGCAGTAGTTCGGGCGCCAGTGTCGATTTTAGCTTCAACTCCCTCCAATCCTAGGTCCGGCAAGGCAATACGTTCGCGCCAACCGATTAATGTCGGGGAGCGCTTCGGCTTCTTGCCCTTTTTGATGGGCGTCGCGCTGATGGAGGTCGGATTTGGCACTTTACCCATCCTTAATCATTGAACCACCCGGATGATCGCTTGCTGCATGCCGAGAGAGTTCGACTAATGCACGCCAATTGCTGTTTGAAAAGGGGGGAAGTCACAGAAATCTGGGGATTTCTAGGGATAGAAAGCATCTAGACATAAGTGTCCAGAGTGGCGTAGCGTCGAGGGTGGTCGGTGCGAATTTTCGACCATGATTGGCGTTTCTGCGAGGAGGGCAGGTATGAAGTCTCATTATCGTGCGGTGGTGATCGGCGGCGGTGTGGTTGGTGCGTCCGTGTTGTATCACTTGGCGAAATTTGGTTGGAAAGACGTGTGTCTGATTGAACGCAAAGTTCTGACCGCAGGCTCAAGCTGGCATGCCGCTGGCGGGTTTCATGCGTTAAATGCCGATCCGAATATCGCAGCGCTGCAGGCGTATACCATTGATCTGCTGTCTGAGATTGAACAGGAATCCGGACAGTCTGTCGGAATGCACATGACAGGCGGCTTGACGCTGGCGGGTACGCCGGATCGCTGGGAATGGTTGCAGTCTGCGTATCGGACGTTCCAGTCCATCGGCATTGACGATTGTCGCCTTGTCACGCCACAGGAAGCTGGTGAGCTTTGCCCGATCATGTCGACTGACGGTATTCTGGGCGGCATGTGGGCTGACCGTGAAGGTTACGTGGATACGACGGGAACGGTACATGCTTATGCAGGAGCCGCAAAGAAACGCGGAGCTGAGGTTATCGAAAATAACCGCGTACTCGAGCTGCATCAGGTCGATGGCGGTTGGCAGGTTGTGACCGAAAAGGGCACAATCCACGCCGAGCATGTGGTCAACGCAGCTGGCCTTTGGGCCAAACAAGTCGGGCGAATGGCCGGAATTGAACTTCCGGTCGCGCCGCTGAACCATCACTATCTGATCTCTGACACAATCCCCGCACTTGAGAAATTGGATTTCGAGGTGCCGATGACTGTGGACCTGGAAGGGTTCACGTACATGCGGCAGGATCAAAAGGGCATTTTGCTGGGTATTTACGAAATCGATCACGAGCACTGGATGGTCGATGGCGCACCGTGGGAGTATGGCTTCGAGTTACAACAGGAAGATCCCGACCGGATCGAAAGGGAACTGACCCTTGGATTCGAACGCTATCCTGATCTGCAAAATGTCGGCGTGAAAACCTGGGTTAACGGCGCGTTTACCTTTGCGCCCGACGGCAATCCTTTGGTTGGACCCGTGCGCGGGAAGCCCGGCTATTGGTGCGCGTGTGGCGTGATGGCGGGCTTTTTACAGGGGGGTGGCGTCGGTAAATCCTTGGCCGAGTGGATGATCCACGGCGAGCCCGAGGCAGATGTTTTCGGTATGGATGTAGCACGCTTTGGCGACTACGCGCAAAACAAGCGCTTTATCAAGGAAACGACGGGGCAATTCTACACCCGCCGCTTTGTGATGACCTATCCCAACGAACAACTGCCCGCCGGTCGTCCGCTGAAAAAGGCGCCGGCTTATGACGCGATGACCGATGCCGGATGCCAGTGGGGCGTCAGCTGGGGGCTTGAGGTGCCGCTTTACTTCGCGCCGTCCAAAGATTTTGTAGAGACCCCGACGCTGAAACGCTCGAACGCTTTCCCCATCGTGGCCGAGGAATGCAAAACGGTGCGTGGGAGTGTCGGGCTTCTGGATATCTCGGGCTTTTCGCGGTTCGAGGTCTCGGGCGCAGGAGCTGAGGCATGGTTGAACCGTGTGATGGCGTCCAAACTGCCATCAGCTGGGCGCGCGCGACTTGCACCGATGTTGTCTCCGGACGGACGGATGAAGGGGGACCTGACCGTATTCAACTGGGGTGACGGGACGTGGTGGATCATGGGCAGCTACTATCTACGCGAATGGCACATGCGCTGGTTCAACGATCACATGGACAGCGATGTTTCGGTGCGCGATATCTCGGACGCGACAGTAGGCTTCAGTCTGTCGGGGCCAAACAGCCGCAAGGTCATTGAAAAGCTGACTGATGGGCCCATCGCTGATCTGCCGTTTATGGGGTGCGGAACCTTCGACATCGGCATGTTGCGTTGCAAGGTCGGACGTTTGTCTGTGGCAGGTGAACTGGGGTATGAAATCCACTGCTCGGCGGCCGAGCACATCACGCTTCGTGACACGCTACTTGCGGCGGGGGCCGAGTTTGGCATGCGGGAAACGGGCTTTAACGCTTTGCTCAGCCTGCGGCTTGAGAAAAGCTTTGGTATCTGGAGTGCCGAATTCACGCAAGGCTACACGGCAGGTCAAACGGGCATGGACCGTTGGATCGACTGGAACAAGGGCGATTTCATCGGGCGCGATGCCGCGATGAAAGAGCGAAACGCTGGCGGACCAGCGCAGATCATCGTCACGCTTGAGGTGGACAGCTTTGATGCAGATGCCAGCGGATACGAGCCGGTTTGGAAAGGTGGCAAGCGTGTCGGCTTTGTCACGTCAGGCGGGTATGGCCATACCGTTGGCAAGTCGCTGGCGATGGCGATGGTGGATCGCGACGCGGCCGCGGAAGGCACGGATCTGACAGTTCATATTGTCGGTCAGGAACGCCCTGCCAAAGTGATCGCACCTTCGCCGTATGACCCCAGCGGTCAAGCGATGCGAGGGTGATCCGATGACGGCCCCCGAAACATCGCCCCGCGGCAAACGCCGCCGCGGGCGTGGTGGCGAGACGACACCTGCGCCAAGCCGCGATGTGAACTACCGCCAACTGCGCAATCCGTTTCCAGTGATGGATGTGTTCCCCGCAGATCAAATTGCGCAGATGCACGAAACCGCACTGCGTATGCTGGAAGATCTGGGTATGCGTGTGCTTTTACCCGCAGCCCGCAATCTGTTCGCTGCGGGCGGTGCGCGCGTCGATGAAGACGAACAGATGGTCTATATCGGCCGCGATATGGTTCAAGCTGCCATCGACAGTGCCCCAAAATCGATTCTCTGTCGCGCCGGCGCGCTAGACAGGGATGTGAAGCTCGAATTGGGCAGTCTGGCGTTTCAGGCGGGCGCCGGAGCACCAAACGCAACCGATCTTGTGCGCGGTCGTCGTGCAGGATCTGCCCGCGACTACATCGAGTATCTCAAGCTGACGCATCACTTTGACGTCTTCCACATGATCTCGCCTCAGGTCGAACCTCAGGATGTCCCGATCCATCTGCGCCACTACTTCACGACCGAAGCGCAAATGACTCATACAGACAAGTTCCCGTTCATTTTCTCGCGCGGGACGGCTCAGGCGATGGACTGTTTTGAAATGATCAGCGATTTCCGGGGTCTTTCTGATGACGAATTTCAGTCTGAACCGCGGTGCTATACAATCATCAACACCAACAGTCCGCGCACGTTGGACATTCCGATGGCGCAGGGCTTGATTGACTTTGCGCGCCATGGACAGGTGTCGATTATCACGCCGTTTACGCTTATGGGGGCGATGGCACCTATCACAGTCGCAGGCGCAATCACACTGTCGCACGCCGAGGCGCTGGCAGCACTGACCCTGACGCAACTGGCCAGATCAGGTGCGCCGGTGTGCTATGGCACGTTCACCTCGAACGTCGATATGAAATCCGGCGCGCCTGCCTTTGGTACGCCTTCGCATTTTCAGGCATCTCTTGCGGCAGGGCAGTTGGCGCGCCACCTTGGCCTTCCTTGGCGCTCGGCCGCGGGATCGGCATCGAACCAGAATGACGTTCAGGCCGCCAACGAAAACCAGATGGGATTGTGGGGGTGCCTGATGGCTGGCGCAACGGTGGTCATCCACGCCGCTGGTTGGCTTGAAGGCGGGCTATCGGTTTCCTATGAAAAGCTTGTGACCGATGCTGAAGTTCTGAACATGATCGCCGAGCTTTGCGCCGGAGCGCAAGCGGGCCCTGACGAAATCGGTTATGAAACCGCGATCAAAGAGGTAGACCCGCAGGGGCATTTCTTTGCCACGTCGCAGACCATGGCGCGCTACAACACCGAGTTTTACCAACCTGTTGTGCATGATTACGCAAATTTCGGAACATGGACCGAGCGTGGGGGATTGGACGCCAACCAGAGGGCGACGAAGGTCTGGCAGGACATTGTGAATTCGGATGCAGGATTGCCTTTGGACAACGACCGTATCGGCACCCTGCAAGCCTTCATTGCCCGCCGCACCGAAGCGGGCGGGGCACCGCCGGAAAGCTGATATGGAGCGCTCGGTAAAAACAGATATGCCCGAAGTCGATCCGCCGTCCGTTCATGTGAAGGCCACACGAGAGGACTGGTTGAGCGCGGCAAAAGAGGTGTTGATCAGCCACGGCGCAGCGGATGTGAAGGTGTTGTCGCTTAGCCAAAAGCTGGGCGTGTCCCGTTCCAGTTTTTACTGGTATTTTAAAGACCGCAAAGACCTGCTTCAGGCGTTGTTGGCGGATTGGGAAGCGCGAAATACCAGATCGATCGTTGCGAAATGTGAACAGCCCTCGGCCAACATGACGGAAGCGGTCTGCAATTTCTTCCGTTGTTTCATTGATGAAGGCCTGTTTGATCAGGGCTTGGATTTCGCCGTGCGCGAGTGGTCGCGGCGTGACAAAGCGGTGCGCAAATTGATTGATGTGGCCGATAAGGCGCGGATTGAAGCCGTCACCGACATGTTCAAGCGTTTCGGCTATGAAGCGAAAGACGCTGATGCGCGGGCAAGGATTCTGTATTTTATGCAGCTGGGGTACCACGCGCTTGAAGTGCGCGAGCCGATGGACCTGCGCATGAGCCGGTTGGAGCCATATTTGAAAGGGTTCATCGGGTGCGATCCGCACCCGCAGGCCATGGCAGAATTTCGCGCCTTTGCCTTGTCCAGACCGCAATCGTGATGGCACTTCTTGATCACCGTGTTGCAGCGGGATAGGCAGGTAGAACGGCATCACAGGAGCGCTCTTTGAGTTCAGTTATGAAACTTGCGATCGGCAGCATTGCCGTTGGAGCGCTGGTTCTTGCGCTGAAGACGCTTGCGTGGTGGATGACGGGCTCGGTTGCTCTATTGTCTGACGCTTTAGAGAGCACGGTAAATCTGGCCGCAGCCTTTGCCGCTTTGGCAGCAATCCGCGTTGCGGCGCGTCCGGCAGATGACAATCACCCTTTTGGCCATCATAAGGCCGAGTTTTTCAGCGCGGTTCTGGAAGGTGTGCTGATCATCGTTGCGGCTTTGTTCATCTTCAAAGAAGCCTATGCGGGATTCTTCAGCCCCCGCGTGATGGAAAGACCTTTTGAGGGGCTTGCAGTCAATGCAGTGGCCACGGTGATAAACGGCGGCTGGGCTTTTGTCCTGATCCGGCAGGGCCGTCGCCGGAAATCGCCAGCTTTGGTGGCGGATGGTCGGCATTTGTGGGCAGACGTTGTGACCTCTGGCGGGGTTGCCGTGGGTGTGCTCTTGGCGATCACGACAGGCTGGTGGGTGCTTGATCCGATTATGGCGGCACTTGTTGCGGTCAACGTGCTGTGGTCCGGTTTCCGACTAGTCCGCGAATCCTTAAGCGGTTTGATGGACGAGGCCGTATCCGAAGAGATTTTGGCAACGATCCGCAGAATCATCGCCAGCGAAGCCAACGGTGCCGTTCAGGCCCATGATTTGAAAACCCGGCATGCGGGAAGCGCGGTATTTATCGAGTTTCATCTGGTCGTTCCCGGAGACATGACTGTCTTTGACGCCCACGAAATTTGCGACCGGATAGAAGCGGCGCTGAAAAGCGCTGTATCGGGGGCTCGTATCTCGATCCACGTGGAGCCAGAGCACAAAGAAAAGCTTAATGGCATCATGGTGATGGATTGATCTAACTAATTTGATCAAAATATTAACTTCAGGCTTCCCACCTGACCAAGGGCCTTGCTAAGGTCGGGTTAAAACAAGCCCTGAAACTGGTGGGGCGCGTAGTTGGGAAAGACTCGTGACGACACAAATGACCTTTGATGAATTGCATGGCTTGGTCGAAAGTTATCAGGTCGATACGGTGATTGCCTGCTTTGTTGATATGCAGGGGCGCCTTATGGGTAAGCGGTTCCACGCACAGCATTTCATCGAAAGCGCGTGGAAAGAAACGCATTGTTGCAATTACCTTTTGGCCACCGATCTTGAGATGACAACGCCCGAAGGTTTTGCCGCCACGTCGTGGGAGCAAGGCTACGGTGATTACATCATGAAGCCTGACCTTGCCACCATTCGACCCATGCCTTGGCTTGAGGGTACGGTTATGGTGCTGTGCGACGTGCTGGATCACCACACCCATGAAGAGGTGCCCCATAGCCCGCGCGCGATGCTGAAAAAGCAGGTGCGCCGCCTGACCGATATGGGTTTTGACGCTATGATGGCAACCGAGCTTGAGTTCTTCCTGTTCGAAAAAAGCTTCGATCAGCTGCGCAAAGATGGCTGGCGGGATCTGCAGCCCTATAGCGCCTATAACGAAGACTACAACATCCTCCAAACCACACGGGAAGAGCATATCATGCGCCCGATCCGCAATCACCTGAGGGCGGCGGGAATACCGTTGGAGAATACCAAAGGCGAAGCCGAAACCGGTCAGGCCGAAGTGAATATCAAATATGCCGCGGCCATGGATACAGCCGAGCACCACACCATCGCAAAGCACGCCATCAAAGAAATCGCATGGCAGCAGGGAAACGCTGTCAGCTTTCTGCCCAAATGGCAGGCCGATAAGGTAGGCTCGTCCAGCCACGTGCATCAGTCTTTGTGGAAAGATGGTGAGCCCGCGTTTTATGACGAAAACGATGCGCTGGGCATGTCGGACTTGATGAAGTCTTATATGGCGGGGATGTTGAAATACGCCCCAGATTACACGTATTTCATGGCGCCCTACATCAACAGTTACAAACGCTTCCTAAAAGGGACCTTTGCGCCCACACGTATCAAGTGGTCGGTCGATAACCGGACTGCGGGCTACCGGCTGTGCGGCGAACGGTCCAAGGCCATTCGGGTGGAATGCCGGATTCCGGGGTCGGATATGAACCCGTATCTGGGGATGGCGGCAATGTTGGCCGCCGGGATCGCAGGCATTGAAGAAGGGTTGGAGCTTCAGCCCCCTTCGAAAGGGGATGTCTATCAGGGCGATGGGGCGAACATCCCCGGCTCTTTAACCGACGCGCGACAAGCAATGCTGGGGTCCACCATGCTGAGATCGGCGTTTGGTGATGGTGTGATTGATCACTACGCCCGCGCTGCCGAGGTCGAGCTCGAAGCCTTTGACCGTGCTATCACCGACTGGGAAATCGCACGCGGTTTTGAGCGCGCATAAATATCTTTGAGGATTAAAATATGGCACTTGTCGGAAACTGGTCTTACCCGACGTCGGTGAAATTTGGGGCAGGGCGTATCGCAGAACTGCCCGCAGCCTGTTTACAAGCGGGTATCAAGAACCCTTTGCTGGTCACCGATCGGGGTCTTGCTGATCTGCCCGTTACGGTTGCGACACTGGATATCCTTGAGCAAGCAGGATTTGACCGTGCGTTGTTTGCCGACGTCGATCCCAACCCGAACGAGGTGAACCTTGCCGCCGGTGTAGAAGCCTACAAAGCGGGCGGCCATGACGGGGTCATCGCTTTTGGCGGGGGATCGGGGCTGGATCTGGGCAAGATGGTTGCTTTTATGTCGGGGCAATCGCGGCCGGTTTGGGACTATGAGGATATTGGCGATTGGTGGACCCGTGCCGACGCAGACGCCATTGCTCCGATCATTGCGGTTCCGACAACGGCGGGCACGGGATCAGAAGTGGGGCGTGCAAGCGTGATCACCAATTCGGTGACCCATCAGAAAAAGATCATCTTTCACCCCAAAGTGCTGCCCACCGTGGTGATTTGTGACCCCGAGCTAACTGTCGGGATGCCCAAGTTCATCACTGCTGGCACGGGACTGGATGCCTTTGCCCATTGCGTCGAGGCGTTTTCATCGCCCCATTACCACCCGATGAGCCAAGGGATCGCGCTTGAGGGGATGCGTCTGGTGGTAGAGTTTTTGCCACGTGCCTATGACAAACCGGATGATATCGAAGCTCGTGCCCAAATGATGAGTGCGGCTGCGATGGGGGCCACGGCTTTTCAGAAAGGGCTTGGGGCCATTCACGCGATGAGCCACCCGATCGGGGCGCATTTCAACACCCACCACGGCACAACGAACGCGGTTTGCATGCCAGCGGTTCTTGACTTCAACGCCCCAGCAATCGCAGACCGCTTTAATCGTGCCGCAAGCTATATTGGGGTGACAGGCGGCTTTGATGGCTTCCGCGCGTTTGTCGATCAGTTCAATGACCGTTTTGAAATACCGAAGGGTTTGGGTGCTTTTGGTATTACTGAAACGGACATCTCCAAACTGGTCGCGGACGCTTTGATTGATCCGTCCTGTGGGGGGAATCCGATTGAGCTGACCGAAAGCAACCTGACGGACTTGTTCAGGGCCGCGCTTTAGTCTTCAGCAAAAGCACGACGCTGGGTTTGGCGCTTGTTGCCTGTCGTTTTTACTTGGCGGATCAAGGCCCGCTTCCTATCGTAACCGAAACCCGAGGGAGGGGAGCACATGAACGAACATCCGATCTGGTCATTTGTCGAAGCCGACGCGCAAAGGCTTAAGGACCTGTCCGACAAGGTCTGGGCGACACCTGAAACTTGCTACGGGGAACATGCCTCGGTAGCCACACATATTGAAGAGCTTGAGGCGCAGGGGTTTCGTGTCACCAAAGGCGCAGCGAACATCCCAACAGCGGTGGTCGGCGAAGCGGGTGAGGGCGGTCCGGTTATCGGCTTTTTGGGCGAGTTCGATGCATTGGCAGGCTTGTCGCAAGTCGCGGACTTGGCCGAGCAGAAACCGCTGGAAAGCGGTGCCAACGGGCACGGTTGCGGACACAACATGCTGGGCGCAGCCGCGATGCTTGCGGCAATTGCGCTGAAAAACTGGCTTGAGGAAACGGGCACCCCGGGGCGGGTTCGCTATTATGGATGTCCAGCCGAAGAGGGCGGCGCAGCCAAAGCTTTCATGGTCAAGGAAGGCCTGTTTGACGATTGCGACATTGCAATCTCGTGGCATCCCGGTTGCATCGCCTCGGTTGTCGGTGGATCGTCGCTTGCAGCCGCGCGTGTTGATTTCGAATTTCACGGAACCGCAAGTCATGCTGCGGCCAGCCCTCATATGGGGCGTTCGGCGTTGGACGCGGTTGAATTGATGAGCGTTGGCGTGAATTACATGCGCGAACATATGTCTGACGCAGCGCGCATTCACTATGCACACATTGATGTGGGCGGGAACGCTCCGAACGTGGTGCAGGCCTATGCGCAGACCCGCTATGTGGTGCGTGAACCCAAGTCCAAGGCGATGATGAATCTGATCGACCGCGTCGTGAAGGTCGCCCAAGGTGCGGCTTTAATGACCGAGACAGAGATGAAGTGGAAACTGGTTACGATTTCGTCGGAACTGGTGCCCAATAGCCCCCTGTGCGAGGCGATGGATAAGAACCTGCAGATGCTTGGTGCGCCGCCCTATACGGACGAGGACAAGGAATATGCCGCCAGAATGCAGGCCACGATGAGCCGCGACGAAATTGATGGGACCTATAAAATGATGGGCTTGAAGCCCCAAACCGGAGAGTCCTTGGCGGATTACGTGCCGCCTCTGGGTCATCAGACACCGGACCTTTCAGGGTCGACCGACGTTGGTGACGTGAGCTGGGTCGTGCCAACGGTGCAGCTTTGGGGGGCGAACTATGCGATCGGCACGCAGTACCACAGCTGGCAAATGACAGCGCAGGGTAAAAGCTCTCCAGCTCTGAAGGGCATGGTCCACGCGGCCACAATCATGGCTATGACAGGGCTGGACGCGATGCAGGACGCGGGTCTGCGCGAACGGGCGTGGGCAGACCTGCGTGACCGCACCGGACCGGACGGCTATGCCAATCCGCTGCCAGCGGACGCCCGACCACCGATTTCCGAAATGGCGGCCGAGTAATCAGTTAACGGGTCTGCGCAACCTGTGACGCACATGGGTTGCGCTGCCCGAAGTGATCGGGTCGGTGCTGAGTTCGTACTCAAACCCCATGTTTTCCCAAAATGCCCGCCCGCGGGGGTTGGCATCCAGAACGGCGATGAACATTTCGGTGCTTCCGCGCTGTTTGGCGTTTTCCAGTAAAGCACCGAAGATGGTCGAGCCAAATTTCTGACGCCGCAAAGACGGGGCCAACATCACCAGCCCGATGTAGGAGGACGTCGGATTTGGATAACCAAAGCTTTGCTCGGCGGTGCCTTTGATCTGACCTTCGGGGTCGAACAGTCCCAGTCGCACGCAACTTGATGGGTCCTGACCGGGCGGTGCGTTGGCGAATAGTTCGTCAATTGTCGCCTCTGACGGAGGCTCTCCGGTTTCCAGCAGAATATAATCCTGCGTCTCGGCGTAGAAATTGCGCAGGTTCTCGCGATCCTCTGGGTCACGTAAATCACGCAAAGTCCAGCCGTCGGGTAGGCTCATACCATCTTACCTAGCAGCCGTTCGATAAAGGCTTGGCCCTCGTTCATTTGCTTGATGCTGATAAACTCGTCTGCCTGATGGGCCTGCGCGATATCGCCCGGGCCGCAAACACATGCTGAATATCCTGCATCCTGAAACTGTCCGGCCTCGGTTGCATAGCTGACAACATGGGTACCGTTATCGCCGGTCAGTGCACGGGCCAGCGTTTCGGCCGGGCCGTCGTCTTCGGGGCGCAAGGGGGTGACGCTAAAGGTGCTGTTCACCTCGATCCGCGTGTCTGGGCAAGTCTTTTGCATTTCAGCTTCGACAAGTCGGACCTCGTCCAGATAGGCTTGTTCCCAAACCTTGCCGTCATCCCCTGGAACAACGCGAAAATCCAAACCGAAGCGGCATTCACCAGCGGTGATGTTTTGCGCCGTGCCGCC